>Ga0307507_10000946_pt1 | contig 64761 bp, 24 predicted proteins | sample 7_EM_MG_FD_207223 | JGI IMG/M metagenome (GOLD analysis project Ga0307507, IMG submission 207223) | Populus trichocarpa ectomycorrhiza microbial communities from riparian zone in the Pacific Northwest, United States - 7_EM | ecosystem: Host-associated > Plants > Roots > Unclassified | place...
CATACATTTAAAAGGCGGTGTGTCGTGCTAAGGCTTACCTAGGCGTGACAGATATAACTTAGGTAAAGTTTTGATGTTCAAAACGGTCATAACCCAGGGAGCGGTCATAACCCCGTTACCTACGTTAGCCAAATAAATAATATTATTTTAGATAATTTAATAATAACCGTTCTCTTTTACCTGCCTATCTACTAACCTACTTGCCTACCTACCTGCCTACCTATCTGCCTACCTGCCTACCTACCTGCCTATCTACCTGCCTGCCTACCTATTTGTTTATTTGCCTACCTACCTGCCTACCTATCTACCTGTCTGCCTACTACCTATCTACCTGCCTACCTATCTGTCTATCTACCTACCTATCTGTCTATCTGTCTGTCTGCCTACCTACTACCTACCTACCTACCTGCCTGCCTGCCTGTATCAGTATCTGATTTAATTTAGGAGAGAGGTCGGCCCGATCAAAGGTTCTAATTTGGTGACGGGCCGATATCAAAGCTCTGGTTCAATTCGATCGATTGATTGATTGAACCGTTCGTAGTGTTCGCTGGCTGGTTGTTTGAACGGTCGTCGTCTGGTTCTGGTAACGGTCGTGTGGTTCTGGCGACGGTCGTCTAGTTCTGGCGACGGTCCTCTGCCGGCTGCCGTTCTGGTACCTCCCTAGGTAGGGAGGATGTAAGGAAGGAAGGGTAAAAAAAAAAACAAGGTGGCTATATAGGGGTATACTTGGCAGAGGCACGTGTAGAGGCTATCGGGAATATAGTGGGGACCCGATGCAGAGCCTCCGTACGCAGAGCTTCGCGCAGAGCCTCGTGCAGAGCCTCTGTACGTAGAGCTTCGTGTAGAGCTTCGTGTAGAGCTTCGTGTGTCACAGTACGTGCCAACTGTTAAGGTACGAGGCACGAGGTAAAAGTATGAACATTAATGTCGTGTGAGGATCTATGAGGCAGGTATATATATGCGTTGCTCAGGGGTTAGGTCTGTGCTCGTGCATACGCGTACACTCACGAGCCGAGTCATAACAACGCGTCAGGTCAGTGTGTAGAGATTCGTGCAGAGCTTCTGCAGAGATTCGTGCAGAGCTTCGTGTAGAGCTTCGTGCAGAGCTTCGTGTAGAGCTCCGTGCAGAGCTTCGTATAGAGCTTTATGCAGAGCTTTAGGGGTAGTAATTTTAATATTTATTAATAAAGTATATATAAAATATAAAATTATTAAAATTATTAAAATTATTAAAATTCTAAAATTATTAAAATTCTAAAATTATACTTTTATGCATGCTTACTAATATTTAAAATTATTAAAATTCTAAAATTATACTTTTATATATGCTTACTAATATTAATAATATTTAAAATATTTAAAATATATACTTTTATACTTTTATATATGCTTAGTAATAATATAGTTAGCATTTAGTAACTAAATGCTAAGACTTAGTTATAAATGCCGCATTTAGCTGCTAAATGCTAATACTTAATTATAAATGCTAGGAAATGCTAGGAAATGCTAGGAAATACTAAAATAGTAGAAAAGTAAAATTAAATACTGGTAAATTTTTTCCTAACGCCCCCCCCCCTTTTTTAACTAAAGGTCTAAAATAATTTAATTTTAGTTAAGTGTTAGTATACTCGCTTTATCAACGTGCATAAATATCACTATATTACGATACGTATGCGGTGTTGAAGTTAGTAGTTATTAATTGTCTAGAAGTAAGGGGTTGCTCTAAGGTTAAGTTAGCTAGTCTTACTTTATAGTCTTATAACCACGTTATATAACTAACATTTTAACACTAAAGCAACTCTAAAAAGAAGGCTAATCTACACTCTAAAGTTAAGTCTACTTCTAGACTATTTATAGCGTATACGCAATAGCTAGAGATCTAATTAATACACAATAAGGAGAAGAAGAAGAATTATTAGGGGTAGTAGGTTAATATATTATAAGGGCCGCCAAGGCACTAGTGGTAAGTGAGCTAATAGCAATTTTCTATCCTAGGGATGGAAAATCCTAATTAGCTGGTTAAATTTAGGGTCTGTACTATTACAATTAGTTATATAATACTAAGTTAAGTCTAAGTTCGTTTGTTTAACCCATCCTATAACTTATAGGTTAATTTAGTTTATATTAATAAGCCATTAAAGAGCCGCGTAGGGTTTTCCCTTTATTATAGCGTTAGTAGGATTAGCCTCTCTATTAATCTATTTTATCTCTATAATCTGTCTCTGTTTATAGGCTTACTAGAGGCACATTATATTAATTATTAGGCGTTTTTTTTAGGTGGTTTTAAGTTATACTAGACAGTTATATAAGGACTTAGAGTTAGTGTAAAGTATAAGTAGAAGGTTGATTTGTAGGATCTTGTCTACTATAGACTTAATTATAACGCTGATGTTAAAGCCGTAGGCTATACCGTAGAGTTTAGAAGCTAATACGCTCTAAGTAACTCTTTTATACTTAACTAAGCTCTAATAAACAATATTGGCCTTCTTTATAGCATCAGCTAGTATAATAATATAGCCGATCTATAAAGAGAGGTCCTTATTATTGGCAAATAACATATCTATAAATACCAGTAGCTATAGGGTTTTAATATCTAACTTAATAAACTTAAAGCCTCTATTAGCATTTTTAATTTACTAGTTTAGGCGCTTATTTAACTGTTTTACATCTTCCTTATTAGGGTTAATTACCTAGGCAGTAAAGGATAAATTAAATAAGGCTTCTGGCTGGCAAACTAAAGCAATATATACACCTCTAGCATATTAAGTGATATACTGGTTCTTTAGGGTTAAGGTTCTTATAGCTCCTCTTAATCCCATACTTATAGCAAGTTTAGTGCTAATTATACTAAGGTTTATGCATTGTTGTTCCTAAGTAAGCGTAATGCTCCTATTAGTTAGTAGCTAAATAACTCCACTGTTAAACTTAATAGGCGTATTAACAGTAAGTTATTCCCGTTCCTTAGCTATAAACTTGGCCTTATATAGCTTATTTTGCTCTGCGTTTATAAAGGTCTTATCTACTAGGAATAGAGTATTATTAGTTTGTAGGCCTATAATGCCAAAGGGTTTATTGCTCTATAGGAGATAGGGGTTGTATATATAGACTGGTCTATATGCAGCTGTTGGATGTGATATAAGTGATATATCTTAAACTAGTGGTTACCAGCTTCTGGTACTCTGTAAAGTGGTTTTACAACCTTTAAAATAGAGGCCTTGTTAATCCTAAGTTGCTTAATTAGCTCGTGTAGAGGTTATACGTAGAATTCTTAATTTAGTGTAGTGGTTAATTGTATATAGGCCTGTGAAATGTTTTAGAGATAAAGTCGTGCCTATAGAAGCTTTATGGCGGCAATACAGAGAATTAGTTATTAGCTAACTTATTAAATAGTTGGTAATTAGGTAAGAACTAGTTCCTTTTCTAAGTTGTTATAAGCTTATATAACTAGTTAGGATTTCTTAAAGGCTTTATTAGTTCCCTTATTCTTAATCTTGTTAATAAATCGCGAATTAAAGAGTTATACGCCTTATAGTATATCCATAAGTCTTATAATCTTAAAAACTCCCTTCTTAAGTAGACTAGTAAGCTCCCTCTATTAGGAGGCGCTAAATTAAGTACTAAATTAACTGTTATCCTATAGGTAGATAATGATGTCTGTTATGGCTGTAAGTAGAGGGTATTTGTGAGGGCGTCCTCTGCCTTGTTTTGGGGGTTATTACTAAGCTTTAGTAGGTCTCTCTAAGATAGTCTTAGGAAGAACTAACCCAAATAGAGGTTTAGGTGGCAATTCTAGTCCAATAATTTGCTCCTATAATTTAATTGCTTAAAGGTAGGGTTTTATAACCGTAGATTAAAAGGCTGTAGGTCCGCTAGACAGCTTAATAGTACATATTTTACCCTTAATAGTAAGTAAGGTAAATAGCCCGTCCTAATAGCCACTTTAGTTAATATTTCCTTCTCTCCAAACTAAAATAGGTGAATTTAGTGGGAGATTATAAATTACATTAGCATTGGGTCCGTTTTATATATTCAGCGTATTAGCAATCTATTATTTAGCTTATAGCTTCTATATCTCTGTTATAGCCTTTTTAATTATGGTAGCGCGTTGTATAACTGTAAGGGATGGTGTATTAGATTTAACTATTTAGGGGTAGGCTCTAAAGACTAGAAGTATGGAAACTAGTCTTTTAGGGCCAGCTAAATTATTAATTGCTTTAAACGCTATTTAAAGTCCTATCTCCTTATTAATTTTAGGGATTTTAGTTATAATAATCTAGTAGGCTTGCCGTAATAGACTATGGTAGCGCTCTACTATTCTAATAGAGTTATATACTTTAACCAGTACTCCCTTTATACTAGTTCCTATAATAGTAGTATATTGCTTAAATTCCTTGCTAATAAAGTTCTTTTTAGTGTTATAGGTAATTAGGTCTAGTGGCCCTAGGTAGATATTAATTTAGCACATCCATAGAATATCCTATATGTGTTTAGCGCTAATATTTTATAGCCATCTACCAGCTTGGAATTATGTTTCTTTATTAATGACGTATAGGAGGGGTAATCCGCTAATGTATATAATATTAATGATGATATTATAGTTAAAATTAATATTATTTTATAGGGTAAAGCGGAATCTACCTAGTGATTTGCTAAACTTCTAATAGTGGTGGTAGAACTTGGTTAGTTGCTTAATGGCCATTCTGTTAGTTTTATAGCCAGTATAATAAAGTAGCTTTTGCAATTTCTTAACTAAGGGATATTTAAATTAATGATGTAGGCGCCGTAGCTCTATATCTGTTAAGTAGCAGGGGTTTATGTTAAAGGATTTAGACAAATATAACTGTAGTAATGAGCTCTATAGGAGAAATGGGTGGCTAAACCATTGCACTACTAGCACTTTTTTAGTGTAAGTAATAACAACATTTTTAAGGTTGTTATAGTAGATTTAGAGTCTATCTATATCCGCTAAATAGAGCAAGAAGGGGGTATTTGTATAGACAATATGAAACTGTATTTTGCTTATAGGGGTAATAACATCTGCAGTTCTAATAGAGGTAGCAATTTTAATACTAAACTGCACGTTAACTTGTCCTTTGGTTAAGGTGTTAAGTCTTATAAATTAGTCCGCGTTCTATAGTGCCTGGAATTATCTATAACTGGCTGTAGACTTCTTTAACATACTGGTATTAATTATAATTTCTATAAATACTATAGAAGTATAGCGTGAAGCAGTGGTTATTGTGTTGTAGTTAAATAGGTTAGTTTCCATAGTAGGTTCTGTAGAGGTTATAGTAAGTAAGTAAGCGCAAGCCTTGTTAGCTAGTTCTACACTTATAGAGGTTGCTTTATTTATAGTAAGAGTCCTAAATAATATAAGGTAGTAGCTGTTAGGGTCTTCTAATTCTTTCTTACTATTATTGTTATTAGTGTTTTTGTTAGTGTCTATATCTAGTATAAGAGCTTTAAAGGTCTTATTGCACTTATTATTATCATCTCCTTTATAGTAGATAGTGTATTATCTAAAGCGTTCTTTAAAGTTACTATTACGGCCCTTATTATTATTAAAATGTCTTTTATACTTATTTCTAGAATGGTTCTGCTTCTCCTTTGTGTGTTTTTATAAGCAGTAGCTCTCCTTTTAGTAAATATAATACTTGGCCTTTAGGGATCTGATGGTATTTTATCTATAGGAGCGGGTTTGGTTACAGTTATTACGGATGTCATGGCGGTATATATAATCTGTAAAGTAGGCTCCTTAAGACGGTCTTATTAAGGCCTAGAAAGGGTGTTCCTTCTCCCATATAACTATAGAAGATTGTAACTTACTAATTAACTAGGAGAGGTCTTTAAAAGGGTTGGAAATGGTAATATAGTATGCTAGTACTCCTTAGTAAGCGGTAACTAGCTTATTTATAAGGAAGAGGTCTATATAAAACTCTAGGTGTAATCTATAGCGATATTTTAGGAGCTTATTAAGGAGTAGTTAGAAACTTTAATAGATTTACTTATTAGGGTTCTCGTTAATAATTCCTTAAAAGTTAGTAGCATTCCATTTAGTGAGATTTCTCTAATAGTACTCTGGTCCTTTAAAGAAGTAATATATATAGTTATATGCCTTAGTAAATGATCTAGTTAAAAGGCTGCTATTATAGTAGTAATCCTAAGTAAGTCCCTTTAGCATGGTTGGGAATGTAGTTATATAGCCTTTAGGAGGTAGACTAGCTCTCTTGCAGATATTATAGAAGATAGTTAACTTAAAGTTAAAACTATTACTCACTCTATTGTACTTCTGGTTATCTGTATAGATCTTAGCAATAGTAGCTGCCTCTTTACTATATATAGGTAGGTGCATAGTAGGGTTAGTATTGGTAGTATTAGGGTAAAGATACTGGGTAGGAGGAGTACTAGGTAGGGTAGGAGCGGTTGCTAGAGGGAGGGTAGAGGCAGTTACCGCAGGCAATAATTGCTAATTCTGTGTCTGTAGGAGTTAAGTAAGGAGGTTAAGTAGTTAATTTTAGGTAAAGGTAGGTATAGCTTGCTATTAGGTGGCGGTTAGTGCAGTTTGCTAGGGTATAGATGCAATAGCTAGTTAGGGTATTATAGGGGTAGGTATTTACATTTTAGGTATTGTAGCTATAGCTATAGGCTAAATTACAGGCGTTAGAGGTAGTGGAGGTAGTGGATAGTTTATAGGCATTAGTACTATATGGGAAGGTTGTAGGCTATAGGGGGGGGGGTTGTAGGAACTGAAGAGGCTATAACTAATAGGGGTATAGCTTAATTTAATATTAGAGCTGTTTGTATTAAGTTAAGTTATTCTTATAGCGCCACTGTAATTATAGGGCTAACTTCCTTAAGAGCTCCTATGATTTCCTTATTTGTCTATTTATAAGGTTCCTCTTCTATAAGGACATTATATAGAACCTTATAAAGTGGGTATCTATTACTATGTGTGGCGATATATACTCCTCTTTAAAGTAGGTAAGTATAGAGCTTTACTTTAGTAATAGAGTATATCTTTCTAAAGTCCTTAATGGTAAAGCCTTTAAATTCTTCTTAGAATAGCAACCATAGTGTATAATCTGTAAAGTTCTTATATATATACTTATAGATTTTTGTTTCCATATATCCTTCTAGGTTTTTCTTTAAGGCAGTTGCTATATTAATCCTGTAACTATATCTAGCAATTCTCTTCTTCTATTTAGGATTTATCTTATTATATAAAGCAGTGTACTGGTCCTTATATATATTGTAGTTTAAGGTTAAGGTTAAGGTTAAGGTTAAGGTCATTAAGGTAAGGGTATTGAGGTGAGGGTGTTGAGGTAAGGGTGTTTGGGTGTGTATGTCCTTTATAGCCGTCAGGCCTATAAAGTATTCTTAGCAAGACTGCGATTCTCTTAGTAATCTATTATATTGGCTGTAAGGCTAGTATAAATTCTCTTAAGCTTAAGGGAGGTTGTAATCTTCTCTAAGTAAAGATATAATTCTCTAGGTGATCTGACGTGTTAGCAGTTAAGCTAATATGTAGTCTTAAGCTTTAAGGGTAATGTAGCTTTCTCCTTTAACTAAAATAGACAAGGCTAGGTAATCCGTGTACTGTTTCTAGTACAGTTCTTAAGCTCTAGCTTATTATGTATTTCCTAATCTGTATGTCTACTAATTAGTGTTAGTATACTCGCTTTATCAACGTGCATGAATATTACTATATTATGATACGTATGCGGTGTTGAAGTTGGTAGTTATTGATTGTCTAGAAGTAAGGGGTTGCTCTAAGGTTAGGTTAGCTAGTCTTGCTTTGTGGTCTTGTGACCACGTCACATAACTAACATTCCGACATTAAGACTTATAAATTATTATATTTTATATATTTGCGTTAAGTAGCGGTACTATTAGCGACTTGGTCAATTGAGGCACGAGTACGGCGAGAGGGACGCGCAAGCCTATACGATTGGATTGTCTATAAACAAGAATCTAAAGCTAAAGAAAGGAAACAAGAAGAATGGAAACACCGCTCGAAGTTATATACAATCTTCTGGTTACGTAATGGCATCTTGCCGCAACTTGCCATTATGTAATGGTAGTTTGCGGCAATCTAACGGCAATTTGCCAGTGTGACGGTGCTGGAGCGCGTCACCTGCTACTTTCTGGGCATTCTGCCATATCCTGCCGACACTACTTGTAGAGCTAACCAATTAGGATTTTCCATCCCCGGGATGGAAAATCGCTATTGGCTCGCTTACTACTAGCGCCTTGGCGACCCCTTTGTATCTTAACAGTCTTTGATAGATTTCTTCTTCTCCTTAGCTTAGTATTCTTGTATGGTAGCAATCTATAAGCTTCGGTTTAGAAGCATTTGTACAAGCCTGTCATATTATATTAAGCTCTCCCTACATTGCCTAGGAAGGCCTTAATAATATCCCACCTTAAAAGAAGACCTTTGTCTGCAACGACGCGTTAACATATTATACTCAGATATTAAAAAACTCACATTACTACGCCTAAGAAGGCCCTAATAATATCCCACTTTATAGGCCAGACTATGCTTAACCTATACCCCTAAAAGAACCCCAGAATTAAAACTAAGTTATATAATTCTAACGAACCTTAGGAAGCCAATAATGGCACCTAAAGCGAGCTTATTTAAAAGACCTACCTCTACCCAAGAGGAATACGAGATTTAATTAGGATTAGAAATTAAAGACAATAATGATGTTATAGGTGTATATGAGCAGATTTGTGCCCTTGCAGCTAATTAGAAGGTCGATTGTCTTTAAGCCTAAAGTATATAAGAGACTCTAAAGGAGATCCTAGAAAGCCTTGCTGCCTTATAAAACAGCATAGCCTCCCCTTTATAAAGCCTTAGTTAACCCATTTGTTTAACTAAATGTGATATACTAGAGAGTACGGACATGATAACGAAGTAATTAAAGTCCGTTAAGCTCCCTGACCCCCTACTATTATTAAACGGCATAGACCTAACCTTTAAGAACTGGAGAATCTAGGTGTGAGGAAAGCTTTGTGTTAACTATAACTATTTCCCCTCTAATAAAGCTAAAATGCTCTACCTCTTTGGTTGAACTATTGGGGACGCCTAGTAATACCTTTAGGCCAAGTTTAAGGACAAGTTACCTATTTGGTTTATATCTATTAACGAGATAATATAGTATCTGGCTACTATTTATATTAATCTAAATAAAGTACGGGATGCCTATTATGACTATAATTGCCTAATAATAAAATTAAACTAATCCTTTACTAAGTTCTAGACTTAATTCTTATACCTAGCAGGCAAAGGCTAGGTTCCCCCTAAGAACTATTGTTTAGACCTATATAATAAGCTAATAGTCTAACTATAAGAGAAGATTGCAGTAGCCTTAGATGACCTACTAACCTACTAAAGACTTATAGCCTAATGTTCGTCGCTAGATTTAGAACTAAAATAAATTAATACTTGTTCTAATTGACTAAAGCGGCTCTATAGCGACTGTAACCTATCTGCTATACCAACGGGAGCTAGCGTTAGAAGATAAACCATAACCGCCCTTATACTAAAAGCGGTTACAACTACCTACCTATAAGCCTTACCTAATCCGCTATATACTATACCTTTAACTAATGCTCGTTACAATACCCTAATTAACCCTACTATGGTTACGTGCTTTAATTATAGAAAGGATAGTTACTTTGCTATGTTCTACCCAGAGCTAAATAATATGGGTAATATTAAGGAGATAGAGGAAGAAGAATTATCCGATAAGTTAGGAAAAGAAGAACCCTAGGGAAAGACTCCCCCCTAAGGTATCCTATTAATCTTAAAGAGATTAATCTAAGTTAGCTAATAGGTGGAAAACACTTTATAGTTCTATATATAGTATCTTAAAATAGATATAGAGTTAATACTACTACCCTTATTAACACTGGAGTAAATAGCTTTGCCTTTATAAATACTGCTTGTTACGGCGCTGGTGGAAAACGGTGAATCTTGGCAGACGTGGATTATGGTAGACGCGAGTCACGTGACTCAAGGACCGCATAAAATATCGAGCGGCGCTGCTATTCTTCTCCTTCCTTTCTCTAGCTTTGGATCCTTGTTTATAGACTACCAATTATACAGGCTTGCGCGTCCCTCATGCCATGCTCGTGCCTTAATTAACTAAGTCGCTAACATTATCCAAAGCTTATTATTACTCTTTCTTCCTAAGAAGGAACTTAAAAATATCTATCTATAAAACCATAAATAGGACAAGGACATAGAATAGGACCCTAAGGACATTACTAGGACTATAAGGACAGGATAGACCCAAGAACTAAAAGAATATAAACAGAATACGAAACCTAAGAATAGGACACGCACGGACTAGAACCCCTAGAAAATAAACAAACACCAGAAATTACCCAATACCCCTACTACTATGCTAAGAAATATAGCAGCTGGCAAAGCTGCTGTAGGACCTGTAAATACCTCCAATAGTAAAACAGTCGCCATCGCGACCCCCCAGGAAGAGCTCGCAGCAGCTAGTGCTAAAATTAAATGGCTTTAAGAGCTGCTTGAAACCAGAGACACCCCTGTACCTAGTAAGGAGTTATTAAACACCCAGAGACTTACTACGGTCCTTAAGGCCCTAGCCCAACATATAGTATTAGCATTATTATGGTCTATAAAGGTTACAGACCCCCTATTACTTATAGATGGAACTAACCCTATATTTAATAACTGGAAGCTTTAATTATAGGATAAGCTTAAAGTTAATACGGACTACTTCCCCACTACTTAAGCTAAGATAGCCTACATCTTCGGCCGTACCGGCGGAGATATATAGACGCACCTACGTCCGCAATACACCTAGGACTTAGCAGATCCCTTCCTCTCTAGAGACAAGATAATTAACTACTTATCTTCTATCTATAAGGACCCCTTTAAGGTACAGAACGCCCGCCTTAATTATAAAGCTCTTAACATAAAGATAACGGAGACCTTTTCAGCCTTCTAGACCCGCTTTCTGTACCTAGCCGGCCAAGTCTAAATTCCCTATAAAGACCTAATGCTAGACCTCTTTAACAAGCTTACCCTAGACCTACAGCGCGCTATACTACTAGTTTTTACTACTATATAGACGCTAAAGGTACTTATAGACCACTGCCTATCTATTAACTAAGGCCTCTATTAAATTAAGGCACAAGCTAAGCGGTATAAAGCTAGAAACTCTCTAAACTAGACCGCAAGCACTACACAAATAGCCTATAACACTCTGGCATAATCTATAACTCCTATAGCACCAGCCGTACAGCCCGCCGTTAATTTAGTAGCTAGCTATATAGCTAATCCTACTGTAGGTCTAGCGTACACTTAGCCTATATATAATAACCCCTATAAACAGGCCCTTAGTAATTAAGGAGCTTACTTCTTATATAGCCAGAAAGACCATTTTATAAAGGATTGCCAGACAAAGGTAAAAATAGGCAAGGTTCTATTAATTTAGGAGGATAGTGCGGAGTTAGAAAAGAGGAACCCTAGAGAAAGACTTCTCTTTAGGGTTAAAAGGAATTAATATGTCACATATTAATCTGGGTTGGCTAGTTAGTGGAAAAAGCTACACTATCCCTTATACTTTATTTTGTAATAGATATTAAGTTTTAACCTCCACTTTAGCTGACTTTAGAGTAAATGCCTTTGCCTTAATAGACACCTAGTACGCCATAAAGCTAGCTGAATTTTTAAATGTGTTTTTTAAGGAACTGCCTAAACCAGTTCCTATTTATAGGTATAATAGACAAATAAGACCACCTATTATAACTATCTTATAGATCCACCTCTATGTTAATAGACGAAGGCAGTATAACATCCCCTTTCTTATTACAGACCTAGGAAGCCATAATATAATCTTTAGAAGAAAATGGCTAGCCTATTTAGGCTTACAGCTTAATATATAGAGTAGACGGCTTATCTAGCCCAAATCTCTACCCCCAACCCCTTCCTTTATAAAAGAAATCAGTATTATAATAGAAAACCTTGTACGGCCCTAGATTAATACTATTTACTAGGCCGATGCTATACATAGGGACTAGGCCTTTAAGAAAGATATACAGCTTAATCCGTAACGGATTTATATACTATACTACCCCTAAACTACCTATGTTACACCACCTACACCAAAGATCTAGGAAATTAGTAGTAACCTAGCTAAGTCCCCCACAGAGAACTTAGGCCCTATACAGCTATAAAGGAAGGCTAGGAATACTAGACGCTATACTAAACTAATAGACTAAAAGGACAACTTATGGAAAATGGAACGTAAGCTAAGGAAGACTATAAACCCTATGCCGCAAAATACAGCCTAATAAAAGTCTATAAAGAAACCTATGGACCTTCCCCTAGTTGATATCTGCTATATTGGCGCTATAGGATTTTACTGGAACTTAGTCTAACCTAATACCGTTGCCTTTACCACCAGCTTATATAAAATTAATTAAATAATTAAGGAAAAGGAAAGTGAGCTTAGTGGACAGAAAAGTAAGCTTATAGATAAGGAGCTAGTAGAACAGAAACTGCCCCGTTAATACCAGAAATTCAAGGATATATTCTCTAAGGCAGCGTCCAATATACTCCCACCTTACCAACCTTATAACTATAAGATTAAGATTAAGCCAGACAAGGAAGACACCCTTAGTTATAGCCCCCTTTATTAACAGTCTACTGCCAAATTATAGGCTACAAAGTAGTACCTTATTAATAACCTAAATAAGGGCTTTATTAAGCCTAGTTAAGCCCCTTTTAACTTGCCTATTCTCTTTACCAAGAAGCTAAATAGAGGACTTTGTTTCTATATTGACTACTACAAACTTAATAATATAACCTATAAGGACCGCTACCCCCTGCCCTTACTTAATAAGACTTTAGCCTAAATAAGTAGAGCTAAAATCTTTACTAAGCTTAATATCCGTTAGGCTTTTCACCGGATTAGGATGGACCCTAGATTAGAAAACCTTACTATATTTTAGACCTATTATGGAACATGTAAATACAAAGTACTTCCCTTTGGACTGACCAACAAACTAGCTATATACTAGCAATATATAAACAATATACTCTTTAACTACCTTAACGACTTCTGTACGGCCTACCTAGATAATATTATAATTTACTCTAAGAATAAGTTGGAACACAAGGAGCATGTCCATAAAGTCCTATAACAGCTCTAAGAGGCTAGCCTCTAGGCCGATATTAGGAAATTAGAATTTAGTGTTAAGCGTACAAAGTACCTAGGGTTTATTATTAGTATAAATAGAATTAAGGCAGACCTAGAAAAGACGGCTATAATTAACTAATGGATACCCCTAAGGACTATAAAGGGGGTGTAGTCATTCTTAGGGTTCTGCAACTTCTACTAACGCTTTATTAAGAACTATAGTAAAATTGCCCAGCCCCTAAGCTAACTTACCTACAAGGACCGGCCCTTTTACTTTAATACCGTATGTAGGCAGGCCTTTAATAAGCTTAAGAAACAACTGGTCTCTGCTCCCTTACTTGCCCACTTTAACCTAAAACGGCCCTTAATGCTAGAAACTAATACCTTAGACAGTGTTATAGCTGGCGTTTACTCCTAGAAGTAGATGGACGGAAAATGGCACCCTATTGCTTACTATTTGAAGACTATAATAGATGCTAAGCTGAATTACCTAATTCACGACAAAGAAATGCTAGCCATTATCTCTAGCTTTTAGTACTGGTAAACACAGTTAGAAGGAGCCCCTAAGCCTATTTAAGTAGTTTCGGACCATAAAGCCCTAGAATATTTTATAATAATAAAGGCCCTTACAGCCCGGTAGGTATGCTAGGCGGAGGTTCTATCCCAGTTTAACTTCCTAATTATATATAGGCTAGGTGCTACCAACCGTGCAGATGCTCTTATAAGGCGTAAACAGGACCTAGATAACCAGGCAGCTATAAAGATCTTATTATAAACTTAGACGCTACTACAACTAGAATGCCTTAACCCCTAAATATAGGCAGAACTAAATACGGACCCTTTAAGCGCTGAGATATATCCTGTTAATTCTATAGAACTTGACCTTATTAATAAACTGCTATAGGCAAACTGTACGGCCCCTTCTTTACAGGAGTACTGTAAAAAGGCAAAGGATTCTACCAGCCTATGGTCCCTAGAAAACGGACTGCTTAAGTACTAAGAACGGCTAGTAGTAGCAGATGAACAGAACTTACAGACTTAGCTTATCACTAAAGCATATGCTTAGGTCTTTACGGCCCACCCTAGAAAGAATAAAACCCGTAAGATTATTAGTAACCATTACTACTGGCCCGGAATGGTTATAGATATTAACCGCTATATATAGAACTACAATAACTACTATAGGTCTATAATTCCACGAGATAAGACCCTAGGGCTATTAAAGCCACTCCTAATACCAGAACGCCCCTGGTAGCATATCTCTATAGACTTCCACAAGTTACCTATAGACCGCGATGGATATGATATAGTTATAATCCTAGTTAACCGCTTTGGCAAGCGCCCATTCTTAATTCCCTATTATAAGAATATTAATGCTAAAAAGGCGGCCTAACTGTATATCCACTATATCTACCAAATTTACGGACCACTAGATACTATTATATCCGACCGCGGGCCGTAGTTTATATCAGCTTTCTAGAACGAGTTCACCTAGATCCTAGGTATTAGGCTAAAGCTCTCTACAGCATACTACCCCCAGACAGACGGTTAGACGGAGATTATAAATTAATACTTAAACCAGAGACTCCGGCCCTTTATTAACTACTTTTAGAATAACTAGAGCAAACTACTACCTATAATAGACTACGCCCAGGCAACCTTACCCTATAACTCTACGGGGTTTGCACCTATTTAGCTAGAAATAGGATACTTACCTTATATAAGCTTTAACTGGAAAAGACTAGAAGGACTACAGACTATACGCGAAAAACTATCTTATAAGGAAGCACAGCAATATGCTAGACGCTTAGAAGAAGCATAGATAGTAGCCTATAAGAACCTAAAGAAGGCCTAGAAATTAATAGAACAGCAAGTAAATAAGTATAGGCGCGAGCCTGACTTTACTATAGGTGATAAGGTCTAGGTTATAATAAAGAACTAGAAGACAGAACGGCCTAGCTATAAGCTAGACTATAAGATGGTAGGACTATATAAGATCCTTAATAAAGAAGGCAACTTATATAAGGTTAAACTCCCAGACTTAATTAAAGTCCACCCTATTTTCTTACTAGATAAGCTACAGAAAGCTGCAAATAACCCACTACCTAGACAAAAGAATGAGCCTCCACTACTAATTTAAGTTAATGGCGATGACAAATGGGAAGTTAATAAAATACTAGCCTATAAACTAGTACAAGGAACGCTAAAATACCATATTTAATAAAAAGGTTACGATCCAGACCCAACCTAGTACCCCGCTTGGAATTTTATAGGTTGCCCCCAGAAGCTTAAAGAGTTTTATAACTAATACCCTAATAAGCCAGGACCCCTAAAGTATCTAGATAAGTAGATGGAGTGCTAGTATAGTAAAGATAATAAGCTACCTGTTAAGTATATAGATAAGAATACCCTACGGACATAAATATAGACATATAAAGCCTAAGGGCAGGCTTTTTTAGAGGGGGGGGTAGTGTTACGGCGCTAGTGGAAAACGGTGGATCTTGGCAGACGTGGATTATAGTAGACGCGAGTCACGTGACTTGAGGACCGCATAAAATATCAAGCGGCGCTGCTATTCTTCTCCTTCCTTTTTCTAGCTTTGGATCCTTGTTTATAAACTACCAATTGTACAGGCTTGCGCGTCCCTCATGCCGTGCTCGTGCCTCGATTGACTAAGTCGCTAACAGCTTATATAAGCAACATTACTAAGTTCTTAAATATAAATGCTACCTAACTAGAGAAGCCTATTTAAGTAAAAGGCTATAACGGCCAAGCTGGTAAGGCAGTTACCTATATCTTAAAGCTATATATCGCTATTAACGGACAACGCCAGTTTGGTATCCCCTTCTGCATCCTAGACCTAGGGTCCCATAACATAATCCTCAGCCAAAAATAGATGTCCTACTTTAACATTTAGCTAAACGTACGACAAAGACAGTTTGTCTGGCCGGAGAATAGACCGAAATTACCCTCCTTTGTTAGAGAAATTTGAACTAACCGCAAGATATTAGCCGTAAAGGCTAACCCTATCTATTAATGGGATGTTAGGGATCGCGACCTAGCCTTCGCCTAAGAAGATGCCCGCCACAAGGCCGGTAGGAACTCTGTACCGACGATGATACTCCCCTAAGAAACTGCAGTTAAGGAGGACTCTACTTACGGAAGTAGAACGGACAGTAATATAGACGACTTCTAAATTGCGGAGATCTGGCTAATATGGAAGAGGTTATACTAATAGGATATAAAGGATAACCTTTAGAAGATGCAATGAGAGCTAAGGGGAGTAAAGATAACGCTAATGCGCTAAGAGCCCCTAAGGCCATGGTCACCCCTACTATTATATAACTCCCCTATAGTAGATATCGCGGCAATTAGTGCTATAGGTTTCCACTTTAATATATATTAGAAGGACAATAAGGTCTTTACAACTAGCTTATATAAAATTAACCAGATTATTAGCGAGAAGGAAGAAGGACTAGTAGAAGAAACTAATAAGGAGCTAGTTAAGCACCTTCTCCCTACTTACCTTATAAGCTATAGAGACGCGTTCTTAAAAGTAGCTTTAGATATACTACCCCCCTACTAAACCTATAATTATAAGATTTAATTAGAGGCCGATAACTCCCTAGGTTATAGCCCCCTTTACTAGTAAACTATAGAGGAACTAAAGGCAATAAAGTAGTACTTAGTTAATAACCTCTATAAAGGGTTTATTAAGCTAAATTAGGCTCCTTTTACCTCCCCCATCCTATTTATAAAAAAGCCTAATAAAAGCCTTCATTTCTATATTAACTATTGGAAACTAAACGCTATTACTTAGAAAGACCGTTACCCTCTCCCCCTAATTAACGAGACCCTTATACACCTAAGTTAAGCCAAAATCTTTACTAAGCTTAATGTCCGGCAAGCTTTCTACTAAATTAGAATGGACCCTATATTAGAAGATCTAACGACATTCTATACCTGTTATGGTTTTTATAAATATAAAGTCCTTTCTTTTAGGCTGATAAATGGGCTAGCTATATACCAACGGTATATAAATAATGTTCTTTTTAATTACCTTAATAAGTTCTATACGGCATACCTAGATAACATTCTTATATACTTAGATAACGAACTTGAGCACCAAGCTCACATTAAGAAGGTTCTAGAGAGGCTGCGGAATGCAGGCCTATAAGTTGATATTAAGAAATGCAAGTTTAGAGTGAAACGCATAAAGTACCTTAGGTTTATTGTTAGCATAGAAGGAATTAAAGTTAACCCTAAGAAGGTCAAAGCAATCCGCAACTGGAAACCCCCTTATACTGTTACGGACGCTTTAAGTACGATGTTACGACTACTTAGAGAAGAGTTAGTGGAAGCTAGTTGGTTAATATAGGCACGGTCCAGGATAGAACTGGTAGAACTATATGATGAGGAATAGTAGCCAAGGTTACGTGGTGTTAAATGTATTAACTGTGTTAAACGGAAGGGACGTTATATTTAATATAGATAACACGTACCTTACGTACAAGAGAGGGTTTCTTAGGCGTACGGTTGTGTATTTAAAGGACCTTAGTCCCTACCATAGATAGTTCTCTCTTTGTAGTAAATCTTAGAATACAATTGGAGTTAATCTATTAGGCAACCACTCTACTAGTTATTATTACGTTGTTAACTAGTTATTTATACCTATATACCCAGCCTATTAATGAGCCCACCGTAGTTCTTGCTATAAGGTTCCGTTATATATTTACTACTAAGGTTACAGTATTAAAATATAAAAGAAGTTAAACAACATGCCACCTAAGGGAGCACTAGTTGTGATACTATTAACAGCAGTAACTACCTTAGGATTAGGAGACACTAGTATGGCAGATATAGACTTATAGTTAATTATAAGAGGTTAGTTACAGGAAATAGTTAATTACTTATTAGATAATAATAGGATACTTAAGGAACGCATTAATGGAATTAGCGCAGTAAAAGTTAAGTTACCATTAATTAAATAATTCTTAGGAGAAAGGTTAAAACTTAAAGGGTTTCTTATATAAATGCACTTTAAGGTTATATAGGAAGGAGTAAAGTTAGTAATACCTATAGATTAGGTAGTATATATAGGACTATTCTTAATAGGAAGAGCGTTTGTCAGGAATTAGGCAAGCGGTCGTCACGTGACGCCACGGCACTAGCGTGGCGAGGAGTCTTAAGCTCCTCACCCTTCCTCATTCCAATAAAATAAAGCTATTAACCAACATCACTATAACCTACTCGAGTAGTCGTTATTGGTAAGTCACCTTATATAACCAACACTAATCAGTAGTTGAACACACAGTCAACCACAGAGCAGCTAGGTTATCAACAGAAGAGACAGTCTCATACAGGGGTTCCCGGCGATACTGTGCTACCTTAGGCTTGCGGAAAACCAGTAACAGAAGTGTCACTGAGTACTAGGAGATACTAAGTTACGTCCATTACGCAGAACAATCGCGTTTACGAAGATTTGGTCAAGTACTTTAGGTCAGAAGTGTTACTAAACCTAGGGTCCTAAGTCAACGTCCAAAACGCGTCAACTACGCCTCAAATTGCCTACCTTTTAACAGCAAACCTATAAGATCCTACAAAGCCAAAAATCCTACCTACCTTTAACGTACAACACCCCGTCAATTCTACTCCTATTATGGCGTTAACCTACCTAAAAAAGTATAAGAATGACATTAACCCAGAGACATAGGATAAAGACATTAACCCTGCAAACACTAAGCAATAGGACCTAAACGGATTCTTACTATACTGCATAGCACAATACACAGACAGCAAATACAATGATACTGTGCTATGGTATTGCATAAAGGAGGACTTTATTGGATGGATAAAGGAAACATAGGCCCTTGCGAAGAAGAATATTGTATAAGACTTCCGTAACTTCCTTTAGGAGAATAGAGTATTTATCCCTATAGATAGAGACACTATTAGAGACAATATTCAGGAGCAAGTTAATAACGTAAAAGAAGAGCACAAATGGACTCTATAAGAGATTAAGCACCAACTACGTAATATAAAGAAGCTCAACTTACAATGGAATCTAAATAATACACCAATAGAGACATGTTCTAATTCCATTGCTCTAGGCACGAGTTCTTACATGCCGTACCTATTGCTCCCACCAATTCAACCTACAACTTTAACTACTGCCCCCCAAGAGCAAGCGCAAGACCCCCTTACTTCACGATTTAATAACCTTCAAACTCTACCACAGGAAGATTAGGTACCACGCCGTGTTCCATTAAGCTCTATATCTCTACTACAGCCTACAAAATAATCCCCACCTTAATCTCTAATACAATTTCAACGTGGCCTAACACCGCTTAGAGGCACCTTAAAAATGCTTATAGAGCTTACAAAACTCTATTCGGACTAGGAGAAAAGGTTTAGCGGGGAACTGTATAATATCCTTAATTCAAAGCTGCGCATCTTCTATAACTATTACTAGAAGGTTGGACTGGAACCTAACCAATATTATAATACTTATTCCGTTATGCTTAAGGGCCGCGCCAGTACCTTCTATTATAATCATTTAGCAGGAAAAGGATACAATTTTAACCGAATAATATATAAGATAAGATGCCACTTCAAAATAGAAGAGAATAAGCAGCAGTATATGTCAGAGTGGAGAGAGACTACCTTCCTAAGAATTATTACTATAAACCCAGATGCCTCTTAACTTAACTGTCTTTAAAAGCTCTTTAATCGACTTTAGATAATTTAGCGTGGTTTATCTAAATTATATTAAGAGGACTTCAGCCTACGCGATTAAGTTATTAGCACATGCCAAGGTGTTAAAAAATGCAACCTTACCCTCTTTAATCCTGCAAATACTTATAAAGGAGTGTGTGCTTAATTAAGATCCTCTATTAGTACCGCTCTGCGCTCTTAAAAAGTACAGCAATTTAACACCTAGCCCTAACCTACTTTAATCAACCCAACTAACCAATACGATTATAACTGGACTAATTAAACATATAGTGGCCAGGGTAGGGGATACAGCAGAGGGTACAATTAACGTCAACCATAAAGCAACCATAGAGGTCCTTATGGAGGTTTATCTCAAAACAATTAATAGAAGAAATGCTATGTTTGTAAGAAGCCAAATTGCTAGTTAACTAGGCACCCTCTTAACAGACAAAAGGAGGTATACAATAAGTTTCGCCAGAGCGCACGAAACGTCAGAAATTATAAGGTTACTATAGCCTACTTCTAAAGCTTCCTAGTTTAATATAAAGGCGAAGAAGATCTTAAGGGTAAGGTTAACAAGGCCAAACAGTTTCTTATAGATATAGAAATTAAGGACTACTCTCCCAACCAATACTTCACTAAGTATAGTGAGGTAGATGGCATATAAACTATCACTGTTCTTAATAACCAATCTACGCTCCATACTATCACAAAGTTAAACATCTTTAATAAGCCAAAGGAGAGTTCTATATTCTCCTTTAATAACAGATACTCGGTGAACGTCTTCTATAGTATTATGCCAGATACTGGAGCCGCAGGAGTATCTATAGTAGGAAAACCTCAAGTTCGAGCTCTTTAGCAGCTTAATAGCTCTGTTTAGATTAACCAATCAACAGCAGGCCAACATACAATTTGTTTTAGCAAGGGTACTACAATCTCTCTCAGCACAATTAAGGTCAAAACCCCCTTAGGGTATATCACTTTCCATATTATTCCCGCGAACACCCCATTTCTATTTTACATTAGAGATATAGATAAATTAGGCGTCAAACTTAATAACCTTAAGAATATGCTCATTTAGGGAGATAATTGGGTGCCCGTTATGCGCAAATGGGGTTACCCCTAGTTGCTCCTTTATTAACTAGAAAAGAGCGTTGCTTAGAGCCACTTAACCAAGTCAGAGCTACGTTAACTACACCGTTGTTTTAGCCACCTATCCGTTCACCAATTACTTAGGGTTCTTTAGCGAGTAGGCCATAAAGTCAAGGTTAAGGCAATTAAGCATCTTATAAAGTACTGCTATTACTACCAAATGAACTAGAAGTCCCCTGGCCGATTCAAGTTCACCCTTAAAGATAACTATAACTTTAACTTCTGTATTATCATTAACATTATATATCTTAGCGGCAAGCCAGTACTCCAAGTTATTAACCTCTTAACCTCCTTCTAAGCCGCACGTTTTCTAAAGGATATATTAGCTAGGAACATATAGGATACTCTTTAATTATGCTAGATTAATATCTACCTAGGACCCCTTAATCGAGTTATTTATAACGTAGGAAGGAACTTCTTATCTATAGAGTTTTAGTAATAGGTAAAGGCAATGGAAATCAAGGTTAAGAAAGTCCCTATTAAGGCATATAATAGTATTAGAAAAGTAGAACGATATTACACACCATTACAATAAGCATATAAGATTATTTCTTTGGAACTAAAGGGCGCTAGCAAAGAGCTTATCTTATAGATGGCTGTTAAGGCTGTCAATAATTCCGCTAGCCCAGATAGGCTTATACCTACATTGCTAGTCTTTGGCGCCTACCCTTAAATAACTAACAATTCTCTACCATCCCTATCTGTTATATAACAAGCGGAGGCTATTCACAAAGCAATAAAAGAGGTGCGACATTTCTACGCCACGCGCCAGGTCAACAACGCACTAGGAATAAGAAATGGCCTAAATACCTTAACTACGCTTAATCTGCCACTCCAATCTAAGGTACGCGTATAGCGTAAAAAGGGAGGATGGTTAAGCCCATATAAACTTATTACAATTAATGGTTAGACTTATACTCTTCAGATACCCTATAAACCCACTTAATTCCACTTAACCATTATTAAGCCCTACTACAGAAACAACAGTTCTAAGCCTTTACAGAATACCCCAGAGGATACCCCAGAAGAGAACTACAATTAACGTACTCTAGAAGGCGACTATAATCCTAATACAATTATAGCAGATATGCCGCAACCATAACGCGGTAGAGGTCGCCTAAAGGGATCACAAAATTGCCAACACCTTGTTAATTTTAAAGAGCAATTTGTTACCGCTATTAAGAGTAGAGACAAGTTATTAATGGCCTTTATAACAGCTAAAGAGAAGGCTGACTTTAAGCTTGCAAAACAGCTCTAAAAGGAAGGCCATATTATAACTCTAGGAGCTCCTTTCCAAGCATCTAACAAGCAGGAGATCAACGGTCTTATTACAAGAGGAGTCTTTAAATTTAAGAAGTATAACCCTACTAAGTTTAATGGAGTTCGCATCTTTAAGTTAAGAATAGTCAACGAGATTAAGGGCAAAGCTACTAACACCCCATTTAAGAAGTTAAGACTGGTTATTTAAGGTTATAACAACAATGGCAAGGAAGTAATTCTTATGCAATCCCCTACAATTTAACAAGCTAGTCAGTAAGTTATTATTACACTAGCTCCCTCCTTAATAAAGAATAAAATGGCGGTTTATTTGCAAGATATCACTTAGGCCTATACCCAATCAGAGACGCGCCTTTAGCACTTAATACTAGCATACCTTCCAGAGCAAATTTGCTACTAATATCCCGAAGATACAATCATGGTTGTACTTAAGCTATTATATAGAATCGCAGAGGCAGGAACTTATTAGTGGGCTACTTATAGCAAGCACCACAAAGAGAAGCTCTTAATAACTACTTCTATATTCAATCCCTACTTCCTTATCACAACTACAGGAACTCCATTCGGAATCGTCAGCATATAAACTAATAATACAATTATCTTAGGAGACGACCAATTCTTAGCTCTTAAAGAAGATGAGCTAGTAAAGGCAAATCTCATAGCAAAGCTAAAGGAAAAGCTTAATTTAATAACACCATTACTTTTTAATGGATGCATCCTCTCCCTAAACAAGGATTCTATTGCTTTACGCCAGAAAGATCAAGGTAAGAAAACCAACGTTATTAACGTTAATTCTCCAAAGCAAGGATATGTAGAGCAACGCACTTACGGAGCTTATATTGCTTCTATCTATTAACCTAAGGCTTCATTTAATCTCTCTATTACCGCTTAACACCAGGAACCAACTAAGGATAACGTCTTTGCCCTAAATAAGCATCTTTCCTAGCAAATAAACCATCTTAATTGGGGACTACTTTATATGCCTGTCAATCTTCCTACCGCTAAGCTCTTTATATTTGTTAATAGATCATTCACAAATAATAAAGATTTTAGCTCCCAGCTAGGATATAAGATCATCATCACAAACAAATCTACTGGAGAGAATAACTTTACAATCTACGGCAATCTTATCCATTGGAGCTTAACTAAGAGTAAGTGCGTCACCTAAAGCGTTCTAGCATTAGAGATATATAGAATAGTTAGCGGAGTTAATATGGCAATTGCAATTAGAACTACCCTAAAGATAATTACAAATTAACTTAAACTCCCTATTATCCCTATAATCGTATGCACCAACTCATATTCCCTCTATAAGTGTTTAGTTAAGCTTAGTACCACAAAGGAGAAGCGTCTTATAATTAATATTATAGCACTTCGGCAATCCTATAAGCGTTAAGAACTCTTTAAAATCCAGTAAATTAATAGCTAAGATAACCCAGTAGATATGATGATGAAGGCAAACCCAAATAAGGCACTAGAGACGTTCGTTAACACAAATACTCTGCGTATATGAGTTAAAGGTTGGGTTAAAAGGGAGTAGGAGATGTAGTAATTTAAGAGCAGCCAATCAGGATTTTCCATGCCCGGCACGGAAAATCGCTATTGGCTCGCTTATAATTAGCGCCTTGGCGGCCCTAATATAATATCCACCCGCGACTCCAAGTAAGAAAGCACCACGTGCTAAGAGGCAAATTTTAGAACAGCGAGACTTATATTGCGGTGGCAATAGTAAGTAAGGAGGATCGATATTTGTTACGCTAGTTAAGCAGTATTTGTATATAGATGGCAACCATAAAAGAAGAGTTGCCAGTGTCGGGAATTAGGCAAGCGGTCGTCACGTGACGCCGCGGCACTAGCGTGGCGAGGAGTCTTAAGCTCCTCGCCCTTCCTCATTCCAATAAAATGAAGCTATTAACCAACATCACTGTAACCTACTCGAGTAGTTGTTATTGGTGAGTCACCCTGTGTGACCAACAGTGTTAAAATGGTTTAAACCTTATTTTATAGAAATACAAGTTAGCGGTATAACAACTACTAACCAGGATGTATAATTTATATTTATTAGTTAGAATGGGTTTATAGAAAGACTAATATAGATGTTTAGAGACCTAAAAGCATTAACTATAGCGGAATGGAAGCTTTAAAACTTAGTACAACGTTCTTTAGCAATTAAGTATACAACACAGTTTTAGATACTTATAATGCAGGTTAAGTGGAATAATAAGGTGCTTATAGCATAGTATAAATAGGGACTTAAGGCTAAAGTCTAGGACATAATTATCCTAATAAAAGATGCGGAAAGTCTATAAGACTTAATAGATTAGTTAATAAAGATTAATAATAGGATCTATTAAAGGGAATAAGCTAAGAAAGGGTAAGATAGAGTTCTATAGTTATATAAGGCGCAGAATACGTAACAACAGATACAGAGTTAAAAACTATAGAATGGCGCAGAGCTAATAGACCTAAGCGGTACTAAAGAATCCAAGAGATAGATAAAGAAGCTATAGAAACCTAGAGGTTAAGGATTAAGTAATTATAAAACTAAGGAGCAGAGGCTAAACTAGGGATCTTAGTAGCAGAAGATATTTAGGCGGACTTTATAATAAGAGAAATAGTTTAAAGATAGAGCTTATATAAATTGCGGAAAATAAGGTTATTTTGCTAGAGATTATAGAGGTAGTTAGAGTAACTATATAGTAAAGGGCACTAGGTTGTTAGAGTACGATAACGCGGATATAGGGATATTATGCAGGACTAAGGAGTGTTTAATTAAACACTTTACATTTTGTTACAATAATGTATACTAAATTTATAAGGACGCTAAGTATAGTATAAGCTATTAGCCGCAAGAGCTAGAGTTAAAAGGACTTAAGGGAACTAAAGAGTTAGATAAAGAATAAGATTAACTCTATAAGCTAGATTAGGATGTCACAGCAATATATAGATAAAGATTAGCAATAATAACAATAGAGTTAGAGTACTTATTAATTATTAGTAATAAGGACAAAAAGGAGGCTAACTAGGAGCACTTAAACCTTAATAATGCAATAGAAGTAGAGACTAAAACTACTATAGAACATAGATTAGTAATGGGTATTATAACACTATTAGATACAATTTCTATTGCTTTATAAGACAGAAGGAGTAATACCTAAAGATGGTTAAGCAAGCAAACAACTACTAGTGCTAGCTTACCACTTATAAAAGGCAAAAGGCTATAGGTCTAAGATTCTTAAGAGGAGATGCAGAAGGCTCTAGACTTATAAAATGCAATAAGGATAGCTTAAGAACCTATAACAGAAGAAAACCAATGGGAAAGGGTAGCAACTTAGTTTAGTAACAAATGAATAAGTACAGGATGTAAGTTTAAGAACTAAGAGTTTAGAGAATAAATAAGAACGTTAGTAGATAGCTAAGATTTTAATAAATAAATAAGGACTATAGCAATTCTAGGTAAATATAGTGTTTAGCCTAAAGATTAAACAGTTAATACCAGGATAAAGAAGCAAGATAACTTTAAAGATCTAGCTGCAAGATATAGAAAATAGGAAACTATGGATAAGTTTAGGTAAAGAATTATTATATAGCAAGAACAAAAGCTAGATAAAAGGTCTATAGTAGGTTATATAAGGGACAGAGCACCTATATAAAGAGTTACCAATAGGCCTAGTGTAGGGACACCTAAGGTAAAGTGGTTAGATGAACTGGAATAAGAAGAGGACTTAGACATTCCAGTTAGGTTTAAAGAAAGATATACTAAAGGATGTTATAATATAGCAATAATAAGATACTTTCTTACGGACAAACCATATATACTAAACCAGTTATATAGAAAGTAGTATAGGTAATAACATAATAATAAATAGGAAGACTTTTATATATAGCTAAATAAAAAAGTAGTTTAAGACCAACCCATTACAGAGAAACGTATAAGTTATATTAAAGGAGTATTAATTATAATATTAAGGAACCTAGAAGAAGGATCTAGGGACTAGAGAAGTAAATAATAAATCTTAGTACCTATAGCAGAAGTACTAGTAGTTAGGTTAACTAGGTATAGATTTAAACTTAAGAGTAAAGATAAGCTAAGAGTTAACCTAAAATATATAGCATATTATACACTATTATAGATAGCTTGTGTGGATAATATATATAATATACATAGAGTACTAAAAGACAAGAACTGGAAATACTTAGTAAGGATATATTAGGCACTAGAAGAAAAATGGTTTAGGGACGCCAAGTATATATATAGATGGCACCTAGTAGAAGTGTAAAGTTAAGGGGACTTAATACTTTAACCAGAAAGATTCCTTACAGAAGAATGCCTAGATGGATAATAGTAGTAGGAGTGCCTAGAGAACACTTGTCTATAGCATATAGAGGAAAAGAAATAAACTAAGTATTAGCCTAAGTTGGACTAAGTATAAGCAGGATTTAGCAGCTAATAGTTAGGAAAAGGGGAGGTGTATAGGACTAGAGGGAACTAGTGTTAGAGCCTTAGACCCTTAAAGGAATTTAAGGATAACACCTAAATTTATAAATTAAGTGGCAAGATTAGTAGTTTAAAGTGTTAATAGATAGTAAAGTAATAAGGAACTATATATTACTAAAAGCAGTAGAAAGGATGGGGTTACTACACAGACAGAAGGAACACTTATATCCACTTATAACAATCTTAGGAGATTAGATAGCCTATAGAGGAGGTATTATTAATTTTAAAATAGGACCTATTTAGTTAACTATTAAAGGGAGATAGGTTAGAATGTCTTTTAATATCTTACTATTAGGAAAAGATAAGGTAATATTAGGAATGCCTTAGTTACAGGAATATAATCCAAAGATTAATTAGGTTATAGGTTAGGTTAATATTAGAGATACTTAATAACGTAAGATATAATAGCAGACTAAGTTAGTATAGTATTAAGTCAGAGCAATATATAAAGAGACTAAGTAAGGCTTAAGTTATATACCAAAAAGATACCATAAGTATGGTAAAAAGTTATAGTTACCAGAAAGTGAAAAGCTGTTAGAATATACAACATGGGACTATAAGATAGAGTTAGAACTAGGAATAAGTTTAAAGTTCTTTCTAATATACAAGCTTACTAAAACAGAGTTAGTAGCGCTTAAGGAGTTTGTTTAAGAGAACTTATAAAAGGGATATATTAAACCATTACAGTTGTTAGCAGGATATCTAGTATTGTTTATTTTAAAGAAAAATGGAAAACTTAGGATGTGTATAGACTATAGATAGTTAAACAGTATTACCAGAAAGGATAGGTATTCTTTACCCTTAATTAGTAAAATCTAAGATAAGATAGGCAATATAAAGATCTTTATAAAGATATATTTAAGGTAGACATACTATTAGATTAGGATTAAGGAAGGTAATAAATGGAAAGCAGCTTTTAGGTCAAAGGAAGGACTATATAAACTATTAGTTATGCAATTTGGGCTTATAAATGCACCAGTAATATTCTAGAAGTAAATTAATAGTATGTTAGGAGAATATCTTAATAAGTTTGTTATAGTATACCTCAATAATATTATTATCTACTTAGAGAGTAAAAAAGAATATAAGGAATATGTTAAATGGGTCTTAAAGAGACTATAAGAAGAATAGATGCTAGTAGCAATTAAGAAATGCAAGTTCTTTATAAGAAAGACCGATTTTATAGGATTTATTATTAAACTAGGAAAAATGAGTATGGACTTAAAGAAAGTTAAAGCTATAGTTAATTAGCAGGAACTAGAGAACATTACACAGTTAAAATTGTTCCTAGGGTTTTGTAACTACTATAGAAGGTTTATAGCATAGTGGTTAAAAAGCATTAAGCTATTTACGCGGTTAATAAAGAAAGAGGAACTATAGGTTTAGGGTAGTAAGTAAAAGAAGCTGTTCTAAGAACTAAAGAAGTTGTTTACCTAGGAACTAATCCTTAAGATCTATTAACCAAAGTTAGAGACGGTTGTTAAGACAGATGCATTAGACTTTACACTAAGAGTATATTTGCTATAGAAGCATTAGGATATATAGCATCTAGTAGCATACTATAGTTAAAAGATAATACTACCAGAACTAAACTATAACATCTACAACAAGGAGTTATTAGGTATAGTTGCAGTATTAAAGGAATAGAGAGCATTCTTACAAGGTACAGAGAAACTATGTATAGTTAAAATGGACTATAAGAACCTTATAGGATTCCTAATAACAAAGGAACTTAACTAAAGATAGGTTAGATAGGCGGAAATGCTTATAGAATACTATTTTAAGATTTAACATACTAAGGGTATAGACAATGCACGAGCAGACGCTCTAAGTAAAAGGGCTAAACTATAAAATAATAAAAAGCTATTAGGAGCTTTGTTACAAAAGGACAAAGACGGATTAATTAGGTACAATTATTTAAGAATTATAGTAACTAGAGAAAGTTAAGTCTATAAGTTACTAGAGAGTAATTGGACCTAGAAGATCTAGGAAGTATAGCTTAAGGATCTAGACTTAGAGCAATATAAGAATAGAGAAGCTACTTATATTCTAAGGTTAATTACAGAGAATTTTATAAAAGAGTTTTATAAAGGAATGATATAAGGACACAATGGAGCTATAGGCTTAGTGTTAAGACTTTAAGAGGAGTATATTATTTAAGGAATCTAGGGACTAGTAAGACAAGTTACAAAAGAATGTCCAAATTATTAAAGAAATAAACTAGCAAGGTATAAGCTATATAGAGGGCTACAGCCTATTAAAATACCAGAAAAACCATGGGAGGTTATATTATGGGACTTTATTATTAAGTTACTAAAGTTAAAAGATCCTATTACAGGATAAGATTATAACGTAATCTTAGTAATAGTAGATAAGCTTATAAAGTGGGGATACTTTATAGTATGCATAGAAGAGATATTAGTAGAAGATGTTGCTAGAATCTATATTAAGGAAGTGTTTATAAGACATGGAGTACTAAATAAGATTATATTAGATAGAAATCCAAGATTTATAGCAGTATTTTGGGAAGTGTTTTTAGTAGAATAAGGAGTTTATATAGTAATATCTATAGCGTATTATCCACAGACAGACAGATAGATAGAAAGGTTAAACTAGACACTAAAACAGTATCTAAGGCACTATATTAATTACGCGTAAAATAATTAGGTATTGTTATTACTAGTTATATAGTTTGTATACAATATAACACTATAAGAAGGAATAGGGACATTACCATTTAAGGCGAATTACGGATACGAACTAAGAACATTATTATTGCTATATTAAGTAAAGAAAATAAGTAATATAGCCAAAGAAAGAATAGAGATGTTAATAAACCTTTATACAAATCTTAAAGAAATAGTGAAACTAGTATAAGAATAAATAAAAAGGTACTATAATGCTAAGAGATCTAAGGGACCAGATCTTAAGGAGGGAGATAAAGTATGGCTACTATATAAAAATTTCAAGAGTTAACGACTAAGTAAAAAGTTGGACTATGTTAGACTAGAACCTTTTAAAGTTAAGCAGAGAATTTTATTAGTTATGTATAAGTTAAACCTACTAGCTAAAATAAAAATCTACCCTATATAGTATATTGTAATGCTAGAACCAGCATATAGAGATATTAAACTACTAGTCTATAAGGCAGATATATATAGAGGATAAAAGGAAGACAAATGGCAAGTTTTAAAGATTATTAGTTATAAGGATATAGATAATAAAATGTGGTATAAAGTAAAGTAGATAGGCTATGGTGAGACTACCTAGGAACTATTAAGTAACTTAGAGAACGCTATAGAAAAGGTATAGGAGTATTAGAAGAAAGTAGGTTAGGGAGTATTAAAAAAGGATTACTAAAGGACAAACTACCTAAGGGGGACTTAGGAGGAGCAACTGCTACATTACTTAGAACTATTTCCTTCTCTAAAGACGCTACTCTCTTATTACCTAGCTTAAAAAGACCCTATTAAATAAGTTTCCACTTCTTAGAACGAACCTTCTTATAGACACGTTTAAGGCGTTAAAGATAAGCGTAAGCTAGACGCTAGGCTTTAAGGACGCGTGCGGACTCTTTTAAGGTATGTTAAATCTTAAGCAGCGCTAAGGCCAGCTTACCATTAAGCTTTATAGCGGCAGATTAAATATAAAACCCTAAGGGAGATTAATAAGGGAACTTAAAGACTATTAAGAGTTATAGGACGCGCACACTTAGTATTAGAGACTAAGTAAACGTTTTAAGATGAATAAATATTTGCTTTGGTGCACTCTAAATAGGAAGAGGGTTATTGGGATAAGGGACTTGCCAGCGCAATATAAACCAACCCCTCTTTTACGCACTGAAAGTAAGGAATTGCTATCACTTTACCTAGTAATAGTATTAAGGAGACAGTATATAGGCAACGCTTAACCTAAGAAAGAGAAGAAGATGCTTTAGGTATAATAAGTAAGGATATTAACTAAGTTAATTAAACGGACATTACACCTCTAGTAGACAACTTGGAGATGTTAGGAATCTTTAAGGACGAAGATAAAGAGGAGGGAGATAGTGTTATAGACGCTTTAAGTATAATATTATAACTACTTAGAGAAAAGTTAGTAGAAGCTAGTTAGTTAATATAGGCATAGTCTAGGATAGAACTGGTGGAACTATATAACGAGGAATAGTAGCCAAGGTTACGTGGTGTTAAATATATTAACTATGTTAAACAGAAGGGACGTTATGTTTAATATAGATAACACATACCTTACGTACAAGAAAGGGTTTCTTAGGCGTACGGTTGTGTATTTAAAGGACCTCAGTCCCTACTGTAGATAGTTCTCTCCTTATAGTAAATCTTAGAATATAATTAGAGTTAATCTGTTAGGCAACCACTCTACCAGTTGTTATTATGTTATTGACTAGTCGTTTATACCTATATACCCAGCCCATTAATGAGCCTACCGTAGTTCTTGCTACAAGGTTCCGTTATATATACTGTAAAGGGCATCCAGTCCTTTCTTGGCTTTTATAATTTCTACTATTAGTTTATCTATAATTATAGGGTTATAGCTAAGTCTCTTATATAACTAATGAGGAATAACACGCCTTTTATTTTTAACAATAACTATATAAAAGCCTTTAAGGAATTAAAGAACCGACTTATCTCCTCCCTAATTCTCTATTACTATAACCTAAACCTAGAATTAATGCTAGAAACGGACATATCTAATAGAGTGGTAGCGGGGGTCCTCTTATAGCTATACCTAGATGGCAAGTAGTACCCTATTACGTTCTTTTTAAAGATAATAGCTCTAGCTAAGTATAACTATAAGGTACACAACAAGAAAATGCTGGCTATTATATAATTATTATCCCAGTGGTGTGTAGAGCTTAAAAGCACGGACTCTTAGATTAAAGTCTATACTAATTATAAAGCCCTTAAGTATTTTATAATAATAAAGCAGCTTACCGGTTAACAGGCCTAGTAGGCTAAAATACTCTCCTAATTCTTTTTTATAATTATATACCACCCTGGCAAATAGAATTCTAAGGCTGACGCCCTAACCTAGAAAGAATAGGACGTGAAGCTATAAGATAAGCTAAAGGCTTAGCACTAGACACATGCCCTCCTCCGCCCTAAACAGCTCAACCCACATATCCTTAGGGAACTAAGCTCTGAATGGAATAAGCTAGCGCCTATAGAAGGAGAGATCCTAGATAAGCTAATAAGACTAATTAACCGCATCCTAATCGCGAACCGTATAGCCAAATCCCTAAAAGCCCTCCGTGACCAAGCTACAGAAGGCAACCCTAATTTGGAAATGGAAGACGGACTGCTCTTATACCAAAAACGGCTTATAGTTCTAGACATTAACAACCTATAAACGGAGCTAATCCGTAAAGCCCACTGTTAAGTCTCTACGGCGCATTCTAGACAAGACAAGACCTACTAACTACTAGCGCCTCGCTACTACTAGTGGGGACTCCTGTCCAATATAGAATAATTTATTAGAAACTGTCATGCTTGCAAACAGGTAGATACCCCCAGAGATTAAACCCCTAGGTGGTTATAACCACTGCCAGTTCCCAAACGCCCTTAGCAGCATATTATAATGGACTTTAAATTATTCCTAAAGGACAAATATGGCTATAATATGGCCTTTATAGTAGTTAACTAACTAAGTAAATAAGCCGTTTCTTTCCCTTGCTTTAAGACTATAACTATAAAAGATATAGCCCGCATATATATTAACAATATTTACCGGATCCATGGCGCTCCTAAATTAATTGTCTTTAACTATAGACCCTAATTTATATCAGACTTCTAGGACAAATTCTGCTGTATCCTTAGAATTAAGATTAAGCTCTTTACCGTATTCTACCCTTAGACCGATAGCTAAACCAAGATTATAAACCAGTACCTTAACCAGTAACTTCGCCCCTTTATTAATTACTACTAGAATAACTGGTTGGAACTACTGCCTATAATAGACTACGCACAGCTTATACTCCCTTATAATAGTATAGGAATATTGCTATTTAAGTTACTCTATAGATATAAGCCACGAATATTCTTTAATTGGGATAGACCTATAGAACCTATAACGGCCCGCGAACGCCTTAGCTATAAAGAGGCCTAGATATTCGCTAAGAGAATGCACAAAGCCTAGGAGACTGCCTAAGCAATTATAAAAAAGGTATAAGAGAAGAAAAAGGCTGATATAAATCAACATCGCCGTAAGGTAGACTTCTAAGTAGAAGATAAAGTATGGGTGTTAATAAAAAACTAGAAGACCTAGAGGCTGAGCTATAAACTAGACTACTAAATAGCTGGCCCCTACGAAATTCTTAAGAAGGAAGGGCACTCCTTTAGGGCTAAGCTACTAGAATTAATAAAGATCTACCCTGTCTTTTCTTTAGACTAACTGCGGAAGGCTATGGACAACCCATTGCCTAAACAGTACAACAACCCCCTGCCACCAATTTAGATTGCAGAGGACGAGGAATAGGAAGTTAAAGAGATTTTGGCAGTTAAGAAGGACCATAGTACCTTAAAATACTATATAAGCTAGGTAGGTTACAATAAAGATCTAAAATAGTACCCCACATCTAATTTTAAGTACTCTCTCTATAAGCTATAAGATTTCCACCTAGCTTACCTAGATCTCCCTAAACCACCACGTAAACTAGATAGCTGGATTAAATGCTAGGAGGAAGGGTTAGATAACTATGATAACCTAGATAATAATAGAGAACTTAGATAAAGCCTAAGGGCAGGCTTTTTTGGAAGGGGGGGTAATGTAATGGTGCTGGAGCGCGTCACCTGCTACTTTCTGGGCATTCTGCTATATCCTGCTAATACTACTTATAGAGCTAACCAATTAGGATTTTCTATCCCCAGGATGGAAAATCGCTATTGGCTTGCTTACTACTAGCGCCTTGGCGACCCCTTTGTATCTTAATAGTCTTTAACAGATTTCTTCTTCTCCTTAGCTTAGTATTCTTATATGGTAGCAATCTACAAGCTTTGGTTTAGAAGCATTTGTACGAGCCTATTATAGCCAGTACCGTAACAGGTACAAAGTTTTACCGGTTTTAATTGTTAAATAGACTAATTAGGATTTTTTATCCCTACACTACCTCGTTAATTCCAGTTGTTAACGCCTTACTAGTGACGCCTCTTGGGCGGAAATCCTTATATAGATTAGTATAAGTTTCCCCGTCTTGGCAGTGAGCTTTAAAAGACCTCAATATTAAAAATTTATAAAGCTTTTTAAAACTAATGATTGTATGGTAGATTGCCTATATACGAATATTTCTAAAGTTATAGTAGCTAAATAAGTGTTAAAATTAACGCTTAGTAATTAAATAAGTGTTTAAATGTCTTCGCTAAGCTTCTAATCGTCCTATAAGATCCTAATTATCCTTTAAGCTTTCTACTATCCTCTACTACTTAGTAGGTCCCCTTTCTGCTTTAATTACTACTAAAGGCATATAGGTATAGAAGCAGCTAGATCCTTAAAGTAGCAGGCCTTTAGATTCTCCCATTTAGATTTAATAGCTACTTGTATTGCTTTTTTTATTAATAGGTGAGGCTTCCGCTTAGCTAATTAAGTCTTTATTAAATTCTAAATGGCCTTAATTAGGTTAAAATCTAGGCTGTTTGCTAGCTACTAAAGTAACTTAATATTATCTTCCTAAAACTTGGTAATGGTAATACAAGCTTTATAATAGGGAGCTCTAAAGGATTAGGTAAAGTAGGTTCTAGAGTTCCTTCTATATGGGAAGGATCGTACCTAGGAGAAGGTATAGTAAATACCTTTAAGGATAGAATCTAAAAGATTTTAGTTAAAACTTATTATAGGAATATACAAATTTAGTATAAAAAGTGGTAAGGATGGTATTAATTTATAATAGGCGTAGATAAACATCTTTATACTTAAATCTATAGAGCTATCTAAAGTCCCTTACAATTGCGCTAAGACTTAATATTTATCCAAACTTAGAAACCTTATCTGTAACCACCGCTATTATTATCCGTCTTAACAGCGTGATTAATCCACCTAAGGGCCTATTTCTAACTTCTATAAAGTTACCTAGGATAAAAGCAAGCCATTTTTAAACTTTGTTATAACTAAAAAGGTTATTTAAACGCTAGAACGGAAGAATAAGGTAAAGGTTATAGTAGAGGCTTAAAGAAGTTAAGGATTGTTATAAATAACGCGTCGGCGGCTTAGAAGAGGGGTAGGAAACTAGAAGACGTGTTGTTTAGTAGACTTCCTAAGTCAGGTTTCTTACCGCGTGGAGTTCACCTTACCTAATCACGATGCGACTGGCAGAGGCGTTGAAAAGCTTTAAATTGACTGTCAGGTAAGGTTGTTCGGCAGTCTCTTTCTGATATTCAGCTGCCAAGCCGGATAGACTGAATTCGTGTTAGTTGGTGGCTTAATTAAAAGCGCTAATAACCGGAATTGACGAGAGGGTGTAGAATAAAAAAGGTCAACAATAATCATACACCCCCTAAATGATACGCGCACACCCCCCAATTAATACGCATACACCCCTTACCTAAACAAGTCTAAATCCTTCCGCTTCAAGTTAGAATATCACGTGTGTTTGACTTGTTTACACCACCCAAATCGCGAAAACAACACCACGCGCCCATACTTGAATTAATACCTCGCATTTGCCCTCCAAGAGCCTGCAATTGTAAAGCGTTGTCGCGGTCGCTCGGCTGGCTCTACGGCTGGCTCTACAAATCGCATTAATAACCCTACTCAGCGGGAGCTCTTAGCATTCGAGCGAAATACTGGCTGCACTACCTAAGGGCGGTCGCGGTCGCGGGCGTGCTTGTAGAGGCAATCTACAGACGTCAAATAGAGGCAGCAGTACCCAGTTTGGTTCTTACAGCACCTCGCAGAGCACTCCGTAGTCCTACCCCCACCAGTCAACTTAGGGCGATCTTAAAGGTATTACAGGTGTTGCATTTTAACACTTTAATTTTCGTGATTTAGGTGTAAACAAGTTAAACATACGTGGTATTCTAACTTAAAGTAGAAGGATCTAGGCTGTTTGGGTAGGGGGTGTATGCGTATCAATTAGGGGGTGTGCGCGTATCATTTAGGGGGTGTATAATTATTGTTGACCATAAAAAATCGCTATTAGCTTAGTTAAGGCGGTAAGCAGAACTAATATCTTTATAGTAGGTCTTAGTAAGGCAAATCTAACTAATTAAATAACTTTAACTAGCGGTTAAAGGTTTTTAATATCTTATATATTATATAATTATATTATAGACATTATAATATATTTTAAATTCTTTTTAATTTCAAGTTTCCTACTATTATAATTTATATATTTATATTAAGTAGTAATTATTTACCTTTATATTATATCTATCTAGCTTAAATAGGCTATAAAGAATAGTCCTTTTAGAATTCTTTTACTAGGGAAGGCGCGTTAGCCTTAATATATTTATAGGTTTTCTAAGTTTACGTTTTATATCTTTCTTTCTTAATAAGAAGTTTAAATTGTTTAGATTATATTTTCTATTATATATTATTATCGGAATGTTAGTTATGTAACGTGGTTATAAGACCACAAAGCAAGACTAGCTAACCTAACCTTGGAGCAACCCCTTACTTCTAGACAATTAATAACTACCAACTTTAACACCGTATACGTATCGCAATACAGTGATATTTATGCACGTTGATAAAGTGAGTATACTGACACTAATTAGTAGATATATAGATTAGGAAATACGTAATAAGCTAGAGCTTAAGAACTGTACTAGAAATAGTATACGGATCGCCTGGCCTTGTCTATTTTAGTTAAAGGAGAAAGCTACATTACCCTTAAAGCTTAAGACCACGTATTAGCTTAACTGCTAACGCGTTAGATCGCCTAGAGAATTATATCTTTACTTAAAGAAGATTATAACCTCCCTTAAGCTTAAGAGAATTTGTACTAGCCTTACAGCCAATATAACAGATCGCTAAGAGAATTATAGTTTTGCTAAGAATACTTTACAGGCCTAATGGCTATAAAGGATATACATACCCAAACACCCTTACCTTAACACCCTTACCTTAACACCCTTACCTTAACACCTTTACCTTAATGACCTTAACCTTAACCTTAACCTTAACCTTAAACTATAACATACATAAGGACCAGTATACTGCCTTGTATAATAAGATGGATCCTAAATAAAAGGAGAGAATCGCCAGATATGGTTATAGGATTAATGTAGCAACTGCCTTAGAGGAAGACCTGGAAGGATATATAGAAATGAAAATCTATAAGTATACATATGAGAACTTTATGGATTATACACTATGGTTGCTATTCTAAGAAGAATTTAAAGGCTTTACTATTAAGGACTTTAGAAAGATACGCTCTGTTATTAGAGTAAAGCTCCGTACTTACCTACTCTAAAGAGGAGTATATATCGCCACATACAGCAACAGATACCTACTTTATAAGGTTCTATATAATGTCCTTATAGAAGAGGAACCTTATAAATGGATAGATGAGGAAATTATAGGAGCTCTTAAGGAAGTCAGCCCTATGATTACAGTGGCACTATAAGAATAACTTAACTCGATATAAATAGCTCTGATATTGAATTAAGCTATACCCCTATTAGTTATAGCCTCTTTAGTTCCTATAATCCCCCCCTATAGCCTACTACCTTCCTATATAGTACTAACGCCTATAAACCATCTACTACCTCTACTACCTCTAATGCCTATAATTCAGCCTATAGCTATAGCTATAACACCTAAAACATAAATACCTACCCCTATAATACCCCAACTAGCTGTTATATCTATACCCTAGCAAACTACACTAACCACTACCTAATAGTAAGCTGCACCTACCTCTACCTAGGATTAACTACTTAACCTTCTCACTTAACTCCTATAGATGCAGAATTAGCAATTATTGCCTGCGGCAACTGCCTCTACCCTCCCTTTAGCAACCACTCCTACCCTACCTAGTGCTCCTCCTGCCTAGTATCTTCACCCTAGTACTGCTAATACCGACCCTACTATGCACCTGCCTATGTATAGTAAAGAGGCAGCTACTATTGCTAAGATCTATATAGACGACTAGAAGTATAATGGAGTGAGTAATAGTTTTGACTTTAAGTTAACTATCTTCTATAATATCTGCAAGAGAGCTAGTCTACCTCCTAAAGGCTATATAACTGCATTCCTAACTATACTAAAGGGACTTACTTAGGATTACTACTATAATAGCAGCCTTTTAACTAGATCATTTACTGAGGCATATAACTATATATGTTACTTCTTTGAAGGACTAGAGTACTATTGGAGAAATCTTACTAAATGGAACACTATTAACTTCTAAGGAATTATTAACGAGAACCCTAATAAGCAAATCTATTAAAGTTTCCAACTACTCCTTAACAAGCTCCTAAAATATCGCCACGGATTATACCCAGAGTTTTGTATAGACCTCTTCCTTATAAATAAGCTAGTTACCGCTTGCCAAGGAGTACTAGTATGCCGTATTGCCATTTCTAACCCTTTTAAAGACCTCTCCTAGTTAATTAGTAAGTTGCAATCTTCTATAGTTATATAGGAGAAGGAATACCCTTCCTAGGCCTTAATAAAACTGTTTTAAGGAGCCTACTTTACAGATTGCATATACCGCTGTGATATCTGTAATAACTGTGACTGAACCCGCTCCTATAGACAAAATACCATTAGATCCCTAAAGGCTAAATGCTATGTTTACTAAAAGGAGAGCTGCCGCTTATAAAAATATATAAAGGAGGAGCGGAACCGTTCTAGAAATAAGTATAAAAGACGTTTTAATAATAATAAGGGCCGTAATGGTAACTTTAAAGAACGCTTTAGATAATACACTATTTACTGTAAAGGAGATAATAATAATAAGTGCAATAAGACCTTTGAAGCTCTTGTGCTAGATATAGACACTAATAAAAACACTAATAATAATAATAGTGAGGAAGAATTAGAAGACCCTAATAGCTACTACCTTATATTATTTGGGACTCTTACTATAGATAAAGCAACCTCTATAAGCATAGAACTAGCTAATAAGGCTTACGCTTATTTACTTACTGTAACCTCTATAGAACCTACTACGGAAACTAACCTGTTTAACTACAACACAATAACTGCCGCTTTACGCTATACTTCTATAGTATTTATAGGAATTATGATTAATACTAGTACGTTAAAGAAGTCTATAGCTGGTTATAGACAATTCTAGGCACTATAGAATGTGGACTAATCTATAAGACTTAACACCTTAACTAAAGGACAAGTTAATGTGCAGTTTGGTATTAGAATTACTACCTCTATTAGAACTATGGATGTTGTTACCCCTATAGGCAAGATATAGTTTTATATTGTCTATGCGGATACCCCCTTCTTGCTCTGTTTAGCGGATATAGATAGACTCTAAATCTACTACAATAACCTTAAAAACGTTGTTATCACTTACACTAAAAAAGTGCTAGTAGTGTGATGGTTTGGCCACCTATTTCTCCTATAGAGCTTATTACTACAGTTATATTTGTCTAAATCCTTTAACATAAACCCCTACTACTTAACAGATATAGAGCTACGGCGCCTGTATTATTAATTTAGATATCCCTTAGTTAAGAAATTGCAAAAGCTACTCTATTATGCTGGCTATAAAACTAATAGAATGGCTATTAAGTAACTAACCAAGTTCTGCCACTACTGTTAGAAGTTTAGTAAATTACTAGGCAGATTCCGCTTTACCTTATAAGATAACGTTAATTTTAACTATAATATTATTGTTAATATTATGTACATTAGCGGATTACTCCTCCTATATATTATTAATAAAGGAACGCGATTCTAAGCTGGTAGATAGCTATAAGACATTAGCGCTAAACACACATGGGACGTTCTATAGATGTGCTAGATTGATATCTACCTAGGGCCACTAGACCTAATTACCTATAATGCCAGAAAGAACTTTATTAGTAAGGAATTTAAGCAATATACTACTATTATGGGAACCAGTATAAAGGGAGTACTGGTTAAAGCATATAACTCTATTAGAATGGTAGAGCGCTACTATAGTCCATTACAGTAAGCCTACTAGATTATTATAACTAAAATCCCTAAAATTAATAAGGAGATAGGACTCCAAATGGCGTTTAAAGCAATTAATGATTTAGCTAGCCTTAAAGGACTAGTTCCTATACTTCTAGTCTTTAGAGCCTACCCCTAAATGGTTAAATCTAATGTACTATCCCCTATGGTTATATAACGCGCTACCGCAATTAAAAAGGCTGTAGTAGAGATATAGAAGCTATAAGCTGAATGATAGATTGCTGATGCGCTAAATATACGAAACGGACCCAATGCTAATATAATTTATAATCTCCCACTAAATTCGCCTATTTTGGTTTAAAGAGAAGGAAATACTAGCTAAAGCGGCTATTAGGACGGGCTATTTACCTTACTTACTGTTAAGGGTAAAATATATACTGTTAAGCTGTCTAGTAAATCTACAGCCTTTTAATCTATAGTTGTAAAACCCTACCTTTAAGCAACTAAATTATAGGAGTAAATTGTTAGACTAGAATTGCTACCTAAACCTCTATTTAGGTTAGTCCTTCCTAAGACTATCTTAGAGAGACCTACTAAAGCTTAGTAATAACCCCTGAAATAAGGCAGAGGACGCCCTTATAAATACCCTCTACTTATAGCCATAATGGACATCACCATCTACCTATAGGATGACAGTTAATTTAGTACTTAATTTAGCGCCTCTTAACAGAGGGAGCTTACTAGTCTACTTAAGAAGGGAGTTTTTAAGATTATAAGACTTACGGATATACCACAAGGCGTATAACTCTTTAATTTGTGATTTATTAATAAGATTAAAAATAAGGGAACTAATAAAGCCTTTAAGAAATCCTAACTAGTTATATAAGCTTATAACAACTTAGAAAAGGAACTAGTTCTTACCCAATTACTAACCATTTAATGAGTTAGCTAATAACTAATTCTCTATATTGCCGCTATAAAGCTTCCACAGGCATAACTTTACCTTTAAGACATTTTATAGGCCTATATACAATTAACCACGACACTAAATTAAGAATTCTATGTATAACCTTTATATAAGCTAATTAAGCAACTTGGGATTAACAAGGCCTCTGTTTTAAAGGTTATAAAACCACTTTATAGAGTACTGGAAGCCAGTAACCACTGGTTTAAGATATATTACTCGCATTACATCTAATAGCTGCATATGGACCAGTCTATGTACGACCCCTATCTCCTACAGAGTAACGAACCCTTTGGCATTATAGGCCTATAAACTAATAATACTCTATTCCTGGTAGATGAGACCTTTATAAATATAGAGCAAAATAAGCTATATAAGGCCAAGTTTATGGCTAAGGAATAGGAATAACTTACTATTAATATGCCTATTAAGTTTAATGGTGGAGTTATTTAGCTACTAACTAACAGGAGTATTACGCTTACTTAGAAATAACAATGCATAAACCTTAGTATAATTAGCACTAAACTTGCTATAAGTATAGGATTAAGAGGAGCTATAAGAACCTTAACCCTAAAGGACTAGTACATTGCTTAACATGCTAGAGGTGTATATATCACTTTAGTTTGCCAGCTAAAAACCTTATTTAATTTATCCTTTGCTACCTAAGTAATTAACCCTAATAAGGAAGACATAAAATAGTTAAACAAGCGCCTAAACTAGCAAATTGAGAACGCCAATAGAGGCCTTAAGTTTATTAAGTTAGACATTAAAACCCTATAGCTACTAGTATTTATAGATACGTTATTTGCTAATAACAAGGACCTCTCTTTATAGATTGGCTATATTATTATACTAGCTAATGCTATAAAGAAGGCCAATATTGTTTATTGGAGCTTAGTTAAGTGCAAAAGAGTTACTTAGAGTGTACTAGCTTCTAAACTCTATGGTACAGCCCACGGCTTTAACATTGGCGTTATAATTAAGTCTATAGTAAACAAGATCCTACAAATTAACCTCCCACTTGTACTTTATACTGACTTTAAGTCCTTATATAACTGTCTAGTATAACTTAGAACTACCTAAGAAAAATGCCTAATAATTAATGTAATATGCCTCTAGTAAGCTTATAAACAGAGATAGATTATAGAGGTAAAATGGATTAATAGAGAGGCTAACCCTACTAACGCTATAATAAAGGGAAAACCCTGCGCGGCTCTTTAACGGCTTATTAATATAAACTAAATTAACCTATAAGTTATAGGATGGGTTAAACAAATAAACTTAGACTTAACTTAGCATTATGTAACTAATTATAACAGTACGGACCCTAAATTTAACCAGCTAATTAGGATTTTCCATTCCCAGGATAGAAAATCGCTATTGGCTCACTTACTACTAGCGCCTTAGCGGCCCTTATGATATATTAACCTACTACCCTTAATAATTGTTGGTAACCTATTAGGGGTAGGGGTAGCACGTGCGTACGCGTTCCTTACGTGCGCATTCCTCGCGTGTTATAAGTACGCGAGGCCTCACACATAGAATAGAGAAATAGACATCTATAAACCTAAGAGCATACCCGTAACAAAATGATTACAGGTCTGCAATAGGTTAAAGCATACCAACACTAATTAGTAGACGTACAGATCAGAAGATACGCAATAGCTTACGGCTTATACGGGTTACTTACAACTCCATACAAACTCGCACCGCCGCCTACCTTAGTTAAAGAAGGGAACCGTACCCCGCCCAATACTACCGCAAGGAAGAGTTGTTAATTTAACCACCTTGCGCTATATTATACGAGGACTACAGTTTCGCTAACATTATTACAAGGAAGAGTTATTAATTTAACTACCTTATATATCGCGTTAAAAGGACCGAAAAATTACATCACTACCTAAAAAATACCTTTACCTTATATACGCTACCTCGCACGAGAATATAATGGCAAGTACCTTAACCACAGAAGACTGGAGCACGAAGATAAAGAAGTGGGAGAATGGGATTAAGCTAAAGGGAGCTTCCTAAGAAGAGATACAGGACTACGCTAGAACAAAGTTGTACGACTATAAGATATCCAAAGCGATAGATACAGACCTATGGGAGCTCTTCTAAGAAGAATTTCGGGACTTTACAATCCAAGAGTTTAATAGCCTTGGAACTAAGATTACCTAGGACTTACACAGAACCCTTTAGGGTAGAGGAGTGTATATAGCCAAAAACACAAAAAGTCTAATAATCCCAAGGACTCTACTCAATACGGCTACGGAGGAAGAATAGCATAAATGGTTAGACAATGAGATCCGCAAGATCTGTAAGCACGTTACAGACATAAAGACGCTACAGCTATAGAAGAGAGTCCCTTATAACCGACTTAACCAGGTCTTCTGTTTGTACGAACCCTTCTAAATACCCATATAACTATCCAGAATACCCTTATAACTGTCCGGAACACCCTTATAATAAATACCTTAATTACTGCCAGCTCTATCCACTATAAACTATATTCCACCTGCTACAAGCCATATTCCACCCATTATAATTTAGACCCCACCTATAGAGATCCCAAACTACAAACGGCAGATTATAACTATAGCTAAGCTATACTCCAAAGACCAGAAGTATAGCGGAGCCAAAAGCTTTAACTATAAACTGACAATATTTTACAATATTTGCATAAGATCTAGACTGCCACCTACTGCGTACAAGATTGCCTTTTCTATAATGCTAAAGGGATTAGCCCAGGACCAGTACTACAACCACCAGCTATCTGAAAGATCCTTTAAAGAAATTTGCAACCACTTATAGAACTTCTTTAAGGGTTCTAGATACCACCGCAGAAACCTAGACAAATAGAATGCCATAACACTACTCTCTATTATCCAGGAGAACACAGATAAGACGACTCTATAGTGCCTTTAGATACTGCTTACAAAGCTCTATAACTTATAACACGGACTTACACCCGCCTTACAGATTATAGACTTTCTGTATAATAAGCTAGTTATAGCTTGCCAGGGCATACCAGCGTGCAGGATTACAATCTCAGACCCTCCCTTGGATTTTAGCCACCTTATTAATAAGCTATAGTCGTCTATTATTGCCTACTAGAAGGAGCAAGAGCAGACTCGTATATACGCTATAGACTATTAGGAAGAACCGCGTGCGTACTTTACAGACCGTTAATATAACTACCAGGACCGCAACGGCTCTAACCATAAGGATCCATATAAAAACCGATCTTTATAACTAAACCAAAAGAAGTGCTGCTTTGTGTGCGGCAAAAGCAGCTGTTAGTTGTAAAAGTATATAGATAAAGAACGGGACAAGTCTAAAGCTAGGTTTATAGGGTAATATAATAGACGATTGGGTAAGCGCTTCTAAGAACACTTTAAACAATATCTTGTTAAGTGCAAGGGAGAAGGCCTAGAGCTAGAAGAGTTAGAGGACCTAGACAAAGTCTTTACAGCTCTAGTTATTAATTATAAAGCCAAAACTAAGCAGGATAACGCGAATAGCTCTTCTTACTTTACATCTTTTGGCACTCTCTTATATAATAAAGTAGTAATTACGGCCCAAGAACTAGCTAATAGAGCCTTCTGCTATAACCTTACGGGCCAAGACATAATTATAACTGTAAACCTTAACTCGCCTATTACGAACCTTAACCTACCTAAGGATATAAACGCCTGTGCGTATAGTAGTCAGCCTACGCGCTACATAACGGATAAGTTTATAGGCATTATAATTAACACAGGTGCCTCACAATAATCTATAGCTAGTTATAGACAGTTCCTGGCATTATAAAAGCAAGATACAACTTTATAGCTTAATGTGTTAACAAAAGGCATAGTAAGCGTATAATTTGGAATTGGGACTACGTCGTTAATCGGGTCCGTATAAGTCTTAACTTTAGTAGGCAAGGTTAACTTTTACGTTATTAATATAAACACGCCATTCCTGCTCTACCTAGCAGACATAGATAACTTATAGGTGTATTATAATAACCTTACAAACGTACTTGTAACTCCTACGGGTAATATACCTATTGTATAATGATTCGGCCATCCGTTCCTCTTATGGGACCTCTCTTTACAGATCTACCTTCTTAACTCTTTTAACTAGAACCCCTATTACCTAACTAATACGGAATTACATCGTCTATACTAACGTTTTGGCCACCTGTTAGTTAAGAGACTACAAAAAGTACTTAACCGTTCTAGACATAACATTAACACGAAATCACTTAAGTACCTCACCTATTACTGCCACTTTTGCCAGAAACACGGTAAGTCACCTAGCCAGTTTAAGTTCACGCTCTATAACAACGTTAATTTTAACTACTGCATTATTGTCGACATTATGTATATTAATGGGAGCCCAGTCCTATATATAGTTAATAAATGTATACGCTTCTAGGCCGGTAGATAGCTATAGAATATTAGTGCCAAACACACATAGGACGTCGTACGGATATATTAGATTAACACGTACTTAGGACCACCAGATGTTATTACTTATAATATAGGCAAGAACTTTATTAGTAAGGAATTTAAAGAGTACGCTACTATAATAGGTATTATAACTAAGGGCGTGCCAGTCAAGGCTTATAACTTAATTGGAATAGTTAAACGTTACCACAGTCTATTACGGAGAGTATACCAGATTATTACAGTCGAAATACCAAATATTAACAAGGACGCAGCTCTCTAGATGGCCTTTAAGGCTATTAATAACTCCGTAGGACCTAACAGACTGGTACCCACTCTGCTAGTATTTGGCGCCTACCCCCGCATAACTAATTTAGACGCGCCTTTGCCAATAGTTACGCAACGCGCTGCCGCAGTCAAGAAAGCTATGGAAGAGATCCGCAAGTTACGTGCCGAACGACAAGTTGCGGACGCTTTAAGCATGCAAAATGGCCCAAGAATAGATGCTATTTATAACTTACCACCTAACTCACAAGTACTTATCTGGAGAGAAGGAAATATAGGCCAACCAGGATATTAGTTGGGACTATACAACCTACTTACAGTTAAAAACGAGACGTGTACCATACAACTGCCCTATAGTCCTACACCCTTCCACACAACGGTTATAAAGCCTTACTTTTTAGATCTAGAACTTGACAATAACCTATAACCCAACTAATAGGACGATCCCTAAGAACAGCAGGTATATATACCTAAAAACAACCTAGGACCTGTTATACAACCTATCTAGCAACCCGTTAAGCAACCTATTGGACAACCCGCTATACAACCACAAAAGCGTGGTAGAGGACGCCCATATAAGTACCCCCTCCTTATAAACCAAGCCGACATTTCAGTCTTTCTCTAAGATAATAATACTACAAGTACCCAGTTTTAAGCTTTATGCCAGAAAGAACTCACAGGCCTACTTAAGCTAGGAGTATTTAAGGTAGTTAAGCTTATAGATATACCTACAACGGCCCGTCTGTTTAACTTACGGTTTATTAACAAGGTTAAGAACGCCGGCATAGATATAGCTTTTAAGAAATCACGACTAGTAGTATAGGCGTACAACAATATAGAAAAGAGCGTAGTACTTACCCAGTCGCCCACTATCCAACGGGCGAGTCAACGCCTAATCCTATGCATTGGAGCTATGCTGCAAGACCAAGACATACAGATTTACCTACGCGATATTACGTAAGCCTACGTGCAATTAGCTACAAAGCTAAACCACAATTTCTATATACAACCTCCGCAAGAAGTATAGACTAAACTAGGAATTAACAAAGGGTCCATACTGCGGGTGCTTAAGCCCCTTTACAGAGTGCTAGAAGCCGGAAACCACTGGTTTAAGACGTATTACACACACCACCTACAGCAGTTAGGTATAGACCAGTCGACGTATAACCTATGCCTACTCTATAGTAACGATTCTACGTATTTCGGAGTAGTCGGACTATAGACGGACGACACGCTACTACTTGCCAATAGAGTATTCGCGGACCGCGAAGAGAGCGAACTATATAAGGCCTGACTTATAGCTAAGGAGCGCAAGCAACTAACAGCTAAAAAGCCTCTTAAGTTTAACAGCGGTATTATACAACTTATAACTAACAGACTGACGTTAATATAAGAGCGTTAATGCAGGAACCTTAGTATAGTTAATATTTCTAAACCCGCCATATCTACGAGCTCGCAAGGTATTATCCGTATAGCACTTACGCCAAAGGACCAGTACGTCGCTTAACGCGCTAGAGGAGTGTATATTGCGTCTATCTGCCAGCCAGAAGCTGCTTTTAACCTATCCGTTACTACCTAGGTGATTAACCCAAATAAAGATAACACAAAAGCACTTAACCAATGCCTAGCCTGGCAAATTGAGAACCCTGCTAGAGGACTTACGTACATTAAGTTAGACGTCACTACCTTGCAATTGCTAGCCTTTATAGACGCATCTTTTACAAATAACAAGGACTTATCGTCGCAAATTAGGTATATACTAGTTCTCACGGATGCAATAAATAAGGCAAATATTATCCACTAGTCGTTAACAAAGTGTAAGAGAGTTACAAGAAGTGTACTTACATCAAAGCTATACGGAATGGCTTATAGGTTTAATATTAGAGCTGCAATTAAGTCAACAGTTAATAAGATCTTAAACATTAACCTACTACTTGTAATATGTATAGACTTAAAGTCACTTTATAACTGTCTTGTATAGCTCGGCACTACGCAAGAAAAACGCCTTATAATTAACGTTATGTGTTTATAGCAGGCGTATAAGCGAAGAGAAATTACAGAAGTTAAATAGATTAATAGCAACATAAACCCAGCGGATATAATAATAAAAGGCAAGCCCTATCTAGCCTTAACTTAACTTATTAACACAAATACGGTCCAGCTAAAGGCTGTTAGATAGGTTAAACGGACTAATACTAATCCGTAAGGACGAACTCGGGGTAGATTTGGGGCGGGTTCGGACTGTATAGATAAGAAACTATTGCGTTAGATAAGAATGGCATAAGCCATTGCGTATATGCTTTAAATAGACTGTACTAGATAGGAGACATATTTTAGGCCTCTTTAGAGGTTGCCCAGTGTTGGTAACCTATTAGGGGTAGGGGTAGCACGTACATACGCGTTCCTTACGTGCGCATTCCTCGCGTGTTATAAGTACGCGAGGCCTCGCACATAGAATAGAGAAATAGACATCTATAAACCTAAGAGCATACCCGTAACAAAATGATTACAGGTCTGCAATAGGTTAAAGCATACCAACAATAATTCTTCTTCTTCTCCTTATTGCGTATTAATTAGATCTCTAGCTATTACGTATACGCTATAAATAGTCTAGAAGTAGACTTGACTTTAGAGTATAGATTAGCCTTCTTTTTAGAGTTGCTCCAGTGTTGGAATATTAGTTATGTAATGTGGTTACGAGACTACGAAGTAAGACTAGCTAACCTAACCTTAGAGCAACCCCTTACTTCTAGACAATTAATAACTACTAACTTCAACACCGCATACGTATCGCAATACAGTAATATTCGTGCACGTTAATAAAGCGAGTATACCGACAATTATTAATTAAGTTAATAAAGTAAGAACTATTACTATTATTAATAATTATAAGAGGTGGTAGTAGCACCTTATAAGTTATAGGTTTATCTTTTAAAGGTTATAATAAGCTTATATAAAATGCTAGGTATATTTTTATTTAAGTTAGTAGTTTAAGCTTATAGGTATATAGGCTTAATTTCTTCTTAATATAGTATAGGCCCGTAAACTTTTAGTTAAGTTTCTTTAAGGATTACTAAGTCCGTAGGTTTTATATATTTAGGTAAACTATATTACCTTTCTTAAAGTCCTAGACCTTCGTGCAGACCCTCGCGCAAAGCTTCGTGCGGAGTCTCCGTACGCAGACCTTCGTGCAGGGCTTCGTGCAAAGCTTCGTGCAGGGCTTCGTGCAAAACTTCGTGCAGACCCTCCGTACGCAGAGCTTCGTGCAGAGCTTCGTGCAGACCCTAAGTAGGCGAATCGCCCATTCGGCGGCGCTTTCTACTAGATATCGTGGAGGCGTACGGGGTAGATATACTCATCGATTATAGAGCTGCTTCTGCCGATTAATTTAACGGTATTTCTGAGATGATAGCTATTGTGGGAGTGTAGATCAATTTCGTTGAAAAATGTAACTGCTCTACATACAAAACAAGTTGGATTGCCTAAGAAACCTTGCGAAAGTCCCTTAGACCATAGAGTCAACTTTTTGACAAAAAAGGTTAGCGATATCCGCTTGCGGATATACGTATGTCCGCTAATTGATTCTATGGTCTGAGCTTGCTGAGGTAAAGACCACATTTTCGATTTTACGTGGAGCGGATATAAAATTATTCCGAATAACGTAATCCACAAGCAAGCTGGCCACACAAGCATCCTGGCCACCTTAAAACTCACCAAAAATTAGAAAATTTACACTTTAATATCTCAACAACCACTTAATAATAAATTCTAATAATTTAGATTTGGACTTTTATATACGCTCTACAGCTTCTATTAAAGTTGCATAGGTATTAGTTTAGTAGTTTTTAAGATATTATAATTTGGGGGCCAAAATGAAGTTAAATCGCTATATCTTAAAAACCACTAAACTGATACCTATGCAACTTTAATAGAAGCTATAGAGCGTATATAAAAGTCCAAATCTAAATTATTAGAATTTATTATTAGGTGGTTGTTGAGATATTAAAGTGTAAATTTTCTAATTTTTGGTGAGTTTTGAGGTGGCCAGGATGCTTGTGTGGCCAGCTTGCTTGTGGATTACGTTATGTGGTCTGAGCTTGCTGAGGTAACACTCCCGGAGCTTTCGGCAACACTGGCCGAGCTTCAGACTCAATTGTGGTTACTGATGCGCCGACCTTTTTCCGGCGGCTCCATCAGTGGCCACGCTGAGCTTTCGCCGACCACATCGGTGACCACGCTCAACCTTTCCGTGACCACGCTGCGCCCCGTAAACACGTCACAGCACTTTCAGCCTTATGCAAATCAAAGCTTCGGTCTAGAAGCCATTCGAAACAACCTGAGCGGGAGAGATAAGTAGGCCACATTATGAAACTTGACTAAACAATCGAAAAAGCGGATACGAGGCAGGGATTTCTCTCAAGTTAAGCCTTCTCCTTTACATCATTAAGATAAAGCAATCACAAAGGAAGCTAAAGGCGATCTTATAACCGCGATATTATTTGAATACTTTGAATAGTAATCATATTTTCGACCCGAGGCCAGAAGTGAAGAGACGGTCTTACTTGTTGCCCGTCTTGTTGGGGCGGTAGCTAACTCTACAGGCCTTTTATGTTTTCTCAGCTTCAACCACTTCCTGCTCTTCTTTAATCTATGTATTTGACACCCATCCCGCACCTTCTTGAAATGACACGAGGGAGCGTGATAGAGCCACGCTACTCGTTTGTACGCCGATTCCCGATATGTGTGTCGTTGCGAGCACAACCCAAAGAATGCAGTTAATTTCGGTCACCGATAGTAGGTCAGCAATAACACCGCCACCAGTGGGTACGCCCCGGTTGCACTTGTACCTTAGATCTATGCAGATCGGTTCCTGGTTCCAAAGCATGCACCGTTTACTTTCCGTACTATCGGGCATATAGGGTCTAATTCCGTTCACTTCCTCTATCAAATGAGGTAAGAGGGCCATTGGGCCTGTTTGAAGTGAACGAGCCCGACCGTTTCTACAGCCTATCCGGCCACGTCTTCTTCTTCGTTCTCAAATACACTTGATTTTCAGGTTTCACCGCGGCTTCTTTTCGCGTTTCCTGCGGCCCTACTGCCCCAGCCAACATACTACTCTGGTTTGACAACGAAAATCAAGATTTTAAGAAAAACCTTGCAAAAGAGAGCAAATCTCGAATAGGTGATTTCTAGCATAAGAAAGAGGCAACGCGATGTCAGGAAGGGACTACAGCCCCCCACGACGAGGGGCCCTTGGAAGGGCATTCAGTGGCCGACAACCACGCGAACTGATTCTACCCAGAAGGACGTCTCCAGTATCGCCATTATCGTTTCGCCAGCCAGCATCTGGAAATCCATTCGCCTCAATGCAGCAAATGGCTATTCCTGAATCCTCAGATGGTTTCACACCAGCACAATGGAGTGCAATTGATGCTTTGATTGCACGTGCTACAGAAACTGCCGTTCAAAAGACTCGCCGCGAGCTGCGAGAAGAATTTGCTGTTCAGCAGCGCCGACAAGAGCGTGAAAGAACTCAACAGGCACCATACGGTGGGGATCTAGGCACCGAAAGAATTCTCCCACATTTATTTGAATCGGAGTATTTTGGTACACATGCTGATGCCGCATATTCTCGAAATCCACGTCGACGTGACCCAACACCACCTACTGGTTTCCACAGCGAAATAGGCACAGAAAGGATTCTACCCAGTTTGTTCCCAGATGAGCTCCCGCCACGACCCGACCGCCGACGTAGAAGCCTTTCCTTTCGTAGTCCGGTTCGCAGGCCAATGAGATCAAAGTCGCTTCGCGACTCAATCCGCAGCTTCAGCTTCATACCTCCAGTAGACCCTTATTTCACAGTTGTGGACGATTCGGTCATTGAGCAAGAAGTTGCAAATCTCGAACGGTTGATTGCTGAATCCTGGGAGACACCAGATGACACCACTTCCTTGGGCCGGAGCAGCCAGTCGACTCTGGAGTTGATGACGCCTGGCGACCCCGCGAAAGCCCATCAAATAGAAGCACAATTGCCGAGGAGACCTAGCGCTGCAAAAAACCTACCTACAGGAGGGAGACTGGCGATTTTAGCGGTGTGTATTTGCATGGCGGTATTTCTACAAGCTTTGGTATGCATTCCCCAAGATTAAAGGATGACCGGAACTCTAATGGTAAACACAGGACACCACAATCATCTCAACCGCAATTCCGAAGATCACGAAGCAGTTCCATTCACTTGAGGATGTTGGCTGGTACGGATCTGGCTATTTCCTTACCACCTGCGCTTGCCAACTGATTTGGGGCCGTATTTACACATTCTACAACCTCAAATATGCATATTTGTGCTCCATTACGATCTTCGAGATCGGCAGCTTGGTCTGTGGCGTGGCACCTAATTCAATCACTCTCATTGTTGGACGTGCTATCTCCGGTCTTGGCTCTGCTGGGATTTTTGCAGGCAGCTTCATCATTATCGCCTTCAGTGTCCCACCAGTGAGTCGACCGAAGTATTCCGCATTGCTAGGGAGTATGTATGGCGTGGCATCTGTGGTTGGTCCGCTCGTTGGAGGTGTCTTCAGTGATAAGGCTACCTGGCGATGGTGCTTCTTCATTAATCTGCCACTTGGTGCCATTGCTATCGTAGGCATCCTATTCATGCTTAAGCAGCCGGCCCAGAATGCAGCACTACGCAATCTTCCACCGAGGGAGAAGTTCAAGAGGCTGGATTACCACGGAACACTTGTCTTCATCGGCGCGCTCGTCTGTCTCTTCATCGCTCTTGAATGGGGTGGTGGAAAGTATCCCTGGCAAAATGCACGCATTATTGTTCTCCTCATCTGCTTCGGGTTGGGTGCCATTGCGTGGGTTGGAGTTCAAGCTTGGAAAGGCGAATCTGGCACCGTCCCATTTCGCATCGTTCGACGACGCAGCATTTGGACGGCAGCGTTCTCATGCTATTGTATGGGTGGCGCCTTTTTTATTCTCCTTTATTTCATCTCCATCTATTTCCAATCAATCAAAGCGGCCACGCCTCTCAAATCCGGCATCGATTCTCTGCCTACCTTGCTCGGTCTTACGCTCGGCATGACCATTGCCGGCCATACACACAAGTTTGTTCAGTATCACGCCATCTATATGATCGCCAGCGCCGTTCTTGCTACTATCGGGACAGGCCTCATCTCGACTTGGAAGCCAGACACAAATCATTCAGCATGGATAGGCTACCAAGCTCTCTTCGGCATTGGCCAAGGCCTTGGGTGGCAGCAACCTTTGCTCATCGCTCAGGCATTCCTTGAGACCAAAGATATACCCATCGGTACGGCTCTGATGTCAGGCATCAAGCTCTTCGGCGGCGCGACCTTCATCTCCGTCGGTTCGGCCGTGTTCAACAACCGCCTGCACGTCTTGTTGGTTCAAATTCCCAATCTTAACATTAAGGCTGTGTTGGCAGCCGGCGCAAGTGGGCTAAGAGACGTGGTACATGACCCCGCTACGTTAGCTCAAGTGTTAAATGCGTATGACGAGTCATTGAGGATGGTATTCCACATCTCGGTCGTTTTGAGCTGCTTAGCGGTGGTTGGTGCTGTTGGGGTTGAGTGGGAGAAGGGCCCTGAGACGAAAGGCCCTCCGCCAGGTCCGCCAGGTGGAAACCCTGCAGGTGACCCTCCAGCCCAATAGCTAGTGTGAGACAGTGGCGTTCCCTGGAAGAAGGCGTTCATTTGATGTGTTATTATATTTATTCATCCGATTATATTTATCCGAAGAAAGAGAATTTCTTATTTCTTTGAAAGAAGGTAGAGTTTGCTTCAGTGGGCTGGGATTTGCTTTTCTCTGTATCTATTCATAAAAACCCCAGGAAACTCGGTTATGTCCAATTTTAGCAATTGTATAATAAACATTGATGATCAATGCCTTTCTTGTTGACCTTAGAATTGCGCTTATTACTCACCACCAAAACCCTGCTGCATGTAAACAGAGACCCCCAATTCCAACTCTCTGTCAACTACACCCCCTGAAAGGCCAACACGCTCTGGCATACCTCCCAAGTCCGCGGGATCCTCTCAGAGCCCAGCAAAAGGAATCCTCACAAATCTGAAACGACTTACCAGCAATAGACAATCCCATTCCTAAACAAAGTTCCATTCCCAAACAAAGATGACAAGTTTAGCAAGCTCAGCTACCAAGTCTCGGGATCCGAAGCGCACGTCCCAAATCGACAACGGTACCCTCCCAAGAAATCTTGCCACCGCACCAGGAGCTTCGCCAGAGCTTCAATTTCCACAGCGTACCATCGTACCCTCTTGGCATGTCTTGTGATAGCTTGTAGTCAGCAGCGCAGCGCAGCGCAGCGCAGCGCCACGCAGCGCAACAAAGCACCGCACGCAACAGAACACAACGCAGCTCACGCCCTCGGCGTCCGAAGCGCCCTCACCGCGATTGAGCAAGCGCAAACGTGCAGATCTGAAATCACGACATCTGCGCCAGCATCGGCACCAGCACTGAGAGCAGGCAACAGCGTGTCACTCGCTCTGGCCGCACCCCACGCCCACGCCCCCGGGGCGGATGGCCCACATTTCTTCTGCGAAAAATGTACCTGGATGACACCCTGCCCCCTGCCCGGTCCTGGCGCGCCGCCATCTCGCGTGGTACTCGGAGCAGGCCGCTGGGAGGCTGGCGGAGATCAGCGAGGCTGGAGGCACCACAATCGCGGTGTGTATGGAAGACGAAAAATAGAGTGTGGTGCATATTGCAGATGTCCGGAATGCGCCTCGTGCTAGCGTGCTGCGCTAGCAGGAGGTAACGGCGTGCTGGGGAAGGCGAGCGAGGAGACGGGAGCGGCAGCAGGGGAGCATAAAGTTGGGTGTGACTTGCATACAATTGCTTGGCCCGCGTGGCCGCTAGGAGGCATGTAGAAGCAGTCAGCACTTCGAGAAGCCTTCCCTTTCGGTCCGGCGGCTACGGCGGGGTTGGTGGGACTGACTAAAATCTGATTTGCAGGTGCCCTCTTTTAGCGGCGGACATGGGAAGGTCGGCCGGTTGCGTCTCTGGCGCTTTGCCGGATTCGGCCGTCTCGCAAATCTAGCTGTAAAAGCCAAGATGAAGGCTTGATGATGCAAGCATTCAGAGTTAGGGGTTCCCTGGAGCGGAGTTTACATACTGCTGTATGATGAAGAGCGCATCGGTAAGTGCGTGGGTGTAGTGGCCGGTGGCAGTTGTACGTGCTTGTACGGTTGAGCGCCCGAAGACGAGGCGGATTGGAGTACTGCAGGTTCCTGGGGTTGTGATACGAGACATAGTGGTTGCATTGCAGGAGAATGATTGGCCGGGTATAGGCTCATTGTGCCCGTAAGAATGTTTTGGTGTTGGGCAGTTGGATCACGAGACCTGATTTCGTGGGAAGAAAGAGTGATAAGGAAATTCATTGCGTGAAATGTATATACCTATGTCTCATGAGGAATGTACACCGGCCGTTACGCTACCTAGGTACACTGATATTCAAATCCAAATATGTGAAAACGTTGTGCCTAAAATAGAGAATCAAAATTGAAGAAATATGCCAGGTCTAGCCAGAAGGTCCCCAAGCCAAAACTTTTCCAAGAGAAATGTGTAAAGAGGTTGTACGAATCGTAATCTAAAACTAAAACTATTCAAACAGCCACCCTTGATAAAATTCGGAATATGCGTAATCATGCCACCGCACCATCTTCGCTGGTCCTCAAGGCCGTGCTGACTTCTTTGGACGCACTCCTCAGCTCAGCACGAAGGAACTTCTCTAGCGCGCTGTAAATCCCATCGCCACCATTATTGCCTCGGCAATACCGCCCCGCGAATGCGTCGATCAGTTTGGACACCTTGCGCAGCTCGTTAAGCACAATCTGAAGCTTCAAGTGATGCTCGTCCTCTGCGTCGATCTGATAAGCCCCCATTGTAATTGGTATGTCCAACACCATCTCCCGCTCCATATTGGGTTCAAATCCCCAAGGTGTGCTCGCGCCGGATGTTTCAGAAGATGCCGATCGGGTGGAGATTGTTCGGGAGGAAGTGCTGCGTCCAATGGCAGTGTAGCATGAAAGAATCTTGAGAATAATAAGGGCGAGGGCGAGGACCAAGCCAGAATTACTCGAGCAAGGGCATTGAAGAAGTTGATGGAAGGTAGTGATGGCTCGACGGTTTGCAGCAAGCACTTGATCGATACTAGAAGGCGAGGCTTGATTATCGACATTAGGGCCGCTAGTGGGATTGAAAGCAGTGCAGAAGTTAGAAGGAATGTGAAGGCTCTGGAGTGTACTGCTAGCCAGGTTTGTGCATGATGTGCTGCGTGCAGGGTGCTGTGGACGTCGCTTTTCGGCGGTCGTTTGGAGCGTCAATGCCTCAGCGGGGTATTGAAACCCACTTGTGCACGGCAGGCCACCATCTATGTCGAAGGATGGTGAAACGTCGAGGTCGGACCCCTTGAATTGATCTGATGATCTTGAGTTCACTCGAGTGAGATCATTGCTGTGGTCCGCCGCCCCCCAGTTGTCTGGGAAGTTCATAGAACCCTCAAAGGCTAGAAGAGCGGACGTAGAGAGGAGGGCTTCGTTAAAGGAGTTATTAGGGTCCCAGCCAGCCTCAGACATGAAGTTTAGATCACGCCAAGGTAGAGAAGAGGTGTGATCGAAGTCGAAGAGAGAGTTGGCAGGACCGCCGAGGTGTTCAGGTATGTCACTACCGCCCAGTTGGTCGTCCGAGAAAGGCTTGTGTGAGTCACGCTCTGGTGTGAGCATCCCACTGGATGGTCGAGGAGAAGATTTACAGCTCTGCTGTTTCCCTCCACTCGTTGCACCGTCTTTCCGAGCAGAAGCAGGAGGCTTGCCCATCCGCCGTGATATGCTGTAGTTGCACCGCATTCCAGAATTCTGGCAGCGTTGACATACTGGGCGTTCCCGATCACATTTGACCTTGGCGTTGGCGCATATGTCACAGGAAGACCTTAACTTGGGCGGACGATCTGTGTTTCGCCGAGAGGTGGATGGTCTGGACACGTGGGTTTCGATGGAGTCAATCTCCATGTCTGCTGTGAATGCCTCCATGACGGATCGGTGCGAAGTATGCCTTGCTGAGGTGGGAGAAAAGTGGTGGTTAATCGTGATTGAGAATATTCTGGAATTGGGGGGTGGGCTGTAAAATATATCCGCGCTGACTTGCTCACGATGGCTTGCGAAAACCAGGCTGAATGCCTTAACGGTGCGGGGAGCTGTTGGTACACAACGTGGTGAGCACGACGAATAGAGTTGCAGCAATTGCACTAGGTCTTGAATAAGCTGAGCTTCGACCAAGCCAACCAGAAGCGCTTATCGTTGTATCGGCCATTATTCGATCATATCAACGGTTCGGACGTCTCGTGTACGATTTGGTCGTAGCTGTCGGGGACATTGCAATACAGGCATCTGTCAGCGGGAGGCTTTCGTGGTTAACACAGGCCGCGTTCAAAGCTATCTGACTTCAATAGATTTGTCATGGCAAGCAAAGCAGTTGAATGCGCTCCAGAGCCAAATTTGGTGCTAAGGTCCTAAGCTGCAGTGCCTTGCCCGGCCTTCGGGATTGCTCCTCATTGAAGATCATTGCATCAACTCCAACCGGCGGGGTGTTCCATTTTGAAACTAACCGCCAGGGCCGATGTGGATGACACAGCCTTGAGACTTGATGGAGGCTGGAAGTAACAGCAATGAGCGCACGAGGAGCAGACCGTACCTGAACGCCCAGACTCCATACATCGGGCCGAGAACGACACTGTTCCAGAAAAAGACATGGACAACGCGGATTGAGGAGGTGGGCGGGTATTTTGGGTTCTGACTAGGATCAGGCCTATTTCAATTCTAATGGAAAATCGTAGATGCGTGCTGGGGGTCCTCACAGGTCGACCGCTCTGGAGTAGCAGGAGCATGGGCTCCCTTTCCAGCAAGGCTTGGTGGGTGACATGCTCTTCATGCCGTGCGGAAAACACGAAAGCCTCTGCCAAGTCGCACTCTAATCACATCGTCGAAGCCCGTAATTCAGCTGCCCAGGCTTGGCGAATTAGATTGTGACGAGAGCGTGATGAGAGCCTGCAGACAATTGGCCAATTCAGCCGTTGCTCAATCCGCCCGTACTGATTCGAAACGAGACATACCGATAGTCAGGATGACCTTCCTCTAAGCCTCAGCCGAGGGAGATGGGCGATCGAAGGGCAGGGTTGATGGTTGGGCAGGCAAGCATGCAAGGGTAAGGGCCCTCAGCCTGGCCCCCTGAGCCGTTGCGATCTCTAATAATATATGAAGATGCTGAGCATCTGAGCTCCGGGTCATCAAATCGATCCAGCAGGAATGCAACGCGACGGGATTAATTATTCGTGATACGCTCACAGGCTTCACTACCTTCATCCCGTCCTCATCCCCGTCCTCATCCCGCCCTCGTGTTTTCGTACAATGAAACTTGATGTCTCATCACATGATCCAGCTCTTCTTTCTATCTCGATGGCAATGGGACTGCGAATGGCAGGGCAATGTAACTTTGGCATCAACTGGCAGTCGCAGAGGCGACAGTAGTTGCAGAAGGATAAGATTCCTAGTTTATTGCGGCGTATGCGAAACGATTACCTAAATCAACCTTACATATCTCAAAGCATTACGAAACTCGCAGGGCTAGACTCGAAACAAACGAGACTAAACAACATTTTGATATTTTAATGATTAGCTGCAGATGCACTGTTGACCGCAAAATCCTCTTCAAACCAAACAAGCCTGCTGACGAATGGCTAAGCTCGCATTACGAGGTTTACAGCTTAGGGCAACTGGGAAATAAGCTTTCCCTTGCGGCTTATTTCTGCTCTATCCTGTTACAGCGTGCACATCGTGCTGCGCCTCACCCGATGTTGCACAATCCATGTCCACGACCAATAGCAACGCCTTCTAGAGGGCCATCTGCAACCAGAAGGATTACTGCCTGTTCATAAAGAGCCAATGCGCCCCTGCAATTTTGGAACTCCGGCGAAATTCACTGAAAATGCATCGATAACGGCCGGGTTTCAAACAGCTTCGGTTCCCGTAGGAGCATCACTGTCACACTTTTCTGGTTGCTATTGGCTACTTCATTGAGGCGCGGTCAATCTGGTAGACACAAGACTGGACTCAAAAGCCGCTTGAATTCACCTTCCAAGTAGACTTTCGTACCCGCACCCTCTCTAATTCACCTTACTTGCCCTATCTCACCTAAGAAACCAAGATCTATCAAGAACCCCCGCCTCCACAAAGTCACTTTGCTAAATTCACAGACATCTTGCAAATTAAAAAATACGGCCTACCTTGACACAATGGCATCCACTACCTCGTTCCTCGCTGCTACCCAAGCTCGTCGGTCAATGTATGCGCTTGCCAAGGAGTCACCCATCTCCAACGAGCGTATCATAGAGATCGTCGAGCACGCCATCAAGCATGCCCCGTCACCCTTCAACGTTCGTAGCACCCGTTGCGTCGTCCTCTTGGGCGCGGAACATGATAAGCTTTGGGAACACGCGTACGAGATTACCGAAAAGACTACACCACAAGCTATTGGCATCTTAGGTCCTAAGATCAAGGGATTTGGCGCCGCTTATGGCACTGTAAGCTAATTCTTCAGTATCAACACATCCCCAGGCTAACTTCTTGGGGTACAGTGCATGTTCTTTGACGACTCCACTGCCGTGAATGACCTTACTCCGCGCTTTGCTGCTCTCTCCGGCCAGTACCCAGAATGTGTGCCTATCATATTACCCCCACAAAATAACAAACTGACAATACAATTCAGGGTTTGAGCACTCCAATGGCATGCACCAATATATTGGTAGGTCTTATACGGTCACCGTACCGGCCTCGATACATTAGGTTAATTTATTAATACGACTACAGTATGGACTGCTCTTGAAGCCGAGGGCTTGGGATGCAACCTTCAGCATTACCAGCCTTCGATCACTCCTTTCGTTACCAACGAATGGAAAATCCCGGAGACCTGGTCTTTGAAGTGCCAGTTGGTCTTTGGCAAGCCCACTGCCGGACCTGGTGATGAGAAGCCAAAGAGGCCGATGGAGGATTGCCTCAAGGTGTATGGCAACTAAATTCAATAGGGCATTCTGATTAGACGGTTTCTTTTGAGCTTCTCCGCTGGTGGTGTTGAAGCTAGTTTGACGATCACTGTTAGAACACTTTCAGGCATAGAGAATAGAAATTCTTCTTCACATTTCGTATTAGCTGCGGGCAATCTCATTTGCCTTTCGTGCACTGCTTTTTCATATGCCCCGCCCCCACCGGAACATCCCGCCCCCAGATTATGTACCCTCGTGCGGAAACAGGTTAACCGCTCTGCTACTGAAGCTCGCTTGGCTGGAGATCGCCAAATCCTACGCCTACCTGCCTACTTTCTCTCCATGTTTTATTGACTTCCCTTTCTGAGCTTGTTTTAACGAGGCAAATTCATGCCACGACCTTGTTCGCAGAGAATGAGCATCACTTGACTTGTGCATGCGATGCCGCTTCCGCTTCCCAGATGAAACCACGTACATGCACATTCGGACTTTCCCTTCCCTGTTATTTTTGTGCTATGCCCTGCATATGATAAGTCATGAATGCAAGCCCAACCTTGCCTCGTATCCGTGACTTCTTCTCGCCTGCGTCCTCCTTGACCGCTGCCGGAAAGTAGAATATATATATATATTCTGAGCGGCTTGAAAGGAATCTGTTCCCGACAAGCAATGTTTTTACGACGAGCAGCCACTTGCGTGACCGACACAGATGCCACTAACGACCACCCCTGCTGCGGATCATAACGCTTGCGTATGTGGCCTGATTAGATATGAACTTGAGCATATTACATATGTGCATAAGCTCGTCGACTCAGCCATGCAGCGAATAGCTCAATCGAAGACAGCCTGTAACGCACGCTCCGCAAACCCCTTTTTAGATCTGGCATTGTTTCTTGCAATTATCTCCACTCTGGAGTGGTGGGATGTTTTGTCCGACCGGACATTAGACAACCAAGATGCCTGAAAATCGGTTTAGTACTACAGTCGCTTGCAAAATCGGCTTCACCCTTGTACACACTTCGGAACGTATTGCCCCACCTCAGGGTTGACACCCTTGTAATTCGCTTTACCGGATATAGCTAAGTGTGGTCAAGGTGCTTAGGCTCGTATTCTTAGTTATCATTTTTGATACAGTATATTACAGGATTACTTCAGCATTAAGTGTTGAGCTCGCTACATTAGCCGCAACATGTGATCGCGAGCTATCGCCGCATCGTCGTGGTCGCGGGGGACTGTACGAATGCCTGCCAGGCGCTTTGGAGCACGTCGGAGGCTCTGCGGGGAAGAGAAGAGACATAGCGTCTGCACCGGGGCTAAATAATTTAGATTTCTGCGGTTGCTTTTCAGCTCTCTGCCCTGCCGGGCGGCTTCGTGGGGTGGCACCCAATGTGCATCGCGCGAGCTAGAGGGCGCTCTGCTACATGGCTGTCTGGTAGCCAAATTTCATTCATCTCTTCTCAACGTCGAAGGCTACTTCTCGTTTCTCGCAGATACCTCAGACTTGCTCAACAACGCCTGGCGCGCATTCGTCGAGCCCTGCACACGACCACGATGATGCGGCGATTGCTCGCGCGGGGCTCCAAGGAATCAGGGAGTAACGACAAGGCTCCCTCTCCGAGCGCATCCATAACACCACCGCCGAGAAAGACCTTCCCATCCGGAATCAAGCTCGTCCACAATGTTGAGGGCAGCGTAGTCGAGTAAGTCCTCTTACAACCGACAGGCTATTAGCCTGCGCGGGTGTGGATCTGTAACTGCTAGACGCGGGCTAACTACTCCTCAACCTAGCATTGTCTTCGTACATGGCCTCACTGGAGACCGTGAAAAGACATGGACGGCGGAGAATGCCATCGCTCCGTGGCCCCAGACTTTGCTGCCGTCCAAAATCCCAAATGTGCGAGTCCTTACCTTCGGATACGATGCCTACGTGGCAGATTGGCGGGGCATGGTGTCTAAGAACAGGATCGGGAACCACTCCTGGAACTTGCTGACCGCCCTCGCAACTTATAGGGAGGATGATAACACTGTAAGACTCACTAAATGGAGTAGCCTGTGAATTGAACTGATAGCTGCAGGACGACCGCCCCATTATATTTGTCTGCCATAGTTTGGGGGGTTTAGTTTGTGAGGATGTAGGTTATACGGCTATTGGTAATGGAAGTCCAGATTATAACGATATAGGCTTTGTCAACGGCTCGACAGCGACCCGAAAGACATCTTGGAAAAGTACTCCATTGCACACGCGGGATCGTATTCCTCGGCACTCCACACCATGGCTCCGGTCTTGCGCAATGGGCGGAAAGACTAGCAAAAGTCATCGGCTTGCTTAAGCAAACTAACCCGCAGATTCTAGCTGTGCTTGAGAGTGACTCAGAAGTACTTGCACGGATTCAAGACAGTTTCCATGCTATGATTCGGTCGAGGGCTCAGGATGGGCTTCCACCGATCGAGATCACCTGCTTCTTCGAGGAACTGCCCTTGCCCGTTGTTGGTATTGTGAGTTGAGCAGTACGCGTCCTGTCATCAGCACACTAATTCTGCCTTAGGTCGTTCCGTCTCATTCTGCCATCCTGCCTGGCTACATACCAATAGGAATACGAAGCAACCACATGGATATGACAAAGTTCGAGGACACATCTGACCCAGGTTTCACTGCTGTTGCTGGAGAGCTCCGTCGGTGGGTAAGAGAATTAGTTGCGCCCAGTGATGCCCGGGCGGTCGCAGCGGCCACACCACAAGAAGAGCAGGAAGGGCAGCGGCAGGATGGATTATGTATGTAGACGAGACCTTAGCAACATCAGGCAGCACTAAATGCATGCGCGCTAGTTGCCGTGCCATATATAAGTAATCCTGGATTCGTTGGTCGTTCGGCCACCCTGGGCAACGCTCATGGAATTATGATAAGTTCGTTCGCTCATCGCTTCTACTCAAGTCACATCTGACCTAGCTTCCTCCCAGATTCCAAGGCGGTGAACCAACCCAACTACGCCGACCTTTATGCAAACAAATCGCTTCGGCCGGTATCCACCTACGTCGCAAGGCCAGCGCTTCACAAACAGATAAAGGAGCAGCTGCATGATACCATACACGAACAAGGGCCGGGATCGAAAATTCTAGTAGTCTACGGACTCGGCGGGGCCGGGAAGTCGCAGCTAGTGCTCAACTACATCCAAACCTACCGTCAAGACTACTCTGCTGTTTTCTGGGTCGATGCTGGTCTAAAGGAGTCGGTGGAGCGAGATTACTTGCAGATATACAGCCTCCTGTTCGGCTTCGGCCAGGCCCCGGGACCGGACAAGATTAGCTTTGATGATGCAGTGCTGGCGGTGAAAAGCTGGTTTTACCGTCGCGGCGGGCGGTGGCTGTTCGTACTGGACAGTGCGGATACGATTGACAATGATCAGGATCAGAATTTCATCGATCCAAGCAGATACTTACCAGATGCACCTTGCATCGACATCATCATCACAACAAGGAGCCTGACAGCCAGGGATATGACGGAGCTGGAGCCTGTTGAGGTAGGAGAACTTGAGCCTTCCGAGGCTACCGAACTGTTTCTCCGCTGCTCGAGGCTGAGGAACCCGGCACCAGAAGTGGCCGTGGAGGCAGCATTGATTGCGAAGGAGTTGGGCTATCTCGCGCTGGCCGTTACACTTGCCGGAGCGTACGTGGCCGCAACGCCTCGTATCTCATCCGACATCCGACAATATCTCCCGGAGTACCAACGGCGGCGAAAGACACTCCTCAGTCGTAAAGCGAAGCCGTATATACACCAGTATGGCGAGAGCGTCCTGAGTACATGGGAGACGTCGTTTGCTGCACTGGCCGGTCAATGTCCTGAGGCAACAAGGTTACTAAGCATTCTCGCGTTCCTGAGCCCTGACGACATCTTCCTCGGACTCTTCGACGCTTTACCTGGTCAGAAGACGGAGTGGGAGTCGGCTATCTCCCCTGAAGCGCCGCTGGAGGATGTGCTCGACGCAGCCTTTGAGGCACTCGCAACATATTCACTGATCCAGTGGAAAGAGGATCAAGGCAGCTATCTCATGCACAAGCTTGTCCATGCGTGGGGACACGACCGGTTGAAGATAGAAGAGCAGGTGGAATACGGATACGGAGCTCTCAAGCTCCTTGCAGGGGCTACGTTCTACTGCGAACCGGACCCAGCTGCGAAAGCTCGGATAGTTCCGCATATTGCAGCGAGCTTTGCAAGGCTATGTGAGTGGTACAGATCGATGGATGGCGGAAGAATAGAGGCACTCACATTCCTGAGGTCATTGGCGGACTTTATAAAAGAAACTGGACGGTGGGACGCAGAGTATGGGTTGCGATTGTTTGAATACGAAGGTTTCAGTCAGTTGGCTGAGACGGAAAACCTAGCATGGTTAAGGAGCATGAGTAACCTGGCATCGGTGCTGCAAGACCAGGGGAAGTATGAGGAGGCAGAGCAGATGAACCGACGAGCGCTGGAAGGAAGAGAGAAGGCGCTGGGGAAAGAGCACCCAGACACGCTGACGAGCGTCAACAACCTGGCGGTAGTGCTGGAATATCAGGGGAAGTACGAGGAGGCAGAGGGGATGAACCGACGAGCGCTGGAAGGGTATGAGAAGGCGCTGGGGAAAGAGCACCCGGGCATGCTGACGAGCGTCAGTAACCTGGCGTCGGTGCTGCAAGACCAGGGGAAGTACGAGGAAGCAGAGCAGATGAACCAACGAGCGTTGGAAGGGTATGAGAAGGCGCTGGGGAAAGAGCACCCAGACACGCTGACGAGCGTCAACAACCTGGCGTTAGTGCTGCAATATCAGGGGAAGTACGAGGAGGCAGAGGAGATGAACCGACGAGTGCTGGAAGGGAGAGAGAAGGCGCTGGGGAAAGAGCACCCTTCCGCGCTGACGAGCGTCAGTAACCTGGCCTTAGTGCTGCAATATCAGGGGAAGTACGAGGAGGCAGAGGAGATGAACCGACGAGTGCTGGAAGGGATAGAGAAGGCGCTGGGGAAAGAGCACCCGGACACGCTGACGAGCGTCGACAACCTGGCGTCGGTGATGCGATACCAGGGGAAGTACGAGGAGGCAGAGGAGGTGAACCGACGAGCGCTAGAAGGG
>Ga0307507_10000947_pt1 | contig 64709 bp, 10 predicted proteins | sample 7_EM_MG_FD_207223 | JGI IMG/M metagenome (GOLD analysis project Ga0307507, IMG submission 207223) | Populus trichocarpa ectomycorrhiza microbial communities from riparian zone in the Pacific Northwest, United States - 7_EM | ecosystem: Host-associated > Plants > Roots > Unclassified | place...
TAGCTCTTGCAGAGTACAAGACGTTGCGTAAAGAAGAGAAAGGAATATAGGAAACTTGTAACTAAATATTCGTGGTCTTGGCAGCAGACGCGTGGGCACAAGCCTACGCGGATTTTAACAGGTTTCAACCAAATTCCATTATATTGGTGGAATTTGGTGGAGACTGGTGGAAATTAATTAAGTTAGCGGAATTTAGCAGAATTCAATTAACTTAGTAGAATTTAGCAGAATTTAATTAAAGCATTGGAATTTATCTGTTAAGTGTTTCACCGAGATATTCCTACTATAACTGGGCTAGTCCCGTTATAGTACCCCCCCCCTTTAGCCAAAGGTCTAAAACAATTTAATTTGGTTAAGAATTTATAACTTATTGCCTTATAAGCGTTATAATGTAGTTTAAGTTCTTTTTAATTTCAAGTTTCCTGCTATTATATTTCATGTCTTTATGTTAGGTGGTAGTTGTTTGCCTTTATATCATATCCATCCAGCTAGAGTAGGCCGCGAAGGATAGTCTTTATAGAACTCTTTTACTAGGGAAGGCACGTTGGCCTTAACCTATTTATAGGTTTTTTAGGTTTATATTTTATATCCTTTCCACTTAATAAGAAGTTTAAATTGTTTAAGTTATGTTTTCTATTGCATATTATTAATTAAGTTAATAAAGTATAAACCGTTGCCGTTGTTAATAATTACGGGAGGTGGCGGCAGAATTTTGCGAGTTATAGGATTGTCTCTTAAGGGTTATAGCAAGCTTACGTAAAACGTTAGGTATATTTTTATTTTAGTTGGCAGTTTAAGCTTATAGGTGTATAGGCTTAGTTTCTTTTTAATTTAATATAGGCCCGCAAACTTCTAATTAAGTTTTTTTAAAGGCCGTTAAGTCTTTAGGTTTTATATACTTAGGTAAGCTATATTACCTTCCTTAAAGTCCTATGTGGGAGCTTATTCTTTGTTCGCATACTATTCCTATAATATTTAAGCATATATTAACTCACTTTATAACAGTTCCGTTAACTACTTTATTTAATTAGCGAAGTTGTGTACGTTAATTAACTAGATCCGTTTAATCGTGGGTTCTATTATATTAATATTAGGTTATAGCTCAAATCTAAGTTAAGGGTTTTGTCTAAAGGTTATATAGAACAGTATCACGCCTATTAATACATTTATTGTGTTATTCGCAATAAACTTAGCTAAAGGTAGCCATTTTTCCCAGTCGTCTTGTAGGTAGGAGCAGTATATTTATAAGTATTATTCTATAATCGCGTTTACAATTTCCGTTTAACTATCTATCTCTAGATAAAACGCAGTTAAGAGTTATATTTAAATACTTAATTGTTTATATAGAGCTTGCTAGAAGTCTAAAACAAACTGGCTTCCGTAGTTGGATATTATCGTGTTAGGAAGTCTATGTAGCTTAAAGACATGCTTAACGAAACATTTAGCTACTAATATCGCATTAATTAAGTCCATAGGAATTATATATCGCATTTTTATAAGATGGTTAACTATTACTATAATATTCGTGAACCTATTACTACTAGGCAAGTCGACTATAAAGTTAATCAAGATATCGCGCTATCTTTGCATTAGGATTGGTAGTGGTTAAAGTACTCCTTACTTCTTTACATAAGAGGTTTTTCCACGCACGCACATCCTGTATGCTTGAACGTATTTCCGTATATAGTCGTGCATTATAGGCTAGTAATATGCTTGTTAAATAATCTTATAGGTCTTTATACGGCCAAGATGTCCTGCTATGGAGGAGTTGTATACGAATTTAAGTATCTTAAATTATAAAGATTCGGAATTTGGAACTACTATCTTCTATTAATAGTACAATCAATTATTTCAAATTTCGCATTTAGTGAGTATAATGTCCTTATACTATCATTTTCCGGTTTAGATTACCTTTATTATATCTACTATCCATACATTATTTTTATATTTGTATTTTATTAGCTTATTAATTTCTATTTCCTATTTATTAATTTCTAATTTATTCCTATTAAGTTCCGTATCTAGAAATATAGAACGTAGTTTTTTTAAAATGTTTAGGGGGCAGTAAGATCCGTAATTAATTTATAATCCATTTATTTAAGGTATTTATAGGTAAGTCCTATAATCGTTATGTTAATATATTAGGCTTTTAATTAAGTTTACCTAGTTAATATATAATCTTAAAGTTAAATTATAAGAGGTATTCAGCCTAACAAATTTGGCGCTATATTAATTGTTTTATAGTTATAAAGTATTGCAGGTTCTTATGGTCCGTTAACACACGTATTAGAAACAATAATCCTTCTAGCTTAGGATGCCATTATTTAAAGCATCTAATAATCGTAAGTAGTTCCTTATTGTATATTTTATAGTTTAATTTGGCAGGGGCGAGTTTCTAGGAAAGAAAGGCTACTAGACATAGTTCGCCATTTTTATTATATTATAATAACACTCCCCCTAGCGCATAATCTGACGAGTCCGTTTTAACAATACATTTAAGGTCAGGGTCGAAGTAAGTAAGAATTAGAGTAGTTATAAAGCAATATTTTAAGTTATTAAAAGCTCGTTTGCATCTAGCGGTCTATTTAAATTTCATATTTTTCTTTATTAGGCTTACTAACGGCTAAGCAACTTCTAAGAAGTGGTTAATAAATTATTAATAGAAATTTGCGAATCTTAAAAATCCTTAAATATCCTATACGTTGTTAGGACTTTCCTAGTTTATAATTACAGCAACTTTCTTAGGGTCTATTTTAATTCCGTTACGGGATATAATTAAGCCTAAGTATATAACCTTAGACGTATAGAACTTATATTTCTTAATATTACATTATAAGCCTGCGTCTTATAAGCGTTTAAGGACCATTCTAACGTGTTTTTAATATTTAGAAAGCAAGGATAAGTAGATTAAGATATTATTAATATACGCGGTAATAAATACATTAAGGAATTTATAAAGCGTATTGTTAATATATTACTAAAACGTACTGGGACCGTTCTTTATGCTAAACGGCATTACTAGGTATTTAAAGAGTCCCTATTATATATAAAAGGCTGTATACTTCTTATCTCCCTTACATATACAAATTTTATTAAAGGCAGCGATTATATTAAGCTTTATAAAGTACCGTGCCTTCGCTAATTAGTTAAGTGTCTCTTAAATTAAGGGAATTAGATATTGGTTTTAAATTATAATTGCGTTTAGAGCTTAATAATTAATATAGAATCTTAAGCCTCCTCCTAGCTTTTTAACGAATAGCACAGGTAAGGCGAATGGAGATTAACTAGGGCAAATAAATCCTTTTTCCAGATGCTTGTTAAGGTATTATTGTATTATAAGCAGTTCTTCTTATAACATGCCGTATAGTAGACTGAACTTTAGTGTTGTGCTAGACTTGAGTTCTATCTTAAAATCGTGCTTCTCTTAGTGTGGGGCTAGTTGGTCTACAAATCATTTTTTAAACTCGTTAATTAGGTCGTAGTACTCTTTAGGTACAAAAGGTTAAGAATTAGGATACTATTTTGGTTTTAGTACTTTCTTAATATCTTCTATAGTTATAGCAAAGATTTTGTAATCTTGTCTTTTTACTAACGAGATAAAAGGCGCGGCCTATATTATATGGATTTTAAGAGGGTTTAATGTAATATCTTTATATTCTTTACCATAATTAGCAGTTATAGATTTATCGTGTTGGCTTAAGGTTTATAGCAAGGGTAATTTATATTATGTTAAATTTAAATAGTTATATACATATTTATAGGGCAAATGGTTTTTTAAGCAATAACTTCGGCAGTAGGTTATATAGAACTTTAGTATTTCTTTAACCTAGCTAATCAAAAGGTTGTATTATTTTAGCTATCCATATCTAAGTATTATCTTATAGTGCTTTAAGGGTATTACAAATAGGGAAATATATTTAAGGTATTTACCTATCCGCAATTTTATAAGAGCGTAGTGCGTTATTTCGCTATATATTAAGGTTTTGCCATTAAAGCCTTATAGGCCTTAGGGCTTATCAAGTTTCTTTAAATTTAGGCGTTAAGTTTTCGCGTAGTTTATATTAATAAAGCCCATGCTAGTAGCTCCGCTGTCTATAAGGATTTGTACTTCCTTCTATTTTCTAAGTATTTAAATTTTGCTAAGTATATTAAGGGAGTCATATTATATATTAGCGCTAGAAGAGCCTAGATACTTATACTCTTCCACTTTTTATTCTAAGGCGTAACTTAGCCCTAGGATAATTTGTTTTCCAAGTTAGCTAAAGGTAAGGTGCTTTATAACGTCCAAGTATAATTTATAGTATAGGTACAATTTAAGGAACAAGTACGGCTTAAAGAATAGATATAATTTGAGGATTAGGTACAACTTAAGGATTAAAAGGAACTATAGCGGACTTTTTTAAAAGGGTAAGTTTGGCAATATTTTTAAATATATCCTTTTTTACCGTATCCAAAATATTCTCTATTTGTGGCTTGTGTTCTTTGTTTATTAGTTCCTAAGGGTGTATAGGATTGGGTGGCATTAAGGTCTATAGGGTTATACATAGGGCTTTTAGGTCTTAGAGAAGGATCGCGCCTTAGAGCATATACCGGTTTTAAGGAGTTTTAAACATAAGGTATAGTTAACTTTAGAGAACGAGTCTATTTATTATATTAAAGGTCTTTATTAATTTGTTAACATATTATAGCAAATTTAGATAGGTTTTTCGGCAGTTCTCTACCTACTAACTAGGCTCTAATCTTATTTAAAATAGCTTGTCAAAGGGCAGTAACTCTAGCGGCTTCATTTCAATTCAGTTCGCCAATAAGGCCTAAAAATTCCGAAAAGAAGCTAGTAAAGTCTCGGTTCCGTTGTTATAGGTTTTTAAGTTTGGTAACAGCTGTGTGTTTACGGCTGGCGTTATTATACGTTTATTCTAGCAGAGAGATAAAGGTTTTAAAATTAACGAAAGTGCCGTTATAGAAGAATAGATCTATAGTTTATATAGCGTCCTTGCTTAAATAAGACATTCCATAGCTAACCTTGCTAGCCTTAGTAGGGTATCAATTATAGTTTATTAAGAGTTTAAGACAGAGCTTAGTTACAAAGGGATATAGATTATTTCGGTTTCTATTAAACATTAGAGGATTAGGAAGCCTTTTAGATTTTATAATAAATACTAGGTTCGCTATAGGTATAAATTAAGCTACTATTACTAGTTTAGTATTTGCATTTAATGCATTAGGTTTAGGTACTATTATTTTAATTTTGTTTATAGGTGTTACTATTAGGGTCTATAATATAAATGCCTTAACGTTGCGGAGTTCTTTGCGGAGTACTTCTATTAATCGCTAGTATTAGGCTTCTAGTACAGCTCGCTACTAAGCTAAGGCGTCCGTAAAGGACTATTATATTATGGTTAACTGTTCCCTAACTAGGGTTATAATACTTGTGGTTATCAAAAGGGATTTAGGTTCATTTGCCATTTTAATAGTAGTTATTTTAACGCAACGTAATATAAGGGCGCGAAGAGGCTTTGGGGAAGATTTAAAGGAACAATATAAATTCTATCTAAATCTAAGGGTATATAGCTCTTTCAGAGTACAAGACGTTGCGTAAAGAAGAGAAAGGAATATAGAAAACTTGTAACTAAATATTTGTGGTTTTAGTAGTAGACGCGTAGGCACGAGCCCACATGGATTTTAATAGGTTTCGACCAAATTCCATTACATTAGTGGAATTTAGTAGAGACTGGTGGAAATTAATCAAGTTGGCGGAATTTGGCAGAATTCGATCAACTTAGTAGAATTTGGCAGAATTTAATTAAAGCGTTGGAATTTATCTGTCGAGTGTTTCACCGAGACATTCCTACTGTAACTGGGCTAGTCCCGTTATATACTAAAAGTATGCTGGTAACTACCTAGGTTAACCTAAGGATTTTTATATAACTTTATATTTAAGCCTTTATACTAGTCTATAATTAATTATAAGTATTATAGGCAATTTGGTACTCCTAGTGTAGTTCTATAGAACCTTTTAGTACAAGATTTAACGTATAGGGCCTTAGCTTACTATTATTGTCTTTAACTGCTAAGATATAATCTATAATCCTTTATAATTCCCTATGTCACTAATATATTACTTTTATATTTACCCTTAAGCTATTATATATAGTTAAATAATTAATTCGTTAATTAAAGGAACTTATCTCTTAAGATTTGGTGTATATACTTCTAAATCTAATAGTCCTGTGCTATATTTAGCGTAGCTCTACTACTTAGTAAATAGAAGGCACATTTTATAATAGCGCCTATAGCTATTATACAATTATTTAAAACGGTTATTACGTTATTCTTTAATACCGTAGTATTATTTAAGCATAATTTTAACCTATATGCGTCTTTAATTAATGTCTTAATTGTCTTCCCCTAGCTATATAATTGGTTTTTATAAGGAAGTAATGGCTAAATGGCTTATACGCGTATTTTCTTCCTTTTAAATTGCGCTATTATAACGGAGTTATATTAGTAAGGTTGCGGCTATATACTAAAAGGGTATTAAAAGGTAAAGTATTGTAACGGGACTCCCGTTATAAGCGCTACGCCATATATATAGCTGGTTTCCTTTTCTTGTTTAACAATATTGGTAGATAGTTTATCTGCTCCGACGCCCTTATATAGATTTAGCCGCAGCTGCAGAGCTTCGTGCAGAGCTTCGTGCAGAGCTTCGTGTAGAGCTTCGTGCAGAGCCCCGTGTAGAGCTTCGTGCAGAGCTTCGTGTATATAGAGCCTCGTTCAGAGCAGTGATGGAATTGGACTGGCGTCTATTTGGATTGGCTGTGGAGCTCTAGCTGGATTTGGATCTGGATCCTTTGATCTTGACGCCGGCGTGGCGTGGATTGAAGCTTATGGAGCTCCTGGCGCGCCACAGCCTATACCTCATTGGGAGGGAGGTTGGGCGCTATATAGTTGGTACGCAGCGAATAGCTAATTGGGGGAGTAAGTAATAACTACGCGTCCCTTATATATAGTATTAGCTACCAAATTAAGGACGCCCGATTATTGCTGCTTCCTTTCTGCTGCTATATACCGCAGCTTTGCTTATAATGTTGCTCTTACTAAGGCCATCCCTCCCTCTACTAACCTCTATTACTACCTCTCCCTTGGTATTGTTTGCTATGCTAAGGATCTAGCAGCGTCTCTTCCCTCTACGCGTCTCTTCTGCCTCTAACGATATTATTCAAGCGCCGCAAAATGTTAATTTAAACGCGATCGATTCAATAAGTAAAGTAGAGGAGTTCTGCTATATAGGAAAGGTCTATATTTGCTATTAAAGCTTAATATAACTGCTAAAGCATACTAAGCAGCGAACATCATCAATCTAGATATGGGGAGAGGATATTATATTAAAAGGTAGTAATGGTAAGGAGTAGTTCTATTACTGCTACCTGTATAAGAAGGAACGGCGTTAGTAAGAGCTTATGAGAGTTATAAAGGGAAGATTAACGGTGCTTAATTACCTTGTTAACAAACACTATATGGATAAGGATACTGGCTAGATTCAATAGCCTCCTCTAGAGGATCTAAACTAGCTAACGATTAAGGGTTTTTCTGACACCCACGCTCTTAATTACTAATAAGCTTTTAATAGTTTTAAAGCTATATTAGTCCAATAGATCGTCTACTGCTATATCGCCTTCTTTTAGTTTAAAAACTTGTACTTCCGCCAGCTCCTTTATTATATATATCTAAAGCTAGCGAGCTTGCTGCCGAAAGCCAGTAAAATAATCTAAAAGTGGGTAATCTACGCGTTTAATTAGTAGAGGAAGAATATTAAGGTTAAGATAAAGGCAGCGCGGAGCTTAATATTAATATCCTTTAACCTATAGACGTTACCAAACGCTTACTCAATTCTTAGAGTTGTAGTGTACTATATTAACCAATCCGGCAATTAATGCTATATAGTTATAGGGCTTCGCGAGGTCCTTAGTAAATATAGCGGTTGTCCTAGTTGCTCTCTTTAAGGAGTATAAGATTGCTAGAAAAATTGGCTATTTTATAGTGGACAACACGGAGTTAAATAATAAGTGTATTAATGCGGTTCTTTAAGCACTGTATCTAAATATATTAGTAAAGTAAAAAAAGGCCTGCCTTTTTTACTACTTTAGTTATATTATTAACCTCTATGCCTAGGCTTTTATTATTAGCAAGGACGCTAAAAAGGTTTACCGCTAGCTAGAAATAGCTATCCGTAAAGGTAATATAGAGAAGGCTAGTTAGTTCTAGAGGAAGAGTAAAGTAGTTAGTTTACTATAAAATCTTATCTAGTATATTTATATAACTCCCTAGCGGCGGAGCTTTTTTAAAGGATTAAAATAGGGGGCTTATTAGCGGAATTTGATAAACTATAGATATATAGTGTTAAGAGAGTTTATAATATTCGCTACCTTACTTAGTTAATCCTAGGGACTTAATTAGCTATAGAGGTAGATTTATAATAATCCTCTTCTAATTAATTACAACACTAATAAACTAAATAGCTTATTTAAAATAACGCTATATAATGGAACTCACTATTTATAGCTATTGGCCAGTTCCTAAACTACAAAAAACACGTTAATAAATTTGTTACCTTATATACTGCCCCAACTGGCTTAAAACCTCTTACTAAGCATAATAAGCTAAAACCTCGCCACTAGCTAGAGCTTAAATATCTTTATATATACCTAGAAAAGTTCTATAAGGCTATACTTACTATTAAGGGCAAATAAATAGACCTTATAGATTATTTTTAGACACTTAATTAGCTTCTTTATAAGCTAGAGCAGATAAAGAAATACTTTATTAATCTTTCTAAGAAAAAAAAGCAAAGCCTAGATATTAAGACTTACACCTATCTAGCTAGCTGCGCTAAAGCGGCTTAGGTAAAGTGTAAGAAGTACTACCTTAAGGTAGATAATATAGTAGCGTACTACGCCGCGATTATTTTAAATCTAATACTTAAGATAAGCTAGTTTAAGCAATAGTGGCGCAGCTACCCGGTAAAGGATAATTGGATTAATAGAGTTAAATCCTTAGTTAAGGAGCTCTATTTAACATATTAAGCTAATAAGTGTCCCTTATAGCTAGCGTCTTCCTTACTTATAAGAGGCTGGTTACTCACAAAGCTAAAGAACTTAAAGTTATTTACCACCACCCAAGCTTATAAGCGCCTTAAGGTTGCTTATAAACCTACTACTATAGCCAAACCATCCTTTCTTAATTACCTTATTAAATACCTTAAAACCAATATTCTCTACCTTATTAACAGTAAGCTAAACAAATTTAACCCAGTTAAATACTAGAATAATTAGTATACAAGTTAATTAAAACTTGCCCGGTTCGCCCTTAATATCCTTACTATACTACTAATGTTAGATAAGTGCGAGCGGCTGTTTAGCAGCGCTAAGATACTACTAGAGGACTAACAATAACAGCTTAGGGTGGATATAGTTAAAGCAAATAAGCTTTTGCGGTACTTATACAGGCCTCCACTATAGGGCGCCTTAACAATAATAATGTAGAAGTAGTGGAAGGTGTAGAGGAGCGTAATAAGATAGTTCTATTAGATGAATATAAGCTCGCGCAGGAAGCAATATTACTATCTTTAGCCGCTATAGAGTAAGAGGCTATTAGGGCAGAAGATAACGCGGAGTAAGCATCCGTTGCCACAGGTAAAAAGTCGCTGGAAGAGACTCTTGCTACTATTAAGGTTAACGACAACGCGTTAAGCGAGGTAATACTACTGTTAACTACCGTCTTTGGCAGAAAGGTTAATAGGCTAATACTTAAGTCCTAATTAATACAGGAGCTAGCGGCATAGGATTTATTAATAAGATCTTCGCGTAAGATAATAGGTTTACCCTAATACCCCTTAACCAGTATATTAACATATTTGGATTTAATAGCAAACGCACTATTTTGGGCCGTATTACTTATATAGCGGCCCTAAGACTCCAATACCTGAACTATAAAGATTTAATTAAGCTCTTTATAACTACCCTGGGTTACCTAGTAATCCTTAGATAACCCAGGATAAAGCTATATAAGGTAACCATTAATTAGAATAACCTTAAGCTTCTATTTACTGCTTCCCACTATAAGTAGAAGTGCCTTATAACTTGCTGCTTAGAACCTAAACTAAAATCTAAAAAATCCACTAAGATCTACTAGTCTAAAATTTCTACTAATGTCTACCCTATACCCAAAAAGTCTACCCAATTCCACTAACCTAAGAATTCTACTAAATTCTACTAATATAAGATTTCCACTAACGTCTACTAAGAACCTAAAAGTTATACTAAACTATATAAACTAACCCTAACAACTGTACCTCCCTAAACCAAACAGAAGCTTAAGCTTAAGCTTAATATACAAAAGTACTAGAAGAACTGGTATTCTACTATAAAAAGGATACTTAAAGAACTCGAACCTAAATCTAACACTAACTCTGTATCTAATACTGAACCTAAAGTTAAATAAGAAACTATATAAGGGACTAAGGACAATCTAAGCTTGCTTAATACCTTAGATATCCATATAATTAGAGCTACTCCGTTAGTATGACTTGCTAAAAAACTTAAATATATAATCTTCGCCGTTACAATGGCCGATATTAAAAAGGCCCTAGCATTAAAGAAGTATACTAACCCTGCCACAAAAGTACTAGTATGCCACTATAAATACCTAGAGGTATTCTTATAAAAGAAAGCCGATAAGTTAGCAGAACACTAACTATATAACTATAAGATCGTACTTGAAGAAGGAAAATAGCTAGGATTTGGACCCCTATACGGAATGTCCTAGAATAAACTTAAAGTACTGCAAAAGTACTTAGACGAGCACCTAAGTAAGGGATTTATTAGAGCAAGCTCTTTACCTATAGCTGTACCTATAATCTTTATTAAGAAACCTGGCGGTAGTCTGCGCTTCTATATAGACTACTAAGCTCTTAACGCTATTGCTATTAAGAATTGGTACCCGCTTTTATTAATTTAAGAGACACTAAACTAATTAAGTAAGGCTCGCTACTATATAAAACTTAACCTTATTTACGCATTTAACCGCCTCCGTATTGCAAAAGGGGATAAATAGCTTACTACATTCCGTACTAGATATGGACTATTTAAATACTTAGTGACGCCGTTTAGCCTTGCAAATGCCCTAAGTTCATTCTAACACTTTATAAATAATACCCTATGACCTTACCTGGACGTTTTCTACACTGCTTATATTAACAATATCTTGGTATATAGTAATAACCTAACCAAATATAAGAAACACGTTAATCTTGTTCTAGAAGCCCTGCGTAGAGCTAGCTTATAGTTAGATATAAATAAATACAAATTCCATAAAACGGAAGTCCTATACCTTAGACTTATTATCTCTATAGACGGCATATAAATGGACCCAAAGAAGATTAAAGTAATTGTAAACTAGTAAAAATTTAAGAACGTTAAGAATGTAAGAGCCTTTATAGGATTTTCTAACTTTTACTAACGGTTTATTAATAACTTCTCCACTCTAGTTTTACCCCTTATAGCCCTAACCTAAAAGGATAAAGCCTTTATCTTTAATAAGGAATATAAGAAGGCCTTTAATTATCTAAAAGTTATATTTACTACCACACCTATACTCTAATACTTTAACCTAAACTAAAAGAGTATTATAGAAGCTAATTCATCCAACTACGTTACTAGAGGTATTCTATCTTAGTATAATAAAGAAGGAGTACTACACCCTATAGCATACTTCTTAAAACAACTAAGTTTAGCTAAATATAACTACGAGATCTATAATAAGGAATTATTAGCCATTATTAGATGTTTTAAATAATGGCGACCTAAACTAGAAGGCGCTAGATTTCTAATTAAGGTCCTTAGCAACCATAAGAACCTATAGTACTTTATAACTATAAAGCAGCTAAGCTACTATTAGGCCCGCTGGTTAGAATACCTATCTTATTTCTAATTCTTAATTATATACCGCCTAGGCGTTCTAGGCTAGAAGCCTAATGCCCTAACTTAATATTTACAAGATATATCAGCATAGGAAGAAGTGTGTGCCTACTATAGTTAAACCCTATTTTGCCCCAAATTATTTAATTCCCTAACTAAAGACCTTATAGTACACATCCTTAAAATAACTAATTAATTAATTGAACAGATTATAATTAATAAATACCTAAATAACAAGTTTATCTAAGAGATACTTAAGCTAATTTAAGACGGCGTTAGATGCTTTAAAAAGATCTTTTTAAGTAAATGTAAAGCTTACGGAGACTGCTTGTACTACTAGAACCGCCTAGTTATACCTAACCACGATAAACTTAAGCTTAAGCCTCTTAAATATGTATATAACCTACCAGTAGCTAGCCACCTAGGCCGTAGAAAAACCCTAGAACTACTCTAATAGGAGTACTACTGGCCAAATATATATAATATAATACAAAGGTACGTCTCCAGCTGCTATATCTGCCAATAAGCTAAAGCTTTATATAAGATATATAACAGCTTTTTAAAGCCACTGCCTATTCCAGACCAAAGATGGAAGGATATCTTAATTAACTTTATTGTTAATCTCCCTATAAGTAAAGGCTGCATAAATATTATGGTAGTTATAGATCGACTATCTAAGATAAGATACTTAATCGCCTACCCTAATATATTAACACCTGCCGTTGCCTAACTGTTCCTGGATTATATATAGAAACTCTATAGACTCCCTAAAACGATTATCTCTAATAGAGGCAGCTAGTTTATCTTAGCGTTCTGGAAAGAACTAACTACCTAACTCCGCATTAAAGCACTGTTATCTATAGTATATTGTCACGAGACGGGGGCAATGGCTACAGAACGTATGTATTCGGGGAGTCTACAAGACGTTGCGCGATCAATCGTAAGGGTCGAGGGCGTAAGAAGGTGATATACCTACGCGTAGCTAACATAAGCTGTACGCGAGGTGTACGCGAGAGCACGGGGCTCTCCTATGGAGGCCCCTACGGTGGGGTTCCGTGACATATATTATCTAGAAACGGATGGTTAAATAGAACGTGCAAATGCTATAATAGAATAGTATATTTGGATATATACGTTATATTTATAGGACGACTAGATAGACTGGCTTGCATTTACCAAGTTTACTATAAATAACTTTGTCTTAGAAGCTATAAAGGTCTCCCTATTTCTAGCTAATTATAGCTAGCACTTATAAATGGGTTTTAAACCCTTTAATAATGTTCCTTACCTAGTTTATTAGGCCTTATAAGTTGCAGAAGTAAATTAATTTATAAAGAAGATGGAAGAACTATAAGAGTTCCTTACTAACAAAATAATATAGGCCTAATCTGTCTATAAAGCTATAGTAAATAAGAACCGAACCCTAGCACTGGCCTACTAAATTGGTGACTTTGTCTAGCTAGATATAAGAAATTTAAATATAAAACAACCTACTAAGAAACTTAATTGGAAGAACGCTAGCCCTTATAAGGTTAAAAAAGTTGTCTCTCCTTATGCCTACTAACTAAAGCTCCCTAATACGGTTAAAATCCACCCTATATTCCATACGTTAGTCCCTTGCCCTACCGCCCCTATATTAGACGCCTTGCCTAAATAGATCTAAGACCCTCCCCCATTAGTTAAAGTAGATGGTAAGGATGAGTACCTTATTAAAAGAGTTAATGACATTAAGTATAATAAACAAAAACGTAAATATATATACCTTATGAAATGGAAAGGCTTTACTAAGCCCTCTTAGGAACCCGTTAACTCTATAGGACTTATATAAGCTGCAGAAGACTTTTATAAACTCTACCTAGAACTACTATAGCCTTACCTCGCAGAAGCTCAAGTTTAAAGGGGGGGTACTATTATAGGACACCTCCGTAACACCTTATATACGTCCACCTGTTTCTACCGTCCACCTATTTCCACTAATATAGCAAGAAGAAACTAATCGCGAGACAACAATCTAATAGTAATTTGCCGGCAATCTATAGTAATCTAACGGTAATCTACCGCATTCTGCTATATTCTGCCAAGTCTACTAAATCCTACTAAGTTCTACTAGGACCACCCCTTAAATCCTATTCTACTCTATATATATATTAACTAAGCAACTAAACTAATAATATGTACCCTTTCTTTCCATTTCCTTACCTTCTCTCCTTATACAATATCTTGACTTTATTATATAGTTTATGTACATAGCTTAATAATATCTACTTGGCTATATATTATTGTTACTTATACTCACTCTATAATATAGGGTATCTATTATAAAAGGGTTATTATCTATACTAGGCCTTATATCTATTTGGCTATAAAATAGGGACTAGATCTAATACTCCTTTAGGTATAGGGCGTATACTATTTTACTTAGAGCTATATCTTCTAGGATGTCTTTTAAGCTTATTAGTAATATGCGCCCTTCTAATTCTTTATTGTTCTACTATTTAAAGGCTCCTATCTTAAAGCGTATTATAAAATCTATTTCTATAAGCTAAGGGTGTTTAAAAATAAGGTTATAGCCTATAAAGTTGGCTGCCTAGAAGGGTTATAGGCTGACCACCTTAGTGCGGTTATATATATTGGCTACTAATTCTATAAGCTTATGGGCACTATATAGTTTGATTTAATACTTATTTAGAAAGCCTATAATAGTTTTCTGCTACCTTAGCAATAGAATAAGTTTTTACTCTTTTACTAACGTATTTAATAAGTGGGTTATATAGATAAGCGAGCTACGCACCTTAAAACTTACTAAAAATTTAAAATTTTATATCTTAATATCTTAATAACCACTTAATAATAAATTCGAATAATTTAGATTTGGACTTTTATATAATAATTATTCATTGCTTAACGTCCGATTCGGATCCCTATTGGGCCCACGCGGACTACTCCTTATTTACATGTGGGGAGAAAACTCCAACTTGAGAAAACCCCGTGATCCATCTCCCCGCCTTTTGGGACTCGCCTATTAGACTTTTATATATACTCTATAGCTTCTATTAAAGTTATATAGTAAAGAGTTTAGTAGTTTTTAAGATATAGTAATTTAGCCTTATTTTAGCCCCCAAATTTTAATACCTTAAAAACTACTAAACTATTTACTATATAACTTTAATAGAAGCTATAGGGTATATATAAAAGTCTTAATCTAAATTATTAGAATTTATTATTAAGTGGTTATTAAGATATTAAGTTTTAAAATTTTGAATTTTTGGTAAGTTTTAAGGTATATAGCTCGCTTATTAAGTATGTTAAATTATATTATATAAGATTAATTTTAGCGCTGCTATTATATAGTGCTTAGAACTAACGTACCCCGCCTATAGGGAGTACTATTTTTAGCCTAATAGTAATATAAAGGGTCTCTTTTTTTATATCTTGCCCTAATTATAGCCAAAAGAGGTCCGCGACTAGGGCTTTTCTTTTTTTAGATTGTTAGTACAGTTATTACCTTACTTGTTTTTTTAATGGGATCTACCTCTAAAGTTTTCTCTTAACTTTTTAGAGTGTTCCTATAAGGGTGCCAAATGGGTATTAAGTTAGCCCTAGGAGTCTTTCCCACTACTTAAGATCCCTAACTTTGCCTATTTTAGAGTTTTCTTTAAAAACGACTTCTTTAAAGCTTAGGTCTGCCTTATGTTACTACTAAAGTACTCGCGCTTCTAGTTACCCCCTAGCTTCTTACTAAAAGAGGTCTAGTTCCTTACTATATCCCTAGCGTTTAAAACCGCTCGTTTAAAATTGGCGTATATAGTAATCCGCGATAGGGCTCCTACGCGCTTTATTTTATTATAAATTACTAGCTTAATTCTAGCCTAGATAAATCTAATATTCTCCTTCTTATAAATACTACCGTCCTTATTTTAAAGGGCTTTAGATTTATCTATTAAGTATAAGTTTCTATAAAGTTTATAAACTGGCGGAAATTGTAGCGATTAAGCTGTATCCCATTCCAGAATAGCTCTATATTATTATATTATATAATATATAGATCTTAAGTCCACTTCTCTAGAAAGGTTTGCAGCTATAGCTATATAATAATTTACTCTTTATTAAGTTAATTAAGTGCGATCTAGTTTAGGGATCGATCTTTAATCTTACTAATAATCTATTAAGTACGCTCTTTAGTATTATCTTATATTATTAGTATCTTTAATAAGTTATCTACTTTATAAACCCAATCGTCTAACTATTAGACGTTAGGTCTATAGCGGAGTTCTAAACTATTAAAAGCCTTAGCTAGTTAGTCTATATTTTTTTCCGTCTATTATATAGATACTTCTTTAAGTCTTCTATACCTTTTTAGGTAGGTACTAGGTAGCCACTAGAAGGCCCTTAGCCTTAACTAGGTTATAAAAGATTTTATCTAGCCTAAATTAAGCTTTACTAGATCTAGACCTACCCCTAGAGGTTTCTAATATATTTATTAATAGCTCCCTTCTATATAGCTTTTAAGAGCCTTATAGCAGCTTCCTAATATCCTTCTTAAAGAAAATTAGTATAGGGCTCCTAACTTTCTAAGCTTAGGCCAAAGGAAGCTTTAGTTATAGAGGTAGTATTAGTACTAGTAGCTAATACGGGTTTCCTAATAAGGCTCGGATCTTAAGTTAGTGTTTAGGTTAAGTTACCTAAAGGGGTAGGTCCGCTTAGCTCGTAGGCAGTCTATATACTACTACTATACTAATTATAGGCCGGTGATCTTCTGTAAGGGTTTTAGTTAAGTCCCTAATTAGATATATTAGTGTATTTTTCTAGCATTTCTAGCTTAGGGGAAGATCTTAAAGTCACCTCTATAAGGGCGTAAAGAGACTTTAGGGAAGATTTAAAGGAATAATATAAATTCTATCTAAATCTAAGGATATATAGCTCTTGCAGAGAACAAGACGTTACGTAAAAAAGAGAAGGAAATAACGAGAGAGTCTTATAATTAAATAGTTAGGGGTCTTAGTGGTTAATACATGCGTATATATGCACGCGGCTTCTTTAACGGACTTTAGTAGAATTTAATTAATCTAGCAGAACTTGGCAGAAGTTAATTAAGCTAGTATAATTTAGCAGAATCTGGTTAAAGCCTTAAAATTTATCTATTAAGTATTTTACTAAGACGTTCCTACTATAACTAAGCTAGTCCCATTATAGTGCCCCCCCTTTAGCTAAAGATCTAAAATAATTCAATTTGGTTAAAACTTATAACTTATTGCGTTTTGGTTATTTGCGTCTAGTAGCAGTATAGAGTTTTACCGGTTTTAATTGTTTAATAGACTAATTAGGATTTTCTATACCCGGTATAGAAAATCGCTATTAGTTTAATTAAGGCGGTAAGCAAAACTAATATCTTTATAATAGGTTTTAGTAAGGCAAATTGGACTAATTAGATAACTTTAACCGCCGGTCAAAGTTCCTTAATATCTTATATGTTATATAACCGTATTACGAATATTATAATATATTTTAAGTTCTTTTTAAATTTAAGCTTTCTGCTATTACGTTTCGTATATTTATATTAGGTAGCAATTATTTACCTTTATTTTATATCTATTTATATAGATAAACCTCTTTGCATATTACCTAGTCTTCTAATTAAATAGAAGGCTACTTTTGCTTTAGAGATTCTTATTTCTATATATTGTTTAAATATAACCTAGAGTTTAGAAATACTCCTAATTACTTAACTAGGGGTTTAAGGGGTGTTTCTATATCTCTTAGTTTTAGCCCTTCTTCTATAGAAGTATATAAGCTCCGTTTTACTAATATTAAAACTAATAGTGGTCTCCTTAGCTTTAGATATTAGCTATAGCGCCATTCCCTCTAGCTTTTTATAATTATATTTAGCTAAATTTAAAGTAACTATAATTGCAAAGTCGTCTATATAGTTAAGGAAATAGGCACCTTCTGTCTTTAGGCTATATATTGTGCGTATATATAGTAGAAATAAGATAGGAGATATAGGCGAACCTTATAGTATCCTTATTTCTATCTCTACTTTTTCTTATATTTACTTATTAAAGTAAAGCTATAGTTTTCTATTAATAAAGGTAACTACCTATTATATAAACGCTATAGGTAGTTCTAGTTCCTTATAAATAGATAGAAGTTAATTTGTAGAAATATAGTTAAAAGCCCCTTTTACATCCAGAAATAACGTAGTAACTATCCTTTATTTAGCCCTTTTCCTTTTTTTAATTAGATATTATTTAGAAGTAGTAAAACTACGTTAATTATAGACTGCTATCTTTTTCTTTCTAATTGCGAGTCTTAATGTAAGCTAGTAGTACTAGCTAGATATCCTAATCTAGTAGTAAAGATCTTCTTTAGAGTCTTTCCTAGGTAGTTTAATAAAGAGATAGGTTTATAAGACTTTAGTAGGAAATAGTCTTCCTTATTTACTTTAAGGAGAATAACTCCCTAAGCTTCTCTCTAGACTTTTAGTTAATAGCCTAGGGTAAATAGAATCCTATAGAATCTATATAGAAAATCTTTTATAATAGGGTAGGCCTTTTATAGAATTGCGAAGGATAGCTTGTCTAGCCCTAAAGATTTTTTATTAAAGCCAGAGAAGATTACTTATTTAACTTCTATTTTCTCGAGTTTTAGCCATTTCTATTTACTATCTGTAGTATAGTCCTTCTACTCTATAGAGCTAGTAGAAGGGGATTTAGAAAATAGAGTAGTTATAAAAGCTATCTACTAGTCTAATAGTCCTATTCTTACTATACTATAGACTGGAGATTATTTGTAATATTTTCTCCTTTATATATTTTAGGGTAGTAAAGATGTCTTTTCCTTATACTTTTTCTAAAAAGCTATTCTAGCAATTAGTTTTAGCTTCTTTTATTACGTAGAAGTATTAATTTTTAGCTTCTTTATAGGATTATAGTCTAGAACTTCTAATAGGTTATTCTTCTTAAAGTTTTTTTTGTTTTAATATTTTTCTTTCTTTTCTATAAAAGCTCTTTATTCTATTATAATTTAGAGAATTTATAAGTTCTAGATCTAGGGATAGCTTTCTTTACTACTAGCTTTATATAACTAGTGAGATCTATTACTAGGTTATTTACTAGTATATTTAGGCTTCTATTTCTAGGTCTATAAAAATACTTTAAAGAGGCTAGTGGTCCTTTTTCTCCTATATATATAAGGGGTTTCTCCTACTAGTTGTTCTTGTACTAAAGCTTTTACTTCTAGTTCTAGTTCCTAAACTAGCTCTACTAAAGAAGTAAAAAAAAGCTCCTAGTTTACCTTTTTTAAAAAAATAAAATAAAGAACAGAGTCTCTTAAAGAGGATTTAGGTATCTTTATATTTCTCTACCAAATAGAGAGAAGGTTATAGTCTAATTATCTTAGGTCTTTTCTTGAAACTTTTATAAGTAGAAGGCTAAGTCTATAATAGATTTCCCCCGTATATTAGATCTATAAAAGGTCGCTTCTTATTTATCTTAATTTAGTAGTTATATTTATTTAGTTAATCTACTAGTTCTTTAGCCTTTCTAGTTAATTTCCTAACTAATGCGTTCTACTATATATAGTATAGGTTATAATCTCCTACTAATATAAAGAATGTATAAGGGAATTTAGTAGATAGGTAGCTATAAGGTATAATTATAGGAACAGGATAGATTATGGAGGAGATAAATCCTTAAAAAGGTAAGGCCTTTAGAATTGGAGAGATTATATACAACAGTATACCGATATCTCTCTAAAGCCCTTCTAGGACGAGCCCTTATAAGCTCCCTCTACTATAAGGTAATGGCGATTGGGAGCCGACCGTAAGAAGGGGGGGGGCAATGTAAGGGATATTATTGCGGTTACCTTGGGTTGCCCTTAGGACAACCTATAGATACCCTTTAGATGGCCGCCGGTTACGTACTAGAGGCACATACCTATAGTATATAGTCTCTCTAATTCCAAAGGCCTTACCTCCTTAAGGATTTAAATGTAAGGGGACTTGGTAAATAGGTGGCTATAAGGCACGATTATAGAAATAGGATAGATTGTAGAGGAGATGAATTCTTAAGGAGGTGAGGCCTTTGGGATTGGAGAGACTATATACTATAGGTACGTAACTAACGGCCATCTAAGGGGTGTCTGTGGGTTCTCTTAAGGGCAACCTAAGGTAACCGCAATAATATCCCTTATAGAATGGGTCTATTTTTAGTTCTAAAATAGTTATAAGGATAGTAGTTTTACTATTTCTTTGGGTGTGACGGCTTGCACAAATGCCTCTAAACCAAAGCTTGTGGATTGCTATCTAATGAAGATACTAAGCTAAGGAGAAGAAAGGAAGGGGGTCGCCAGGACCATAGTAAACATATATAAAAGGGCAGCCGCCAAGGCGCTAGCGGTAAGCGAGCCAATCGTAGGTTGGCAGAATATGGCAGCAGTATGGCAGAATTTGGCAGGTGACGCGCTCTAGCACCGTCATATTACCCCCCCCTCCTGAAAAAGCCTGCCCTTAGGCGTTGTCCGAGCTCCCTATTATCGTCCAAATTATTGTAATTATCTAACCCTTCTTCCTAGCATTTAATCTAGTTGTCTAATTTACATAGTAGTCCAGGGAGATTAGGGTAGGCTAGGTGGAAATCTTATAGCTTATAGGGGGAGTACTTAAAATCAGATACGGGGTACCACTCTAGGTTATCATTATAGCCTACCTAGCTTACACGGTATTTTAAGACATTACGGACCTTTTTTACTACTAGGATTTCTTTAACTTCCTATTCTTCGTCCTCAGCAATCTGGATTAGTGGTAGGGGGTTATTATACTGTCTAGGTAGTAGATCATCCGCAGCCTTTTATAGCCGGTCTAGGGAGAAAACGGGGTGGATCCTTATTAACTCTAGTAGCTTAACCTTAAAAAAGTGTCCTACCTTTTAAAGAGTCTTATATGGGCCAGCCATTTGGTGGTCTAACTTGCGGCTCAGCCTCTGGGTTTTCTAGTTCTTTATTAACACCCATACCTTATCTCCTACTTAGAAGTCTTCCTCGCGACAATATTAGTTTATATTAGACTCCTTTTTTTTTTGCGCCTTTCTTATAATTGTTTAAGTAGTCTTCCAGGCTCTATATATTCTCTTAGTAAATACCCAGGCCTCCTCATAGCTAAGGCGTTCGCGGGCCATAGCGGGTTCAGTAGGCCTATCCTAATTAAAGGACGTTTGTGGTGCATACCCGTAGAGCAGTTCAAATGGGGACATCCCTATACTGTCATAAGGGAGTGTAAGCTGCGCGTAGTCCATTATAGGTAGTAATTCCAACTAGTTGTCCTAATAGTAGTCTACAAAGGGCCGTAGTCGCTGGTCAAGGTACTAGTTTATAATCTCGGTTTAGCCGTCAGTCTAAGGGTGGAATACAGTAGAGAGCTTAATCTTAATCCTAAGGATACAGCAGAGTTTATTCCAGAAATCTAATATAAACTGGGGGCCATAGTTAGAGACAATTAATTTAGGGGCGCCGTAGAATCAATAGATATTGTCAACGTAGAGGTAGGCTATATCCTTCGCAGTCATGGTCTTAAAACAAGGGAGGGAAACAGATTACTTACATAGTTAGTTAACCACTATAAAGGCTGCATCGTGGCCGTGGGCGTCCTTCAGAAATAACTTAAAGTCCATAGTAATATATTACCAAGGGCATTCTGGAACTGGCAGTGGTTGTAGCCACCTAGGAGTTCAATCCCTAGGGGCATTTGCGCGTCTATAGGCGTAGCAGTTTCTAATAAATTAATCTATATTAGATAGAAGTCCTCACCAGTAATAATGGGGTACTAGTAGTTAGTAGGTCTTATTACAACTAGGGTATACCATAGAGACTTAATAGTAGGCTTCGCGGATTAACTCTATCCGTAGGTTATTAATATCTGGAACTATAAGCCGTTTTTAGTATAGAAGCAGTCCTTCTTCTATTTCCAAATTAGGGTCCTCCTTCGCGGCTTAGTCACAGAGGGCTTTTAGGGAGTTAGCCATGCGGTTTACAGTTAGGATGCGGTTAACTAGCCCTATTAGTTTATCCAAGACTGCTCCCTCTAGGGGTGCTAGCTTATTCCGTTTAGAGTTTAGTTCTTTAAGAATTTGCGGGTTAAGCTATTTAGAATAGAGGAGGGCGCGCATCCGGTATTAGGTCTTTAGCTTATCCTAGGGTCCTATATCTTATTCCCTTCGGGTTAGTATATTAGCTTTAGTGTTTTACTTACCAGAACGATATATAATCATAAAGAAGAATTTAGAGAGTATTTTAGCCCAGTAGGCTTATTATCCAGTAAGCTGCTTTATAGTTATAAAGTACTCTAGGGCTTTATAATCCGTATATATCTTAATCCGGGAGTTCATGCCTTTAAGCTCTACACGCTATTAGGACAGTAATTAAATAATAGCTAGCATTTCTTTATTATATACTTTATAGTTACACTTAGCTAGGTCTATTGTTTTTAAGAAAAAGGCAACAGGGTACCATTTGCCGTCTAGATATAACTATAATAGGATTCCCGCTATAACTCTATTAGAAGCGTCTATCTCTAGCATTAATTTAAGGTCCGGGTTATAGTAATAAAGGATTAGAGAAGAGATAAGCCAATCTTTTAACTCTCCAAAGGCTTCTATACAGTCGTTATTAAAGACAAAAGGCGTGTCTTTCCAGGTAAGTTATATAAGAGGCGTTACCATAACTCCATAGTCACGGATAAATTAGTAATAGAAATTATAAAAACCTAGAAAGGACTGGATCCCCTTTATAGTACAAGGGGGCTTCTAGTTATAGATTATATTAACCTTTTTAGGGTTGACTTCAATCCTATCTATACTCACTATAAACCTAAAGTACTTTATGCGTTTTACCCTAAATTTATATTTCTTAATATCAACTTATAAACCTATATTCTGTAATCTCTCTAGGACCTTCTTAACGTAAACTTAGTGCTTAAGTTTATTATCTAAGTATATAAGAATGTTATCTAGGTATGCCGTATAGAATTCGTTAAGGTAATTAAAAAGAACGTCATTTATATACCTTTAGTACGTAGCCAGTCCGTTTATTAGTCCAAAAGAAAGAACTTTGCATTTATAGGACCTATAATAGGTACAGAACGTTGTTAAATCTTTAGATACAGGGTCTATCCTAATTTAGTAAAAAGCTTAGCGGATATTAAGTTTAGTAAAGATCTTTACCCAGCTTAGATATATAAGGGTTTTGTTAATTAACAAAATAGGATACTAATCCTTTTAAATAATAGCATTTAGCTTCTAATAGTCGATACAAAAACAGAGGCCTCCACTAGGCTTTTTTATAAATAGGATAGGAGAAGTAAAAGGGGTTTAACTTAGCTCAATAAACCCTTTATCTAGGTTATTAATTAAGTACTACTTTATTACTTTTAGCTTATCCGTTAATTATTAGTAGAGGGGGCTATAGCCTAGCGAGTTATTAGCTTCTAATTAAATCTTATAATTATATGTCTAGTAAGGGGGTAACTTATCCAAAGCCGCCCTTAAGAACGCGTCCTTATACTTAGCATAGACAGTAGGAAGAAGACGTTTAACTAGTTCCTTATCAGTTTCCTTAATTAGCTTTTCTTCCCTCTTATTAATAATCTGGTTAATCTTATATAGGCTTGTTATAAAGACCTCATTTTCCTTCTGGTATATATTAAAGTGGAACGCTATAGCGCTAATTACAGCGATGTCTACTATAGGGGGGTTACAGGATAATAGGGGCGTGCGTAACCTTAAGGCCCTCCAGGGTATTAGTATTATCATTACTCCTTTTAGCTCCTGTTGCATCTTTTAAAGGTTATCCCTTATATCTTATTAGTACGTTCTTTTCCATACTAATCAGATCTACGCGATTTAGACGCCGTCCATATTACTATCTATCCCGCTTCTATACATAGAGTCCTCCTCAAATATAGCGCTTCGGGAGAGTATCTTTGTTAGTATAGAGTTCTTTCCAGCTTCGCGGCGGGCGTCTTCTTAGGCAAAGGCTAGGTTACGGGCCCAGACATCCTACTAATATATAGGGTTAGACTTCGCGGCTAGTGTCTTATAGTTGGTTTAGATTTCTCTAACAAAGGAGGGTAATTTCAGTCTATCCTCCGGCCAGATAAACTATCTTTATTATACATTTAGCCAAATATTAAAGTAGAATATCTATTTTTGGCTAAGGATTATATTGTGGGACCCTAGGTCTAAGATGCAGAAAGGGATGCCGTATTAACGTCGTCTATTAAGGGAGATATGTAACTTCAGAATATAGATAACCGGCTTACTAGCTTAGCCGTTATAGCCTTTTACCTAGATAGGCTTCTCTAGTAGGGTAGCTTTTACATTTAGAAACTTGGCAACATTAATTGCACAGGCAGTATTTATAAAGGCAAAGCCATTTACTCTAGTGTTAATAAGGGCAGTTAAGTTAACTCCATATCCATTTTAAGATACTATACATAGAACCATAAAGTGTTTTCCACCTATTAACTAACTTAGATCAATCTCTTTAAGATTAATAGGATACCCTAGGGGGGAGTCTTTCCCTAGGGTTCTTTTTTTCCTAACTTATTAGACGTTTCTCCTTCCTCTATCTCCTTAATATCCCCTAGTTCTAAACAAAACAAGGTAAAGTAACCCTCCTTATTACAGTTATAGCACGTGGCCGAGGCGGGGTTAATTAGGGTATTGCAACAAGTACTAGTCGAGGGCATAGTACGTAGCTGGTCGGGCAAGGCTCGCTAGTATATAGTTATAACCGCTTTTGGTATAAGAGCAGACATAGCTTATCTTCCTACTCCAGCTCCTGTAGGTGTGGCTAGCAAGTTGCAATCACTACGTGGTCACTTCTGCCAATTAGGGCAGGCGTCAATCCGCTTTAGTTCTGCGTCTAAAGATAGGCAACAAGCTGCGAGTTTTTTATAGGTTAGTAGGTTATCCAAGGTTACAGCAATCTTCTCTTATAGCCGGATTATCAGCTTATTATATAAGTCCAAACGGTAGTTCTTAAGGGGAACCTAGCCTTCTCCCGCAAGGTATAGGAATTGAGTCTAGAATTTGGCAAAGGGTTAGTTTAGTTTTATTATTAAGCGATTATAGTTATACTAGGCATCCCATACTTTGTTCAGGTTAACGTAAATAGTAGCCAGGTGCCGTATCATCTCATTAATAGATGTAAATTAGACAGGGGAATCGTCCTCAAACTTGGCTTAAAGGTGCCATTGGGCATCCCCTATAGTTCAACCAAAGAGGTAGAGCATTTTGGCTTCTTTAAAAAGGAAATAGTTATAGTTAATACAGAGCTTTCCTCGTACTTAAATCCTCTAATTCTTAAAGGTAGGGTCTATCCCATTAAACAGTGGTTGGGGGTTAGGGAGCTTAATAGACTTTAATTATTTTATTATCGTGTCTATACTCCCTAGTATGTCACATTCAGTTAAGTAAATAGGACAACTAGGACTTCTAGAAGGGGGGGCTAAGCTTTATAGGGCCGCGAGGCTATCTAGGATCTCTTGCAGGGTCTCCTATATACTTTAAGCTTAAAGACGGTCGGCTTCCTAATTGGCCGTTAGGGCACGAATCTGTTTATATACATCCATACTATTATTATTATCCTCAATTTTGGATCCTAATTGAATCTCGTGTTCTTCTTAGGTTGGGGCAGCTCTTTTAAATAAGCTCGCTTTAGGTGCCATCGTTAGCTTCCTAGGGTTCATTAGAATTGTATAATTTGGTTTTAATTCTGGGGGTACAGGTCCAATCCTATCTAGTTTATAGGGTGGGATATTATTAAGGCCTTCCTAGGTAATATAGAGTTGTTTTAGTATCTGAGTATAGCGCGTTAATATATTGTTGCAGACAAAGTTTCTTATAGGGTGGGATATTATTAAGGCCTTCCCAGGCAGTGTATGGAGAGCTTAGTATAATGTAATGGCTCGCATAAATGCCTTTAAACCAAAGCTTGTGGATTGCTATCTAATAAAGATACTAAGCTAAGGAGAAGAAAGGAAGGGGGTCGCCAGGACCATAGTAAACATATATAAAAGGGCAGCCGCCAAGGCGCTAGCGGTAAGCGAGCCAATCGTAGGTTGGCAGAATATGGCAGCAGCATGGCAGAATTTGGCAGGTGACGCGCTCTAGCACCGTCACATTGGGTTCTAGGGTTCTTATCTAGTTATCTCTTATTATAGATATTAAACTAGAAATATTTTAAATTGTCTATAGATTTCTAATATTATAATATTTATATCTTTATAGATATCCCCGCTATTTCTATATTATAGAATATTAAAGCTAGTTTTCCTTATATAGATAGCTACTCTAGGGCGGATAGCTAAATTATTAGGTAGGATAAGGTTAAATATAAGATATAGAATAGAGAAGTAGTATTCTTTTTATCTGTCTTTCTAAGTACTAAGTTATTATACTAGGGTAATATCTATTTTCTTCCTAAATCTTATTTCTAGTAGGGTTTGCTATGCTTATTATCTTTTTCCTATATTATATTATATAATGTAAGCTTTACAGTGTAAGAGAATTAAGTAAACGACTTAATTGTAAATCTATGGAAATTAGGTGTACTATATACACGAAATACGTGGCAAAGGTTAACGGAGACGCCGATAATAATTTGTAACTGTTACCTAATTAGCCACTAGGTCGACATTGCCACTTAGTCGGTAATAGGTAATAAATAGGCAATAGAAATAAGTAGTAAGATATGCGATAACAAAAGGCACGGTAGTAAGTTATAAGATAACATCTGACATAGTAGCGGTAGTCTATTACACACACCCCCAGATTTAACGGTATAGTTAAAGCCATAGACAACAAAAATAAAGGTAGAGACTATACCAAAATAAGAAATTTTAGATACAATTTAGGAGTAGTAGAGGAATAGGGTAATGTTTAAGAGTCTTTATTAGATAATGCAGTAGCAATTTAATGTCGAATATCCACCAAATTTAATTGCTTTATCCATGCCTCGTACCTTTAATGGGGTAGGATCTTGGTAAGGCCATTAGTAGGCATCTTATCTATAGGGACCCATCGGACATTAATCTTTTTATTTTGGACTTCCTATCTAAGCTAGTGCTAATAGATGTCAATATGTCGTAGCTTAGTGTTAAGCTTTAGTGTATCCTGTCTTAGGAGTCATATAGTCTGTATATTGTCGCAAAGTAGGGTAAACTCGCGTTCTAAATTAAAGCCAATTACCTTAAAGAAACGCTGCCACTAGATAATCTTAACGGCAGCTATAGATAGGGAGAGAAGCTCCGCTTTAGTAGTTAAGCGAGTTACTAATCTCTATAGGGTCGCCTTCTAGTCAATTAGTCCTCTAAATAGCATAAAAAGGTATCCTTAAGAGCTCCATCTGGTGTCTTTATAGTCTATAAATACTGCGTTAGATGCTCTGTAAAAGGTAACATCTTCTCCTTTAGGGTTTCTAAAGTAGATATATACTCCAAATACTTCGCTAAAGTATTTAATAGCTGTAGATTTTGTTCTAAGGCAGTAGGTAATAGCTTAGTTAGCTACATTAAGGTGCTTTTAATTTAGATTAGTAAGTGTTGGGAATAAGGCAAGTTGCCATTACGCGAGGCATGTTGCCGTCACGTATTAATGTGGCCCTAGCGTGGTAAGGAACCTTAAGTTCCTTACCCCTTTCCTTATTCCTATTAAGAATTAATTAACCATTATTATACTATCTACAAACCGTAGCTACGTAATATTACCTTATGTTACCAACACTGATTAGTAGTTAACTTCACTATTATACTATAGAGCAGCTAGGTATTCCACTAAGAAGAGATAAGCCACTATACCAGTGCTACTTATGCTAGAGGAAGCTATCTTTTAAGGTTAGAACTGGTCCTAAACCTTAAATAGAACTCTTTTATAAATTTAAGGATTTAAAAGGCTAGAACTAGTCCTAAGCCTTTCTAAGATTACGGATTCTTGTGTCTATTACATAGAATAACACGCTTTACAAGTCTTTGCGATTTAAGGCTAAAACTGGTCTTAAGCCCTATAATTGCAAATACACATCTAAACGCGTACTAAACGACAATCCCTATACTAATAACACTTCCCTCCCTCTAAAAACATGGCTACGCCTACTTTAAATAACTGGAAAGACTCCTTACTACTAGGGGTAGCTAAGCATGTAAAACTTATTAATAAAGATTGGGACGAATTCGCCTTTAATATAACAACTTATACTATAAAATAAGTTAATGGCTTTCTCCTATACCATATTATATTCTACCGAAATAGATGCTACACCGATTTATAACTATAGGAGTATTTTAGGGAGGATTTTATAGGATAGACTGCTAATACCTAGGCACTTAGCAACGTTAATATTATTTAGGATTTTTAAGACTTCCTCTATAGAAATGGGGTATATATTGCTGAGAATAGTAACCTAATTACTAGTAATATTTAGGCCGTTATTACTAGTATAGAAGAACCAATATAGGCAGAAGCTAAGATTATACATTAACTATAGAAATCTAAAAATAACCCATATTTTTTAGAAGGCAACTTTAATTTATATTAAAACCCCTAGAACGCTGACCCCCTACCTAAAGCTACTCTCCTACCTAGAGGTACCTTTCTACTTAAAGTTGCTCCGCCTCTACCTTCTCCACTCTAGCTAATTGGTAAGCCTTTACTATAAAAAGTCACAAATCTAATAAAGGTATATTTAGATAAAGAAAAGAAGTTTAGAGAAGAACTATATAATATACTTAAAGTAAAACTATAGGTCTTCTATAACTGTTGTAATAAGGTTAGAATTTAATGCTACTAGTACCACCACGCTTTCTCTATTATATTAAAGGGATGGGCAGTAATATTCTATTACAACTATATTATAGGTAAAAACTATAGCTTTAATATAATACTTTAGCTTATTAGAGCTTACTTTAAGACTAATAAGAATTACTAACTTTATATATCTAAATAGCGGGAGACTATATTTTAGAGAGTTATTGCTTCTAACCTAATAAAGACTTATTTAGAGTGCCTTTAATTACTTTTTAATAAACTCTAGAAAATCTAATATGGCCTTACTAAAACTTACTAAAATAAGAACAGCCTAAAGGACTAGGTTATTTTAGTATGCTATAACGTTCCTAAGTGTAACTTAGCGCTATATAAACCTACGGATATATTTAAAGGAGTATATACTAAGCTACGCTTTACTATAGGTACTATAATATAAACATAAGAATCTTAATAGTTCTATACTAAAAATCTTACCTAACTAAGTATTCCTAACTAATATAATTATAACTGGACTAATTAAATATATGGTGGCCATAGTAGGGAATATAGAAGAGGGTATAATTAATATTAACTATAAGGTAACCATGGAGGTCCTAATAGAGGTTTATTTTAAAGTAATTACTAGAAGAAGTGCTATATTTATAAAAAGCTAAATTGCTAGTTAACTAGACACTCCCTTAATAAATAAAAAGAGGTATATAACAAGTTCCGTTAAAGTGTAAGAAATATTAAAAATTATAAAGTTACTGTGGCCTACTTCTAAAGCTTCCTAGTTTAATATAAAGGCGTAAAAGACCTTAAGGGTAAGGTTAATAAGACTAAATAGCTCCTTATAAATATAGAAATTAAGGACTACTTACCTAACTAATACTTTACTGAGTATAGTAAGGTAAATGGTATATAAACTATTACTATTCTTAATAACCAATCTACGCTCCATTTTATTATAAAGTTAGATATCTTTAATAAGCCAAAGGAGAGCTCTGTATTTTCCTTTAATAATAGATACTTGGCAAATATCTTTTATGGTATTATACTGGATACTAAAGCCGTAGGAGTATCTATAGTAGGAGAACCTTAAGTTCGAGCCCTTTAGTAGCTTAATAGCTCTATTTAGATTAACTATTTAACGGTAGGCCAATACACAATTTATTTTAGTAAAGGTACTATAATCTCTCTTAGCATAATTAGGGTTTAAATCCCCTTAAGGTATATTACTTTTTATATTATTTCTATAAACACTCCATTTCTATTTTATATTAAAGATATAAATAAATTAGGCGTTAGGCTTAATAACCTTAAGAATATACTTATTTAGGGAGATAATTGGGTGCCTATTATACGCAAGTAGGGTTACCCCTAGTTGCTTCTTTATTAACTAGAAAAGAGTGTTGCTTAAAGCTACTTAACTAAGTTAGAATTACGCTAACTATACTATTGTTTTAGCCACCTATCCATTTATTAATTACTTAGGGTTCTTTAGCAAGTAGGCCATAAAGTTAAGGTTAAGGTAATTAAGCATTTTATAAAATACTACTACCACTATTAAATAAACTAGAGGTCCCCTAGCTAATTTAAGTTTACCCTTAAAGATAACTATAACTTTAACTTCTATATTATTGTTAATATTATATATCTTAGCGGCAAGCTAGTACTCTAAATTATTAATTTCTTAACCTTCTTCTAAGCTATATAATTCTTAAAGGATATATTAGCTAGAAATATATAGAATACCCTTTAATTATACTAGATTAATATCTACCTAGGACCCCCTAATTAAATCGTCTATAATATAGAAAAGAACTTCTTATCTATAGAGTTTTAATAATAGATAAAGGCAATAGTAATTAAGGTTAAGGAAGTCCCTATTAAGGCATATAATAATGTTAGAAAAGTGGAGCGATATTATATACTATTAACGATTCTGCTAGCCTAGATAGACTTATACCTATATTGCTAGTCTTTAGCGCCTACCCTTAAATAACTAATAATTCTCTACTATCTCCCTCTATTATGTAATAAGCTAAGGCTATTCGCAAGGTAATAAAGGAGGTATAATGTCTTTACGCTATATACTAAGTTAATAATGTATTAGGAATAAGAAATGGCCTAAATACCTTAACTATACTTAATCTACTACTCTAGTCTAAGGTACGCGTATAGCGTAAAAAGGGAGGATAGTTAGGCCTATATTAACTTATTATAATTAATAGCTAGACTTATACTATTTAAATACCTTATAGACCTACTTAATTCTGTTTAACTGTTATTAAGCCTTACTATAAAGATAATAGTTCTAAGCCTTTATAGGATACTATAGAAAATGCCTTAAAGAAGAGCTATAATTAATATGCTCTAAAAGGCAACCACAATTCTAATATAATTATAGTAGATACGCCGTAACTATAACGCGGTAGAGGTCGCCTAAAGGGATTATAAAATTGCTAATATTTTATTAATTTTAAAGAGCAATTTATTGCCGCTATTAAGAATAGAGTTAAGCTATTAATAGCCTTTATAATAGCTAAGGAGAAGGCTAACTTTAAACTCGCAAAATAGCTTTAAAAGGAAGGTTATATTATAACTTTAGGAGCTCCTTTCTAAGCATCTAATAAGCAAGAGATTAATAGTCTTATTATAAGAGGAGTTTTTAAATTTAAGAAATATAACCCTACTAAGTTTAATAAAGTTCGCATCTTTAAATTAAGAATAGTTAATAAAATTAAGGGCAAAGCTATTAACGCCCTATTTAAGAAATTAAGGCTTGTTATCTAAGGTTATAATAATAATAGTAAAAAGGTAATTCTTATATAATCTCCTATAATTTAATAAGCTAGTTAGTAAGTTATTATTACACTAGCTTCCTCCTTAATAAAGAATAGAATAGCGGTTTATTTATAAGATATTACTTAGGCCTATACCTAATTAAAGACGCACCTTTAATGCTTAATATTAGTATACTTTTTAGAGTAAATTCGTTACTAATATCCCGAAGATATAATTATGGTTGTGCTTAAGCTATTATATAAAATTATAGAGGTAGGAACCTATTAGTAGGCTACCTATAATAAGCACTATAAAGAGAAGCTTTTAATAACTATTTCTATATTTAACCTATGCTTCTTAATTACAACTATAGAAACTCTATTTGGAATTATTAGCATGTAAACTAATAATATAATTATTTTAGGAGACGACTAATTCTTAGCTCTTAAAGAAGATAAATTAGTAAAGGTAAATCTTATAGCAAAGCTAAAGAAAAAGCTTAATTTAATAATACTATTACTCTTTAATAAATGCACCCTCTCCCTAAATAAGGATTCTATTGCTTTACGCTAGAAGGGTTAAGGTAAGAAAATTAATATTATTAACACTAATTCTCTAAAGTAAGGATATATAGAGTAATGCGCTTATAAAGCTTATATTATTTCTATCTATTAACCTAAGGCTTTATTTAATCTCTTTATTGCTGCCTAATACCAGGAATTAACTAAGGATAACATTCTTGCCCTAAATAAATATCTTTCCTAGTAAATAAACTATTTTAATTAGGGACTATTCTATATGCCTATTAATCTTCCTACTGCTAAGCTCTTTGTATTTATTAATAGATCGTTTATAAATAACAAAGATTTTAGCTCTTAATTAGGATATAAGATTATTATTATAAATAAATTTACTAGAGAGAATGACTTTATAATCTATAGCAATCTTATCTATTAGAGCTTAACTAAGAGTAAGCGTATTACTTAAAGCGTTCTAGTATTAGAGATATATGGAATAATTAGCGGAGTTAATATAGTAATTGCAATTAGAACTACCCTAAAGATAATTATAAATTAACTCGAACTTTCTATTATCCCTATAATTGTATGCACCGATTTATACTCCCTCTATAAGTACTTAGTTAAGCTTGGTACTATAAAGGAGAAGCGCCTTATAATTGATATTATAGCACTTTATTAATCCTATAAATGGTAAAAACTCTTTAAGATTTAATAGTGTTGGTAATATAAGGTAATATCACGTAGCTATAGTTTGTAGATAGTATAATAATGGTTAATTAATTCTTTTTATAGGAATAAAGAAAGGGGTAAGGAACTTAAGGTTCCTTACTACGCTAGGGCCATATTAACACGTAACAGCAATATGCCTTATATAACGGCAACATGCCTTATATGACGGCAACTTGCCTTATTCCCGACACTAGCAACTCTTCTTTTTGTAGTTGCCATCTACATATATATAAATAGACAGGATGTGACAATACTAAATAGTATATAACAATACCAAACAATATGCAACAATATGCGACAATGCGGCAGTTAGTAGAATTTGGCGGATAATATAAAGACGGGTAGGCTACTAAGGCGCTAGTAGTAAGCGAGCCAATAGCGATTTTCTATCCTGGGGATGGAAAATCCTAATTGGCTGGTTTAAGTTAGGGTTTATAAAATATTATACTTCTACTCCCTTTTAACCTAACCTTTAATTTATATATATAGAGTGTTTGTATTAACAAACGTTTCTAGAGCCTTATTTAGGTTTGCCTTTATTATTATATCTACTAGGTTATCTTGACCGTTAATCTATTAAATCTTAAAGAGTTCTTGCCGTTTGTAGGATTAATAAAGTGCTATAATATTAATTATAAGGCGCTTCTTTTTTGTAGTACTAAGCTTAACCAAGCACTTATAGAGGGAGTATAAATTGGTGCATATAATTGTAGGGATAATAGGAAGTTTAAGTTGATCTATAATTATCTTTAGGGTAGTTCTAATTGTAATTACTATATTAACTCCGCTAACTATTCTATATATCTCTAACGCTAGAACGCTTTAAGTAATATACTTACTCTTAGTTAAGCTCTAATAGATAAAATTGCTATAGATTATAAAGTTATTCTCTCTAGTAAATTTGTTTGTGATAATAATTTTATATCCTAACTAGGAGCTAAAATCTTTGTTATTTATAAACGATCTATTAACAAATATAAAGAGCTTAGTAGTAGGAAGATTAATAGGTATATAGAGTAGTCCCTAATTAAAATAGTTTATTTGCCAGGAAAGATATTTATTTAGGGTAAGAATGTCGTCCTTAGTTGGTTCCTAGTGTTAGGCGGCAATAGAGAGATTAAATAAAGCCTTAGGTTAATAGATAGAAGCAATATAAGCTCTATAAGCGCATTACTCTATATATCCTTGCTTTAGAGAATTAGTGTTAATAATATTAATCTTCTTATCTTAACCCTTCTGGCGTAGAGTAATAGAATTCTTATTTAGGGAGAGGATGTATTTATTAAAGAGTAATAGTGTTATTAAACTAAGCTTTTTCTTTAGCTTTGTTATAAGATTTGCCTTTACTAGCTCGTCTTCTTTAAGAGCTAAGAATTGGTTATCTCCTAAGATAATTATATTATTAGTTTACATACTAATAATTCCAAATAGAGTTCCTATAGTTATGATAAGGAAGCAGGGATTAAATATAGAAGTAGTTATTAAAAGCTTCTCTTTATAGTGCTTACTATAGGTAGCCTACTAGTAAGTTCCTACCTCTGTAATTCTATATAATGGCTTAAGCACAACCATAATTATATCTTTAGGATACTAGTGGCGAATTTGCTCTAGAAGGTATGCTAATATTAAGCGCTAAAGGTGTGTCTCTAATTAGGTATAGGCTTAAGTAATATCTTATAAATAAACCACTATTTTATTCTTTATTAAGGAGGGAGCTAGCGTAATAATAACTTACTAACTAGCTTATTAAATTATAGAAGACTATATAAGAATTACCTCTTTACTATTATTATTATAGCCTTGGATAACAAGCCTTAATTTCTTAAATAGGGCATTAGTAGCTTTGCCCTTAATTTTATTAACTATTTTTAACTTAAAGATGCGAACTCTATTAAACTTAGTAGGGTTATACTTCTTAAATTTAAAGACTCCTTTTATAATAAGACCCTTAATCTCCTGCTTATTAGATACTTAGAAAGGAGCTCCTAAAGTTATAATATAACCTTCCTTTTAAAGCTATTTTGTAAGTTTGAAGTTATTCTTCTCCTTAATTGTTATAAAGGCTATTAATAACTTAACTCTATTTTTAATAGCGGCAATAAATTGCTCTTTAAAATTAATAAAATGTTGGCAATTTTATAATCCCTTTAGGCGACCTCTACTGCGTTATAGTTGTGGCGTATCTACTAATATTGTATTAGAATTATAGTCGCCTTCTAAAGTATATTAATTGTGGTTCTCCTTTAGGGCATCTTCTAGGGTATTCTATAAAGGCTTAGAACTATTATTTTTATAGTAAGACTTAATAACAGTTAAATAGAATTAAGTGGGTCTATAAGGTATTTAAATAGTATAAGTCTGGCTATTAATTATAATAAGTTAATATAGGCCTAACTATCCTCCCTTTTTATGCTATACGCGTACCTTAGACTGGAGTAGTAGATTAAGTATAGTTAAGGTGTTTAGGCTATTTCTTATTTCTAATACATTGTTAACTTGGTGTATAGCGTAGAGATATTATACCTCCTTTATTGCCTTGTAAATAGCCTCAGCTTATTGCACAATGGAGGGAGATAGTAGAGAATTGTTAGTTATTTAAGGGTAGGCGCTAAAGACTAGTAATATAGGTATAAGTCCATCTAGGCTAGCAGAATTGTTAATAGCTTTAATAGCTATTTATAAGGTAAGTTCTTTACTAGCGTCCTTTAGTTCTAAAGAGATAATCTTATATACGCGGCGTAATAGTGTGTAATATTGCTTTACTTTTCTAATACTATTATATGCCTTAATAGGGACTTCCTTAACCTTAATTGCTATTGCCTTTATCTATTATTAAAACTCTATAGATAAGAAGTTCTTTCCTATATTATAGATAATTTGATTAGGGGGTTCTAGGTAGATATTAATCTAGTATAACTAAAGGGTATCCTATATATTTTTAGCTAATATATCCTTTAAAAATCATACGGCTTAAAAGGAGGTTAAGAAGTTAATAACTTAGAGTACTAGCTTGCCGCTAAGATATATAACGTTAACAATAATATAGAAGTTAAAGTCGTAGTTATCTTTAAGGGTAAACTTAAATCGGCTAGGGGACCTCTGGTTTATTTGGCAGTAGTAGTAGTATTTTATAAAATACTTAATTGCCTTAACTTTAACTTTATAGCCTGCTTACTAAAGAACCCTAAGTAATTAATAAACAGATAGGTGGCCAAAATAATGGTATAGTTAGTGTAATTCTAACTTAGTTAAGTGGCTTTAAGTAACACTCTTTTTTAGTTAATAAAGAAGTAACTAGGGGTAACCCTACTTGCGTATAATAGGCACCCAATTATCTCCCTAAATAAGTATATTCTTAAGGTTATTAAGCCTAACGCCTAATTTATCCATATCTTTAATGCAAAATAGAAATGGAGTGTTTATAGGAATAATGTAAAAAGTAATATACCCTAAGGGGGTTTAAACCCTAATTATACTAAAAAAGATTATAGTACCTTTACTAAAATAAATTGTGTATTAGCCTGCCGTTAAATAGTTAATCTAAATAGAGCTATTAAGCTACTAAAGGGCTTAAACTTAAGGTTCTCTTACTATAGATACTTCTGTGGCTCTAGTATCTGGTATAATACTATAAAAGACGTTTGCTAAGTATCTGTTATTAAAGGAAAATATAAAGCTCTTTTTTAGCTCGTTAAAGATATCTAACTTTATAATAAAATAGAGCGTAGATTAGTTATTAAAAACAGTAATAGTTTATATACTATTTACTTTACTATACTTAGTAAAGTATTAGTTAGGTAAGTAGTCCTTAATTTCTATATCTATAAAGAGCTATTTAGTCTTATTAACCTTACCCTTAAGGTCTTTTACGTCTTTGTATTAAACTAGGAAGCTTTGGAAGTAGGCTATAGTAACCTTATAATTTCCAACGTTTCTTATACTTTAATAGAACTTGTTATATGCCTCTTTTTATTTATTAAGGGAGTGTCTAGTTAATTAGTAATTTAGCTTTTTATAAACATAGCACTTCTTCTAGCAATTATTTTAAAATAAACCTCTACTAGGACCTCTACGGTTGCCTTATAGTTAATATTAATTATACCCTCTTCTATATTCCCTACTATAGCCACTATATGTTTAATCAGTCTAGTTGTAATTATGTTAGTTAGGAATACTTAATTAGGTAGAGTTTTTAGTATAGAACTATTAAGATTCTTATATTTATATTATAGTACCTATAGCAGAGTATAGCTTAGTATATACTCCTTTAAACATATCTATAGGTTTATATAGCGCTAAGTTATACTTAGGAACGCTATAGCATGCTAAGATAACCTGGTCCCTTAGGCTATTCTTATTTTAGTAAGTTTTAGTAAGGCCATATTAGATTTTCTAAAGTTTATTAAAGAGTAATTAAAGGCACTCTAAATGAGTCTTTATTAGGTTAGAAGTAATAACTCTCTAAAATATAGTCTCCCGCTATTTAAATATATAAAGTTAGCGATTCTTATTAGTCTTAAAATAAGCTCTAGTAAGCTAAAGCATTATATTAAAGCTATAGTTTTTACCCGTAATATGGTTGTAATAGAATATTGCTGCCCGTCCCTTTAATATAATGGAGAAAGTATGGTGGTACTAGTAGCGTTAAATTCCGACCTTATTGCAATAGTTATAAAAGACCTATAGTTTTGCTTTAAGTATATTATATAGTTCTCCTCTAAACTTCTTTTCTTTATCTAAATATACCTTTATTAGATTCGTAACTTCTTATAGTAAAGGCTTACCAGTTAGCTAGAGTAGAGGAGGTAGAGGCGGAGTAACTTTAAGTAAGAGGGTACCTCTAGGTAGAAGAGTAGCTCTAGGTAGAGGGTTAGCGTTCTAGGGGTTTTAATATAAATTAAAGTTGCCTTCTAAAGAATATGGGTTGTTTTTAGGTTTTTATAGTTAATATATAATTTTAGCTTCTGTCTATATTGGTTCTTCTATACTAGTAATAACGGCCTAAATATTACTAGCAATTGGGTTATTATTCTTAGCAATATATACCCCATTCCTATAGAGGAAGTCTTAAAAATCCTAAACAATATTAACGTTGCTAAGTGCCTAGGTATCAGCAGTCCATCCTATAAAATCCTTTTTAAAATACTCCCATAGTTATAAATTGGCGTAGCATTTATTTCGGTAGAATATAATATGGTATAGGAGAAAGCTATTAACTTGTTTTATAGTATAAGTTGTTATATTAAAGGCGAATTTGTTCTAATCTTTATTAATAAGTTTCGCGTGCTTAGCTACCCCTAGTAGTAAGGAGTCTTTCTAGTTATTTAAAGTAGGCGTAGCTATGTTTTTAGAGGGAGGGAAGTGTTATTGGTATAGGGATTGTCGTTTAGTACGCGTTTAGACGTGTATTTGCGATTATAGGGCTTAGGACTAGTTCTGGCCTTAAATTACGAAGACTTGTAAAGCGTGTTATTCTATATAATAGACGCAAGAATCCGTAATCTTAGAAAGGCTTAGGACTAGTTCTGGCCTTTTAGATCCTTAGATTTATGGAAGAGTTCTATTTAAGGTTTAGGACTAGTTCTAACCTTAAAAGACAGCTTCCTCTAGCATAAGTAGCACTGGTATAGTAGCTTATCTCTTCTTGGTGGAATACCTAGCTGCTCTATAGTATAACAGTAAAGTTAACCACTGATTAGTGTTGGTAATATAAGGTAATATCACATAGCTACAGTTTATAGATAGTATAATAATAGTTAATTAATTCTTTTCATAGGAATAAGGAAAGGGGTAAGGAACTTAAGGTTCCTCACCACGCTAGGGCCACATTAATACGTGACGGCAACATGCCTTGTGTAACAGCAACATGCCTTGCGTAATGGCAACTTGCCTCATTCCCAATAAATAGATTAACGGTTAAGATAACCTAGTAGATGTAATAACGAAGGCAAACCTAAATAAGGCTTTAGAAACGTTTGTTAACACAAATACTCTACATATATAAGTTAAAGGTTGGGTTAAAAGGGAGTAGGAGTATAACATTCTATAAACCCTAACTTAAACTAGCCAATTAGGATTTTCCATCCCTAGGATAGAAAATCGCTATTAGCTCGCTTACTACTAGCGCCTTAGCGGCCTACCCGTCTTTATGTTATCCGCCAAATTCTGCCAACTGCTATATTGTCGCATATTATCGCATATTGTTTGGTATTGTTGTACACTGTCTGGTATTGTCGCATCCTGTCTATTTATATATATATAGATGGCAACTACAAAAAAAAGAGTTGCCAGTGTTAGGAATAAGGCAAGTTGCCATTATATAAGGCATATTACCGTCACGTGTTAATATAGCCCTAGCGTAGTGAGAAACCTTAAGTTCCTTACCCCTTTCCTTATTCCTATTAAGAATTAATTAACTATTATCATACTATCTATAAACCGTAGCTACGTGATATCACCTTATGTTACCAACAGTAAGGAATTTAGCTAGCTTAGAATGCGTCTTAGTAATATTAGGTCTTCTAAATATGGCAAGGTATATAAGGGAACCGACTTGTTACTAATAGGCTAGAGTTCTTTAAGGGTTCGTCTACTGGTTAGACGGAGTTAGTTCTTCAGTAGGAAGTAGTAACTTAAGAAATCTTCCTAGTTAAATATTAAATTAATTGGCTATCTTTTTAGTATAGGAATCTTAGCAGAGCCAGAGCTTTCTACTTAGTCGGTCCTATTTAATTTAGATTCCTAGAAACCACTATAGGTCTCCTAGTATACGGATCTCATATTAATGCAGTAATTTGGCTTTAAATTCCTATAGTCTTAAAAGGTCCTTTTTAGCAACTAGAACGGCAATATTATCTACATAAAAGAAGATAATAAGTCGTCCATTAGTATAAAGGCAGTTCGTACCTAGAACAGGCTTTAATCCAAATTTGGCTAGTGTATTAATAAGCTCTTTATACTAAAGTAGTGGTAAGACCTTTAATCCATATAGCGCCATAAGTAGCTTTAGGATATATCTATTTTAATCAAAGCCTTCTAGGCAGTAATAGTAGACTAGTTTATCTAGTCTTGCATTCATAAATACGTTTATAGCGTTATACTGTTAAATCTCCAAATCAAATGCGGCTGCTATAGCCATAAGGGCACGGAATATTTAAGTAGCTAGGGTTGCTGCATAGGTCTCTGCCTTAGTAATCTATAAGTCTCCACGGACATACAGTCAAGCCTTTAGCTTTTATAGGTAGCCGTTGCTGTTAAACTTGTATTTAAAGACCCATTTTAGTAGAAGGATTTAGTCATTAGTTGCTTCTTCCTTTAGTATAGTCTTAAATATCCCTCGGCGTTTAAGGTCATTGTATTCTTTTTCTATAGCCTTTTAAAAGCCAGTAGTTAAAGGGTGCTTTCTTAGCTCTTTAAGGTTCCTTAGTTTAAAAGGGAGATTGTCCCAATATAGAGATAAGGATAAAAATCTAGTTCGGCTAATATCCTTTACTAGTCCTATGGCAAAGCCAGCGTAGTAACCAAATAGGGTAGATAGATTGGCCAGTACTACTACATACGCTTAGCGTTAAATTCATTTAGAACCTTCTAGTAAAATAAGGTCGGTAGAAGGATTGGCCAAAACTTTATTAGCTTATAGAGCTGTATTAGTTACTCTATTAAATAGTTCTAGTAAGCTTAGCTAGGTAGAACCTATTTCAATTATATCCAAGATATTGTCTTAAGGTCCTTCTAGTGTAGTATTTATTTCTAGCAGATTTAGAGATACCATTCTACTAGAAGTTAGTAACTGCTCAATATCCTTTATAGGAAGTTCTGCTAAATTGCTCAATATAGTTATTTAATCTATATTTAAGGTAGGTCTATATAGGACAAATTCGTCCTTAGATTTATCCTTATAGAGAGGTTCTAGTAGACTAATTATCTAGATAGTGTCTTCTAATGCTTCCCTTAGTAGGTAGTTAATATTCTAGCCCTTAGGGTTATAGAACAAGGTCTTATTAAATATAACGTCTCTAGTTTAGATAACTTTTCAGAGACTTAAAATCCAAATTTAATAGATATTAGTTAAATTATAGCCAACTAGATATCTAATTAATGCATAAAAAGCTAGCTTATCTCCCTTTCTAATATACTTATTTAACATATAGGTCTTATAACCGTATACATGTATATAGGTAAGTAATAGCGACTTTCTATAGGCGATTTTATACGGAGTTCTCTATCTTAGTTACTTATTCAGCATTTAATTAAGGGCATATCTAGTAGTAAGGAAAGCCTCTAGTCCTAGAGATAGGGGTAAGGACGCTTCCAGCTATATAGCCCTTAATCGTTCCATAAGGGTTCTTCCTAATTATTTAGCTCCGCTATTCTGTTCCTTAGTATACAGTGCTTAGCATTTAAAGGTAATGCCTTTATCTGCACACCATATCTCTAGTATGTCTTCCGTTTATCTAAATGCTTATTTATTATTACTCTAGAAGAAGACCACATCCTAATAAAATTATGTTTTAATTAAGCGGTAAGTCTTACAAATAGTAGGTAAGACAGTAGCTTTGTCCTTATTCTTAGAGGTAAATATAAAGTTAAATTTGGAATACGTGTAGTAAAAATGTATAACGTATCTATTGCCGTTATATCTAGGTACTCCAAGGTTAATAATATCAAATACTAGACGTTTAAATAGTCAAGTAGCTAAATATTTATATTCTCGTCTTTAAGAGATCTGCTATATATGCTTTACTAATAAGCAAATTTCATATTTAATTTTAAGCAGTGCTTGTTCAGTAGTTAATTTAGTAAGCTCTATACCATTAACGTGCTTAGGAAGCTGCTTAATAGCAGTAGGTCCTATATAGCCGAGAATTTTATACCATTTTGTAGCTATAGCTCCAATTAGTTTATGGGCTATTTAGCTTAGCTAGAATCTTCCTATTAAGAAGGTTGATTAAGTTATTAAATCTAGGGTAATTATAGGCTCTCTATATATTAGTGCCTAGTGCCCCCCTAATTGTCTTGCATAATATACTATTTTACCAGTTGCTAGACAGTAGAGCAAGTTTCGTCCTAAGTCGAAATAGATATTGTTGGTAACACAGGGTAAATCACCAGTACTACTCGAGTAGGACAGTGACGTTGTTTTTGATGATGCATGATTTCGATTAGAACGAGGAAGGGCGAAGAGCTTAAGGCTCCTCGCCACGCTAGTGCCGCGACGACACGTGACGACCGCTTGCCTTATTCCCGACAGATATTATTATTAGTAGCTCTTAAGAGTGCTACAATATTTATAAAAAAGGTAGGTGCTAATGCTATATAGGATAGCTTCATTTTTAACTTCCTAGTAGGTGTATTAACAGTAATGGTTACTATTCCATAAGCTTATATTTTTTCGAAATTTCCGCCAGCAATTAGGCAGTCGTCTTCTGCTGCTAGGTATAAGAAGGTAAAGTCTTCTTTATTATTATAGATATGTATATCTGCACTAGGGTTAAGTATCTAGGTGTTCTGGAGTTTAAAAGGAATATAACTAGTACTAAATACGGCAGCATGGCTAGTCGGTATAGTAGAAGCTAGGGTTTTGGAATTAAAATCAATTATAGATTTTATGTTTTTCTAATTGTTCTCCTTTACTTCCTATTCTCTTTTTTAAATCTGCTTAATAATACGTTTAATCCAAGGTATAGATAAAATTGTTTTATCTACTTTCTTCTAGACGTCTGCTCTTGGTCTCCATCCTTAAGGGCGCTTATATACGGCGATGTAATAGCAGTCACTAAATTAATATATAATGCCGCATATACATTCCTTATGCCATCTTAAATTTAAACTTAAATTACCGTTGGGGTCTAAATTGGAATTAGAACTTAAGTTGTTTTAAAGGGTTACAAATACAGAGTTATTAGCAGTCAAGGTAGAAGAAGATAATACCATTTACTGCATACGGTAGTGCTCCTTAAATTCCTTAATGAGGTCAATAATGGATAGGGCCTCTTTGTCCTTCTATTTTTATTTAATAAGGTCTACTTCTAGCGCTCCTGCGAAACTAGAAGAAATGGATTTAATAGCTTATACAAAATTATAGTAGGGTCTAAATCCCTGGACGTTTGGTAGCTCTAATTGTTTTACCTACTTATAGATATTCCTCCAGCTATTTAACCATGTTTTAATGCTCTGCTTTTTATTATAGGCTTTAAGAGCCGTATATTAATTAAGGACATTATGCTTTTAACCTAACGTAGTAGGGGCAAGTGCTTTCTTAAGTGCTTGAAGCCGTTTGTATACTATATTAAGGCCGTTAATAAGAGGGAGGTAGGCTACCAATGTTAATTAAACAATGTAGTTACTAATATTACTTATGGCCTGCTCTTTCTTCTAGTGTATGCGGAGGTCGTCCTTGTACTCTGCGTAGATTTAGTTATACGCGGTAAGCTGGGTTTAGTCTAGCTGTGCTATTAATGTAGCTGCAGGAAGTACGTCCGTAGGTATAGGTCGCTTTAGTAGTTCTAGGCTTAGAAGCTTATCTTTCTTCTTTAATAGGTTGATATACTGCCATACCTAATTTGTTTTAGTAGTATCTTAAATAACAAAGAACCATTAAATCTAATTAGATGGCTAGTTAAGAATAAGGTTAATTTTGGATAAAGATTTATTCGTATTAGTCGTCATTTTTAGAATTTTAACAGTTTAGGCAGGGTCCAGGTTAGCGTCTTGGCAAAACCTTATTTTGACGATTTAATTCGCTAGTTTATTCTGGTACGTTCTAGTATATTCGTCGAGCTTAATCATCCGTTTGTTTAATAGGTAAAGAAGTTCAAGACACTTGCAAAGGTAGTAGAAGTAGTAACTTCTTAAATGAGGTAGTATTTAATTAGTTAGCAGGTGGTGCAATCTGGGGTCATAACTGTAAGCTTTACAGTGTAAGAGAATTAAGTAAACGACTTAATTGTAAATCTATGGAAATCAGGTGTACTATATACACAAAATACATGGCAAAGGTTAACGGAGACGCCAACGATAATTTGTAACTGTTACCTAATTGGCCACTGGGTCAACATTGCCACTTAGTCGGTAATAGGTAATGAATAGGTAATAGAAATGAGTAGTGAGATATGCGATGACAAAAGGCACGGTAGTAAGTCATAAGATGACATCTGACATGGTAGCGGTAGTCTGTTATATATAAACTAGATTTCTTCTTCTTCTTCTTCTTCTTCTTCTTCTTCTTCTTCTTATATAGAGCTTTCTAAGCTTATATTTATTAATATACCAATTTAGCTACTTTAAAAGACATAAATTTTACTATTAGTAAAGTGTTTTCCTTTATAGTTACTATAAAGAGAGGAAGTGTACTCGTAAGTTCTACCTATTATATTATAAATAGAACAGGAGTAGTTTTTAGATAGGTATACTACTATATAAAACCAGTAGACCCTAGTAGAGTATCTATCTCCTATATGGCCAAATTTTGGCAGCTTGTATATTATATAGTAGGGGAGACTTCTAAGTATTTAACTACCTTAATAGTTATCCCTATAATTAGGATTTCCTTTTACGTAAGGATTTCCTATCCTTTCTCCTTATTTTCTATAGCGAATACTATAGAGCTAAACCTAGTTTATAGATTATATCTCTTTATACTTAATAAAACCCATTTAAACAGTCCTTATATCCTAATAGGATTAACGGTCTCTATTTCTTCTTTTAGAAGTCTAGAGTTGTCGACCTGAATCGGATTAACTTATTACCGTCTTACTATTGACTCGGTTACCAACTCGCTCACCGACTTAGTCTACTATTTTATGTATATATATAGTCTCATTTTCTTTATAGATCAATTAACACACGAGTCCGTTTGACAAGAGTCTTCTTCTCCTAGGAAAGGGAAGATAGATATTTATTATTTCGTAACCTTAGTGTTCGTATATCTTGTAATAACTATCTATATATAATCTACAATAGTATATAATAGAGTGCTGCAAGTATAGAAGGCACAAGGTGTTGTTACTTGAACTAATAACCCGATCAATATACATCAGATCTCCCACAGAGGTTGGAAAGTTACTAGTTTTTCGAGACCCTCATCATCATTCCACCCCGTGGTTTAGCCTCTAGACCCAACTCCTGGAAGATGATGTCCCCAAATTGCAGATCAAGATCTGTGTAGCTAGCTCTCGGCTTCGCGTTTGGCTTGAGGTCAGCGCACTCGAAGTTGTAGTCTCGTATCGTCAGTAGCAGGATGACTCTTAGCTCGTCAGTAGCAAGGTTCTGGCCAAGGCAAGCACGCGGTCCGCGGCCGAATGTACGAAATACATGTCTGGGCACGGGGTCGGGGCCCGTGAAGCGTTCAGGTTCAAACTTTGACGGATCTGGGAATACGGTTGGGTCGTAATGCAGGGTGTGAGCGATTGGTACTATCGCAAGGTGCTTATCAATCGGCCAGCTCTGTCCATTATACTGGATTGAGACCCTGCGGAAGATCGATCAGTTATAGGAAGATCGTACGCTGGTCAGAACGCACGAACCCTTCGTCAGCTTCTCTTAAGCCAAATCCAACTGGAAACATCCTCAAAGTCTCTTTGATGACTGCGCTAGTGTGCTCTAAGTCGTTCAGCTTATGCGGTGATTCACGGAGCATCTCCAACGTTTCGTTAATGTTGGGCGCAAAAATGCGATCATGCTCCTCTCTGAGCTTTTGAATAGCGTCAGGAGATTTCGACAGTAGCATATAGATATACTATCATACATGGTCAGATACCGCTATATACTAGCCACGGAAAAAGGGAAACTATATTTGGTTCTTACACAAAGAGTATCGGTGGTAGTTCCGTGACCTCCAATTAGCAGTCCTTTAACACTATTCCGAACGTTAGCAAGAACTTCACTGGCAGGAAAAAGACCTACTTGGTAATTAAGAGTTCGAGGTAGTCGCGAGAAAGTTCTCGTTTCTGATTTGCCCCGCTTTGAGGGCTCTCTTGCTGCAGCTGTTCGCGAAGCATGAGATCCAAGATGCTGAATGGATCTTTTCTAGATGGGACAATCTTCTCCCTCCTAAGCAAATCGAATCTCTCCATAATCTTCGCCGTAATTGAAGCATTCAGTCTTCGTAAGATGATCCGCCTCTTGAAGAAAGCCTTTATTCGCACCCAAGGATTGAACGAAAGTTGCGCCTCGGCTAGGCGAATCATTTCCCGAAGATCCGCCAAGTAGGGACTCCCCTTTGTCTGCGCGTGCAGAGGAAAGTTGAACACAATGCGCGCAATAACATCGAAGATGAGTTTGGCCGCGGTCTCCTCCATGGAAAACACCTCGCCGCTGTCAGCTAGGCGGTCGAGCGTGTCGCGGAAGAGTAGCGTCTCGTCGGCCATGACTTCGACAAGGTTCTTGACGTGCGACCAGGTGAACGCGGGAGCCATGGCGTTGTGTGTCTTCTTCCACACGGAGCCGTTTGACGTTGCAATGACGTTGCGGCCCACAATCGGCGCTAAGAAGTCGTCCGCGTAGCTATGGACTCGCATGGCGCGGGTGACTGTTACTTTGTTCATGAGATCCGGATCGGTCAGAATGACCTGAGATGGGGCAATCGGCCAAAGATCCAGGTAGAAGATGCCCTTTAAGTTGTACTTTTGCGTAATGGCGGTGATGTAGTGCTGCGGATGCATGTTGGGCGGCAAGGTGCTTGCAACCTCTCCCATGACCTTGAGATGCCCCCAAAGAAGACTATGTGGCGGTTGCGGCTAGGAAACAAGTAAGTCCACTTATGACGGGTCAATTAAGAGGGTCTTACAAGGCCATTGAAAAATCGACGATTTTTTACTAGGCGAGATAAGAAATAAGCAACCCAGACCGATACCAGGGACAGAAGAACAGCGCATATCTGTTTTGCGTACATAGTAGAAACAAGCGTGTCGGTCTTTCTAAACAATTCGAAAGGAGAGCCAAAGGCAGTATTGCGAGCTCCGTATTAGAACTGTCAGACCACTGACTAAGCTTGCGGAAAATATACAAGATGCTCTATGAGGAAGAATCTAAGGGCTCGATGGCCCGAGAAGATATCTACAAGGTGGCCCGCGCGCTGTCACGTGACCCATCACGTGCACGTCGCCGAGCTCAAAAAGACTGCCCAAGTACCCCCCTTACTCTTTACCGTAGAGTTTAAACTCTTTTACTACCTTTTCCTTATCGCGATTAAGGTTAATAGTCTTTAGAGCAAGAATAACGTCGTTAGATATAGGAGGTGGATGAATAGCCAGGTGGGGGGTAATATTAGCTATTATAGTAGTAAGCAACTTGAAACACTAAGTAGTAAGTATAGATCTACGAGTAGTAGTAAGAGCAGTAGAGTTAAATATATACTAAAATACTGTGTTTTAAGATAGGGTCCTATTGCTGGTAAAGCCGATTAGTTTTAGCCTCAATACTAAGCAATGACTCTTTAGCGGCCTATCCCTTACATTATTGCTTACGTCTTATAAACCGTGGCCCGTGCGCGCCAATAAATAAGCTGCATTCCTAGGCGGTCAATTGTTCTGCCGTATCAACGTTCTTGATCGCGCATACGGCCACATTTTGTAGCACACCAATAATGTAAGGGATATCACCTACCTTCCTACCTTATTAGGTTAGTAAACTGGAGCTTTAGAAGCCAGACCGAGATCCAATCTAGGGCTCCAGATTGGCTCCAGTCCAAAAAGATTACTAGTTGCTCGCTCTTGTCAAAGCCATAAGCTTCTACCTCTTAAATTACTATTAGTAAATGACGTGGAGCTCTCAATATAAGTATGTAAAGGCCCGAGCTGGCCTCTAAAACAAACGCATTACTAAACTATGTTTCCTTTTTCTATAATAAACCCACTTCGTTATTTTAGTAATATAAGAATTTCCAAAACGCTTATCCGGTAAATTGAATAAGAAGGATTTTTTCTATGAAATGCAGGTTAGTAAAACCTCCTAGTACAGACTATCCACTCTAAGGGTTGCTGGGCAAGCCTTAAACATAAATTCTAAATTTCACATAAAGCTCACTAACATATGGGATGCAATAATGTTGAACTAGATTGGATTCCCTTACCACTATCTTAATACTGGCTTCAAGTCTAGAACCCTATATCTTAATACCCCGCTACTTACCTTATATGTCTTATTAAATGTCTTATTAAATGTCTAAATACCTATTTCTATTACAGAATAATGACTATATTATTATTCTATTTGTAACCTATTTGTTACCTATCTAGTATATATATAAAGGCTCTAGAAGCCCCCTTTAATAAACAAGAGTTCTTATACCTAATTATCCGTTTAATAGTTATAAGCCTAAGCTAACTACTGCATCATCTTTAATTCTAAAGCCTTTATTCTAATTAATTATTATCTTAATTATAGATAACTATAATAATAAACTCTTAATAAGAAACCAAACCTATTATTATATTATCTATTATCCTAGCAAGCCTAAATAATTAGGACGAATGGATTAAGGTTATTAAGTTAAAAGTAAATAACAATTGTCTTTAGGAGTATATTAACCCATTAATACCTAAGACTAAACTGCTAAAGCTTAAAGAACCTATTTAAGCCTTACCTAAGGATACTAATAGCTAGGGGAAGATAAAGCTTATAGAGCTAGATAAGGAGGAGAAAAAGGAGCTCTATATGCTTAAAGCTAACTATAGGGACAATATAAAGCTATATAGAAAATAGCTATTAGCTCTTAATATATTACGCAGCCATATCTAAAGCTTAATTGTAACGGAACCTTATAGCAGGAACTACGGTGGGTCCTATTATTGGGCTAGGTATATAGATAAGAACAAATCAACAATATAACAATAACTAGTGAAGTAGTTGCCTAATAGATTAACTCCAATTATATTCTAAGATTCACTACAAAGAGAGAACTATCTGGGTAGGAACTGTGGTCCTTTAAATACACAACCATACGCCTAAGAAATCCCTTCGCTCCGTAAGGTACGTGTGCTCTGTATACTCCATATAGATTATACAGATTACACAGATCACACAGATCACATTATATAACCTTAGCTACCATTCCTTATTATATAGTTCCACCGGATCTATCCTAGACTATACCTATATTAACCAACTAGCTTTCTCCAACTCTTCTCTAAGTAGTTATAATATTATACTTAAGCTGTCCGTAACACTATCTCCCTCCTCTTTATCTTTGTCCTTAAAGATTCCTAACATCTCTAAGTTGTCTATTAGAGGTGTGATGTCTATTTAATTAACTTAGTTAATATCCTTACTTATTATACCTAAAGCCTCTTCTTCTTCTTTGACCCTTTATTATGCGCGTATAGTTTCCTCTATACTGTTACTGGGTAAGATAATGCTATTTCCGTATTCTTGTTGTGCAAAAGAGGGGTTAGTTTATGTTATATTAGCGAGTCCTTCTACCTAATAACCGTCCTCTTATTCGGAGTGCACTAAAGCAAACGTTTAATTGTCCTACGATGTTCGTTCTGTTTCTAACGCTAAGTATACGCGTCCTATAACTCTTAACAGTCTTTAAGTTCCCTAAGTAACTTGTTATAGGGTCTTATGTTTAATCTACTACTATAAAACTTAATAATGAGCTCTCGGCTTCCCTTACTAAGCTTTAGCATACTTATGCTGCTTATAAGGCGTACTTGTCTGCCTTAGCGCGTCTTTTTTATCTTAAGAAGGTTCGCAAGAAGGTCCGTTCTAAGGAGTGGAAACTTGTTTAACAAGGTCTATAGGAACTTAGTAATAAAAGGACGGTTCCTCTTCCAACTAAGAGGGAAATAACTCTAAGTAGCTTAGCAGGTGCTCCTTTTAGGTCCCCCTTAGGTAACTTATTCTTTGGCAATCCTTCTTTATTAATACTACCTAACCCTTTCTTTTTTAATACTCCTATACCTTTCCTATAGCGTTCTCTAGGTTACTTAGTAGTTTCTAGATAGTCTTACTATAGCCTATCCATTTTACTTTATACTATATTTTGTTATCTACGTCCTTATAACTAATGATCTTTAAAACTTGCTATTTATCTTCTTCTTGTCCTCTATATGTGTTCGCCTTGTAAACTGGTGGCTTAATATCTCTATATACTGGTTCTAGTATCGCGACGTGTTATACAGGGTAGATCTTTATTTTGGCTAATAGGTTCAACTTATACGTAACCAATGAAATTCTTTACGTAATTTTGAAAGGTCCTAGTCTAACATGGTCTAATTTCTTGCTTAGTCGTTAACTCTTAAAATTTTTGTATAGTAGCTACACTTTATCTCCCTCCTTAAGATCTGGTCCCTTAGATCTCTTAGCATTATAATACCTTTTTATTTGTTCTTATACTAGTTTAGCTGTTTCCTTAAGGTTTGCATAAAGATTCATTAACGTCTCCATTCTTTGTTTAGCTGTGCTACTTGTCTTCTTTGCTTAACGTGGCAATAATGACGTTCTTAGCTTATACCCGTAATTCGCCTTAAATAGTAATATCCCCATTCCTTTTTATGGTGTTATATTGTATGCAAACTGTGTAACTGGTAATAACGATACCTAATTATTCTGTGCGTAATTAATATAATACCTTAGATACTGTTCTAGTATCTAGTTTAATCTTTCCGTTTATCTGTCTATCTACGGATAATATACTATAGAGGTTGCTGCGTAAACTCCCTATTATGCTAGAAACACCTCCTAAAATACTACTATAAATCTTAGATCTCTGTCTGATATAATCTTATCTAGTGCTCTATATCTTGCAAACACTTTCTTTATATAGATTCTAGTGATATCTTCTACTGATATCTCTTTAGTGCATACTATAAAGTATCCCCACTTTATTAGCTTGTCTACTATTACTAAAATTACGTTATAATCTTGTCCTATAATAGGATCTCTTAACTTTAGTAACTTAATAACAAAGTCCTATAATATAACTTCCCATAGTCTTCCTGGTACTTTAATAGGTTATAGCCCTCTATATAGCTTATGCCTTATTGGTTTATTCCTTTAGTAATCTAAATATTTCTTTATAACTTGTCTTGCTAGTCCCTAGATTCCTTAAATAATATACTCCTCTTAAAGCCTTAATACTAGTCCTATAGACCCGTTGTATCCTTGTGTTATTCCTTTATGGAATTCCTTAACAAACTCCTCTATAACAGACTTAGGTATATACATTACTTCTCTGTTTTTATATTGCTCTAAGTCTAGATCCTCTACCTATGCCTCTTAGATCTTCTATGTCTAATTACTCTCTAGTGATTTATGGATCTGACTTTCTTTAGTTGCTATAATCCTTAGATAATTGTACCTAATTAACCTATCTTAATCCTTTCGCAATAAAGCTCCTGATAGCTTTTTATTACTTTATAGTTTAGCTTTTCTACTTAAAGCGTCTGCTCGTGCGTTATCTGTACCCTTAGTATACTGAATTTTGAAATAGTATTCTATAAGCATTTCCGCCTATCTAACCTGTCTTTGGTTAAGTTCCTTTGTTATTAGGAATCCTATAAGGTTCTTATAGTCTGTCTTAACCATAAATGGTTTCTCTATGCCTTGTAAAAATACTCTCTATTCTTTAAGTACTGCAACTATACCTAATAACTCTTTGTTGTAGATGTTGTAGTTTAACTCTAGTGGTGTCATTTTCCAACTATAGTACGCCACTAGGTGCCATGCGTCCTGGTGCTTTTATAGCAAGTATACTCCTAGTGCAAAGTCTAATGCGTCTGTCTTAACAACCGTTTCTAACTTTGGTTAATAGATCTTAAGGACTAGCTCTTAGGTAAACAACTCTTTAAGTTCTTAGAATAGCTCCCTCTATTTACTACCCTAAACCCATGGTTCCTTTTTCTTTATTAGCCTTGTAAACGGCTTAATGCTTTTCAACCACTGTGCTATAAACCTCCTATAGTAGTTACAAAACCCTAAAAATGATTTTAACTGCGTAACGTTCTCTGGTTCTTGCTAACTTACTATAGCTTTAACTTTCTTTAGGTCTATACTGATCTTTCCTAGTTTGATAATAAATCCTATAAAATTGGTTTTCTTTATAAAGAACTCGTATTTCTTAACTACTACTAGCATCTGTTCTTCCTATAGTCTCTTTAAGACCTATTTAACGTGTTCTCTATATTCTCCCTTATTCTCTAAGTAAATAATAATGTTGTTAAGATATACTATAACAAACTCATCTAGGTGTTCTTCTAACACACTATTAATTCGCTTCTAGAACATTGCTAGTGCGTTTATAAGCCTAAATTGCATAACTAATGGTTTATATAGTCCTTTCTTTAACCTAAAGGCTGCCTTCTACTTGTTGCCTTCCTTAATTCTAATCTGGTGGTATGCCTATCTCAGATCTATCTTTGTAAAGATCTTTACATTGCCTATCCTGTCTTGGATTTTGCTAATTAAGGGTAAAGGATACCTATCCTTCCTAGTAATGCTGTTTAACTGTCTATAGTCTATACATATCCTAAGTTTTCCGTTTTTCTTTGGGATAAATAGTACTGGATATCCTACTAATAACTATAACGGTCTAATATATCCCTTGCGTAAGTTCTCCTGGATAAACTCCTTAAGCGCTACTAACTCTGTTTTAGTAAGCTTGTAAATTAAAAAGAACTTTAGACTTGTTCCCTCTTCTAATTCTATTTTATAGTCCCATGCTGCATACTCTAACAGCTTTTTACTTTCTAGTAACCATAACTTTTTACCATACTTGTAGTATCTCTTTAGTATATAACTTAAGCCTTGCTTAGTCTCTTTATATATCACTCCAACTTAGTACTATACTAACTTAGTTTGCTATTGCACTTTGCGTTGTTAAGTATCCCTAATATCAACCTAATCTGTAACCCAATTGATCTTTAGATTGTACTCCTATAACTAAGGCATTCCTAGTATTACCTCGTCCTATCCTAACAGTAGGATATTAAAAGATATTCTTACTGGTCTTCCTTTAATAGTTAGCTAAATAGGTCCTATTTTAAGGTTAATAATGCCTCCTCCATAGGCTACCTGATCTCCTAAAATTGTTATAAGTGGATATAGGTGTTCCTTCTGTCTGTGTAGTAGCCCTATCCTTTCCACTACTTTTAGTAATACGTGGTTTCTGGTTACTCTACTGTCTACCAATGCTTTAAACTGCTAATCTTGCCATTTAACTTGTAAATTTAGGTGTTGTTTTTAAATTCCTTTAAGGGTTTAAGGCTCTAACACTAGTTCCCTCTAGTCCCATACGCCTCCCCTTTTCCTAACTATTAGCTACTAGATCCTATTTATACTTAGTCTAACTTAGGCTAATACTTAGTTTATTTCTTTTCCTCTATATGCCATAGATAAGTGTTCTCTGGGCACTCCCACCACTATTGTCCGTCTAGGCATTCTTCTGTAAGGAATCTTCTTAGTTAAAGTATTAAGTCTCCTTAACCTTGTACTTCTACTGGGTGCTATCTATGTATATATTTGGCGTTCCTGAACCGCTTTTCTTCTGGTGCCTAATATATTCTTACTAGGTACTTCCAGTTCTTATCTTTTAGTGCTCTATATATATTGCACGTGTTATCTACACAAGCTATCCATAATAGTATATAATACGCTACGTGTTTTAGGTTAACTCTTAGTTCGTTTTTATTCTTAAGTTTAAACCTATACCTAGTTAACCTAACCACTAGTATCTCTATTACGGGTACTAAGATTTATTACTTACTTCTCTAGTCCCCAAATCCTTCTTCTAGGTTTCTTGATGTTATAATTAATACTCCTTTAATATAACTTATGCGTTTTTCCATAATAGGTTGGTCTTAGACAACTTTTTTGTTTAGCTATATATAAAAGTCTTCCTATTTGTTATTGTGTTGTTGCCTATACCACTTTCCATATAACTGGTTTAGTGTGTATAGTCTATTTATTAGAAAGTACCTTGTCATTACTACATTGTAATATCCTTTAGTATATCTTTCTTCGAACCTGGTTGGGATATCTAGATCCTCTTCTTATTCCAGTTCGTCTAACTATTTTGCCCTAGGTGTCCCTATACTTGGCCTATTAGTAACTCTTTATATGGGTGCTCTGTTCCTTATATAACCTAGCATAGCTAATCTCTTGTCTAGCTTTTGCTCTTGCTATGCAATAATTCTTATCCTAAACTTATCTATAGTTTCTTGTTTTCTATGTCTTGCAGCTAGATCTTTATAGTTATCTTACTTTTTAATCCTAGTATTAACTGTTTAATTTTTAGGCTAAACACTGCATTTACCTAGGATTGCTAATGTTTTTATTCGTTCCCTAAACTTATAGTTCTTAAACTTGCGTCCTATACTTATTTGTTTGTTACTAAACTAAGTCGCTACTCTTTCCTATCGGTTTTCATCCGTTATAGATCCTTAGGTATATCTTATCTCGTCTTAAGAATCTTAAGCTTCTTTTATTTCTTCTTAAGAATCTTAAGCCTATAGCCTTTTACCTTTATTAAGTAATAAGCTAGCACTAGTAGTTATTTACTTGCTTGGTTTCTTCTAAACGTTACTCCTATTATCTTATAAAGCAATAGAAATTATATCCAACGGTATTATAGCATCTGTTACTAAACCTTATTCTATAATGGTCTTAGTTTCTGCTTCTGTTTTAACTTCTTTAAAGTCTATATACTCCTAGTAAGCTGCCTTCGTTGCCTCATTATTAGTAAATGCTTCGCCTGTGTTAAATTTATCATCTTTAATATCTGATCTACGAGCTGGTTCGTTGGTTCCTCTAAACTTAGATAATAATAGCTCTTACGGCCAATAGCTTGCGCTATACTTAGCGTCCTTATGAATTTGGCATACGTTATTGTAACAAAACGCGAAACTATTAATTAAACACTCTTTTATTCCTCGCAGTGCACCGTCGTCCCTTTGTACGTACGTGCCGTCTGCTGGTCTTGTTCCCTTTACTGCGTGGTTACTTTAACCACCTCTGTAGTCTCTGGCAAAATAACCCTATTTCCCGCAATTTATGCAAGCCCCATCTTTAAACTATTTTTCTTATTATGGAGTCTACCTAAACGTCTTCTACTATTAAGATCCCTAGTTTAGCCTCTGCTCCTAGGTCCTTTAATTACTAGATCCTTAACCTTTAGGTTTCTATAGTTTCTTTTCCCACCTTTAGGTTTCTTTAGTACCGCTTAGGTCTATTAGCTCTACGCCATTCTATAGTTTTTAGCTCTATATCTGTCGTTGCGTATTCTACGCCTTGTATAACTATAGAACTCTATCTTGCCCTTTCTTAGCTTATTCCCTTTAATAGATCCTATTATTAATCTTTATTAACTAGTCTATTAACTCCCTTAGAGTATCCGCATCTTCTATTAGGATAATTGCGTCCTAGACTTTAGCCTTAAGTCCTTATTTATACTGTGCTATAAGCGCCCTATTATTCCACTTAACCTACATAGCTAGTGTTTAAAACTATGTTATATACTCAATTACTAAAGTGCGTTATACTAAGTTCTAAAGTTTTCGTTCTGCTGTCGTGGTTGCTTTGGGGTCTTTAAATATTTACATTAACTATTCTACAAATCCGTTCCAACTTGCAAATACATACTGTACGTTTGGGTTAGTAGTCGTCGCACCATTTGCTTGTATCTCTATAAGGTAAGACTTAAACCACTCTAGAGCTCTTCCTGTTAAGAATAGTCCTACATACGCTACCTAGTCTATAGATGTTACTAACTTTACTCCTTCCTGCATTACCTTAAAATGCATCTATATAAGAAACCCTTTAAGCTTTAACTTCTCTCCTAAGAACCGTTTAATTAAAGGTAACTTAACCTTTACTGCTCTAATTCCATTAATGCGTTCTTTAAGTAGCCTACTATTATCCTATAAGTGATTAACCATTTCCTATAACTGACCTTGCGTAACTACTTAAGAATCTATATCTACTATACTGGTATCTCCTGGCCCTAAGGTTATGGCTGCCGTCAACATTGTTGTGACTAGTGCTTTGGGTGGCATATTGCTCAATCTTATTTAATACTATAACCTTGGTAGTAAATGTGTAACGGAACCTTATAGCAGGAACTACGGTAGGTCCTATTATTGGGCTGGGTATATAGGTAAGAATAAATCAACAATATAACAATAACTAGTGGAGTGGTTGCCTAATAGATTAACTCTAATTGTATTCTAAGATTTACTATAAAGAGAGAACTATCTGGGTAGGAACTGTAGCCCTTTAAATACACAACCATACGCCTAAGAAATCCCTTCGCTCCGTGAGGTACGTGTGCTCTGTATGCTCTGTACAGATTATATAGATTACACAGATTACACAGATCACATTATATAACCTCAGCTACCATTCCTCGTTACATGGTTCCACCAGATCCATCTTGGACCGTGCCTGTATCAACCAACTAGCTTCCTCCAACTCTTCTCCAAGTAGTCATAACATTGTACTTAAGCTGTCCGTAACATTAATCTTACATACATACCTTATTTATATATTTAAATGCGTTACTACCTATAATATCTTAGTGTTACTAAAGTAGAGAATTGCTCTAACTAATAATACCTAAAAGCTTTAAGTAGCTGCCTAGTATATAAAGCTTAAGAAAGCGCCTTAGAACTAGAACTTTAAGGTCTAGTTAGAGAAGTGGGAGAAGGTATATACTAAGTATAAGGAGCTAAATCTGCCTAAGGTAAATAGTAACTAATTAGTAAGTGTCTGAACAAGGTTTCGCAATGCAGTTGCACGCGATTACGTAAGCTAAGCGAGCTTAGGAAATCCACCAAATTCCACCTGTAGAATAGGAGAATCAATCAAGCATTAATCAAATCAGTTACCACCTAACACTATTGCAATAGCAATACGTATTACCGGAAGTGATACCAACAGTAAGAGACTTTATATACGTAGTTAATTTAATTATACTAAGCTGGTCTAAATATTAGAAGAACTAGCTTAAAAGGCTTAAGTGGAAGAAAAAGACCCTTTCTAGCCTTTTTAAACTGGTTAAAATATACTAAAATTACCGTTATATAGAACTTGCCTAGATAGGTAATATAAAGGGCTTAGTTAATAGAATAGGATTATATTATTATTATTCATTGCTTAACGTCCGATTCGGATCCCTATTGGGCCCACGCGGACTACTCCTTATATATATATGGGGAGAAAACTCTATTTGAGAAAACCCTGTAATCTATCTCCCTGCCTTTTAGGACTTGCCTGCAAGGCGCCTGTGAGGCGCCTACAAGTTACCTATAGTGCTCTACTACCTTACTTTTGACCTCCTTAGGAACCACTGCTGCCGTAACAAACCTACAGACGCGCTAGTATCGCAAACTTTACTCTACTACTGTAGAGTTATTAGGGGGCGCCTAATACCCGCCCTATTACCTTCTATTACCATTTCCCTTGCAACCCGGAACTGGTTTAGTATATTTTGGCTAATAAGCCACTAGGTAACCGCCTTAAGACCTTTTTATATTAAGAGCAGTGTATTGTAGTTCTCTGTGCTAGCTACTAAGAGCATTACTTCTTGGTTAGTGCGTAAGGGGCATAATAGTATTATATGTTTTGGTGTCTGTCTTAGCCAGCTATATTTGCATCTTGGGCTACCTACTAGGACACCTACCTAGTAGAGCCAATCTTTTAATCCTATTATTCCTATTCTTAGGAGTGTTGCTATTATATTTTCTGCCTTTATTAGGCCTTTTTAGAGCCCTTAAGTGTTTACCCCCTATAGCGTTAACTATGCTATGGCTTAGGTTACTCTTACCTAAGTTAGCCTCTGTATCTTTAACTCCCATATACCTCTCTAGCGCTGGTCCAACTAGTATTATATTACGGTTAATGGTTTCCTAGCATTTCTTTATACTCTACTTTAGCTCCTTTCTCTTTCTTACTATTGTTTTTGTTGGCCTTTTACGCGTCTCCCTTCCTTCTCTATATAGGCCTGGGCCCTAATACTGCACTATTCTTCTTCTACTTTCTTTACCTGTTTCTCTAGTATATCTTCCCTACTTTAGGGTTGTTGGATTGTTCTCCTATAAGGCACCCTAGGGTCCCTCTATAGTTTATTTAGGCGTGTCTTAATATACTTTATAACATTAGAGTTGCATTTGTTTTGCGCCCTTTACATTACGGCGGCTTTAATATATAGTTATAGGGGGGGGATATTAGCTTCCTTCTTAAGGAGTGCTGTAGCCGTTTGCTTATACCCGCCTATTATACTCTAGAGGCATACTATCTGGACCTTTTAGAGTGGTTTAAGGAGTAATTTAGGGGGGCCCTTCTTAGTTTCACTAATAGCCCAGATACTGGATCTATATATTATAGTAGGCCGGACAACTGCTATATATAGTAGATATAACCTCTGGAAGCATAGACCCTATATAGAATTAACAATCCTAGATAATGTAATATACTATACTTAGCCCTTATAGGCTGCTTATGCCGTATATGCGCTCCACTAGAGCTTGCTATCTACCTATACTCCTAATACCCTTAGGCCCTAAACTGGTTAACCCCTAAAGCCTTAGATGTAAATTACATGCTAGAAATCTATAGATTGGTTATGTTTTCTTATAAAATAGATTAGCTAGTATTTCTCTAGTGAGAATTAGACTCTATATTGTCTTGCCTATTCTATATAGGTGTTATAGGCTTTCTCTAGTGTTCTACAGTTCTCTGCGGCTGTTGGCCTATATATAATTAGGTTTATATTGTTAATAAAGCCTATCTCCTAGGTTGCCCCTTTCTTAAAGAAGTCTAGTAGGTTACTTACAAAGAAAAGGAAGAGTATAGGCGAGAGGGGTAATCCTTGTAGTATTCCTATTATAACTGCAATAGGGGGGCTCTGGTATCCGCTAAAGACTAGTAATATTTCTTTCTAGCCTATAAATCCTTAAATAAATTGTATAATCCATTCTAGGAAGCCCTTTACCCTAAGGATGTATAGGAGGTGCTTATGGGGTATATTATTGTAGGTACCACTAATATCTAGGCTAAGCATTAATACTATAAAGTCCCTTCACATCACCTATACAGATTTAATGGTGGTAGCGAGTAGCGTAAGTGCTAATAGCGTTAAGCGGTTCTTTCTTGCCCCTATTTAGCTTTGTGGTAGTAGGGTGTGTTTCTTAGCTATGTCTACTATATAGTCCGCTATTACCTTTTCTAAGATCTTACTAAGGGTGTTTTTTAAGGCAATAGGGCGGTAGCTTTCTGGGATTAAGTAATCTACTTTACCTTCTTTTTATAGAACAACCGTTGTTATAGATCTTTTAAGTTGCGGGTAGTAGCCTATAGTAAAGTATATCCTAGCTACATCTGTAAGCTAGGGTGCTATAAGTAGTCTATAGGTTTTTAAGGCCTTATTTAGAATCCTATCTAGTCCTAGTACTGTATTATTTAAAAGGCGGCTAATAGTTCTAGCCATTTCCTCTATTGTTATATCGCTATTAACCCTTAGGTAAGTCACCGGTGTTTTACCTATAATATTGCTAAGGTCTGCTAGAGCTAGTTAGGGGAAGAACCTTTCTATAAGGATCTTTGCCTTCTTATTATTGTTATTAGTAGCCTATGGTTCTCTTGCTCTTTATAGGGGTAGTAGGTATAAGTTTTCTACTAGGCGCCCTGCCTTTTTCTTTACCTATTTTGCTATAGCCTAAAGGCCCTTATTATAGGGGAGGCTTAGGTTAGAAGTGTGCTTATTTATAAACCGTCTTTAGTTATTCCTTGCTTCTTTCTTTAGGGTATTCTTTAACTAGTTTCTTGTGTCTTTATATTATCTCTTATCTTTGGGGTTGTGGCTGCTTATATATTTCTTTTTTGCTTATTATTAGCTAGTAATAAGGACCGCGTATTATACGGACTATACGTATTACGCGTAGGGGCCCGGTTTTAAGACTAGGTAGTACTCTTCTAGCCTATTTTTAATTGCTGCCTAGATCCTTTCTAGTCTTTAGTTAATTTCCTTAGGGGTAGCTAATAAGCCTCGCTTATTTGGTATTAGGTAGATTTCTTCTAGGTCTTAAAGTTGTTATTTAACTATATTAAGGAAACTGTCTGTCTTAAGCTTCCTTATTGCGTATCTTTTGCTACTTAGTTGCGCCTTAATATCTAAATCTAGCTGTATTTGGATAGGGATATGGTCTAAAGTAAGTGCCTATTTTTCTTTAGGGTTGCACCTTTTGAGTCTCTAGTATAGGCCTTTATTTATAAATGTGAGGTTAATTATACTTCTAGAGGTTCCTTATTGCTATATAATTGCTCCTAGGGAGGTGGCTAGCTTAAGGCCCCAGGTGTCTATAGCTCTTAGTAGGCATTCTGCCTGTTATTTAGCAGCAATATAGATACCCCCCTACTATAGGTGGTGGAGGTTTATATCTCCTAGTAGAATAGACTCTATGCCTTTAGTTTCTAGTAAGCTTATTACTAATATAATATTCTCTATTTATGGGACCCCTTTAACCCTAGGGTTATATATATTAATAATTTGTACCAGTCCCCTATATGTCTAGATTATTATAACTGTAATATCTAGGTTAACTGCCTGCTATAACTATAAGGATAGGCTGATAGCCTTACTAATTATAAAGCACACATAAGTAGCTGCTTTTGGTTTGTATAGAAGCTGGAATTCTTAGAGGCAGTATGTTAATTATATATAGGTATTATAGTACGGCTCTTATATGGCAAGGATATAGTGTTTCTTTAGGTCTAGACTGTCTAGTAAGGGCCTTATAAGATAGTGGTTTATATTACTGCAGTTATACTGTATAATAGATAGGTGGTGGACCCCTAGTAAGGGTCCTTTGCCTTTCCTTTATTCCTTACTTCTTCTATTTCTACTTTCTCTAGGATATTTAGAACTTCTATCTCTTATATTTATACCCTGGTCGCTACTTATTTTATATAGAGCTTTCTATTTCTATGTTTTGTGTTCCTACTAGCGCTTCTATATTTAAATTTGTTATTGTCTCTAGTTCTTCCCCTACTGGTTAACTATAGGCCCTTTATAGGTTGGCTATAAATGTTATATTTACTGCGTTAAATCTAATTCTTAATTGTCCTGGTCTTAAGCTTACTATAGCTGTCTATAGGGGTCTTCCTATAGGGCGTCCTCTCCCTTGTATCCCCTATAACCCTTATGTCCCTATTTAGTCTGGTGATATTACGCGGCGCCATTTCTAGCCTATTAAGGCTTGGGATAGCTGGCCTAGCCCCCTAATATTAAAGGTAGGAAATGTTGGGAAGGCACCTATATCTCCTTAACTTATTGCCTGTTGTTTCTATTTATATAACCTAGTATACAGTTATTCCTATAGCTGTTAAGCCCTTGCCTTTTATTTCTTATATTTAATGTAGTCTTCTCTCTACCACGCCTTATATGTGCTTTAGTGGCAGTTTATATATTTTGTTTGGTCTTAATTTGAGTAGTGTCTTATATTATAGGGGCCTGTATAGTGGCCGCAGCACACCTGTGCTATGTATATGGATTAGGTGTGTCCCTATTATATATAGTAGTAGTATTGTTCTAGGCGTAGTCTGTGGTTATAGAGCCTTGCGTTATATATAAGGCTATTTATAATTATTCCTTTTTAGATAAGGAGTTTTTATATTCCTAGTATATATATGCTAATAATAAGGGAGCTATATATTTAACTAGCGTCTCCCTAGCAAGTCTCTGGCGACCCTTATATCCTTTTATTATTTTTATTATTTACTTGGTTTGCATTTTCCTATTAAAGCTATTAGATTTAGGTAATCTTAAGACCTAGTATAAGGCGTTCTATTTACTTTACTATCTCTTATATAGTTGCTGTATTGTCTACCTAGCGTCCCTTTTCTACCCTAAGGCTTATAGGAACCGCTAGGACTTTAACTAGGTAATTTTTATAGAGCACTTTTATACTAATATATTCTCCTAGCCTATCCCCTACTTTTATGGCTTATTTCTTTACCTATTGGTTTTTTAGGGTAACTCTAATATCTCCGCTTCTAAGGTGTTGGACTGTAACTGCGTTATAGACCTCTTTATAAATCTCTATAAGAACTTCTATTTTTAATTTTCCCCTAAGCCCCTCTGCTTTTTTTATGTTTAGTTATATTATAATTATATACCTAGTTATTATCTTAAGGGGGGTGGGTTTCCTATACTATAAAAGCGCAACTATAGTGGCCTAGGTGCGGTTTGCTAGTAAAGGGGGTTTTTATTTATTTTTATTTTTGCTTAGCTATTAGAGAATTTAATTAAGGGTTTGCTAGAGGGGCGCCTAGGGCTTACTAAACTAGCGGAGCTATTCTGCTAGCTATATTAGTTTGTTATAGCTAATAGTTACTCCTCTATAATTTTGGATACTAGACACGTCTAGTAGGCTTTATATTTTATTAGATGCCTTCTTAATAGAGATATTTCCGCTTTATAGTGTGGTATTCGCCCGTCTTTGTTGTAGAGGGCTGTTGTTGGGCGTGGATCTGGCGGTCGCGCGCGAGTGCGAACCACCGTCGGTCGACGTGTGCCTCCCCTGCGATGCATACATCTCAGGGGGATTCTCTGGGTGTTTTTCAGGGTTCTTTTGGTTGGTTTTGGTCTTTTTGGGCCGGGTGCAGCAAGAGCTCCTTCTTAGAACTAATATATCTTGCCTATAGGGAGTACTATTTCCAGCTTCTAGAATAGGATTATATTAGTAGCTAGTAACGAGAATTCCAAAACAAGGACTGGAAGAAGGTTAGGGAAAGGATATGTCTATATATATGGCGCCAAGGCTCGGCTGAGCCCCTAACTAGGGTTTGTAACAGTGCCGTAACAGATAAGAGTTTATAAGGATTCTTTATAGTTACATTAAAGGATAAATTAAGTAAGTTACCTAAATTAAAGCCTAAATTGTTAGCAGATAAGTAAAAAGAAAGGCAACTACCGCTAGAGTGCCTATGCGGAAAGTGTTACTACTTTAATAAATGCTGGTATATTATAGAGTTAATTCCTTGCCTATCTTGGTTTATATTAAGTAATAAAATTTAGAAGAAGGTAGATAAAAAGATTGCTAATACAACGCCTAAAATTAAGGCTTATATTAAGTAAATTAAAAAGGACGATTAAGCTAATAAAAAGGATAATTAAGTTAATAAACAGCTAAAGAATGGTAACAACTAGAAGAGCTCTTAAGAGCCTAAAGAAGCCTTTACGGTTTATTAAAAAGGAACCTATAAGCTTTATAATAGCATTCTTCTTAACTTAGGAACCACTATGCATATTATTAACAATTAAACTAGGTTTATTAGTGATATTAAGCCTACCTTAGACCGCATTTATATAGGCTTATATATAAAAGAAATTTTAGGCTATAGCATAGCTATAGTTATAATTAACTACCTAAAATGGAAGAGATAGATACAGCTTTTAGGAGCAGCCTTTATACTAGGCTTCTATACTAACCTAGTATACCTCTAAAAGCTTAATAGTAAGGAAGTCTACTAGAGTAATAAAGAGAATACTCTTTACTATGGTGACAATAAGATATATACCTACTATAACTACCACTATAGTTAGATTACTATTAAATATAATAAGCTAAAGATAAGCGCTTTATAAAAAGCCTTATTTATAACTTGACTATTAAACTAATTATTAGACAAATTATTAAAGCTATTAAAGCTACTATTAAAATAATTATTAAAGCCTCTACTAAATTAAAAAGTGGAAGGATGGCTATAGTGTAGTTAACTTAAATACGCAGAAATAAATATAATTGGGTAATTACTTAAGGAATTAACTAGGGCAGTTATAAAAGGCCCTATAATAGTTAAAAATAAGTTTTATATAGTTAATAAAGCTTATAAGGCAATATTAAAAAGGACACCTATAAGTAAAATTACCAACTAAGGTATTGCGGTAAAGTCTTTAGCTTTAAATACCCTAGAGTAGAACAGTTCTGCGGAATATTCTAAAGGGGTAAGTATATTAGAGAACAAGGACGAGACTTAAGTAGATATTAGTAGAAGTTAATAAGCAGATTCTAGTAGAAATTAAAATTAAGCGACCAAGGAGCTTAATCCTTAAGATGATGACGTAATAGGTCCGTAAGCCTTAAAGGACAATCTTTCTACCCTAATTTTAACGCCAGAACCTTAATTAAATATTATAACTATTAAGTCCTTAAGTTCCTTAACCAATTAAAAACCATAATTTAAATACATTCTAGATAGAAGTAGATTGGCAGATATAGGAGAGGAGGCGATTAAGTACCTTCCGCAGTTAGTAATAGGTCTAATTTTAAAAGGACCAATAATGGTTAAATCTATAACTTATAGAGTCAGCAAGGCTTATAAGATTGTATTAAGAAAGCCACCAAATAGACGCCTTAGATGGCAGACATCTCGCAAGAAGAAGCTTAAGACGAGAGCCCTCTATGGTATTTAACTTATAACCAAAAGCGACGCTAAGCTTAACACCAAGCTCCAATATGTTAATATCCATTACTACTAGCTCCGCTGGGAAGTTCGTAAAGAAAGGATTAATATTAAATAGGTCCCTACTGCGGACATAACAGCAGACGGCTTAACGAAGGCTCTGCCTCATTAAAAGCACAAGACGTTTATTTAGCAGTTAAACCTCGTTAATATCAAGGATCTAATTAATTTAATTTAAATAATATTTAGGCAAGGTAACTATATGGAGGATTTCTTTAACTTAACACCAAATTTCTATTGTGACTTTTTGGTACTGTATAGCAGCACAGAAGGCTCTGTGCAGCTGGGGGGGTGTGTTAAACTGGATCGGAGTTCCTTACTACCATCTTACTACTATCTTTAAGACTAGAACCCTATGTCTCACTACCCCGCTACTTACCTCGTATGTCTCATCGAAAGTCTCATCGAAAGTCTCATTACCTGTTTCCATTACCGAATGACGA
>Ga0307507_10000948_pt1 | contig 64635 bp, 56 predicted proteins | sample 7_EM_MG_FD_207223 | JGI IMG/M metagenome (GOLD analysis project Ga0307507, IMG submission 207223) | Populus trichocarpa ectomycorrhiza microbial communities from riparian zone in the Pacific Northwest, United States - 7_EM | ecosystem: Host-associated > Plants > Roots > Unclassified | place...
GGCTGTTTGCTAACGTTTGCTAGGTCTTTAAATAGCTAGCATTGCATCTCTTACAAATTTTGGTGGGGTGCGATGCTGGCTGTTAGTGGGCTTGGCGAGTGTAAACGAACTTTCGGAGGTGACTGTAGCGGAAAGCTTGGCACTAAGAAAGTAAACAAACAAGCCGTCCGCTACTCCACCAAACCAACATCCACGGCATTGCTAACCACACAGCGCACCCCGAATTTCCAAATTCATAATGTTCGGTATTCCACGGGCTGGGCCACCTCCGGGCAGGAAGGTTCCTACAATGCGCCCCCCCAGCATGCGCCCTCCTTTTAATATGCGCGCCAGATCAGCGACACCTGCTACGAGCGGCCGTATTTCACCTACAGAATCAGTCGCATCAGTCACCACGAATGCCTCTCGAGCTCGCTCACCTACTTCGCAGCATGGGGGTACTAAAAGAAAAGAACGAGACTACGAGAATGAAGGGGGAGAGGAAACAAATATCAATGTTGTTGTCCGATGTCGAGGCCGTAACGATCGCGAAGTGCGCGAGAACAGCGGTGTTGTCGTTTTTACGGATGGTATTAAGGGGAATTCTGTTGAGCTTTCAATGGGCCCCAGCGCCTTAAGTAACAAGACTTATCACTTCGATAAAGTATTTTCTCCTGCGGCCGACCAAGGCATGATCTTCGACGAAGTTGTTGCGCCAATTCTTGATGAGGTATGTAATGCTTTCTCGTGTATACTACGCATATTAACCTGGATTGAAGGTACTTGCTGGTTTCAATTGCACTATTTTCGCCTATGGACAGACGGGAACTGGCAAAACATACACCATGTCCGGAGATATATCGGATACTCTTCCTCTACCAGATGCTGCTGGTATCATCCCACGGGTTCTGTATTCACTCTTTAGCAAGCTCGACACCGAGGAGTCGGAAAACTCGGTAAAGTGCTCGTTCATAGAGTTGTACAACGAGGAACTACGAGATCTACTGTCTGCAGACGACAATGTGAAGCTGAAGATATTTGATGACAACAGCAAAAAAGGTCATAGCTCGACTTTAGTACAAGGCATGGAAGAATCGCATATCAAATCCGCATCGAAAGGAATTCAGCTTCTCCGTGAAGGAAGTCACAAACGCCAAGTTGCGGCCACAAAATGTAACGATCTCAGTTCCCGAAGTCACACCGTTTTCACTGTGACCGTTTACATAAAGCGAACCACAGAGACTGGGGAGGATATTGTAAGCGCCGGCAAGCTCAATCTTGTTGACCTGGCTGGAAGTGAAAATATTCAGCGAAGTGGAGCAGAGAACAAGCGCGCAGCCGAAGCTGGCCTCATTAACAAGAGTTTATTGACTCTAGGCCGTGTTATCAATGCACTGGTTGAACGCGGATCACACATCCCCTACCGAGAATCGAAATTGACACGCCTTCTACAAGACTCCTTAGGTGGTCGGACGAAAACGTGCATCATTGCTACATTATCACCAGCAAAGAGCAATTTGGAGGAAACGATTTCCACATTGGATTACGCTTTCCGTGCGAAGAATATTCGCAACAAACCACAGATCAACCAAATGGTCTCTAAGAAAACATTACTCCGGGAATTTACGACTGAAATCGAGAAGCTAAAGAGTGAACTCATTGCAACGAGGCAGCGGAATGGTGTCTATCTGACTCAGGAATCATATGAAGAGATTACCACAGAGAGTGAATCAAGAAGAATTCTCAGCGAAGAACAGCGTGACAAGCTCGAGACCATGGAAGTTAACCTCCGGAACAAGGTCCAAGAGCTCTTCTCATTGACAAGCAACTTCAACAATCTCAAGAAGGACAACGAAGCGACAAAGATGGTTTTGGACGGCACAAAGAGTCTCTTAGAAAAGACTGAGGTTGTTTTGGCACACACCCAGCAAAATCTAGCGGAAGAAACATTGCTTCGAAAAGCGCACGAAAAGGCTGAGGAAGATTTGGCAAACATTGGCCAAGATTTGGTTGCTACACTTGGAAAAACAACGTCTGATATTGGAGGCCTTCATTCCAAGATTCGCCGCAAGTCTGATCTTCAATCTATGAACCGCAAAAATTGGACGTCATCACAATCCCAAGTGTCGGATACTACGCGAGTAGTAGAAGACCGCATTGGGGAGTTCCAGGCCCAGCAAGAACAACTTATCACTAGATTATCGTCCCGTATGCAAAGTTTTGTGCATGATGAGTTGGAGAAGCTAGGTTCGTCTCAAGCGTTCCTCGAGGAGAAGATGAAGTCTTTTGAGTTATCGGAAATGGAAGTGAATGGGCAAACGGCGAAAGCAAGGGATGACATGAACGAAGTGCTGGAGGAGATTAAGACACTACGGGAAGACGTCAAACAGAAGGTTGGAGCTGGCTTAAATGATTTATCCGTCGCTGCGCAAAGGATATCAGCCGGCATTGTCACCGAGCTGGAGGCTTTCCATACTCAGGTGGGATTGGTAATCACCGGAAAGATTTATGAGACTATTTGCTAACCGACTGTAGTTGCATTCGTCCTATGCTTCTCTAGGGCGAGACTTCAAGAGTACATTTGACGATCTTGTAAAGCATCTTAACGAACAGCAGGCTGAGGCCAATCAGCTTCGTCAGCAAATTGTTCATGCCGATATGGCTCTGCTTGCGGCTAACAGCACTGCGCAAAACAAGTTAACTCAAGTCATAAACGAGGAAAAACTAAAGGCTGCGGAAGAACGACAGCACCTCCTTACGCAGATCACCTCTCTGGTTAATTCTACGGCAGAAGCTCAGGAAAGCAGGATGACGAGCAAGATTATTGGTGTGAGCGAAGGCATCGATTCTGCGCATGCGGCGTACAACACCGTTCATGATGCTTATAATCAAAGCATGGACAATTGGTCTAAGAAATCGAAAGAGCTAGTCAGCAGTGTTGTCAGCTCAAGAGACAGCGTTAAGACCAAGATTAAGGCAGACTTCGCCGTAAGCTTCCCCACATGTCTCTTCAGACCCCAACTAATATTCTTATTTTAGAGCGCCAATACTCACATGACTTCCCTCCATACAACTACTACTTCGGTCCATGATAGCACCGTTAGTATTGTGGCAGCCCAGATGTCCCACATGGATACACAGCTCCATTCCCTGGATGAAATCGTGTCTCGTGTCCGTGCCCAGAATAACGCCCATCATGCGGCTCACACCTCTTCTCTTGGATCTCTCTCCTCAACCGTGCAATCCTCTTATTCCAGCATTGGTGATCATCTCTCAACATCTTTCGCACGCGTAGAAGCACTCGATTCCGACATGGCTGCTGAAACAGCCGCTCTCAGAGGCACACTCCCAACGCTTGCCTCCGACGCCGAAATCCGTGCACTGCTCAAGGAACTGAGAGATGAAATCGAAAGCCAAACTCTGCTTGAATATATTCCAACAGGCGAGACACCTACGCGCACAAACTACGCCTATCCTTCCAGCCTCCCACGAACCGAAGGTCACGAACTCCTCATCTCTCGACTCCGTGGGCGCTCAGATTCTTCCTCCGATCCAACACGCAGTCCGAGTAAAGGAATGGTATTCAATGATGCGCATACAGAAGAGCTTACATTCAGTGCATCAACTACTGCATCGAAAGTCCACCCTACAAGTTCGACGAGCTCAGCCACAGTGGGCTCGACAAGCAGTTCACTTCGAGAATTAGACGTTAACGTTGTTGCGCAAGACGCGGCCTCTACCACACCTACTGAAAATGCATCGACGGCCATGCCTCCACTAAAAAGGCAAAACACCAATGGAAGCAGCCATGGAGGGTCGTATTCGGCGGAGAGCAAGTTGCCAATGAAGAAAGGAGCGCGAATGACCGTTGCTGGAGTTGGGCTGAGCATCGGAGATAGAGAAAACCTTCCTGTCTCAATGAATTTCAGTGCGAGCGTTGGGCAGGGCGGAGGACGGAAGCTGAGGAGTCATGGGAATGGGTGAAGCTGAATTATTCGCACGGTGGCGGCCTGCTTTTAAGGCGTCTTGTGTTTTTGCTCGGTTGTATTCGTATGGGCCTTACTTCCCTGGAGTCTTTGGATGGCTTGGACCATTTCGAGGAATTTTGCTTGTTTTGAGCCATGGTTAAAGTTCTGCTTTAGAGTTTATGCTGATAGGTGTTTTCCTGTGCTGTAATCATTAAACTCGGAATGGAGTTTACCACATGCTTTCATTGGATAATACTTCGTCACGCGCAGAAATCTTCATATACCACTACTAGCGACTCTATAAAGCATTCAAACGATTCAAGGGCTTCTCGGCGCTCCATTGGAATTTTTCAATAAGTATCATGCGTATAGCCCTTCTGAGCTGGCCTCCGCTGAGTAATCTCCCGTTTTTCGACTACGGCAACATGATAGCATCACCCGAGAGCACTGTATCCTTCAAGTCCGTGTACAAGTCCAACAAATAAATTTTCGATCTTCCCAGCCGCTCTCCTCATACCCCTCTTTAGCCCTCTCCCATGATTTCCATATCCGCCCGTAGTATCCGTCGCCACACTCCCAGCAATGCATTCGCTCGCCCCGCCCCACGTCAAGTCCGCAACCGCTTTCCAGATCGCCGTCACATCGACCGTCATTCAGGCGTATATAGGATCTGGCAATCAGCCGGCTCGTAGACAAACTGCAGTGGGATCTGATCCGCAGAGGTGTCGCCATGCCTTATCCCGTCTCTGAAGTTCACATTGTGCGCGGTGCCAATGGCGGCGCGGTAAAAGGGCAACTGGTCGTAGTAATCGCCCGGCTCGGTCGTGTTGTAGCAGGCCTGCTCCTCGGGCGTAGCGTATGCGTACGCGACTTGGACTAGGTTCTGGATGTGATCCCACGAGAAGTCGTTCGTGCTCTTGACGCCGCCGACGGCTTGGCTTACCCCGTGGCGGCTGCGTCCGCCCATCGCGATCATCTTGATCCCCGCTTGTTGACGCATGAGCTCCGAGAAGATCGTGCAGGTTGACACGCAGTAGCCGTCTGTTACGATGATGACGTCCTCGGCGGCGAATGGCTGGGTTACGTTGGTGAGGCTACCGCAGCCTGGATGTAGATGCTGCCGCTATTCAGAGGTGTGAGAACATCGAAGAGGTTCCAGCGGATAATATTAGTGGGGTTGTCGCCATAGTAGTGCTATAGGCCGAATTTAGCGGCCCAGGAGGGGAAGTTCTTGTAGTTGATGTTGACGTCGGTGCGAGAGTTGAAGGCGCTCGAAACGATGTCGAATTCAATCTCGGTCAGAGTCGCGTTAGACGTGTCGAGCGTGCGCGGAACCTGTCCAGCAACTTCAGGGTACTTTTTACCGATGAGATTAGTGCTTTCGAAGGCCCGGAAGCGGGTTGCGCCGTAAGGTAGGATGGATGGGAAGAGCTGCTTGAACAAATCGTAGCCTTGTAAGATAGTTCCTCCGCCATTCGCGCTGACATCTATGATAAACTTAGTTTTACCCGCTGCTTTCGCCGTAGAAATAAACTGCTTCCCAACCGCTTGAAATGAAATCTCGGCCGAATCCAGAGAAACGAAGGACGGGACACTAAGGACTGCGACATCAGAATATTCATCGCCTTCAAAGTAATAACCGCCAATCAAGTTATTTACCTGAAGGGCAACCGGTGATGGGTACCCTGGAGCTGGAGTACTGGCTGCGGCTGAAGATGTTGTCGGTGTCGTATTGGAAGCAGCGGCATTTTGGCTGGTTGCAGTGCCTGAGGGAGTAGAGACCTACAGCTCGTAAAGACTCTCTCCGCTCGTGATGCCGGTAAATGGAATGGGAGTTTCGCAAAGTCCATATAGGTGACTTTCGTCCCATTGACGAATCCCAATTCCGTCGTAGTTCCTAGGTAAAGCCAGCGGTCACGACCTCCCCCAGTAAACGTTCCCATACCAGAACCAGGCGTACACAATGACACCTGGGCCAACTCATGGAAAACATTAATGTAAAGAACGTCACGATCTTGAAGGGATCTAAATTGACTCCAGTTTTCGAGGTAGCTGGTCGCCTTTTCTCTATTGATGGTAACAATTAGGGATGGGTATACGAAGCGTTTCCTAGCGAGGCTGCAAGAATATCTGGATATGCATAGGGCTTTGGCAGGGAAGCGCTGTCTTCGGATACGGAGAGTAAGGGAATCGGGCGCCTCCAATTAAACACCGTGCCAATTACATCAAGTATATATACGAAGTGACCATTATGCGTTGATTGCAGGAGGTGGTATAGGTTCCATCCAAACTATTAAATGAAGTCAGCATATGCGTAGCAATCATAAAATAGCTTCACTTCCCTTGGAAAAGTCAATTATTCTTTATGGACGGATCCCAAAGAGTGCTTTGAAACAATGTGATAAGTTGTGAAGTAGCGTTGACTAACAGTTGTACTCTTTCGTGTTTCTTTTGTTGAGCTCATGAGTCGCGCTAAAGCTCACCAATTCTTCATACTTTTCCAATTGAAACTTAAGAAGATCATTAAAGAGTCCTGATCGGTTCATATCCGTTTTTCTTAGATATTTGGGTGGGGTTTGGAGTATTTTCTCGAGTTTCGAAGTCCTCGCACACAACCGCTAGCCACCGCGTCCTGGTCCTGGTCCTAACTCTGTCCACAAATATTATTAAAAATAAGACTTTCTTACCTCATATTCCTGCATCTGGACTCTACTGGTTAGGTTCTTCTCGACATACTCCACCAGAGGATTTTTAAATAAGCAGTGGTATTCTGCTAAAGAAAATACAGTCGTATAGCCTTGGTAAGGGCCAAGGCTGCGCTGATGTCAAGTGGCGCGTTTGTCATGCATTCGTACGCTAATTGTGCCGGAACTGTTGGGTCGCAACAGGGGCTTGAGCGTCAACTGAGGCACTCACGGCGGCGCATGGCAATGTGGTATTATCCCGTCGTCGTAGAAAGGCATTGCTATGACCTGACAATGGTACCGCGGTACCAATTGAAGCTAACGCACACCAAACGAATTTTTGGACAAGGAGCGTTTTGGAACGGAGCACAGCATCCCCTCAGAGGGAGAATCTCAAGCATAATGTATTCGAGAACTAGGCAATATTGCACAAGCTGTTCCCTGCGGGGTGAGATTGCAGTCGCCCGTCATCACACTGCACATCTGAACTCTTTCCGGAAGCTGAGGTAGCATTATCAGAGCTGCATGGTGAATACGGCAGATCCAGAGTTGATTAACTAACTTATGTTAGCAAGGGAAGTTTAAGAGCTGCATCTTCAGGAAGCCGTGAAACACGCTCAAAGGCCAACCGTTCGCCAGCTCCGCGAGATACAGCCATTGAGACTGTGTAAACATTCTAGTATTCCCGGTAAACATGCTCCCGAGGTAAGTCCTGGAAACATAGTGGTGGGCATTGTATGGCACAGATGAAGTGGAAGTAGAGAAGGATACAAACAGTCGATGAGCTGTCTGCTGGCGATGGTGTTTTGCACAAACATACAAGCAGAGAAAACTAGGCGTCGATGGTCTCCTTCCATCAAACATGCCATCCTCCCGCTCGATAAGCCCGAGACGGTTAAGATAGACCCCTTAGTCAAGCACCTCCGAAGCTCCCCAAATCCCGAAGAAAAGCCGAATACCATAATTTTCACGGCTGCCAGATATAACCACAAATACAACGCAACCCACAATGCTACCATGCTAACTCCAACCCGCCTTCTGCGGGCACAATGGACATCGACATTGCACCTTCCCAAATCCGCCTTCCCAGCGCGGCCGACGCCCGCATCCACTGCTCTATACCTAAAACGATGCACCGATGACTTGTACTCGTGGCAGCAATCCAAGCGCTATGATCGCAATTGCAATGCCAATCCAAGGCCTGAAAAATTCGTATTGCATGATGGGCCACCATACGCGAATGGCCCATTGCACGTCGGGCATGCGCTCAACAAGATTACGAAGGACCTAGTTTGTAGATTCCAAGTTGGGCAAGGAAAGCTAGTGAACTACATTCCAGGCTGGGATTGCCATGGGTTGCCAATTGAGATTAAGGTATTACAAGCACAGAAAGGGCAAGGAGCTGGAGATGGAAATGGGAAGACAGGATCACGTCTCAGCGCTGTCAAAGTGCGGGAGGCGGCCAGGCAGTTGGCGGCGGGAACAGTTCGCAAGCAGATGGAGGGTTTCAAAAAATGGGCAGTCATGGGTGATTGGGAAAATGCATACAAAACTATGAATAAGGACTTTGAAATGAGGCAGCTTGGGGTCTTCAAGGAGATGGTCGAGAAGGGTGAGGTCCGTCTCTGGAATTGTGATGTTTAGGGTTTTACGCCCTTTACTGCCCTCAATTGAATCTCCCCAAGGGTTCAGGACTATTCTAACTATTTCAGGTCTGATATATCGACAATATAAACCCGTATATTGGTCACCATCATCAGGCACGGCTCTTGCCGAAGCCGAGCTAGAATATGACGAGAACCACACTTCCACGGCCGCTTTTGTGAAGTTTCCGTTACAGATTTCAGAAGCCTTCAGAAGGGAGTTTCAATCAATAGATTGGAAAACCCTTAATGCTGTCATATGGACAACAACACCGTGGACACTACCCGCTAATAAGGCCATTGCTGTCCACAAAGACATGGACTATTCCGTTGTCGTGAACCCAGATATGCCGAATGGACAACTTCTGGTGGCGACATCTCGAATTGAGTACCTTGAATCTATCTTGGGACACGAATTCGATATAGTCACGAGTGGAATTCTAGGTGCAAAATTGGCAGGGAACCTTCATTACCACAACCCACTCCATGGAAGGCATGCTAAGCCTCAGCCTATCATACACGCGGACTTTGTTTCCGACATTTCCGGTTCAGGTCTTGTTCATCTTGCTCCGGGACATGGGACGGACGACTACAACGTCTGCAGCGAGCTTTCCATTCCGGCTTTCGCACCTATAGATGATCAAGGAAGGTATACCGATGTTGCTTTACCGGAGCAACCCGACCTATTTCAGGGACTGTCTGTCCAGGGCGAAGGCACAAATGCAGTCTTAAGCTATCTTAAGGGCATGGACATCGATTACGTCGTTGGCACGCATGTGATCAAACATAAATATCCCATTGACTGGCGAACCAAACAGCCTGTTATTGTACGAGCAACGGAGCAATGGTTTGCCAATGTTGACGGGATAAAGTCTGGATCAATGCAGGCTCTTGAGGATGTCAACTTCATCCCTGAAGGAGGTAAGGTGCGGCTTCAAAGTTTCATCGAAGGACGTAGCCAGTGGTGTATCTCTCGGCAGCGAGCCTGGGGTGTTCCAATTCCGGCTTTGTACCGGACTGATACTGGAAAGCATGAAGCAGTAATGAATGGTCCCACTATTGGTCACATCATGGAAGTTATTGAAAAGCGTGGGATAGATGCCTGGTGGACAGACCCCGAGGATGATATGGCATGGATCCCTGAGCATTTAGAAGGGGCCTATGTTCGTGGCAAGGATACGATGGACGTCTGGTTTGACAGCGGAACTAGTTGGACCCTTCTTCCTGAGAGGAGCAATGGACCTGTTGCGGATGTATATTTGGAGGGAACGGATCAACACCGTGGCTGGTTTCAGTCGTCTCTCCTTACATATGTCGCTCATCAAGCTATATCAGAGGAAGTTGCCCAAGGGATTGCGCATGAATCACAAACTAGTGATCATAAGATCAAACCACCTTTCAAGACCCTCATCACACATGGCTTCACTCTTGATCAAGATGGCCGCAAGATGAGTAAGTCACTTGGCAATGTCATCTCTCCGGATGAAATCATGTCAGGCTCTCTACTTCCGCCTTTAAAGCACAAGAAACAAAAGGGCAAGGGCAAGGCTAAAAACGATATTGATGATCCTAAGCCTACATACGACGCCATGGGCCCGGACGCGCTCCGTCTCTGGGTAGCAAGTAGTGACTACACGAAGGATGTTGTCATTGGCCAACCAATCCTACAAGCCGTCAATACAGCCCTACATAAGTACCGCGTAACATTCAAGTGGCTGCTCGGTGTTCTTGGGCTCCAAACGCGAGGGTTTGACTCCTTCGATCTTCGTACACTACACACTCAGCTTTTAGACTCGGACATCTCTCTCATAGATAAGATTGCCCTACATCGACTATCGCAGGTGTCTAGAGAAGTCCACTCACATTACACCGCTTACGAATTCTTCCGCGGCATCAACGCATTAAACAAGTATATCGCACACGATCTCTCAGCATTCTATTTCGAAACGCTCAAAGACCGAATCTACGCCGGTTCCACCACCGACCGTCTCTCCGCCGAACGCGTCTTAGGCATTATATTCTGGGAGCTCTGCCAGATGCTCGCCCCGGTTTGTCCTTTGCTGGTTGAAGAAGTCTGGGAATGGACACCGAAGCCTATGAAAGACGTTTCGGAGCACCCTGCGCGGGTGGTCTGGACGCCGTTCGACTTACCCGTGGCGGATGTCGAAATGCAGAAGTTGAATCGCCAGATTGAGGCGCTGAGCTCGGTTCATACTGCGATCAAGGCTGCGCAGGAGCGTGCGAGAGCAGAAAAGAAATTGGGGAGTGGGCTGGAGTCCTCGGTGCTTATCTCCCTACCGAAGCAGGCGGATAAGCATGTTGTAGATCTTCTCAACGACAACCGTGAGGAGGAACTGGCAGGTATCTTTGTGGTTTCCGGTGTCAGTGTTGTGGAAGCTGAGGGTGTAGACACCATGTTGAAGGAATTGAAGCCCGCGTGGAAATTCGAAGAATCCTTCGATATCCACGCGGACGAGGAGTCGAAACATGCAAAAAAAGGAACCGGTTGGGTTTTGGTAGTTCCCCCGACCCAGCATAAATGCCCCCGATGTTGGCGGTTTATAGCGCCGGAGCCGGAGGCTTTGTGCCAGAGGTGCGATGAGGCAGTAAAGGAAGATAAGGAATAAGATGACTGTGAAAATTTTGTATTGACTTGTATGAGTAGATAGACTGTATAATAGAACTGTAAGATAATTTTATCATGCAGACAAATTCGTACTGTATCCATCCCACTCCTAGAAATGCATGATCCTTAACAGATTAACGAGAACTGTTGGCTGTTGCTTTTTGTACAAACCATTTGGAAGCAGAGAGGCTGCAGAATTATTCCGCCATTAGAATATTTAGGTAGTTAGCGGGCAGTAAGCTAAACTTCCTAATTAGAGGGGTACAAAAGCTTTAGTTACCGACCTCCGTACATTAGCCTTATTCCTACTTTATACAGTCTACAATAGTAGCGTCCGTCCGGAGAATCCTTTAAGTTAACTTTGCCTCTCAAGCAGCAGCAGCTTAATTATAGCCTCGCGCCCGTTCTTTCCCGCCCACGATAGTGACGAATCCTTTAAGTCAATATCAACCTTACCTGTCTCAAGCAGCAGCTTAACTACGGCCTCATGTCCGTTCTTTATTGCCCACCATAGCGGCGTCCGTCCGTTAGAATCCTTCGAGTTGACGTCAACTTTGCCTATCTCAAGTAGCAGCTTAACTACGGCCTCATTCCCACTCCATGCGGCCCACAATAACGGCGTCCGTCCGTTAGAATCCTTTAAGCCAACACTAACCTTGCCTGTCTTAAGCAGCAGCTTAACTACGGCCTTATATCCATTCTTTATTGCCCACCCTAGCGGCGTCTGTTCGTTAGAATCCTTTGAGTTAACGTTAACCTTACCTATCTTAAGCAGCAGCTTAACTACAACCTCACTCCCACTCCATGCGGCCCACAATAGTGGCGTCCGCCTATAAGAATCCTTTAAGTCAATACTAACTTTGCCTGCCTTAAGCAGCAGCAGCTTAACTATAGCCTTACACCCGTCCTCTGCCGCCTATAATAGCGGTATCCATCTGTTAAAATCCTTTAAGTTAATATCGACTTTGCCTATCTTAAGTAGCAGCTTAACTACGGCCTTATTCCCACTCTATACGGCCCACAATAGTGGCGTCCGTCTATAAGAATCCTTTAAGTTAACATTAACCTTGCCTATCTTAAGTAGTAGCTTAACTACGGCCTTATATCCGCTCTTTATTGCCTACCATAGTAGTGTTTATCTGTTAGAATTCTTTAAGTTAATATTAACCTTGCCTATTTTAAGCAGCAGCTTAACTACTGCCTTATATCCATTCTCTATTGCCTACAATAGCGGCGTTTGTTCGTTAAAATCCTTTAAGTTAATATTAACCTTGCCTATTTTAAGCAGCAGCTTAACTACAGCCTTACGTTTATTCTTTATTGCCTATAATAGCGGCGTCCGTCCGTTAGAATCCTTTAAGTTAACATTAACCTTACCTATCTTAAGCAGCAGCTTAACTATGGCCTCGTGTTTATTCTTTATTGCCTATAATAGCGGCGTCCGTCCGTTAGAATTCTTTAAGTCAACGTCAACTTTGCCTACCTTAAGTAGTAGTAGCTTAACTACGGCCTCGCGCCCATTCTTTGCCGCCTATAATAGCGGCATCCGTCCGTTAGAATCCTTTAAGTCAACATTAACCTTGCCCGTCTCAAGCAGCAGCTTAACTACGGCCTCGTGTCCATTCCCCATTGCCTATAATAGCGGCGTTTGTCCGTTAGAATTCTTCAAGTCGATGTTAACCTTGCCTATCTTAAGCAGTAGCTTAACTACGGCCTCGCGCCTATTCCCTGCCACTTACGATAGCGGCGTCCGTCTATTAGAATCCTTTAGGTCGACATTAACCTTGCCTATCTTAAGCAGCAGCTTAACTACGGCCTTATGTCCGTTCTCTGCTGCCTAAGATAGCGGCGCCCGTCCGTTAGAATTCTTTAAGTCGACATTAACCTTGCCTATATTAAGTAGCAGCTTAACTACGGCCTTATGTCCGTTCTCTGCTGCCTATAATAGCGGCGTCCGTCCGTTAGAATCCTTTAAGTTAACGTTAACCTTACCTATCTTAAGTAGTAGCTTAACTACGGCCTTATATCCGTTCTCTATTACCCACTATAGCAGCGTCCGTCTGCTAAAATCCTTTAAATTAAGATTAACCTTGCCTATCTTAAGCAGCAGCTTAACTATAGCCTCGTGTCCGTTCCTTGTTGCCTATAATAGCAGCGTCTATCCATTAGAATCCCTTAAGTTAACATAGACCTTGCCTATCTTAAGTAGTAGCTTGACTACAGCCTTGTGTCTATTCTTTATTGCCTACTATAGCGGCGTCCGTCTGTTATAATTCTTTAAGTTGACGTTAACCTTACCTATCTTAAGCAGCAGCTTAACTACGGCTTTATGGCCCTTTATAATGGTATGCCAAAGTGGAGTTCGACCATCTTTATCTATATAGTCCGGTATAAATTTTCCTATCTTAAGTATAAGAGCAAATATTACCTTATCGCCAAGTTCAGCTAGATATAAGAGTATAGTCCTTTAGGTTAAGAATTTAAAGTCACATCTAAAGTTGCCATGTCTGCCTTCGTCCTAGTAGTACTAGCTGCAAAGTTTGTGAAGTCGATTACCTGGAGACTGATTTACCATATAAGCTTCCAAAAAGGCTCGAACAGCTTTCTCACTCCCAGTGGCAAGGGATGCGAACAGGGGAAGCCCATAACGTTCATTTTCCACTTTAAGATACGATAAGATAGATGGGTGAACTCTAATAAGATTTAACATATTGCCCTCCACCAATATATACAGAAGACTCACATTCTACATATATCTGCGTACTTCATGTTTTTCAAATAGATTATCAAGCTTAATCCAATCGGTAAGCTGGAAGCTCTAGATAAAAATTTCCTTAGTAATACCGCTTCCTGCTACTATATCTGCATGGTATAGTATATTGCGTACGGCATACTCCAAGAAGGGAAATGCAACAGTAGCTGATTTGCGGAGGTTTGCAGCTTCCTGCAATAAGGCCTTTAGAAGACCCCTACTAAGCTCCAAATGGGTAGAAACGTCAATACTCATATAATTAAGGCAGCAACGCTTTAGTTGCTTATGACTTTAACCTTAAAAGTTGCTGCTAAGATCGGGCCAAATACTTCTGAGCCCATTTTCTTTTAGGAGAAAATCCTTTACCAATTCGTGAATGAACTAGACTATTAGGGTCTTTGATGTCGTAATTTCGGCGAGTCCTTTAAAGGAATTAAGTATAAATCTTTTAATAGTGTCTATTGTGATCACATCAGGATTCCACTTTGATAGGGCATCGGGCTCAACCCTAGAAAGAATAGCAAAGTATAACTGCACCGGATTCAACGGTTGCCTTGTAAAGAGCACCTACTGAACATATAGGACTAGCTCGTCTCTATTATGGGAGTCGCGTGTTAAAATATCGCGGAATAGCTCGTATAGGTCGCTAGGGATCTCCCGGAGTCTTCGCCGAAGAGTATACATACGGCCACGGTCGTATTCTTTATTTAGTATCCCTGACACAAGAATAACCCACATAAAAATCCCAGAGGCCTTTTCTTAAAGTTCTATTCAGATCTGCTCAGCGACCTTACTGTGCCCAATCTTCAGCTCGCTATCTAGGTAGTTGGTTATATCCTGGTTATATCCTTCTTGTCCTTCCAGAACTAGCTCTAGCCTTTTCCAGATCGTAATATGCGGGTAGTGCCTGCTAGAAAAGCAGACTTAAAATCTAATACCGGCTAGCATGGCGAGTTCGCTAACATGTTTAAAAAATAATATCATATCCCAGATCTAATGTTCCTCGCATTCATCTAAGGCGTCAATGTAACATACTACAGAGGACTCTCCAAGACTTTAAATAGCTTGTTCTAATAGTGTTTTCAGTGATTCAATGCTCCATTGGTAATATATGCTGATGCTCAACGTTAAGAGACCGAGTGAGTCAAAGACGCACTGAAGCGCTGGGAGTCGTTCGAGGAGTTATAGTAAGAGCGACTGATATGTCCCAATTGTCAACTTCTCCAGACCCTCACCTCGTGCATTAAAGAAGAATAAGATGACGATCCTATCCTTCATTATCTTGCGGGCATTAGCAAGAGCAAATTTCATTATTGTTAACTTTCCGGTCCCAGGTTTCCCTTTAATCCACAAGAAACCATAGTGTTCGTCCAGTTTAGTGGCATCGAGCCAGTTAAGGTATTCGAAATTTTTTAGTAGCCATTTACATGTCTTGATGTGGGCGTTCTTAATGGTCATCTGGCGCGCATCGATTTGATTAAATCTTAACGAGTCCAACAGCATCCTTATTTGCTCTTCGTTGAGTGACAGCTTCTCTCCTCTCCTAGGCTGACTGGGGACTGAACTCGTCAGCTTGAGTTATACATAGAAATATCTCCCAAGACTCATCTACGTACGCGATATGCTTCGCCGCTGCTCCTCCTGCCGTTGCTGCACAGCTACACCTTTAATCCACTGACAAAGCTCTCCAGTGACCGCCTCAAACCCTGGGTCGTCTTCGCCATCAAATTTTGTTATGTCCATGTGGTTACTCCGAATGCCGATAGGAATATAGCCGGGGAGGATAGCCGAGTGTGACGGGACTACCTAATATACTCTTTTAGAACGCAGGGTTACTGGAATGTCCGTGACTTCACTTACCACGCCAACGCCTGGTAGGGGCAACTCCTCGTAGAAGCAAGTGATCTCGATCGGCCGAAGTCCGTCCTTGCTCCGCGACCTGATCATAGCGTGAAAGCCACTCTGGATCCGCGCAAGGACCTCAGAGTCCCTTTTAAGGACCGCAACGATCTCAGAGTTTGTCTGCTTTAGCACGCCAATTGACCTAGCAAACTTTTCAGCCCATTCTGCTAGGCCAGAGCCGTGGTGAGGAGTGCCTAGGAATAAAATGCCGCGGGTTGAGTAAAGGATACTCCGCAAGTGGTCCTCTGGCCTCTGCCCCGCCTCTACTAAAGCCTAGAGCAGATTTCAGCTTAATTCTCTCTAGAAGAAGTTTGATTACATACATCCTCACACACTAGTCCGCCTAGGCTATGACACACAAAGATGATTGGGCGGTTATTCTACCAGTGTGAGCCGCGGTCTGAAAATATCATTACGTGGCCAAACTCACGGTATCATCGTTCACTCGATACGTCGCAACGGCGGAAAGTAGGTTCATTGAATGGTCTCCGATCCTATTCTTTGACACCATGCCACGCCAGTCCGCGACGTAGGCGTCGTATCCGAACGAGAGGATGCGGGCATTGGCGACTTTGGCCGGGAGCAGGGTGCGAGGCCATGGTGAAGCGGCGCCCTTTGCCGTCCATGTCTTTTCGCGGTCCCCGGTGAGGCCGTGCACAAATATGATACTACGAAGGCGAGATGGCAAGTTAGCAGGTGTGCGAGGCCGGTTCAAGGATACTGGTCGGGGCATGCTAGTTAAAGCATCCGGCAAACAAGCCTGCTAGACAGTGAAGCCAACTTACTCTACGACACTATTCTTCGAATGGTGAAGCAGCTTGATGCCAGAGGGAAAGGTCTTCCTGCGTTTAGCAGGTGGGCTGCTTGTAGGAGATGAGGAGTCGCGGTCTCTGCCTTCAGCCTTCCGCTTGAAAAACCGCCGCACGTTCTCCATCTCGCGCGCTGAGGAAGCGTGCCGATCCGCGATGGGGCCCTCACGTCTTCAGCAGACAGAAGTATTTGATTGACGAAGAGGCAACGGTTAAGGGCTTGTCTAGTTCCACTGGAGGTGTCAGTTTCTAAATTGAGGTGGTCGTAGCTTTTGGCGCATTTTAGTGTAATTATTCCCCGCGTCTAAGACGCCATGTCAGCGGTGTAAAATTGAAGACCCGTTTGGTTTGTTGGCAGAAAGTAGCAGTAGAGGCTCTAGATGGGCGCGTTGCGCACAGGCAAGCTCACTAGCGTCACGAAATGGAGGCTCCAGTTCATTCAAATTGTGGTCTCCCCCTATATTTTTCAAACTGACGTTTTTTAGCCGCACCAACAGCCTATTTAGGCAATTGCAGGGGTGTAGGCGCGCCTGCCGAGATGAAGCTCAGCTAGAGCGATCAGAGCAAGAAATGAAGTTAGAGGAACCAAACGGGAGCGTCAATTCGATATCAGCCCGTTGAGATGACGACTCCATCTCGCCTCCAAACGACGAACCAGACAGGCCCTAACTAAACAAAAGATGCAAACAACTTAGATTCACGTGATATTCTAACTTAATCGGGAAGGAACTAAACTTAATCGGTTGGGGGTTTCTGTGTATCAATTAAGGCTGTCCTGATATTAAAGTGGGGTCTGCAATTGTTAACATTACCTATATTACAATACACAACCTTAAGCATCTCTACGGAGCGGTTGTTAGAGCTGAGGTGCTTTCTACCATGCCACTAATGGATGAGGCTCGTTTGAAAGGAATGTTAAGGTGTCAACCGGAAGTCCGTGCACAGGTTCAGAATGAGAAGTCTGTCTATTGAAAGTGGCTCTAGGGCCTCTATATATACATGAGAAGAGTGACTGAGTCGGAGACCGAGTCAAGGGGTCGGAAACCGAGTCAAGTGGTCGGTGACCGAGTCAAGGTGGCAAAGAAATCCGATTCAGGTCGACATAAGGACAGTGCTCAGCAGGCTCATAGAAGGAGGGTGTACACCCAGAAATAAGATAAGGGAATAACTTTGCGCTAATAAACGGCACAAGAAGCTAAAAGGAGGGTGTGCATCCAGCAGGAGGGTGTACACCCAAGCAGTTTAATGCCTTCACCTATTGATTGACAAAGAGGCCAAGCCCTAGTTATATTTTGTAAGGCTACTTTTTCGCCCTTAACTGCCGCCTCACCTAACTATAGCCTGTTGGCCTAACATGAGTTACAAAATAAAACTAGTATTCTCCTGACGCCCTTCCCCCCAGTAGGAAGTTAAAGTAGGAAGTTGTTTTATTACATAGGATTAATCCTATTGATTTAATTGGCCAGAATAGCAAAGCGAAATTGGATTACTAGCCTAATACGGTTACTGGCGCAAGGATTAAGAATATTAAAAATATAAAGCATTAAGATTCTTATTAAATATTTTTATAAAATTAAGTATATAGCTATTACGAACATATTATTTAGCCCCCCGCTTGTGGGGGGTTAGGGGGTAATAAATTAGGCATTCTAATGAATTATAAATGAAGTTAATAGGTAGTAGTAGTATAGAGTTATTAATTTATAAAGTTCTAATAGAGCTAGATTATAAAATGCACGCGTCCCCCTTACCTAATTGTTACTTACTAACGCTATTACTAAAAGCTATACTCCTAAGCTCTAATCAAGCGCTAATGCGTTATGTGTTTGGGTGCTTACTCTATAGCCTTCCTTATGATATTTCCTGCCCTTGGCCCGCTTGGCTTTGGGTAGTTTTACTAATTTTTTAGGTAAGCTAATTGAGTCGCGCTTGTGACGCTTTTTGGTCTTACCACCTATGTGCTCTGCATTAAGCTTTGGCTTCTTTGGCGTTACTATAGCAGGCTTCTTATTGGTTTGTATAGTAGGCTAGGCGGTAAGATTAAGGCGTCTGCGGTTTATACGCAAGCCGTTCTATTACGAAGGCTCCGTAGGTATATAAGGGAGGACTTTAGATTCTTCCTGCCAGCTACTTTCTTAACTGTCTTTACTTAAGTATGCTTCCGACGGGGAGCTTAGGCTAATTTTAGGTAATTTTAGTAATGACTTTAGTGTGCTTGGCCTGGTTTCCCTAGTAGAAGGTATTTCTAATATAACCTATACTAGTTGAATACTAATCTCCTGAACGCCGCCTACTGATGTAATGTCGCCGGAGGTAACTACCTTGCTTTCTTTTACTTCCTGCTCTTGATAGGCTGTAGGCTTTATGTTTAAGCATATATTAAGTGGCTCCTGCACTTGGATAGCTTTATAGAGCTCCTATGGTAGTTGCCGTCGCACCTATAGCTTAAAGGATTTAGCTCGCGGATAGGCTGGTTTTTTTAGTAGAGATTTTGAGCTTTCCCCTACCACGTTTAAGGCTTTATTTTCCGTAGAGGGAGGCATAGGCTCTTTAGGTGCATTTGGCTTTACCTATTTAGGCTTTATAGAAACCTTAAAAGCCTTATAAGGTAGGTCCCTAATAGCTAGGGACTCTTATAACGAGGAAACGAATTTGGCCAACTAGAGTTTAATTGCTACTAGATACCGTTCCTGCTTATTATAGTTAAGATCCTCTAAGGCGTTAACTATATAGAGCATAGCAAGCCTGCCACGGTCTACTACAGTTAGTAATTTTATTACTAACTATTATATCTATAAGTTGCTAGTGTAGCTTGGCTGCTAGTTTGGAACTACTATAGAGGCTTAAAAAGGGAGCTACCGTGGATAAAGTAAAGTATAAGGTATAGGCACCCAATTTTCTACTACCTTAAGGAGCTTGTGTTTGTATAGCAGCCTAAATCTTACTAATAAAGTGCACTTATAATAAGCTTAATCTTTATGAGTATGAGGTAAGAACCAGAGCTTAAGGGCCTTGTAATACTACTTAGTAGTATACACGAGAGCGTACCTAGTAAAGAGCAACTTGATTCCCTTAAAGGCTTATAGGCCTATACCTAGATTAATACACCTCCTAAATAGAGGCTTGCCGTCCTTAATATCCTTTTGCATTTGGGCGATGTATATAGCTCCTTTTGCGAAGCTATTAGTCTTAGCTAAGAGGATTGTATCGCATTGCTCTAGTGTATATTTTTTGATTGCGGCAAGAGATTTCCGCATGCTTATTGTCGCCTAAGTAAAGTTCTTGATAGCTTGGTTATTTGACTCTCTATACTATATTAAATAGGCTCCCAAATTTAATAGCCTCTGTATATAGTATATAACTAAATGTTTCTCTAATAGGATGTAGTAGTTCTTGATATAAACCTGGTAATCTAGCGTTATCTCTTAGAGTAAAGCTTCGCGATAATGGTCGAGTTCCTCTATAGTGGTAGCCTGTAAATATGGCTATATGCGATCTTTGATTCGTATGCGCCTTTTCCTATTATAGCCTCTACCTAAGTGAGCTCCAGAGTTGATCTTCTTACAAATTACCTGGAAGGCGTGCCACTGGCAGAACTATAAGGTAGTGGTTAATAATCTACTGTCTAGGAGAGCTGCGCGCAGGCCTTTACCAAGGTCGGCCACCACTACTTTTAGCGGCTGGGCCTCTGGCTAATGCACCCTAGTGTATTACTTAATAAACCACTACCATGCTCTAGCTGACTCAGCCTTTATATATAAGTATATAGCAGTAAAACTACTACCGCAGTTAGTGACTCCTGTTATAACCCCAAGTAAAAGGCGGGTGCTATTGGTATTAAAAGTCGCGTTAAGCTAAATTGAAAAGTTAGGAATAAATCGCCTAGTAGTAACCCTTTGCTCTAGAAGCCAGAATATAATTTATTTAAGGTTCCTATAGGTTTGTTAACCTACTATAAATTAGCTAGGGTAATAAGGAATTTTTCCTAAGGCTGTAGAATTTTTAACAATATAAATGTGCCTACTAATTTTGTATTCCCTATTAATTTTGGTAAGAATACCACCAAAAATAACGGGGAATATAGAAAGAAAAAAAATAAAATAGCATTAAGTAAATGTAAATGTAAAACTTACTAGATAGATTATTAATATTATAAGTATACCTTGCATGCTAGTTATACCTAAGTTCCGTTAGGGCTTCTTTAATACCATTTATATAATCTTTAAAGAGCTCCTTATTAAGATCTAACTGTACGCAAAGGTTGTAAAAGGTTTACTTTTTAATCTTAAGCTGGCTTAATATAAGGACCTTACTAGCTTTACAGTATGTATATCCTTTATAGATAAGATTAATTAAGGCTTTAATCGCCGTTTATACCTCCAGCTAATATGCTTTATAGCTTTAGTAACTCATTAGATCTAGGTATAAGGGGTAGATATATTTACCCTAAACTTTAAGAGTCTAATATAATGGAACCTTGTAGTAGGAACTACGGTGGGTTCTGTTATTAGGCTAGGTATATAGGTAAGAACAAAACAACAACATAATAATAACTAGTGGAGTAGTTGCCTAATAGATTAACTCTAATTGTATTCTAAGATTTACTATAAGGAGAGAACTATCTACAGTAGGGACTAAGGTCCTTTAAATACACAACCATACGCCTAAGACATCCTCTCTTGTATGTGAGGTACGTGTTATACATATTATATATAGCGTACACTGCGTATACTTTATATACTATGTATAATATTATATAACTCGCTTACCATTTCTTATTATATAGTTCCACCAGATCTATCTTAGACCGTGCCTATATTAACTAACTAGCTTCTAGCGACTTCTCTCTAAGTAGTTATAATATTATACTTAAAGCGTCCGTAACACCATCTCCCTCCTCTTTATCTTTGTCCTTAAAGATTTCTAATATCTCCAAGTCGTCCACTAGAGGTGTAATGTCTGTTTAACCAGTCTGGTTAATATCCTTGCTTATTATACCTAAAGCTTCTTCTTCTTTATAAGCGCAACGTTATGCTCGCACTATGGCTGCCATACTATTACTTAGTGAGATAATATCATCTCCGTATTTTCGCTGTGCGAAAGTAGGGTTAGTGTATGTTATAATAGCAAGTCCCTTGTCTTAATAACCCTTATCTTGTTTAGAGTGCACTAAAGCAAATATTTAATCGTCCTATAATGTTCGCTCTGTTTTTAACGCTAAATATACGCGTCCTATAACTTTTAACAGTCTTTAAGTTCCCTAAGTAACTTATTATAGGGTCTCGTGTTTAATCTGCCGCTATAAAGCTTAACAGTAAGCTCTTAAGCGCCTTAGATAAGCTTCGTCGTTTGTAAAAAGCAAAGTAGGAGGCTATAGCTGCTTAACAGCATGCCCTTAAAGCCTATTTATTGGCCTCTGCCCGTCTTCTTTATCTTAAATATATTTATAAGAAGGTTTATTCTAAGAAGTAGAAACTAGTTTAATAAGGTCTATCTAAGCTAGGTAATAAAAGGACTGGCTCTCCTCCTATAAGGGAAACAACTCTAAGTAGCTCAGCAATTGCTTCTCTTGGGTCCCCCTTAGGTAACTTATTCTTTAGCAATCCTTTCTTATTAATACTACCTAACCTACTTTCTTCTAATACTCCCATACCTTTCCTATAGCGTTTTTTAGGTTGCTTAGTAGTTCCTAGGTAGTCTCGCTATAGCCTATCTACTTTACTTTATACTACATTTTGTTATCTACGTCCTTATAACTAATAATCCTTAAAACTTGCTATTTGTCTTCCTCTTATCCTCTATATATGTCTGCCTTATAGACTAGTGGCTTAATATTCCCGTATACTGGCTCTAGCATTGCAATGTGTTGTATAGGGTAGATTTTCATTTTAGCTAGTAGGTTTAACTTATACATAACTAATAAAATTCTTTGCTTAACTTTAAAAGGTCCTAGTCTAACATAGTCCAATTTCTTACTTAGTCGTTAACTCTTAAAATTTTTGTGTAGTAGCTATACTTTATCCCCCTCCTTAAGATCTGGTCCCTTAGATCTCTTAGCATTATAGTACTGTTTGTACTAACTTAATAGCACGAGTGAGTCGTATCCACGGGCATGAAATACATGTAGTATTGTATGCTTGTTTGGATGGTGACTATCGATTATATAAAGTAGACTACGTGGTCTATATACTAATACATCCTCCCCCTGATTAGTCAGTGCTTCATAAGTACACTAGACGCGTAAGCGAGTAGTTGGTACACCAAACGCGTAAACGCGTACCTAGCGTACCGAACGCATAGGCACGCGGTTAGTACGATAGGTGCTGTAATTATACACTAGCGGTACTTGAAAAATAAAACCACTTATATACAGCCTCTGTAATTGCTTTAATAGAACCATAAAACACAAAAGAAAATATATAGGAAATCTCCCCTAAGGTGCCGTCTAGGCTGCCTTCCAAACGGTGCCCTAAGCTGGCCATAAGTTCTGCTTACGGTCCGTAGAATAAACCATACGGCCTTTTGACGGGCAGTAGACAAGCCATAAGTCGGATCGTAAGGGCCGCCAAGGCGCTAGTGCTAAGCGAGCCAATGGCGATTTTCCATCCCAGGGATGGAAAATCGTAATTAGTCAATTCGACTACCCTATAGAATTTGGCGGGTTATATGAGTCCACCAAGTTCCACCATAGCTTTCTACCGTTTTCCACCTGTACCGTAGGTGCTCCGTTAGTCCCGTTCTACCCATTCTGTGACTTCTAGGTTAAGCTTATTTGTGTTAATTAGGGTTTTAAGAGCTTAATACGGCTTTGCCTTAGTTATAGCATCTACTAGGTTGTCTTCGCTGCTAATCTATTTGACCTTCGTAATCTCGCGCTGTTCGTAGGCCTGACGTAAGCATATAAGGTCGACCATAAGCCTCTTCTCTTATATTGTACCTAGTTTAACTAGGCAGTTATAGAGGGACTTTGAATTGGTGTATAGAACCAGGGGTAACTGCTCCAGTTATAGAATCTTCTGGACCGTTGATTTAATTGCGGCTGCTATATTAAAGCCATAGGCTAGTGCATATAGCTTAGAAGCTAGTACACTGCGGGTTACTTATTTACACTTAATTAAAGACTAGTGCAGTATATTTGCGTCCTAATTGCGGTCCGTAAGTACAATTACAAAGCCGATTTGTGATAATAGGTCTTTGTTATTAGCAAAGGAGGCGTCCGTAAATACTATTATACTAAGGGAATTTAGGTCTAGTGGTATAAAAGTAAGTCCTCTTATTGCGTTGTCAATTTGCCATTAAATGCGCTTATTAAGCTGCTTGACATTTTCTTCTTACGGATCTACTGCCTAGGCCGCAAAGGATAAGTCGTAGGCAGATTCGGGTTGGCAGACTGTGGCTATATAGGCGCCTCTTACACGCTGTGCAGCGTATTGGTCCTTTGTATTTACGGTCTTACGGGTCTCTCCGCGGGAACTAGTAAGGTCCATAGGCTTTACTGTAACGGGCTTTAGGTTTTGGGCTTGGCGTTCCTAAGTCAGCTTAATTAGGTTGCCCTTTTATATAATTAGGCCTCTATTAAACTTGATTGGATTCTGCTCAGTTAACTACTCTTATAGCTTTGCCAAGAACTTGGCCTTTTATAGTTTAGTTTCTTTAGCGTCCGTAAAGGTCTAGTCTGCTAGGAATAGGGTATTATCTATTTAGAGTCCAATAATACTAAGGCCGTTTAATAGGCTATATAGGAGGTAGGGGTTGTAGGTTAACTATTCTATTTTAAGTTTACTAATGTGGTGCTAGTAGTATGTCTTAAACTAATAGTTTCCGGCTTCTAGTACTCCGTACAGAGGTTTTATAACCCGTAGGATTATTCCTAATTATAGGTTAAGCTCGGGGGGTAGCCGTATAAAGATGTCCCTACTTAGGTAGGTATTAGACTGCATATAGGCTTGCGAGATGTCCTGTAGGTAAAGAGCTACGGGTTTGCTTTGCTGTAGTCCAGACATAAGTGCAAGTATAATCCGTTGGCTGACTCGTTAAATTGTAGGCAATTGTGTAAGGACTAAGCCCTTCCCTTGGTCGTTATAGGCTTATATGATAAGCCTTGATTTTTTAAAAGCTTTATTAGTACCCAGGTGCTTAATTTTGTTAACGAAGCGTAAGTTAAATATACGGACGCCTTACGGAACGTCTTTCTCCGTTATAACCGCAAAGACGCCCTTTTCAAGTAGTCCGTTGATCTCTTTATGTTATAAGTCCGTAAAGGGGGTTTCCTGTACTAGAACTAATATATCTGTAGGCGGAGATTACCTTGCGGATATTCCTGCGGAGGTTAGGTAAGTCTCCGTTATAGTATTCTTAGTTATAGGGTGCTTTTAGGGGCGTCCTCGACCGTGCTTTACGGTAGGTATAGTAGGTTTAGTGGGTTTCCGGAGGACTTCTAGGGTAGGCAAGGGTGCTTCTAGCTCGTTTGGTTCGGTGGTCGCTTCTAGTTTGTCTAGTTTGGCGGTTACCTCCAGTTTATCTAGCTTAGTAGTTACTTCTAATTTGTCTAGCTTGACGTTATAGGTGTCTTCGGGCCGAAAGTAGGGTTTTATAGACGTGCTCCTAAAGCTAGTTGGGCCGCTAGGAAGTTATATATAGCATATCTCGTTTTCTACAGCTAGTAAATGGTAGGGTCCAGTCTACTTGCCGCTTTTACGCCATATAAGGACTTCAGAGTTAAGTGGGAGGTCGTGTACTGGGGTTATATTAGGTCCGTTATAGTGGTGTAGGGCGTTATTGACAGCTTGTTTGGCCTGTAGCTTGACTATCTCGGCTATTGCCTTCTGTATTACAGCTACTCGTTCCGTAATAGACGGGGTAGGAGGATTTAGGTTACTTATTCTTAGGTAGGCTCCGTAGACTAAGAGGGTAGGTACTAGTCTATTTGGGCTAGTAGTGTTGTTAATGGCTTTTATAGCTATCTATAGAGCCAGTTTCTTTTAGATATCCTTATACTTATCCATAATAATCTAGTAAGCTCTCCATAGGGCTAAGTAAACTTGCTTAATAAGCCTAATAGACTAATGCGCCTTAACTAGAACGGCTTTTATTAATATAGCTATGGCTATAGCATACTGCTGGAATTCCTTGCTAATGAAGTTCCTACCGGCGTTGTAGGTGATATACTTAGGAGGTCCAATGTATATATTAATCTAGCAGGTCTATAAAATATCTTAAGTGTGCTTTATGGATATATTTTGCAACTAACAGGCAGCTTAATAGCGGGTTACCTTGTTAATTATATATAATACTAGGCTGCCGTTAATATACATAATGTCTATGTATACTGAATGGTTGAAGTTAAGATCCTTATAAAGGGTAAACTTAAATCGGCCTAGGGAACGTCTGTATTTCTAGTAATAGGAGCAGTATTTAGTTAGGTAATTAACTGCCTTCTTATTAATGTTATCGTGTCTAGAGTGTTTAAGGACTCTATATAGCTTTTTGGCTAACGGGTAGCCAAAATAATAATATAAACGGTGGATCTCTGTACTGGTAAGGTAGCACGGGTTATAGTTAAAAGATTCCTAAATATAGGTCCGTAAAGTCTCTCCCTATATAAGGAACGGGTGTCCAAATCGTTATGTAATTGGTAGGGTAATATGCTTGCTTCCTAGGGCAGTTACGGGGCCAATTAAGGTGTTTGTAATATTGTTATAGTAAACCTATAACCTGTCCATGTCCGCAAGGCAAAGTAAGAAAGGGGTGTCTGCTTTTACTATATAGAAGTTGACTAGGCCAATTAGGGTCTTAACTATAACTAATCTAATTAATACAGTTGAGCCAATGCCAAATTGGACGTTTATGGCCCTAGTTTATATAGTGTTAATGTCCGTATTATTATTTGCGGTAGTCCTATATATAAGGTATTATCCGTAACCTATAGTAGACTTCTTAGAGGCGCCTATATCGATTATAACACCGTAGAATTCCTTAGGGGTATAGCGTTCTGTAGTAATATATGCAAATGGGTCCTGCTTATAATCTATAACGTCCATAATAGGGGTGCTTATAGAATGGTTTTTAGGCGCAACTGAGTGTATAAAGGAACAGTTGGCTAATACAGTTATAATATTAAAGGCTTAGCTGTCTGTAAAAGGTCTAAAAGTAGTTAGGAATGTCTCTAAGGTCTCTTATTCTTAAGCGTCTAAGTTAAAGTTAATTATAAGGGCTTCTATTAACTTATTAGGGGGCTCTTCTGCTTCCTTTTCTTTGTATTCCAAAATGAACTGGCTAATACGGCTATTAAGTCTCTTCCTAGACTTGTTATATTCTTCCTAGGTATGCCTTATAGACCAACATCCTTCCTTATTACATACAAAGCACTTCTGGCTGGTTTGTCTGTGGGGGTATGTTTTTATATAGGGGTTACTGCGGGGGTTACAGGTAGGACTTAGTCGGTACAGGTGCTGCTAGCAGTAGCGGCGGTCTGTAAAGTAGACGTTTAAGTCTATTTACGGATATTAAATATCTGTAATAAAGGCTTGCGTGCTGCCTGGTAGGTTTAAGACTTTATATATTATAATAGAGGAGCGTAGGTTATTAATAAGGCCAGCTAAGGTATCTATAGGCTTATAGTAGGCGTACTTGTAGGGCTCTACTTCCTAGTAGGCCGTAATAAGTTTATTATACAGGAAGTTGTCCGTTTAAAGCTTAATATTAAGACCGTGCTATAGGTGGCGGAGGTCTTTAATAAGGATTTACAGGCACTCTATGGTTGATTTTTTAGTGTTCTTGTCCATTACGGTCCGTAGCTTGGTCGCATTCTATTAGGTAAGGATATTACGCTTATATTCTAGTCCTTTAAAGTAATTATGTATAGCTTTATATAGCTTATTAAAAGGAATACTAAGGGGGTTACTCTTAAGGTTAGTATAGTAGTGGTCAAGTACTAGGCCGCGCAGTATAGTAGAGTAGGCTTGGCTGAACTTCTATTTAGGAATATCAGCCTTCTAATAGAGGTCCATAAAGATGGTTAGTTTAAAGTCAAAGTTGTCGTTTTCACTGCTATACTTGGATTTGTCGGTATAGAGCTTAGCTAGGTTAGCTAGTTCCTTGCTATAGGTCTTTGCTTAAATAGTTTGCGGATCTGTGACTTAAATAACGGAAGGGGTTTGGTCCGTGTTTTAGTTTACGGGGGTATTACGTTCCGTAATTTGGGTTATAGGGGTATTGCGGTCCGTAACTTAAGTACTAGGTATGCTTTAGCCTGTAAAATTAATTCCAAAACTGCTTAGGTTTATAGGATAAATTTAGTTAAGAGGGTTAGGTATAAGGCTAGTGATTATATTAAGTTTAGAAGAAGCAAAGAGTTCCTTAGTTTCTTAAAACTGGTCTAGGATTTCCTCCTTAGTCCATTCCGTTTGGTCCTTTTTGTGTATTGTGTTGTATAAGGACTATACAACAGTAACTCATTTATTCCTTTTAACCCATACACCTTGGTTACGTAAATGGGTTCGTAGTTTGCAGATAGTAGTAGGGTTATAGGCTTTAAAAATAGCTTCCGTAAAGTCCGCAAAGTCTTCCTGGTATTGCTCCTATAGGTCGTCATTTATAAGCTTAAAGTATCTGTATTTAAGGATTTTGAAACTGATATAGTTGTTAACGTCATTTATAGATGTAACGTCAACTCCTTGTCTCTACTTCTTTTGACCTTCGCTGACTTGCTTGCTAATATCTGCTATACTATATAGTGTAGTATGTAGCGGGCGGAAGAGTTCTTATAAGGGTCCATAAAATCGGTTTACGGGCCGTAAGGGTTCATAGGAGGGTAAGAGGTCTCCGTAAGGGGTCTTAATAGGTCTATAATAGTTCGCAGAAGGGTAGGGGGTCTCCATAAGGGGTCCGAAAGAGGTGTAGTAAGAATGGGGGTTTGAGGTTCGGAGGAGGTTAAGGATAGGGGGTTCTATAAGGGGTCTAAAAAGACGTCGGAGGTATTAAAGGAGGGTGTAGTAGGAGCAGGGGTTTAAGGTTCGAAGGTAGGTCGAGGGTAGGGGTTTCCGTATAGGTCTATATTCGCGTCTATAAACTTCCGGTAAACCGTACTAAGACTTAAATAAGTATATAGAGTTAGTAATAGGTCCGTAATCCCCGACTTCTGACCTTCTAGTAGGTCGTACTAGGAGTCTAAATAGGTGGTCGCTGTCGTATATATCGCTTAGTGGGAGGTGTTGAGTGATTGCTAATCTGTGCGCGCTTACTAATCAGTGTTCGTACTAACTTAATAGCACGAGTGAGTTGTATCCACGGGCATGAAATACATATAGTATCGTATGCTTGTTTGGATGGTGACTGTCAATTATATAAAGCAGACTACGTGGTCTATATACTAATGCGTCCTCCCCCTAATTAGTTAGTGCTTCATAAGTGCACCAGACGCGTAAGCAAGTGGTTAGTGCACCGAACGCGTAAACGCGTACCTGGCGTACCGAACGCGTAGGCACGCGGTTGGTACGATAGGTGCTGTAATTATATAAGTACCTTTTTATTCGTTCTTATACTAGTTTAGCTGTTTCTTTAAGGTCTGTATAAAGATTTATTAACGTCTTTATTCTTTATTTAGCTATACTACTCGTCCTTTTTGCTTAATATAGTAATAACGATATTCTTAGCTCGTACCCGTAATTCGCCTTAAATGGTAATATCCCTATTTCTTCTTATAGTGTCGCATTGTATGCAAACTGTATAACTGGTAATAATGATACCCAATTATTCTATGCGTAATTAATATAGTGCCTTAGATACTACTCTAGTGTCTAGTTTAGTCTTTTCATTTATCCGTCCGTCTATGGATAATACGCTATAGATATTACTGCGCGAACCCCTTATTCTGCCAAAAACACCTCCTAAAATATTATTATAAATCTTAGATCTCTATCTAATACGATCTTGCCTAGTGCTCTATATCTTGCGAATACTTCTCTTATATAGATTCTAGTGACATCTTCTACTAATATCTCTTTAGTGCATGCTATAAAGTATCCCCACTTTATTAGCTTATCCACTATTACTAAAATCGCGTTATAATCTTATCCTGTAATAGAATCTTTTAACTTTAGTAACTTAATAATAAAGTCCTATAATATAACCTCCTATGGTCTTCCTGGTGTCTTAACAGGTTATAGCCCTCCATACAGCTTATACCTTGTCAGTTTGTTCCTTTAGTAGTCTAGATATTTCTTTATAACTTATCTTACTAGTCCCTAGATTTCTTAAATAATGTACTCTTTTTAAAGTCTTAACACTAAGCCTGTAGCTCTATTATATCCTTATATTATTCCCTTATGGAATTCCTTAATAAATTCTTCTATAATAGACTTAGGTATATACGTTGCTTTTCTATTTTTATATTGCTCTAAGTCTAGATCCTCTGCCTATGCTTTTTAGATCTTCTATATCTAATTACTCTCTAGTAATTTATAGATCTAATTTTCTTTAGTTACTATAATCCTTAGATAATTATACCTAATTAATCTATCTTAATCCCTTTGTAACAAAGCTCCTAATAGCTTTTCCTTATTTTATAGTTTAGCTTTCCTGCTTAGAGCGTCTGCTTATACATTGTTTATACCTTTAGTATACTGAATTTTAAAATGGTATTCTATAAGCATTTCCGCCCATCTAACCTATCTTTAGTTGAGTTTCTTTATTATTAGGAATCCTATAAGGTTCTTATGGTCTATCTTAACCATAAATGGTTTCTCTATGCCTTGTAAGAATACTCTCTATTTCTTAAGTGCTGTAACTATACCTAATAACTCCTTATTATAGATATCATAGTTTAACTCTACAGGTGTTATCTTTTAACTATAGTATACCACTGGGTGCTATCCATCTTAATATTTCTATAGGAAGCACGCCCCTAGTATAAAGTTTAATATGTCTGTTTCTATAACCATCTCTAGACCTGGTTAATAGATCTTAAGAACTGGCTCCTAGGTAAACAACTCTTTAACTCTCTTAAACAGTTCTTATTATTTCTTTCCCTATGCCTACAGTTCTTCTTTCTTTATTAACCGCGTAAATAGCTTAATGTCCTATAACTATTGCGCTATAAACCTTCTACAATAATTGCAAAACCCTAGGAATGATCTTAACTATATAATGTTCTCTGGTTCCTACCAATTCACTATAGCCTTAATCTTCTTTGGATCTATACTAAGTTGGCCTAGTTTAATAATAAATCTAATAAAATTAGTCTTCTAGGTAAAGAACTTGCATTTCTTAATTGCTACTGGCATCTGTTCTTCTTATAGTCTCTTTAAGACCTATTTAATGTATTCTCTGTGCTCTTCCTTACTCTCTAAGTAGATAATAATATTATTAAGGTATGCTATAACAAACTCATCTAGGTGTTCTCCTAACACACTATTAATTCGCTTCTGGAACATTACTAGTGCATTTATAAGCCTGAACTATATAACTAATAGCTTATATAGTCCTTCCTTTAACCTAAAGGCTGCCTTCTATTTATCGCCTTCCTTGATTCTAATCTAATAGTACGCCTATCTTAGATCTATCTTTGTAAAGATCTTTACATTACCTATCCTGTCTTAGATTTCGCTAATTAAGGGTAAAGGATACCTATCCTTCCTAGTAATGCTGTTTAACTATCTATAGTCTATATACATCCTAAGTTTTCCATTTTTCTTTAGGATGAACAGTACTGGATATCCTGCTAATAATTGTAACGGTCTAATATATCCCTTTTATAAGTTCTCCTAAATAAACTCCTTAAGCGCTACTGACTTGGTTTTAGTAAGTATATAGATTAGAAAGAACTTTAGACTTATTCCCTCTTCTAATTCTATCTCATGGTCCTATGCTATATGCTTTAACAGCTTTTCACTTTCTAGTAACTATAACTTTTTACCATACTTATGGTATTTCTTTAGTACGTGACTTAAGCCTCGCTTAGTCTCCTTATATATCACTCTAACTTAGTACTATACTAACTTGGTTTACTATCACACTTTACGCCGTTGTGTATCCTTAATATTAACCTAACCTATAACCCAATCAATCTTTAGATTGTACTCCTATAACTAAGGTATTCCTAGTATCGCCTTATCCTGTCCTAATAGTAGGATATTAAAAGACATTCTAACTAGTCTCCCCTTAATAGTTATCTAAATAGGTCCTGTTTTAAGATTAATAATACCTCCTCTGTAGGCTATCTAATCTCCTAAAATCGTTATAAGTGGATATAGGTGTTCCTTTTATCTATATAGTAACCCCATCCTTTCTACTACTTTTAGTGATATGTGGTTCCTAGTTGCTCTATTATCTACTAACACTTTAAACTGCTAATCTTACTACTTAGCTCTTAAATTTAGGTGCTAACCTTAAATTTCTTTAAGGGTCTAAGGCTTTAATACTAGTTCCCTCTAGTCCTATATACCTCCCCTTTTCCTAACTGTTGGCTGCTAGATCCTGCCTATACTTAGTTTAACTTTAGCCAATACTTAGTTTGTTTCTTTTCCTCTATATACCATAGACAAGTGTTCTCTGGGCACTCCTACTACTGTTATCCATCTAGGTATTCTTCCGTAAGGAATCTTCCTAGTTAAAGTATTAAGTCTCCTTAACCTTATACTTCTACTGGGTGCTAACTATATATATACTTAGCATTTTTAAACCGCTTTTCCTCTGGTGCCTAATATATCCTTACTAGGTACTTCCAGTTCTTATCTTTAAGTACTCTATATATATTATACGTGTTATCCATATAAGCTATCCATAATAGTATATAATACGCTATATATTTTAGGTTAACTCTTAATTTATCTTTATTTTTAAGTTTAAACCTATACCTAGTTAACCTAACCACTAGTATTTCCGCTATAGGTACTAAGATTTATTACTCACTTCTCTAGTCCCTAGATCCTTCTTCTAGGTTCCTTAATATTATAATTAATACTCCTTTAATATAACTTATATATTTTTCCGTAATGGGTTAGTCTTAGACAACTTTTTTATCTAGCTATATATAAAAGTCTTCCTATTTATCGTTGTGTTATTGCCTATACCACTTTCTATACAACTGGTTTAGTGTATATAGTCTATCCGTTAGAAAGTACCTTATTATTACTGCGTTATAACATCCTTTAGTATATCTTTCTTTAAACCTGGTTAGAATATCTAGATCCTCTTCTTATTCTAGTTTATCTAACCATTTTACCCTAGGTGTCCCTATACTTGGCCTATTAGTAACTCTTTATATAGGTGCTCTGTCCCTTATATAACCTAGTATAGCTAACCTCTTATCTAGCTTTTACTCTTACTATATAATAATTCTTGTTTTAAACTTATCCATAGTTTCTTACTTTCTGCGTCTTGCAGCTAGATCTTTATAGTCGTCTTACTTTCTAATCCTAGTATTAACTGTTTAATCTTTAGGCTGAATACTGCGTTTACCTAGGATTGCTAACGTTCTTATTTATTCTCTAAACTTATAGTTCTTAAACTTGCGTCCTATACTCATTTGTTTATTACTAAACTAAATTACTACCCTTTCCCATCGGTTTTCGTCCGTTATGGGTTCTTAGGTGTGTTTTATCTTACTTTAAAAATCTTAAGCTTCTTTTATCTTTTCTTAAGAATCTTAAGCCTGTGGCCTTTTGCCTTTATTAAGTAATAAGCTAGCACTAGTAGTTATCTACTTGCTTAGTTTCTTCTAAACATTACTCCTATTATCTTATAAAGCGATGGAAATTGTATCTAATAGTGTTGTAATACCCATTACTAAACCCTGTTCTGTAATGGTCTTAGTCTCTATTTCTGTTTTAACTTCTTTAAGGTCTACATACTCCTAGTAAGCTGCCCTTATTGCCTTATTATTGGTAAATGTTTCGTCTATGTTAAATTTATCGTCTTTAATATCTAATCTGCGAACTAGTTTGTTAGTTTCTTTAAACTTAGATAATAATGGCTCCTATAGCTAATAGCTTGCGCCGTACTTAGCATCCTTATGAATTTGGCATACGTTGTTGTAATAATACACAAAACTGTTAATTGAACACTCTTTTATTTTTTACAGTGCACTATCGTCCCTCTGTATGTACGTGCTGTCTGCTAGCCTAGTTCCCTTTACTGCGTAGTTACTCTAACTACCTCTATAGTCTCTAGTAAAATAACCTTGTTTTCCGCAATTTATACAAGCCCTATTTTTAAACCACTTTTCTTGCTGTGGAGTCCGCCTAAACATCTTTTACTACTAAGATCCCTAGTTTAGCCTCTACTCCTAGGTCCTTTAATCACTTAATCCTTAACCTTTAGGTTTCTATAGTTTCTTTTCCTATCTTTAGGTTTCTTTAGTACCACTTAGGTCTATTAGCTCTACGCCATTCTATAGTTTTTGGCTCTATATCTGTCGTTACGTACTCTGCGCCTTATATAACTGTGGAACTCTGTCTTACCCTCTTTTAGCTTGTTCCCTTTAATAGATTCTATTATTAATCTTTATTAACTAATCTATTAACTCCCTTAGAGTATCCGCATCTTCTATTAGGATGATTGCGTCCTGGACTTTAGCCTTAAGTCCCTATTTATACTATACTATAAGCGCCCTGTCGTTCCACTCAACCTATATAGCTAGTGTTTAAAACTGTGTTGTATACTTAATTGCTAAAGTGCGTTATACTAAGTTCTAAAGCTTTTGTTCCGCTGTAGTTATAGCTTCTAGGTCTTTAAATATTTGCATTAACTATTCTACAAACCCGTTCTAACTGGTAAATATATACCGTACATCCTGGTTAGTAGTTATTATGCTATTGGCCTATATTTCCGTAAGATATAGCTTAAACCACTTAAGTGCCCTCCCTGTCAGAAACAATCTTGTATAGGTTACTTGGTCTAACAATGTTACTAACTTCGCTCCTTCCTATACTACCTTAAAGTACATCTGCGTAAGAAATCCTTTAAGCTTTAACTTCTCTCCTAAGAATTGTTTAATTAAAGGTAGCTTAATCTTTACTACTCTAATTCCATTAATGCGTTTTTTAAGTATCCTATTATTATCTTATAAGTGATTAACCATTTCCTATAACTGACCTTACGTAACCACTTAAGAATCCCTATTGTCCATACTGGTATCACCTAGCCCTGAGGTTGTAGCTGCTATTAACGCTGTTATAACTGGTGCTGCTCTTAGTGGTATGTTATTTAACCTTATTTAAATACCGTAACCTTGGTAGTGAATATGTAACGGAACCTTATAGCAGGAACTACAGTGGGTTCTATTATTAGGCTGGGTATATAGGTAAGAACAAAATAACAACATAATAACAACTGGTGGAGTAGTTGCCCAATAAATTAACTCTAATTGTATTCTAAGATTTACTACAAGGAGAGAACTATCTACGGTAGGGACTGAGGTCCTTTAAATACACAACCATACGCCTAAGAAATCCTCTCTTGTACGTAAGGTACGTGTTATACGTATTATATATAGCGTACACTGCGTATACTTCGTACACTGCGTATAACATTATATGACTTGCTTACCATTCCTCGTTATATAGTTCCACCGGATCCATCCTAGACCGTGCCTGTATCAACTAACTAGCTTCCAGCGACTCCTCTCCAAGTAGTCGTAACATCATACTTAAAGCGTCCGTAACATCTAATGCTATGGCCTATCCTTGTACCGCTGGTTTACTAAAACGTAGCTAATTTAAATAGAATGTAGGCAGCCTTTACCGCCAAACTTTGTATTATCCCGCTTTCTCCTAGACTTGTGAGTGGTAGTAGCATTAAGTTATTAACTTAGCCAAGGCTCCTTCTTGTGGTGGATGCATTGCAATAATACATACTTGTTCCGCCTGCTTGAGTCAACCACGTATGCGAAGCCTTGAAATAGTGACCAGTTATATAAGCGATCTTCTGCATTAGCGTAAGTAGCAAAGGCCTTGCCGCTTTGCGGTGGATATTAATGGGCGACTGGTATATTATTTATGGCGCTCTGAATAACCTTGACCTTTTCCTTGCCTATAAGAGGATGCGGTACCTACTTGGGGATATATAGCGTTGGCTCTGCGGCCTTCCTATTATAGGCTTTTGGTATAGTAACCTTAAGCTTAGATTTAGGTAAGTTCTGGCCTAGTAGAGGCCTTATAGGAGTCTAGAGGGGGGGGGTAGTAAAGTAGAGGTAAGCAAGTTTATTTTCTAAAGTAGGCGACCAGCTATAATTAGAGCCCCTAGAGTTATTTACCAATGGATCTTGCGTACTATATAGAGGGCTAGATAGCATTAATATAGCTAGATATTTAGGCTTCTGACCTATAGGGCTTGATTTTATATATATTAACTCCTTCTATAGTAAAGGGCTTAGAGTTTGGGCCTATGGCTTAAAGGCTCCAGGCTAAGTCGGCTGTGGCGCAATGCAGGGTGTTAAAAAAGGGGAGGGCGTAGGAATGATCGCGCCCGCTGGAATCTCTGGTGGTGTAAAGGGACTAAATCTAGGAGGTAGCACGTTGTCTAGCGAAGGGTGTTTATCTATATACTGTCTTATATGGGCGTCCTTATCTATAAGAAGCTTCTGCTCTTGGGCTTATTGCTGCTCCCGCTCAAGCTTCTCCTAATTGTATATCCGGGCTAGATTCTCTCGGCGGTTTTGGGTAGCCTGCTGTACTAACTAAGGCCGTTGGTGACCCTTTGGAGGTAGTACAATCTCTCTTAATAGAGGGCTTGGAGTTTGGGCGTGCTTAAGAGCCTCCGCATAGCTCCGTAAAGGTGTACTGTATTGAGAATTGGAAAGCGCGGGGGAGTCCTTAGGGCTGGTACCCCCCCCTGTTATACCACTGAAAGGCTATAAATTATATTGTGAGGCTATAAAAGTAATAGGAGTACTAAAAGCAAAGGCTGAAATAAATTAGGATTAATCTATATAAGGAATAGGGTGTATACAGTCATTGTTAGTGGGTTGATTGGTAGGGGCATTGTATGGCTTTAAGACGTGTATTGGAACGTGCTCTCCTACGCCTTGATTCTGAAGCTGGTTGCTTGGGCACATTATTTCTGAAGTGATAGAATATTAGGGTAGTATACTAAGCCGCTTTTGCGAGAGCTGGGATAAGTGTAGACAACGGTTTAGTGCTTAATTAAAATAATCTTTGTTATGGTAAGGATGTTGATTATAAAATGTTGTTGTGGGCGACGCTAAAGCTCCGACCATGCTCGGAGCTTCGGCGCCCCGCTCTGGCCAATCAGAACGGGGCTTGGCGCCGGTAATAATACCACTTCCTGCTTTGACTTCCTACTGGGGGGTAGGAGGTCGGTATTCTCCTATAGCACTTTGAGGCAACAGTGCTCTTAAGCCTTCTTGGTTTTAACATAAAGATGCCGCCAATCTTATATAGCCCACTTCGGCGGTATGAGTCCCGACTTATTCACCTTCATCCAGGGCAGTGGCCTGATCCTGTCTCGTTCACTCTTCATCCTTTTTCGCTGCAGCCACCAGAATTACCATTCTTTGAAGCGGTGTCTTACACATGGGGCGACCAAATAATGGCGCCCGTCTTATGTTCAGGAATGACAACCCAGGTCACGAAGAGCGTTGAAACCTTGCTGCGGCGGTTTCGCCTTGCAGCCGACACACGGTAGAGAATTTTCCTGATCAAAACATTTAGAAGCCTTGAAGTTGCTAACACGCACCACAAGGTTGTTGTGGGTCGATGCACTGTGCATCAATCAAGATGACATCCAAGAGAAGATAGATCAAGTCCAAGCAATGGACTTAATCTATCAGCGAGCAAGTCGTGTCTTGATCTACCTCGGCGAGGCGGATGACTACAGCGACAGTGCCATGGATGCCATTGCCGAACGCAAAACTTCTACTGGCTCGATACAGAAAAAGGTACTCGATTTTTTTGAACACCGACCATGGTTCAGTCGTGTCTGGGTATTGCAGGAAGTGGCCTTGGCAGACTGCGCTTTGGCGATATGTGGGTCGAAATGCGTTCCCTGGGCCAATTTTCCAGCTTGGTGGGCTCAGAATGCTGCGTACCTCCAAGACAGAACCCCCCCTTCAATACTAGCCTACAATCCTGCCATGAAAAAATCTTTCCTACAACAACTTTACGACACAAGGGTGAGTCGTGCTAGCGACCCTCGAGACAAAGTTTACGCACTCGCCGGAATATTGTCGCCGGAGGATAGGTTCGTTCTTGCACCGGACTATAGAAAATCTGTCGCTGAGATATATGCTGAGGTAGCAGCCAAAATTATTAAACACCAATCATCCCTCCGGATACTCTCCGCCACGCAACTGATCGGGGAGCAATGTCCCAAATTTGACGGAACCTCTGGCTCTTGGGTTCCAAACTGGAGTAAAGAATCTCTTTTAACGTCCTTGGGTCTTTCAAATCTGTATCTTGAGCCATACGATGCAGGTGGTAGCATTGCCCTTACAAAGTTCGAAACTAGGGAGGAAATGGATTTCCTACATCTTAAATGCTATGGGATCACACTGGACGTGATTCAGGAGACTAGTAGTGTGTGCCCCATTGAAGCACCTGGGGAATCAATCGCTAAAGTCTTGAATGAGTGGAATGGCCTGGTAAGTGGTAGATCGCTGACCATAGCACATGTGAGCTTCCAGATAGCCTAGCTAACTCTTTTTGCTCCAGATTTCTTTGGCAGAAGATGAATGCTTCAAACCTACGTCGAGACTTGGAAAGGGGATATTCTTTGTCGGCGAAAAATTCTTCCTCGTGGACCCCGCCTCGGACGTTCTATGGCCTACCATACGTGCACAGCCATCTACAACATTGGAGCTAACACCTGATGAACTCGCAAAACGAGAGGCCTGTCCCGTAACGATCGACGGCCTGAAGTTTTGCCTTGGCCGCAGATTTCTAATCACCAAAAGCGGTCTTCTCGGTCTTGCTCCGCCACTGGCGATCCCTGGAGATATCATAGCCATTCTTCTTGGTGCTCCAGTTCCTCACGTACTCCGAAAAAAAGATAGCTATTACACACTTGTCGGTGAATGCTACGTTAATGGCGTTATGAACGGTGAGGCGCTGGCTCACTTAAGCAAAGAAATAGCACTGCAAGTGCCTGGGCATCGAGTCAGGCCTTTTCAGAAGAGCAAGTCGACTGCGCCATTAGAATGGTTCTTGATAAGGTAAAGGGGGATTGACTTCCATCGATGGAATTGGGTAGGTTGCATTCAGTCCTAAGCCTTACTACTTGTGTTCAACCATTGCGACGGTCGTGATGTCCGTGGTGGTCGCAAGTGACTTCGGAGGGAGTTAAGAATACATCACATACCTTAGCCCTTGTAACGACATCAAACCGATATAAGCATAGTGGTTACTGATGCCAAAAGAGGCAGAATTTCTAATTAATAGCATTTATAAGCTAGTGCCACTTACTCCACGCTTAAGTATAAAAAGGCGTAATCCGCAATGGAGGCGAGTGGGGAGATCTAGGAAAATTGAAAAGCGAATTCGAAAATTAACAAGCGGCCAGAGGACAAGCCAAGAGCAACGGTATTCCTAAAAACAGCAATACAAATTTCTCAATACTCAGAGGGAACCTAAAGCATACCTTCTATACCCTAACGAACCTACTACTCCTTCACAAATATACCGTGTGAAGGACTCGATTGGCAGGGAGATGTGGTAGGTAAAACTCCCCTATTCGTTTGGATAAACGCCCCATCCTCGGAGAACGAAAGGATTTCAACAACGGTGTCCCCCTCGAGCGTCTGCAGCGCCGCCCCTGTCCCGACATCCCACAGCTTGACTGTCTTGTCGCGCAAGGCCGACGCCAGCATCTTGCCGTCCGGCGAGAAGGCTACCACGCTGACCCAGCTTGAATGGCCCTCCAGAGTCTACAGCGCCGCCCCGTCCCGGCATCCCACAGCTTGACCATCTTGTCGTCCGAGGCCGACGCCAGTACCTCGCGTTCCGGCGAGAAGGCTACCGCGCGGACAAAGTCCGAATAGCCCTCGAGCGTCTGGAGTAAAGCATCTGGAGTAAAGCATTCCAGTCCTGTTCGGCTTTAGGTAATCTTTTCATCCAGCGAGGCGCCTTGTCTATGGCGCTCTTGTTTCGTCCCTTAAGTATCGCGCTAGTCGCGATACTTAGTTCATTGGGTCAATTAATCGCTGGTCCAAGAACCTACTGGAGTGGGGGGAACAGATGCGGAAAAGCCTCTAGAAGGATCGTTTCGATCACTCCACTTCGAGCTCCTTAGCCAGCTGCCCGACTTGATCCCAACCATTTGCCAATCCCGATGGGGACTCAGTGTGTCGATCGGAATATCAAAGAATGAGGATTCTGTCTATTGAATGTGGCTCTAGGGCCTCTATATATATATAAGAAAGGTGTAGGAATAGGAAAGAGAAGGGGGGAGGGGGGTGGCAATAGAAACAAGGGGTAGGTGACCGAGTCAAGACGGGGTAGGTGACTGAGTCAATGACTGAGTCAATGAATGGGTAGGTAGCTGAGTCGGGGTGGCAAGACAACCTGATTCAGGTCGACACAGTGAAAAACAATTAGAGGAACCAGCATTTGGGATATCCCAGAATTGTCTTCTGCCATCCAGAAATCCATTAACCAGGCGAACGGATTATCCCCTTTTTTGCAGTTTCCGAATACGGCCTGCGCTGCCAACTCGAGACCTGCGACCTCTGAAGAAGGCTTCGAAGAAACTATGAACCCCGACGTACATAGGCCCCAGCTCCTCCTTCAGCACGTCATCGGTGTTCGGTGGAGTTCGCGAAGCTGCTCGTGTTGCGGAGCTATGGCGTTTGTTGGATAGATGAAATAGGACGCGGAGGGGGTGTGGATTTAGTGATAGCTGGCCTTCACAAGCTGCTAAGCACTACAACCGGTGAAACCCATAGAAACTCTGCAATCCATCCTCTACGTACCTTTTCGCTCCTGGATAGATAGCCACTAGTAAGCACAGTCGTTAAGGTTATAGATCGTGGAAGCGCTCAAGCAACCCGTGTTCAATTGCGGTAGTGACAATCCACAAATAATGCCGTCATATCTCTCACATCAATCCGCAGCCATCCACATATGTGCATATCACTCACTCACTCACTCACACTATAAAGCTCACACCATATAGCTCACACATAGCAGTAAAACACTCCATTAACCAATTAACTTCCCACCTCTTTATCCCTCTCAGCCCATCTCCCTACCCAACTCCACCAACCATTATCTCACCCAGAGAAACCCCGCAAGCTCCATCTTCCCACTCCCCATAACAAGTCGCGTACAGAACCCACTCGTAGCACCGCAACCAACCCCGCCTCGACTCGCGCGCGCGGAAACAAACGGGCTCTAAGAATAAATAGAGGAAACGCCCGGATTACGTTCCCCGAAATGCTTACTGGCGCGCGTGCTAGATCTAACAAAAAGGACAAAGAAGAAGGGGCCTCTCGAACAAAAAAATCCAAGCAAAAGAGAGGAAAAGCAAGAGCCGAAACGCCAGATCTAGGGGAAACCGGTGAGAGAGAGGGAGAGAGAGGAGGGAGAAGAAAAGGAGGGTGGATAAGAACGAAGAGCGAATACAAAAGCCGTGGCAACGGTCTATCCAACACGCTGATTTTTTTTCTTCTGCCTACATCCCCGCTGCCCACACTCGTCCATTCATTAATCCAACGCTATTACCATACCATACCATACCAGACCTAGATCCAATTCCGAGCGATCCGCAACCCAAACCCAGCCGCCGGATCAATCCACCTACGCAATTCCCAACCCAACCCTCTCGCCATCCCCTACCCCGCCGCTCCCTCCCCCTCCACCACCACTCCTCCCCATCTCCCTAATCCTGCGCCCCTCCATCAAGCCCCTCAACCCGCGTTTCTGCAACCCAACCACGGCGCTTAACTCCCCCGCCCACACCTCCCTCTCCTCGCCAACCCCACTCGTACTCCCAATCTCACTCGCACTCGCACTCGTCGCCGAATTCGCACTGCCCCCCTCCTCCGCCCCGCGCCCCGCAACCCCAACATCAGTATCGATCCTCAGCGCCCTAAGCCCGGGCCCCAACGACGCCGCCCCAGATCCAACACCATTCCCATTCGTCACGACCACAGCTCCGGCATCCACGCCTTCGCCCCCTCCCCCAGCCCCAGCCGCCGCCGCAGCAGCAGCAGCAGACGCGCCCAACCCCCCCGCCACCGGGCCCAAAAACGCGACCCCGCTCCCGCCCCCAGCCGCCATGGCCGCCGCATTAAAAATGGCGGCTGTATTCCGCCCATCCAGCAGCGCGTGCAGGCGCTCGATGACGGCCTCCAGCAGCCCATCGACGCGGTACGGCCGCGCGATCTGCAGCAGCGAGCACAGGATCTGCGGGCTGCACAGCGGGGAGCCGGGCGGGGGCAGCGCGGAGGTGTAGAGGAAGTGGACGAGGGCCTGGACGGTGAGGTGGGTGTGAGGGAGGTAGAGGGCGCGGGGGCGGAGGGCGGGCGGGGGTCCGCGGGGGTCCGGGGGGTCGAAGGGCGAGCTGGGGGTGGCGGCGGAGGCGGAGGCGGAGGCGGAGGCGGAGGGGTCGGTGTTGTTTGTGAGGGTGGTCGCGGAGGAGAAGGTCGTTTTTATGGACGGCGTGATGGTGATGCTGGAGTTGCGCGAGGCCGGCGTGATGGTCGACGGACGCAGCGTCGCCGTGTCGAAGCTCTCGTGCAGCGGCGCGCTGCTGGCTTCGCGCAGGAGTTGGTTGAAGTAGGGTCCCCAGCGCCGCGCGATCAGGTGCGAGTTTACGGGGATCCGCTCGCCGCGTAGTGCGATGAAGTCCATGTCGGCGAGCTCGCGGAGGCCCAGCGTGAGCTGGCCTAGCTCGGCGGCGGCGGCGGAGAGCTGCCGGCCGCCGGCTTGGGCGTCCAGGCGGCCAGTTTGGAGCGGGGAGCTGATGGAGGCGTAGGCGGAGGTTGGAGCGGATTTGCGCGGGTTGTCGTACAGTCCGAAGGCTTCGAGCTCGACGACGCAGATGTTGGAGAAATTGATCCGGCGGTGGTTGTAGTCTTCCACGAGGCTGCGCTTGCGGTTGCCCAGGATCACGAAGCAGTTGCGCCGGTTCCAGAGCACGCCTCTGTTCCAACTGCCCTGACTGAATATGCTCCCGCCGGCGTCTATTCTACTCCACGTCAGTGTTCGGAGGTCCAGTGCCCACAGTGCGTATTCTTGCTTCGAGGATGTGAGGAAGGTGCCGCTGACGACGAAATGGTTGTCTATTACGCCGCCGTTGGGAAATCGAAGGCCGGGGGGTGAGAAGCTTCCGTGCATGGACTTTTCGGAGAGAGTGCCGTCTGGAAGCCTGACCTGAAGTTCTAGCTTCACGTCAAGGAAGTTGTAGTTCGAGTATATCAGCATTGCCGAACCGCCATCGGTCTCGCTCTCCGCTCTCCGAGAGTCTTGTGTCTGTGCGTCGCTACCGTTTCTTGTCCCCGTCCCAATCTTCGATGGTTCTAATGTGTTTAAAGGTGCCACTACGCTCCTGTAGGCTCCACAACTCCTTCCAAGAGTATTTGTTGCAGTCCACTTGAGACTCCTCAAATTGAAGACGCTTATTTGCTCAATGTAATGATTCGCGCTATCTTGACCGCCGACAACTACCATTTCGGCGCCACCCGTACCATCTAACTGAACTCCAAGTGAACCTTGGTTTGGATTCGCGGAAGGTGGGTTATGATGGATTGCTGTGAGTGGCGCACTCGGGGAAGAGAATACTGCAGACGAAGGCAATATGGTCGCGCAATGTGCGTATCGTCCTTGGGGAGAATCGGGTGTGGGAATGTTCATCCACGTTCGTGTAGGAACGTCGTAGATGTGGATATCCGACATAACAACAGCCTCAGGTTGCGCATCTGAGTTGCTGCCTTGTTGTGGCGGTATTGGTTGGCCGGCTTGCAGTGGAGCTGGAGACATTCCTCCATAGCAGACCAATTTTGTGTCTCCTAACGCACAAACGCTGTGAAAGTATCGAGGCGGTGGGATTTCGCCTTTGGTCTCCAACTTTGCCCAGTGCCGCCTAACAAGATCCAGCTCGTATAGATCTGCTGTGAGCAGGGGTCGTGTCCGAGAAAGCCTCCTCCCACCAAAGACGTAGAGTTTATCCCCAAGAATGGTTGTTGTTGCCCCAACTAAGGGATGAGGCTCCCTCCCTGTTGTCCGATGTACATTGCACACCAATCCCGATAACCCTGATGTCGCATTCGATGGAGTTGAAGATAGGCCTGCCGTCTGTAATATCGCAGGAGAAGGACCGGTGGAAGGAAATCCTGAGCCAGGTGTTCTTGATGCCGCGCTCACAGGAATTCGCTCTGTGGTTAGCTCCTGACCATCCGATCGGTTTAAGCTGCTTTGACTGCTGTTCAAGCTCGGTATGTATGCACTGGAACCGCCTCGAAACTGGTCCGAGTAAAGTTGTGATGGAGATGGTGCCGAGGTCTGCGAATCTATGGTGTTCGTCCTGCTCGTATTTGGCGTCTGACGAGCCATACTGGCAGGTTTAATAGGTGATGCACGAAGCGGCGCTCGAATGATTGAACCGTCACCCCGTGCATTAACAGGTGATGCAGACAATCTCTGAACAGGTTGGGCCCAATCCGGAATCAAGATTTCGACATGCCTGGACTTGGAACTGCTAGAATCCTCAGACGCCTTCCAGCCGGGTAAGGGGAAGTCCGAAATGCTACAGCACTCGCTGGATGTGCTCGTGGAAGATTTTGATGGGCTGGACTCAGCTGAATAGCACGGGCTACTGGGTGCTACTATCGGAACATAGCGCGGAACAACAATGGGAACGTACTTGGGCCTGGAAGTGGAAGGCGAATGATCGGCACCGGTCGTTGGTGAATGATTAAGAGAAATGGGGCACCTGGCCGGAGAGCAAACCTTGCAATAGGCGCGGACCAGGGAGCTTGCAGAATCCTCAGATGGTTTCCTCTCGGTGGACTGTACCCTTTTGGTCTTTGGAGATTTTGGCCTCCAGATAGATGAAGAGTCCTTGAGCGGAGCAGTGGATGATCCAACGGCGGGATATGCGATGACACCTAAAGGAATCATTGTCAGCGTAGCAATTAGATGTATTGAAAAATGACCAAAGAGAATAGGACGAGATTCCAGGAGCGGCATGAAGAGGACGAGCTAGCAGTTTTCAAGTACCTCGAACGACCTCCCCGGTACCAGCTGCGCGAATGATTAGGTCATTGCAGGCGTCGGTACACGATAGTATGGGTCTCGGCCAGCAACGTCAATTCTTGCATCAACGAGGACAGCCGTCGGTAGCACTATATGACATGGAGGAGAGCTGCCGTACTACGGCAACGGTGGGCAATGGTGGCACCAGATTGTCTAAGACACAGGACATGGAATGTATGGGATGTAGACACATTGAAGGAAAGAGAGAGCCTCACGTCAGCCGTATTCCTCTTTAGCATGCACCGTTTGGCTCTGCAGGTCAGCGTGGTCGGGAGTTGAAGCGTGTTTTGCGGGCGGATGGGGGGGTCAGCGTATACAATGAGAGGTTTCGCAGACCCAACGCAGCGGCGGACGAAGTGCGAAGGCCTCGGTACCACAGACCGTATGGGGGGTTAGGCGAGGCTGGAGAATGCAAGGACTTCTTTCACCATCAACAAAGCGCTGGATGTTGAAAGGGCGAGCACGCGAGTGACAGCTGCGCGCGGGCGGTTGCGGACGGCCCAGGGCGCTTTTCAGCTGGCGGGAAGGAGATGGCGTGGCGATGATAACCACAATGATTCGAGGGCGGCTCGGGATGGCGTTGAGGTAAAATTTCGACTCGCCCGAACTCGCCCAAGGCCGCATATTTCAGTCTCCATTCCACTCCCCTGCCCGGTTCCTGGGTCAGCCCGGGACAGCACTGGCCTTGGACCTCAAAGCCGGAGCCCTTCCAGGCGAACCAACTTCGTGGTTCTATGTCAAGAAGGGGGCCGTCGGCGGGTTCGGCACGACAAGCGCCTCGTTTCAGGCCCAGCTCAATGACAAATGCTTGAAGCTTAATCGCATTCAAGTCCTGGGTATGCACATATGTCAAGCTAGCCGTTTCAGCCCTACGGAAAAGGTTTGCACATCCCTATATAGAGCACGTAGTGTTCTGGAAGCATGACAAGTTTTGTGGGATTCTGTCTAAAGCAGCCACAACTCCTAGTTTGCATTTGGCTTTGACGATCCTCCTGAAGTTTCCTCCCGTGTTCTGTGTCGATGCCCAAACGCAGGGTATGTTTCCAAAAAAAATACTAATTGCACAACGCCGGTCATGGCAATAACCCGGTCCCCCGCCCCTGTCCATGCCTATCCATTCTTACACATTTGCACTGGTCTTCTCCTTCGGCAGTGGAGTGAATCGCAAGTATGGCTTGACGATCTTGAAGTTAGGGAATAGCTCCTTGGCCAATTCATTGTTGACCGAAGGGTGAACAATCACATCTTCACCAGGCACCCAGTTAATGGGTGTAGTGATCCTGTTCTTGTCGCCAGTTTGCAATGAATCGATGACACGAAGAACCTCAGCAGTGTTACGGCCAGTGGAAGCCGGGTATGAGAGGATGAGACGAATGGTCTTCTTTGGGTCGATGATAAAGACCGATCGGATTGTGAACGCGATACCCTTGGAGTCGACGTTGGTAGTGTCTTGGTGGTCCAGCCTAGGGGACAGGCCTTAGACGGTGTTCTCCTGCCTGGAAAGGGTGAAAAGCTTACATGTCGTAGAGATATGCGACCTTCCTCTCCTTGTCCCCGATGATTGGGAACGTCAGATTGCTGCCGGAGATGTCGTTAATATCCTTGATCCATCCTCCATGGCTCTCGATCGTGTTCGCCGACAATCCAATGAGCTTCACGCCGCGCTTGGTGAATTCTGGCTCGAGTTTCGCGAAGGCGCCCAGCTCGGTCGTGCAAACGGGTGTGTAGTCCTCCGGGTGAGAGAACAACACCACCCAGCTGTCGCCAATGAACTCATGGAAGTTGATGGGTCCGTTGGTGGTCTCGGCATCGAAGTTGGGAGCAATGCTTCCAAGACGGAGAGGTTCGGCGCGCTGTTCAGCCATGGTGATCTGTTTTTCAGGAAAAAAAGTCAGACCCAAGCAAACCAAGCAAACAAGTGGGGTGCATCTCACGCTTCACGGCCAAGGACTGGAGGTTCTTGAGAAGCTGGGAAATGGCAAGTGTCTCGACAGAAAAGACTTTCTCAGAATTCAGAGAGGCAGAAGAGGACAAAGAAGTGTGAGGCGTCTAGAGTGCGGCATGGGCTTAATTTGTATGTTTGTCGACTAGTTTAGTGCAATTGCGTGCTCGCCATGTTCTCTTGCTCACAATCTTTACGACCCCACGTCATCCCTTCGACCAATGATGTCCTACCAAGACGAGATACGAGCAGCATCACATGGGAGAGGCGACATTCCGCAGTGCCCACTCCGTAAAAAGCGACCTTATTCGGTGCATTTGCACCTTATGTATCAATCCTCCGCCGCTATCCTGCCATGTCATAATGAATCTACCCAAAAAATTATCAGCAACACAAATTTCGATACTCCTTCTCTTACTCTCTGCTAATGGACTTTTACGGCTACGGAGTCCAAGATTCGGCTCCAGAACGCGTTGGGAACCCTTCTTTTAAGGCTAGAACACCACGTAGTAGACATCGTGAGAGTCGTCTCAATAGTAAACCCAACCCGAGAAATGGCCGACCATCTTTCTGGATCTTGGATTTTCCCACTGTCGATATGCCACCCGTCTCCCAGGGATTTGCCCTGAGCATCGCTTCCCTATGCATCTTCAGTTAGCCGGTCTGCACACCCTCGTTGTTGATGGCGCTGCTCCACTCCTTCGGTTCCCGGCTGAGCAGAGCTGAGCACTCTGGATAATCGGGAACCCGGCCGTCTACCAATCATGTGTCGTTCAATGGACCCTTCTGCGGCTACTGAGCGCCATCCGACGCTTAATGTTAGGATATGCAGAGCTTCGGTCCTAACCAATCTCCTTGGTAGGTCACATTTCAACATGCCTAGCTATTTGTATTTCACTGATCATCTTTGTGAAACCCCTCACTCAGATCCTTCTTCCTGCCTCTGTGCTGGGCTTTTCTTTTCAATGCGGCCTCTCCTCCTTTATCTTTACACTCTCAGCCATTAAAGTGTTGCTTCCCCGCCATGCCGAGGACGTCATCTCAAATCTTAAGTTCCGGGGATAAACCGGGAATAACCCCTCCAACGGATCGTTTATATCCGCAAAAAGCAGACCTGGAGGAGTCCGTCAAGGATGATTCTGAAGATCGCGAGGAGATGAGCGATGGTGGAGGGGTCATCGTCTACCATTACCTTACCTTCGAGACCGAGTTACCCCCGCCTTCAGCCATCCACCTCTCAAGCAACCAGTCACTCCAGTCACCTCAGTCACCCCAGTCACCTCTACCGGGACCTCCGAATCTCAAGAAGTATACCTCTCCATTCGAATGGTCCGACTTCCACAAACGCTTCACCATATGGCTATCCTGCGCTGTAACAGCATTGACCGCCTTCTCCGCTGGCTCTTACACCCCAGGAATAGAGCAAATGACAGCGGAGTGGCACGTTAGCGGTGTCGCTGCACTTGTTGGCATCACCACGTTTACCACCGGCTTCGGCGTTGCTCCCATGGTCTTGGCGCCTTTCTCCGAGATCAACGGCAGATACCCTGTCTTTATGGTCTCCGGCATCCTCTTCGTAATCTGCCAGCTATGTTCCGCCGTAACTCGCTCGTATGCGGGTATGCTCGTAGCCCGCTTCTTCCTCGGAGTGGGCGGGTCAACATTCTCAACGATGGTTGGAGGCGTGGTTAGCGATATATATCATACGGAAGACCGAAACACCCCCATGGCATTGTTCTCTGGGGCAGCGCTATTTGGGACCGGATGGGGACCGCTAGTATGCGGCTTCGTGGCCCAGAATACAACATGGCGCTGGATCTTCTACCTACAGACCATCACATGCGGCGTCATGATCGCACTCGTCTGTGTCTTCTTCAGAGAGACTAGGGGGAGCGTTCTCCTGAGCCGCAAAGCCAAAGCACTCAACCGGTGGTACGAAGCTCGAGAAGCAGCTGGCTACTACGGCTTCGACATGCCCTCTGACTCCGCCGACATGGAAAAGGTATCTCAGCGCATTCGGTGGAAAGTCAAGTCGGACGAAGAGCGCAGCAGCATAGGCAAAATGATCGGAATCTCTCTCTACCGCCCCTTCCACCTCCTCCTGACTGAGCCCGTCGTCTTCTGGTTCTCGCTCTGGGTCGCCTTCAGCTGGGCAGTCCTCTACCTCACCCTCGCGGCCATCCCGCTCGTCTTCCGCGATAAGCACCACTTCACGCTCTCGCAAGCCAACGCCGTCTTCGCCTCCATGTGCGTCGGCTCGATCCTCGCCACCGTCCTCTCCATCTACCAAGAAAAGCTAGCCAAGCGGCACGGGAAAGTCGCCTCGACCCCAGAGGGCCGCCTGTACTTCTCGTGCGTGGAGAGCGCACTCATGCCCATCGGCCTGTTCATGTTTGGCTGGACGTCCGCATCCAGCATCCACTGGATCGTGCCGACCATCGCCATCGCGCTCGCCACCGCCGGCATCTTCTCCGTCTACCTCGCCGTCTTCAACTACCTCGCCGACACGTACCACCGCTACACCAGCTCCGCCCTCGCCGCCCAGTCCTTCTGCCGCAACATCCTCGCCGGCGTCTTCCCCCTCGTCACAACCCAGATGTACAAGCGGTTGACGTATGGCGGCGCGAGCAGCTTGCTGGGCGGGGTGGGCGCCCTGCTGACGCTCGTGCCGTGGATACTGGTGTTTTACGGGCCGAGGATCAGGGCGAGGAGTCGCTTTGCTAGCGAGATTATGGAGTGAGGCAAGTGCCCCGCTGTTTTTAGAAACGCTAGCTGGAGTGCGTTGTCATGCCTGGTTTGTTCTCACTGCATATTTGGTTGGGTGATACCCTAATGAGACAAATTCGGATGTTTGCGAAAGTTTCGGCTGCGGCCTGGTCGTTGCTGCTTAGATTCTGGTTATATTTGCTTGTGGGGATCCGGTTTATCTCATAAGTCAGACCCTTCGTGGAGAATTCGTTGGTTGGTAAGGAGCAGTTCGTCCGTGCACACCAACGATCCACCAAGGGTCTGATTTATGAGATAAGATCCGGTTAAGGATCGCATTGATGTTATGAGATGCACGGCCGATTTTGCGGGACTCGGCAGGCTGGGTAGATGGGTTTTTTGGCCTATCCACCGCTGTAGAGCAACGATATCTATATTACTGGATATTTTACTTCGTGTTGAATTGAGGGTTGTCAAGTTATTTCTAGTCCACAGGCAATCTGACCCAGGGTCCGGAATTTACAGATCGATGAGGAGAGTAGAGTTGGGTTTTCAATTGATATGCATTTTATGGGCGCCAAGAGCATTTATTTCGCGGCGAGTTATAAAAGCCGTAGTGGTAAGGCGGCTCTCGGAATTTTAGTCGTGGGAAAAATAAGCCGAGGGGGGCACTCGAAAAGAACTGATAGGTTGCTGGATGCTGTTGGCAACTTTCTCATATTAACAAGTGGAGAGTTTGACACGATGAAACTTTACGTCTTGGAACTAAGAATCCTACTTAGGATGATGCTAGTAGCAAGATTTAGCAGAAGCAGAGCCAAATAATTATTCTCAAATACCATCCGAAGTAAAACCTACACTAAAGTTTGAAGAGAAAGAGGCCAAAGCTTGCGGTGATGCTTCCAGCCTACCCGACTACAGTCCGTCATGACCATAGAAGAAATGAGGTCGTTCATAAAATTCATGATATCTGGCCCTTCATAACAAGAACAATCTGAAAGATCGGATCCATTCTTGCTCCCAGGAGATTTGAATGTAATTAGGAAATAATCCTAGCGAAACCATTGCCCGGAAATCTTCTTAAGCTGCATTTTGTCCCCTATAAATTCGAAAATGTCCCTCATGTTCCCATCGTAGACTTTGAAACCGCATAGTTTAAGACAAGAGATTTTTGAGGAGAACTTTGTAAAGGCTTTAATAATGCTATCTTGGTCAGTACAGATGCATGTTAGGTCTAATGTCGTTATGTTTCCAAAATCCAGAGTATCGGCTAGGCGGACGAGAAATAAACTAGCGCTTCGTCGGTATGCCAAATTCAACCCCAATCTGTTGATATTAGGAGCCAGAATGAAGAATTGCACAATACGATCCACCATACCGGCCCACCCTGGCTTCCGTAAATCGGCATAGCATGCGATATACAACTGCAGGTGGAGCAACTTCTTCAGGGAGCAGTCACTTGGATCAAACCATCTCAGAGACGGTAAGTCGAGTGGGGTTTCATTTTTACCCCAAGACATCGCATAGTCCATGATAACTGACTCCAATGGGAGCTTGGCTGTCATCGCAGCGTGTAAAGCAATAGTGAAGGTTCTGGTAAGTTGGGTAAATGCAGTCGTGTCTTTTGGCGAATTCCAACCGGCGGCCACCTTGCTGAATTGAGATTGCCCATAGCTGCTCAATGGGTGAATAGCGTTACACCATTCATCAGCCTTAATCGTAAGCAGTGAATAGTCTCGGATTTCGAGAGTAGAGCAGTTTGGTAGATTAGCGAAGGCTTCCTGGAGGATTATTGCGTCAAGACCTGTTCGTTTCATATATCGGTTCTCATTAACATAGTGAAGATAACCTTGCAGACTTTGCTTCCTATCTTCCTCATCCCTGGCTGTTACTGGAAATATTGTTGTATTAGAATCGTGGGGACCAAGTACGACAGTCCTCAGGCTTTCGCTCAATCTTGACTTTGAAATGGCGAGTAAAGCCTCGAGGCCATAAAGAGATGGAAAGAATTGTTTTATAGTGAAATGCTCCTGCGTGAAGTAATGGAACGTCTTCGTGCTAAGCTCACGGCATGTGAGACGGAGGTTGAATAAGTCCTCGGATGGTAAGAATGAAGCGATAATTTCGACCAATTCTACGGGTAGCTGGGAGAGACGAGACATTTGAGGCCGTATTGAGTTGCTGACGGCAATGTACATGAATTAGTTGTTGTTTCTTTTGGTCTTTCATGGGGCTTCCATTGAAGTTTGGTGACCTACCAGGTTGAATGGTAAGGCGTTAAACTCTTAAAAGAGTGGCCTTGCAGAATGAGTAGTATAGAGCAGGCGTGGCTACTCATGCAAACCTCGATATGGGTTGGAAAGCCGTCAAAGAGGTGTTCTTGTCGTATTTTTGCAAGTTCAAATATCGTACGCGTTTTTATTTAAAGTTTTTATTGCTGCCTACCCCTGCAGCAAGGTACCTTTTGAACTTAGGTAGATCAGCTCATGCTTGGTCACGGGGCACTTTGGACCAAAATCTGACCAACTGCCCATGTCCAACTCTTATATAATAAAGCTACAATGTCGCCACAACGTGGAGGCGATAGAGAAGGCAAAGAGCTTTTACCTCGTAGTATTTTGAAGATAATTAGGCCTAGAGAAGTACATGTACGTAAGGTATGGCAGTGAGGCAAGATTTTAAAAACTGTCAGACCACTGAGCAGGCTGGCGGAAATGATACATATGATGCTCTATGAGGAAGAATCTAAGGGACTCGATGGCCCGAGAAGATATCTACAAGATGGCCCGCGCGCTATCACGTGACCTATCACGTGCACGTCGCCGAGCTCAAAGAGATTGCCCCTCCAACAAAAACTTTTAACGTACTACTAAAGCTTGGACCATAAGCTCTCATTTGTTTGGATAAGGAGCAGTATGCCCACAAATAATCCACAGAGGGACAGATTTATGAGATAAAAGCCACTTGAGCATATTTGGGCTTAGTGATCACCGAGAAGCTGATGCTTAAAACTGCTTCAAAGGTCATTATTGGTATTTCTAAGAGGATATTCAGATACGGCTTAATAGAAAATATATCTTGCACTCTCACAGTTCATTGCTTACAAAATTCATCCCCACTTTCACTCCTATTGGTCAAGTAAATTTTCACCGGAACTCCCACTTTTCGGGTCTTAGCGTAGCCTTACTCCCCGCAGTATTGGCCCCGGCCAAGGGACAACGACACCTTCACCACCTTACTGTCTGCCTTAAAGCAACAAGGGGAAAACTCGGCAGCCATGCCAGCCAATCCAGCATCTCTGTTGCAAAGACACCACAGCAGGCACCTGGTCGCATTTCCCCCTCCCTTCTACGGCTTATCTGCCAGTTCACGTGGTCCTCAATTGACTCAGTCGAGGTTATCTTCTTTTCAGCCGCGATAGCAGCAGTCTGCACTTTTGCCCTATACAAGCATATCCTCACTCTTCTGGGTCTCGTAAAATAGTGTAAAACCCAAGTTCATCTTTCATTCGCTGTTTCGCAGTGTTCCATCTTACATACGTCCCTACAAAGATATTTCAAAGTGACACAGCCTTTAAAAGTATAATATGGGCCAAGCAGCAGCGAGACTGTTATCTGATCGTTCAGAGGGCAGCTTCTCGTCTAGAACACGACGATACTTGTCCGATCACAGCAGTGATGATGAACCGCTCAGATCCAAGAAAAAACCATCTCACTCCACCCGAGAGATACGGTCTAGATCTTACTCAAGATCTGATGGGCATTCAAAAAGGCACCGAGTCGAAGCTGGGACAAAGACGCGGGTTTCGACAAGAACAGCTTCAAGCCGCCGCGCAACTACAGAACGGGGACTCGCTCCAGCTTCCTTAGGTGGCTTATATTCCAGCGAACATAGCCAAATTGCAAGACCACCGCTACGGCGTAGAAATGCTGAGCTGAATGTTTCTCGCCCCGATCGGAATCGACGATCCAACAGCACTCGTCGAGATAAAGAGCCTAGAACCTCGAAGTCCAATTCTCGCACGAAGCAACAGAATAGGTCTGGACAGGCCACAAGAAGTGCAACTCCCAAGCGAAAGAGTCGGGAATCAAAATCACGAAGAAGAGAAGAGTTATGGGACAGTGGCCAACAGCCTAGAGATCACGGTCCGCAGAAAGATTGCATCGTCTGCGCAAATACTCTGCCTATCAAATACTTCCCTAGTCGGCCCCCAACCGCAGCATGCACACATGAAGTGCAAGTTTGTAAAGGATGTTTGAGAGAATGGATCCGGTCCGAATTCGAATCCAAAGTGTGGGATCAGATCAACTGTCCCGATTGCCGCTCACGAATGCAGTACGAAGATATCCGCAAATTTGCCCCCTCGGTAGTTTTTCGCAAGTAGGTTTATCATAGTTACTCAAAAATGATAATGTTCATACTTACCTATCCGTAGATACGATAGGCTCTCCACCAAAGCCGCTTTCGAAACTATCCCGGGCTTCCGATGGTGTACTACCAAGGGATGCAAATCCGGCCAAGTTCACAACGCAGGGCCAGAGGCACCGATATTTGAGTGTGCGGGCTGCGGCAACCGGCAATGTGTTGTACACAACCGGCGCTGGCATGAGGGCGAGACTTGCGCCGAGTACGATTATCGTACGGATGGCAAGCAGAAGAAAGCGGAGGAGCAAGCGTCAAAGAAGGTCATTCTGGAAACCACGAAGAAGTGCCCGGGGTGTAAATGGGATATTGAGAAAAACTACGGATGTGATCACATGACATGTAAGGATAAAACGCTAGATGTGTTGTTTTTTCTTAGCTAACTGACGGATGCAGGTTCGAAATGCAGGCATGAATTTTGCTGGGTCTGCCTTGCGCCTTATCGACCAATTCGCGACCACGGCAACCACATGCATCGAGTGGATTGCCAGTATTTTTCGTAACTGCAAATATAATATAACAGCGGGAAACGCTAGTTTGTAGGAGAATTCACTGGAATGCTCTTATCTAAGCCACTACCACTCTGGAGGTACAACTGCAGTTGAAGCTGTCCCCTAAAATCAGTGTTGTGTCAGTCGTGACGTAGTTATGGATAATTGGAGAGTCGTCTCCTGTCACTTGAGTTTGTTTAGAGGAAACCGGTATAAGCCATTAGGGTATGTCGCTCGTAGATTGGTTTGTAATGCACCTCGTGGAAATGATGTTATGGCTTGGAACTTTGAGATATGTGTTACATCTTGAACGATTTAATTCGCCGGGTCCATGCATTCATTATTTCTATCAGCAATGCAGATAGCGAAGTCGCTGTTAGTCTTCCCTATTCAAGCCTCCTAATCTCTCAGACGCTTTGCGAAAGATTGTCATCATTCTAGAATTCGTGTAAGTTATTCAAGTTCTTAAAGAATTCGAGAGCTTGTCTAAAATGCTAGTGCCTGGCGATACGCGTACGGGGGGTGCGTCGTGTCATCTCACCACATCGTAGGGTCTGGGGTTGATTGACCCCTCACTGTAAATAGCATGCCCAGCAGTTCAAAACCAAGCCCTTACCAAGAGGCCAAGAAGGCAGGAGAACATGTGAGCCTCACCATCTGATGCACCTATAGTCGATACACTTAAACTTTTTCCCACTTCGCGCCAAGGCGCTTTTAGGCCAGGCTAACCTACATACGATTAGACCTCTGTTTGTATCTTACTATGTCTTTTAATAAACACATGCGCTTGTTCAGCCGTCCATGTCGTCGTTCTAGGAAAACTAAAGAATAATTTCTTTCGTTCTATTTCTGCCTTGCATACCAAAGCACCACAAATACACCCCGGCAAGTTGCTGGCAAGTCGCCGCCGTCGTCCGTCCTCCAGTCATGCACATGAGGTCTTGGCACCAATTAGGTCCGACCTTGAATTCAGCATTTAAAGAACAATGAGTGCTAAAAGAGGCATTACTCCCCTCTTAACTTCCCAGCAATGAGTGTTAGTTTTGGTGAACGTTACGATGGCGTCGCCTGGGAGACAGATTCTGCGCTCACTTCCGAAATTCACGCCGAGCTAGCCTGGAATGCTGCAGATCCTGGAAATAGATTCTCAAATACACTGCTCTCAGAAGTCCTGAAACCAGAAAGATAAAGGATAGTTCAATCGCATGAAATCAAAGCCATATCTGATCTTGCCAAAAATTCCTTCCCCCCGTACTTGTTTTGAATCAATGCTCTTCCGTCCTTGTTCACATCCACGTCATCATATGTATGAGATAGCCCTGCTGCATCTCCCACCCAATCAGTAATAAATGCGTCTCTAGTCTGAGCTTTGTCTTCGATCACGACATTCAAGTACTGACGGCCAGTAATTGCCCCCTTCGCAGCGGCAGGAGAATGCTGTCTACATCCTTAGCCCGGCCCCCTCTTGCTGCTTCTGCATGATTCGAAGATGCTCGCCGACATGATTCACCCTCTCCTGCCAGCACCCAAGCTCTGCTTCGCAAATCTTACACCGCAGGTTAGCTGGGTCAAGGGTCTCCGTTGTGGTATCACGGCGCCAGTTGTTCAGAATCTCGTTATTGACATTCATCGGGCGGGATGCTCCACCATTCCATTGAGCGGGAGTCGGATATTCCTTGAGGTGCTTGGCTCGAACGTGGTTGCGTAATTGATCCTTTCTCGAATATGCCCTTTCTTTAATTGGTATAGCCAAGCAGGGCTCAATTTCATGAGTATCCAAATGTGCTGCAGGTGGATTTGCCTGGCCGCAAAAGACACATCGATCGTTCACAACGGCCGGCCAGTCAGGCATGCAAATCCACATTTTGGGACCGTGGGTGACCTCGTGCCTCTTCCATTCGTATATATTTTTGGAAATTTTTTCGCAGTAGGTGCAGGGGAATGACTTCCCCTCGCTGGATCGTGTAACACCGTGATAAGAGATCGGAGGCACACCGTGGGACATGGATTCTGTCTGAGATTCCGCCATGCCAATGGGTAGCAAGGAGTCATCTGATGAAGGATTTCTAAGTCAGCCAGGCTGGAACCCGAAACATTAAACCATCGACTGACCAAGCACAAATTCAAGATTTGGAGAACCAGCGGTGTCTGCAAAATCGACGTTCTGCAGGGTATGGAGACCCTCAAGCTCCGGCGTTTGGAAAAGGTCTTCTAATGGGGGTAAATATATATCCCATGGATCGAGATTCGCATTATTGGCCATCATGATGGTAGGTTATCGGCGGATACGGTCAATTGCAACTGCGCGCTCGAAGGAGTACTGGAAGCCATTTTTAAGATCTGGTGTTCAAGGCGGCGATTTTACCGAGGGCGGCGCCTTTGGAAAACGAAGAACTTGAGTGTCCGGGGAGTCCTGAGTTTTCGTGTGTGATTACATCGAAAGTGTGAAGGTGCGAAGGTAAGTATGTTGTCGGAGTAGACGGCAAACGAGACAGTAAATCTCGCTAGTACTTAATTAGTATAGCTTTATATATAACCCCTACTAGCTTTATTAAAACCCTGCTAGCGTTATATAACCCCTGTATTTAGGCTTACTATCTTGCCGTCTGGGGCCTTTGGTTCAGGGTCCTGCTTGTGGTGGCGACATTCAGTGCCAGATCGGGGTCTTCGCTAGGTCTATTAACTAAATAATCTCTTTTAGGCTACGCCTAACGTGGTTAACGGGGTTTTGACTGCTCCCCTAGTTATGACCGTTTGGAACTTTTGTTAATTGTGTTTACCACCAAATTAGCATTTCGGCTAGTTTTGATTTTCCAAACGGTCATAACTAGGGTAGCGGTCAAAACCCCGTTAACCACGTTAGAACATTTACGAGCGTGCAACACACAAAATAAAGTTTCTTCAAACTCTAATCTCCATGTTCTTCAGCTCGGCTGCTTACAGGTCGGGCGCGCTGAGCTCTGGCGCTTCGCCAATAGCCGCGTGCACGGAGCTGCGGTTGTGGGCTGCTAGCTCGTGCAATGGCTTTCCACACCAATGGCGGGTGGGCCGACCCATGAAGCATGTCCAGCTGGCGAACTCCACGTTCAAAGCTTACTGCAAAACAAGGTATCGGAAGCGCCAGAGCTCAGTGCGCCCGACCTGTAAGCAGCCGAGCGAGCCTGGGCGAGAGCCGCCTTCTCTTCACCCCGCCGCACCTAGAATGATGCTCTCTTCTAGTTCCTCATTCCGCGGTGTGCGCATGCTGCGAACACTACAATCCGCGCACTCGAGTCTGCGTAACACTTTTGTCTGTTTAAAACGAGGTAGCACCCTTCTAGATCTGCGGCGCGGATGGCAAATGTCCACCGCCACGGCCTCACAAGGCTCTCAGGCGGAGAGGGGAGCGACGACCAATTCAGCTTAAAGTTAGACAACGTTTTATGCATTTCAAGACCCTCTACTGACTCGCTATAGTGTGGTATTCGTCTACGGCCTTCGATGACATCCTCGAGATACCTGGGAAGCCGGGCTCGTTGCGAGTAGCGAGCGCAGCAGCGACGCGACCGAAAAGCCCAAAGGCTTTAAGTCCTTGTTTAAGCGACGAGCGGTCAGGTCTCTATTTATAAGAACGGAACAGGCACAAGCCTCCTTATCGCCATCGCCATCGCCATCGCCATCGCCATCATCTAAAGTCTTCTGGCCAAAGCTGTACCTCACGTCGGATATACCTCAGGCCAGAGTGTGGACGTATGGGTACGACGCAGATATTATTGGGGGTCTCTTTTAGGCGAAAAATGAGAACAGCATTTCCCAGCATGGCCGGGATCTATCAGTCAGACTTGAAAGAGAGATCGATAATGGAGTAGGATAATGATAACCTGTTGGCTTGAGTAAAGAAGCTAACAGCCCCGTAGAAACCAATCGCGTTTATAGTGCATAGTCTTGGTGGCATTATTGTTAAAGATGTATTGTCTTAATAATCCCTGATATAAATAAATCCCTACTTACTAGTTGCTGCAGGCGATCTGTCGATTAGAGAAAGTCCGCGACTGGACAAAGCTTATCATTTTTCTCGGTACGCCGCACTGGGGGAGCGCTTATGCTGGCTGGGGCCAGATTGCTTCTAATCTTGCCTACCTCGCCCTTTAAGACTTAAATAAGAAGATCCTTAAAACGTTAGAAGTAAACAATGAAGTTCTAGATAATATCCATGAGGAGTTTAAGATGATTGTGTTTAAGGGCGGCATAAAGATTTATTCCTTTTAGGAGGCACGGGGAATTTCTGGCATGAAGGGACTAGACGAAAAGGTATGTTATTTAGTAATGCTATATGGTATATACCGCGATCTGCTTGTACGACGTTAATAATTAAGGGTTATGGATGACTTCTTATTAAAGCTCGATCTTCCACAAACGCTAGAGACTGTTAAGAGCATCGATGCGAATTATATGCAGATGGCTAGATATAGGAGTAGAGATAATTAGGGCTACCGTGCCATATCTAGCGTTCTTAAGGGCTTTATTTGACAGGAGCTAGAGAGTCAAAGAACACCACCCACTAATGCTGCGGATATTTCTTGTACGTAAAAAGGTAGACTATTAAGTGTGGCAGCATGGAACGCTTATAAATGTACGCCTACTAGCCACTGACGTATTGTTTATGGTTCCCTTTTTAAGGGACAACTTATTTGTTAGCTGAGAAGACATTATCGCAGAGATTAGCGAGAAGCGTAAACAAGTAGCCTTGCGGAACCACACCCGCCTAGCTCTTATTAGGTTGGGGGGTGTAGGGTAAGCTATATTCCGCGGCATTATTTTAGATGGCAGTTTAATACGTCTTTAGGAAGTTACAGATCGCGATTAAGTATGCGTATAGAATTCAATAGGTGGAGCCGCATACTCTAGTGGTCTGGATACACGCAAGCAATCCTACTAGATTTGTATAAGCGTATAGAGATATTGCCGACAATATTCTACTTCCCGAGCGAGAAGATCTAAAAGCGGATATCTTGCAACTAGTATACGCGTGGCTGTCAGATAGGAGAAATGGGCAGTGGCTTATGATACTCGACAATGCTGACGACGATGGGCTTTTCTTCATAGACGATGAAGATATCGATACTGCAGGCACTGCGCAGACGAGCGACATCACAAGCCATAAGAGGCCGCTTGCAAGCTTCCTCCCTTAAATGCCGAATGGGACGATCCTCATTACCTCTAGGAATAGAACTGCAGCGATTAATCTCGTGGGGACGCACGGTAGCATTGTCCCGGTGGAGCCGATGGATAAGGAGGACGCGCTAGCGCTACTTAAGACTAGAGTGCCATTTGGCGAGTCCAGTAAAACTGATGTGGAGGCGCTTGTCCAGGCTCTAGATTGCATACCTCTTGCAATTACCCATGCGGCGGCATACATTAAGACAAGAGCACCAATGACAACTATGTCGGGCTACCTTAACCTGTTCCGCGAGAGCGAGGCAAATTAGGTGCGCCTTCTCGGAAAGGAGGGTTTGTAAGACCTTCGGCGAGACCACAGCGTACGGCATGCGGTTATTGCGACGTGGCAGATCTCGTTTACCCAGATCCAGAAGACGGAGCCATCAGCTGCAGATCTGCTTGCACTAATGAGCATGTTCGATAGACAGGGGATTCCGATGTCCTTGCTGCAAAGCAACACTAGTCAGCTGGACTTTTACGATGCTCTGACGCCGTTGCTAAGCTTCTCCCTTGTGCGAGCAGAGATCGGAAAGCAGTCGTTTGGGATGCACCGTCTCGTGCAGCTATCGATGAGAACGTGGCTCGAGGCGGATAAGCAGTTAAGCAAATGGATAAAGGAGTCAATAAGAGCTTTGACTGCAGCATTCCCCAGTGGAGACTACAAGACGTGGGCGGACTGCCAAGTACTCCTTCCTTACGCGATAGAGGCTATTAGCTATATTACTGGAGATAAGGATGACATGCTAAATCAGGCAGAGATTGCTTTAAGCACCGGATGGTACCTATACCGTACAGGCGAGTACAAACCGGCGGAGAAAGTTATGCGAATGTTAGTAGAAGCAAGACAGAAGGTACTTGGGGCAGAGCACCCAGACACGCTCACCAGCGTTAGCCAGCTTGGGTCGGTGTTGGAGAGACAGGGCAAGTATAAAGAGGCAGAAGCGATGCACCGACGAGCACTAGAAGGATTAGAGAAGGCACTTGGGGCAGAGCACCCAGACACGCTCACTAGTGTCAGCCAGCTTGGGTCGGTGTTGGAGAGCCAGGGCAAGTATGAAGAGGCAGAAGCGATGCACCGACGAGATCTAGAAGGATTAGAGAAGGCACTTGGGGCAGAGCATCCAGACACGCTCACCAGCGTCAGCCAGCTTGGGTCGGTGTTGGAGAGCCAGGGCAAGTATGAAGAGGCAGAAGCGATGCAGCGACGAGCACTAGAAGGAAGGGAGAAGGTACTTGGGGCAGAGCACCCAGACACGCTCACCAGCGTTAGCCAGCTTGGGTCGGTGTTGGAGAGGCAGGGCAAGTATGAAGAGGCAGAAGCGATGCATCGACGAGATCTAGAAGGATTAGAGAAGGCACTTGGGGCAGAGCACCTAGACACGCTCACCAGCGTCAGCCAGCTTGGGTCGGTGTTGGAGAGGCAGGGCAAGTATGAAGAGGCAGAAGCGATGCACTGACGAGCACTGGAAGGATACAAGAAGGTACTTGGGGCAGAGCACCCAGACACGCTCACTAGCGTCAGCCAGCTTGGGTCGGTGTTGTCGAGGCAGGACAAGTATGAAGAGGCAGAAGCGATGCAGCGACGAGCACTGGAAGGAAGGGAGAAGGTGCTTGGGACAGAGCACCCAGACACGCTCACGAGCATGGCCAACCTGGCGTCGACGTTTTGGAGCCAAGGGCGGTGGAAAGAGGCCGAAGAGCTAGAGGTACACATGATAGAGACGAGAAAGAGGGTGCTTGGGGATGAGTATCCAGACACGCTGACCAGCATGGCCAACCTGACATACACGTGGAAGTCCCAAGGCCGCAACGACGAGGCTTTGTCACTAATGGAGACATGCTTCCAGTTGCGGAAACGGATCCTTGGCCCTCATTATCCTGATATAGAGTCTTCGCTTAAAGACCTAAATGAGTGGCAATCGGAGAACATTGACATTAGACTCTAAAGCGACTTTGTTTTATGGTTTACATACTCGTATTTTCTAGGCGTTATTTAAAAGGGATTACTTAATAAATACCCGTGACGTTTTGGTTTTCGTAAACTCAACCAACACCACCTCGCTAGCTAGGTGGCTGCCAGCACAGTGCACAGCCCAGTAAGGAACCTAGAAATTTTTAACTAGCAAATTGCTAATAAAACCGAAAATTGGTTAAAAAATTTGAAACTTTAATAATAAATTATAAACTATATAAATAGTATAATTAAACTTGCTAGAACTCTTTATTATTACTATCTTTCTATACCTGCTCACTTTTTAAAGTATAGAAATCTACTATATTCTTATTAAATCTATAACCGCAAAAATCCTAATTATTGTTACGGCGCTAGTGGAAAACGGTGGATTATAGTAGACGTTATAGTAGACGCCGAGTCACGTAAGTCCACGTAACTAGAGGACCGCATAAAACTTCGCATGGCGCTGCTATTCTTCTCCCTTTCTTTCTCTAGCTTTAGATCTTTGTTTATAGACTACCAATTATATAGGCTTGCGCGTCCCTTATGCTGTGCTCATGCCTTAATTAACTAAGTTACTAATATTATCTAAAGCTTAACTACTCTTTCTTTCTAAGAAGGAACTTAAATATATCTATAAAGGACACAGAATAGGACCTTAAGGACATTACTAGGACTATAAGGACAGGACAGACCCCTAAGAACCAAAAGAATATAAATAGAACGCGAAACCTAAGAATAGGACATATATAGACCAGAACCCCTAGAAAATAAACAAACACTGGAAATTACCTAATACCCCTACTACTATGCTAAGAAATATAGTAGCCGGCAAAGCCGCTGTAGGACCCGTAAATACCTCTAATAGTAAAATAGTCGCCGTCTTAACCCCCTAGAAAGAGCTCGCAGCAGCTAATACCGAAATTAAACGGCTTTAAGAGCTGCTTAAAACCAGAGACACCCCTATACCTAGTAAGGAGTTATTAGACACCTAGAGACTTACTATAGTCCTTAAGATCCTAGCCCAATATACAGCATTAGTATTGTTGCGGTCCGCGAAGGTTATAGACCCCCTATTACTTATAGACGGAACTAACCCTATATTTAATAATTAGAAGCTTTAACTGCAAGATAAGCTTAAAGTTAATATAGACCACTTCCCTACTACCTAAGCTAAAATGGCCTACGTCTTCGGCCGTACTGGTAGGGACGTATAGACGTATCTACGTCCGCGATACGCCTAGGACTTGGTAGACCCCTTCCTCTCTAAAGAAGAGATGGTTAACTACCTATCTTCCATTTACAAGGACCCCTTTAAGATATAGAACACCTACCTTAATTATAAAGCTCTTAATATAAAGACAATAGAGACCTTTTTAGCCTTTTAGACCCGCTTTCTGCACCTAGCTAGCTAAGTTTAAATTTCCCATAAAGACCTAATGCTAGACCTCTTTAATAAGCTTACCCTAGACCTATAGCGTACTATACTGCCAGTTTTTACTACTGTATAGACGCTAAAGGTACTTATAGACTACTGCCTAGCTATTAACTAAGGCCTCCGTTAAATTAAGGCATAATCTAAGCGGTATAAAGCTAGAAACTCTCTAAACTAAACTATAAGTACTTTACAAACGGCCCGTAACACCCTAGCATAATCTGCAACTCCTACGGCACCAGCTGTATAGCCTGCCGTTAATTTAGCAGTTAGCTATACAGCTAGTCCTACTGCGGGTCCAGCGTACACTTAGCCCATATATAACAACCCCTATAAACAGGCCCTTAGCAATTAAGGAGCTTACTTTTTATATAGCTAGAAAGACCACTTTATAAAGAATTGCCAGACAAAGGCAAAAATAGGCGAGGTTCTGTTAATTTAGGAGGACAGTATAGAGTTAGAAAAAAAGGAACCTTAAAGAAAGACTCCTCTCTAGGGTTAAAAGGGATTGACATATTATATGTTAATCTAGGTCGGCTAGTTAGTGGAAGAAGCTGCACTATCCCTTATACCTTATTCCGTAATGGATATTAAGTTTTAACCTTTGCTTTAGCTAACTCTAGAGCAAATGCCTTTGCCTTAATAGACACCCAGTATACTATAAAGCTGGCTAACTTTTTAAATGCACCCCTTAAAGAGCTGCCCAAACCAATTCCTATTCGCGGGTATAACGGATAAATAGGGCCACCTATTACAACTATCTTATGGATTTACCTCCGTATTAACGGACAAAGGTAGTATAACGTCCCCTTTCTTATTACGGACCTTGGGAGCCACAATATAATCATAAGAAGAAAATGGCTAGCCTATTTAGGCTTACAGCTCGACGTATAGAATAGACAGCTTATCTAGCCTAAAACCCTACCCCTAACCCCTTCCTTTATAAAAGAAATTAGTATTATAATGGAAAACCTTATACGGCCCTAGATTAATACTATTTACTAGGCCAATACTATGCGCAAAAACTAGGCCTTTAAGAAGGATGTATGTCTTAATCCTTAACGGATCCATATACTACGCCGCCCCTAGACTGTATATGTTACGCCATCCGCACCAAAAACCTAGGAAGTCAGTAGTAACCTAGCTAAGCCCCCCACGGAGAAACTAGGCCCTATGCAGCCCTAAAGGAAAACTAGGGATATTAGACGCCATACTAAGCTAATAGATAGGAAGGATAACTTATGGAAAATGGAATATAAGCTAAGGAAGACTATACACCCTATACTGCAAGATACGGCCTAATAAGCGTCCATAAAGAAACCTACGGACCTCCCACCAGTCAATATCTACTGCATTGGCGCTATAGGATTCTACCAAAACTTAGTTTAGCCTAATACCGTTGCCTTTATAACTAGCCTGTATAAAATTAATTAAATGCTTAAGGAAAAGGAAAGTAAGCTTAGCGGACAGGAAAGCAAGCTTATAGATAAGAAACTAGTAGAACAAAAACTGCCTAATTAACACTAGAAATTCAAGGACATATTCTCTAAGGCAGCGTTAGATATACTTCCGCCTCACCGACCATATAACCATAAGATTGAGATTGATCAAGGCAAGGGAAGCACCCTTAGCTTTAGCCCTCTCTACCTATAGTCTATCGCCGAATTATAGGCCATAAAGCAGTACCTTATTAACAACCTTAATAAGAGCTTTATTAAGCCTAGCCAAGCCCCTTTTAACTCGCCTATTCTCTTTACCAAAAAACTAAATAGAGGACTACGCTTCTGCATTAACTACTATAAGCTAAATAATATAACCCGCAAGGACCGCTATCCACTACCCTTACTTAATAAGACTCTTGCCCAAATAAGTAGAGCTAGGGTCTTTATAAAGCTTAATATCCGCCAGGCCTTCT
>Ga0307507_10000949_pt1 | contig 64555 bp, 25 predicted proteins | sample 7_EM_MG_FD_207223 | JGI IMG/M metagenome (GOLD analysis project Ga0307507, IMG submission 207223) | Populus trichocarpa ectomycorrhiza microbial communities from riparian zone in the Pacific Northwest, United States - 7_EM | ecosystem: Host-associated > Plants > Roots > Unclassified | place...
ATCCACTTATAACAATTTTAGGAGATTAGATAGCCTATAAAGGAGGTATTATTAATCTTAAAATAGAACCTATTTAGTTAACTATTAAAGGGAGACCAGTTAAAATGTCTTTTAATATCCTACTATTGGGATAGAATAAGGCGATACTAGGAATATCTTAGTTATAGGAGTATAATCTAAAGATTGATTGGGTTATAGGTTAGGTTAATATTAAGGATATATAATAGCGCAAAGTGTAATAGTAAACCAAGTTGGTATAGTACCAAGTTAGAGCGATATATAAAGAGACTAAGTAAGGCTTAAGTTATATACCAAAGAGATACTATAAGTGTGGTAAAAAGTTATGGTTACTAAAAAGTGAAAAGCTGTTAGAGCATATAGCTTAGGACTATAAGATAGAATTAAAAAAGGGAATAAGTCTAAAGTTCTTTCTAATCTATAAGCTTACTAAAACAGAGTTAGTAGCGCTTAAGGAGTTTATTTAGGAGAACTTATATAAGGGATATATTAGACTATTATAGTTATTAGTAGGATATCTAGTACTATTTATCCCAAAGAAAAACGGAAAACTTGGGATGTGTATAGACTATAGACAGTTAAACAGCATTACTAGAAAGGATAGGTATCCTTTACCCTTAATTAGCGAAATCTAAGATAGGATAGGCAACATAAAGATCTTTATAAAGATAGATCTGAGATAGGTATACCATTAGATTAGGATTAAGGAAGGCAATAAATAGAAAGCAGCCTTTAGGTCAAAGGAAGGACTATATAAACCATTAGTTATGCAATTTGGGCTTATAAATGCATTAGCAACATTCCAGAAGCGAATTAATAGTGTATTAGGAGAACACCTAGATGAATTTATTATAGCATACCTTAATAACATTATCATCTACTTAGAGAATAAGGAAGAATATAGAGAACATATTAAATAGGTCTTAAAGAGACTATAAGAAGAATAGATGCTAGTAGCAATTAAGAAATGCGAGTTCTTTACTAGGAAGACCGATTTTGTTAGATTTATTATTAAACTAGGCCAACTTAGCATAGATCTAAAAAAGATTAAGGCTATAGTGAATTAGTAAGAACTAGAGAATATTATACAGTTAAAATCGTTCCTAGGGCTTTATAATTACTATAGAAGGTTCATAGCGCAATAGTTATAAAACATTAAGCCATTTACGCGGTTAATAAAGAAAGAAGAACCATGGGTATAGGGAAAGGAATAATAAGAACTATTTAAGAGAATTAAAGAGTTGCTTACCTAGGAGCTAGTTTTTAAGATCTATTAACTAGGTCTAAAGACAGTTATAGAAATAGATGCATTAGACTTTACACTAGGGGTATACTTTATACAGAAATATTAAGATGGATGGCACCTAGTGGCATACTACAGTTAAAAGATAATACTACTAGAGTTAGACTATGACATCTATAACAAGGGGTTGTTAGGGATAGTTGCAGTACTTAAGGAATAGAGAGTATTCTTATAAGGCATAGAGAAACTATTTATGGTTAAGACGGATTATAAAAACCTTATAGGATTTTTAATAACAAAGAAACTCAACTAAAGACAGGTTAGATGGGCGGAAATGCTTATAGAATACTATTTTAAAATTTAGTATACTAAGGGTACAGATAATGCACGAGCAGACGCTCTAAGTAGAAAGGCTAAACTATAAAGTAATAAAAAGCTATTAGGAGCTTTATTATAAAAGAATTAAGACGGGTTAATTAGGTATAATTATCCAAAGATTACAGCGACTAAGGAAAGTTAGATCTATAAATCACTAGAAAGTAATTAGATATAGAAGATTTAAGAAGTATAGGTAGAGGATCTAGACTTAAAGTAATATAAAAATAAAGAAGCAACATATATGCCTAAGTCTATTACAGAAGAATTTGTTAAGGAATTCCATAAGGGAATAATATAAGGACATAACGGAGCTATAGGCTTAGTATTAAGACTTTAAAAGGAGTATATTATTTAAGGAATTTAGGGACTAGCAAGACAAGTTATAAAGAAATATCTAAATTACTAAAGAAACAAACCAATAAGGTATAAGCTATATAGAGGGCTATAACCTATTAAGACACCAGGAAGACCATAGGAGGTTATATTATAGGACTTTATTATTAAGTTACTAAAGTTAAGAGATCCTATTATAGGATAAGATTATAACACAATTTTAGTAATAGTGGACAAGCTAATAAAGTAGGGATACTTTATAGCATGCACTAAAGAGATATTAGTAGAAGATATCGCTAAAATCTATATAAAGGAAGTGTTTGTAAGATATAGAGTACTAGACAAGATTATATCGGATAGAAATCCAAGATTTATAGTAGCATTTTAGGAAGTATTTCTAGCAGAACAAGGAGTTTGTGTAGTAATATCTACAGTATATTATCCGCAGACGGATAGATAAATGGAAAAACTAAATTAGACACTAGAATAGTATCTAAGGCACTATATTAATTACGCACAGAATAATTAGGTATTGTTATTACCAGTTATACAGTTTGCATACAATGCAACACCATAAGAAGGAATAGGGATATTACTATTTAAGGCGAATTATGGATACGAGCTAAGAATATTATTATTGCTATATTAAGCAAAAAAGATGAGTAGCACAGCTAAGTAAAGAATAGAGACGTTAATAAATCTTTATACAGACCTTAAAGAAACAGCTAAACTAGTATAAGAACAAATAAAAAGGTATTATAATGCTAAGAGATCTAAGGGACCAGATCTTAAGGAGGGGGATAAAGTATAGCTACTATATAAAAATTTTAAGAGTTGATAACTAAGTAAGAAGTTAGACCATATTAGACTAGAACCTTTTAAAATTAAGTAAAGAATTTTATTAGTTACGTATAAGTTAAACCTACTAGCTAAAATAAAAATCTACCCTATATAACACGTTGTAATGCTAGAGCTAGTATATGGGAATATTAAGCCACTAGTATACAAGGTAGATATGTATAGAGGATAAGAGGAAGACAAATAGCAAGTTTCGAAGATTATTAGTTATGAAGATATAGATAACGAAATATAGTATAAAGTAAAGTGGATAGGCTATAGTAAGACTACCTAAGAACCACTAAGCAACTTAGAGAACGCTATAGGAAAAGTATAGAAGTATTAGAAGAAAGTAGGTTAGGTAATATTAATAAAGAAGGATCGCCAAAGAATAAGTTACCTAAGGGGGACCTAAGAGGAGCAATTACTAAGCTACTTGGAGTTATTTCCCTTATAAGAGGAGAGCCAGTCCTTTTATTACCTAGCTTAGATAAACCCTATTAAACTAGTTTCCATTCCTTAAAACAAACCTTCTCACGCACTTTCTTAAGACAAAGAAGACGGGTAGAGGCTAATAGATAGGCTTTAAGGGTACGCTATTAAGCAGCTATAGCCTCCTACTCCGCTTCTTATAAACAACGAAGCTTATCTAAGGCGCTTAAGAGCTTACTATTAAGCTTTATAGTGGCAGATTGAACACAAGACCCTATAATAAGTTACTTAGGGAACTTGAAGACTATTAAGAGTTATAGGACGCGCACACTTAGCGTTAAAAACAGAGCAAACATCACAAGATAATTAAACGTTTGCTTTAGTGCACTCTAAGTAAAACAAGGGTTGTTAAGACGAGGGACTTGCTATCGCAATATATACTAACCCCGCTTTCGCATAACAAGAATACAGAGATAACATTATCTCACTAAGCGATAGTATGGCAGCTACAGTGCGAGCACAATGTTGCACTTATAAAGAAGAAGAAGCTTTAGGTATAATAAGTAAGGATATTAACCAGACTAATTAAACAGACATTATACCTCTAGTAAATAACTTAGAGATATTAGGAATCTTTAAGGACAAAGATAAAGAGAAGGGAGATAGTATTATAGACGCTTTAAGTACAATGTTATAACTACTTGGGGAAGAGTCGTAGGAAGCTAGTTAGTTAATATAGGCACGGTCCAGGATAGATCTGGTAGAACTATGTAATAAGGAATAGTAAGCGAGTCACGTAATATTATACGCGGTGTACGGAGTATACGCAGTGTACGTCTATATATAACACGTATAATACGTACCTTACGTACAAGAGAGGATTTCTTAGGAGTATGGTTATATATTTAAAGGACCTTAGTCCCTACCGTAGATAGTTCTCTCCTTGTAGTAAATTTTAGAATATAATTGGAGTTAATCTGTTGGGTAATTACTCCACCAGTTATTATTATATTGTTGTTTTGTTCTTACCTATATACCCAGCCTAATAATAGAACCCACCGTAGTTTCTGCTACAAGGTTCCGTTACAGGGCGTTTGGATTATTAGCACTATAGGGCCCATAGACTATTATAGTCTATATAATATCCGTAAGCCATCTAATAGGGTTATTCTAAGGCCGTGGGAGCTCTGCGGATATATAACAGTTAATAACTGCGGGATTTATTAATATATTATAGTCCTACAGATATAAAAAGAGAAGAAATAGAGATATAGTAGGCACCGTTTTTAATATTTAATAGTTTAAACGTAGGTAAGGAATCTACTAAAAATCTACTCTTTTTTAAGGTTGTTTAGAAGATAGATAACCTTTATATAGAAGACATGGGTAACTAAATTAGGGCGGTTAATAGTAGTTTAGTAAGGTAAAAGCTTATAGGTAATTTTATCCCACCATAGATTGCCATAAAAGTAATAAATAGGCTTAAACGGCCGTAACGATAGACTATAGCTATAGAATCTTAGTAGCACTAGCTAATAAGTAGGCGCTACTAAGGTAACTTAAAGGAAGAATAACGCGGCAGCTAATGGAATTAGGATTAATATCTCCGTAGGAGATAGCATTTATAATACTATTATATAGGTCCGTATAAAGATTAGACTAGTAGAAACGGATCTAGTTAAGCTTATTCTAGTTATATAGGGCCTAGGTATTAATAATATATTACTAAAATAGGCGCTAAAAGGCAAACGGCAGTAATTTAGAGCTATTATAGATGTAAAGATATAACCGAAAGTAAGCTTACTAGGGAAGGTGGTTATACTAGTAGGTACGGAAATTGCTACAGAGCTATATACCCTAGGACCAGCTAGGGTTGCTATAAAAAAAGAGCAGTATATAGTATAGCGGTATATAGGCGGCGTAAGTTAAGCTAATACAGTAGTAACGCGGAGGCTTACTAGGCAGCCTACGGTTCGCAAGAATAATATTATAAAAGCTAGAATTTTTATACTTATTAGGAATAACAACTAGAACCTTATTAGCCGTAGGTAGATTTTTACAGCGCTAATTAGCCCCTGCTTTAAAAATTAGCTTTATCTATAGGTTAAAAATAATTTGTAATAGAGTAGATATAGTTTACGCCTAAGCTATTTAGTAGCGGTTTGGTATAAGGTAATAAAAGGATTGCTAATCTTATATAGCATATTAGTAAGACGTCGTAAAACGTCCGTATTAAGCTGCGGATTAATCTATAGACGGATATTAGTAGCGTAGGCGGGGTTGTAAAAGTAAAGCTAAGTATATTAAGGTATAGCTTTAGTAGGAGCTTCTATAGGCCTAATAAGGTGGTATAGTTCGCTATAAATCTGGAAATAATTAATACCGGCCAAAGTAGCGCCATGGTTAGTAATAGTATAGTTAACGGAGATAAAAGCTAAAGCTATATTATATAAACGGAGCTAGTCCCAAGATATATAGGCGAAGCATTCCTAAGACTATAGTAGGGTCTATAAATACTGCGGCGGGGGTATAAATAAAGGTAGGATAATATCGCCTTACTTATAGCAGCTCTTAAAGTAAGGCTATTTAGCCCACGTAAAACTAATCCGTTTATCTATCTAGTATAAAGCTTTGCAGTAATTATAGACCATATTTATAGGCCCAATATCTAACTAGTCTATAATAGGGCGGATAGTAGTAATAGCGGCTATACTTATAGGCCCAATATCTAACTAGTCCGTAATAGGGCGGGCCATAGTAGGTCGCGGCTGGATTGATACGGGTAGTTATAGCTGGATTAATATAGGCGGTATAAGGAGGCGGGAAGTAGAGAAAGAAGCAGTAGCGGAAGTAGTAGCGGAAGCAGTAGCGGAAGCAGCAGCGGAAGTAGTAGCGAAAGTAGCGGCGGAGGTAGCGGCGGAAGCAGTAGTAGAAGTAGCGTGGGTTATAGGCTGCTGAAGGTCCACTAAAGATTATCAGGACCGCCCCTTTCTTTTCTTCTATATATATAGAGTTAAAAAGGCAGTTAAAAAGAGGGGGAAAAAGTATTAACCTTGTAAGGTTTATAGGTCTTATACGGAGCTTTAAGACAATTTATTATAAGGTTAGTAAAAGAGCGATACTGCTTATAGGTAATATAAAATATATAATTGGAAGGCATTTCGGAGGTAGGCAGGGAGTAGTATATAGTAAATGGGGGGAAGACAGAGAGTAGTAAGGGGTAGAATTTAAAATTTGATGAGGTAGTATATAAGGGGATTAGGTAACCCAAATAAAAAATTTAACGAATTAAAAGTCGCTAAGACCTTTAAACAGTATATAGAAGACAAAACCCTTTGAATAGTATATAGAAGATTACGCTAAGATTAATATTAACCTTAGGTAGAAGATGCTATTAGCTTACTTTAATAAAACGCTAGCTTATTATATAGCAGTTCTACTATATTCTTACCCTAAGCACTTCTACTATAATGCTTAGCGCAATAAACTATAGTAGTTAATTAACGGCAATACAATATTTAAAAGGCTTTAAAAGTTATATAAAAAGTAATTAATTATATTATTTACTAAACCCCTCCTTTACAGCGTATATAAGCTTTTTCCAGCTATAAGGATTATATTATTATATATACTAGAGTAACTATATCTAGTATGACTTTTTATTATAATAAATATAAGTGCTAGAAACCCCTTAATCTACTTTTAAAAGAATATCCTTTAGCGGATAATCTAATTTAATACTAGCTGCTATATTAACTAAAGTTTCTATAGCTTACTTAGTTCGCCTTTAATATCCTTACTATTCTAGTAGCTAGTACTAACTATAAATAAGTCTTTAGTAAGGCTGGTAATCTACTTAAACCTTATAGATTAAAGATAAGTCCAAATATCATTGCGGTAATTTAATATAGGCGCTTTTAAAAGCGTATAAGGTTTAAAAAGGTTATTAAACCAATAAGTAAGTAGATTAACTTATCTTAAGATAGTATCTAATAATTTAGTAAATGCTTTTTTTTACACCTATATCCACTTTATAAGTCTTAATACTATACTAAGACTTAAATATAAACTCTCCCTTTATATAAGCTGCCTTATTAGCCACCCCTATGGCGACTCCGACGATTAATATATTATAATTAATAAGATTTTAGGTAATAGTCTACTATAAAGCGAAGCTATATTAAAATTTATATAGATTATATAAACTATACAATTAATTAGCTTAAATTAGGTAAACAATTAGATAATTAATCGAGAGGCCTCTTAAATAGGCAATTAATTAAGCGGAGGGTCGTCAGATTGATTGATTGATTGTTAGCAAGTCTGGGCACTAGGCAACTGAGACAATCTGTCTCAGTTTGACAAATAGAGAGGTAGGAACGGGTAAACTGTACTTTATCGCAGTTTTACTTAGTACATTTAGTAAAATAGTAATATCTAGTAGTAAGCCGTCGCCATTAGCTTAAGCCGCTTCTATTAGAGTAGCCGCTTTTAATATTAACGGCCTGATCGAGGTCCCATTAACCTCTTCAGTAATATTGTGACAAACGACCCACCCCCGAAGAAAAAGTAGAAGACTAAATGATGATTAAACCCGTCATTTTTGGCGCCCAAATCCTACACCCCTACCCCGCAACGGGGAGGGCCAGTTGCCGATACTTCCCCTCGTTTAAGACAGGCTCTCACTCAAACGGCTGAAGCAGCGTGCCTCCCAATTCATGATTTGATCCAGAGTTTTCTACCTCTCCCCCGTTCTGTATCCATTCCTGGAGGTCCTCCCGGAGCTCGACTACGTGACGAGCGCTAAATTGAGTGTCTAGATGATCGGCTCCCAAGTTTTGTATCCGGACCTTTAGAACACAGACTCCCAGTGCTTCGGCTGCGAGATATTTTTCTTGGCATTGCAGCAATATTGAAAGATTGCACATCGTATTCAATGTTTCAGGGTGGCTTTCTCCTAGCTCCTTTTTTCTCCCACTGAGAACTTTTAAAGTCATCTCTTCTGCCTTTGCATACTCGGATTGGTGGTGATATAGCCCTGCAAGGTTGCTCATCGTCGTTAGGATGTCTGGGTGATTGTTTCTCAATATTGCCTGGAAGCCACAAAGAACCTCTTCAAATACCTTTTCAGCTTGATTGTATAGTTCCTGCCCTTGTAGCACAAGAGCAAGGTTGCCTTTACTTTTCAATGTTTCGTGGTGGTTCGTCCCAAAGATTCTTTGCCGCCCAGCAAACGCCAGAGAGTGCATTTCCCAGGCTTCCTCCCAATGTTTTCGAGATTGAAGAAAAACGCCAAGATTACTGGTGCTCGTTAAAGTGTCAGGGTGAAATGGGCCTAGTACGTCTTGCCTTCCGCGCAATGCTCGTCGAAACATATCCCCAGCTGCTGTATGTTTTTGTCGGCTTTGGAGAGTTAAAGCCAAATTGTTGACGCTGACTAAAGTATCCTTATGCTGAGGCCCTAGGAGTTTTTCTCTCAGGTGAAGAGCCCTCCAGTGCATCTCCTCGGCTGCATCGTATTTGCCCTGTTCTTGAAATAGCCAGGCCAGATTATTCAAACTATCAACAGTATCTTCGTGATTCTCTCCCAATATCTTCTTCCGAGCTTCCAAAACTTCTTTACACAGCTTTTCTGCAGAGCTATATCTACCAAGGTAATGATCGATTACAGCCAAGTTACTGAGAGCGGTAAGAGTATGCTTGCTGTGCTCCCCAAATGCCATTTTACTCCATATCACTGCGCTTTCTGCAAATGTCCTCGCGCTTTTGTAGCTCCCTTTTGTCATCAAATAGCGAGATATCCGAGAGACGAGTGAGCGATGAGCAGCACAACTGGCAGGTGATCTTCCTCGAAGAATGAGCTTCTCGTGGTCCTTGAGAACATTATCCGCATGTGACAAATAGAGTTCGCTTTTTTCAATATCCCCATGTTCTTCAGTCTGGGAAGGGAACTCGTGAAACAATGAATTAAACGCAAGGAGAACGCATTTGGAGAATTGATCTGTCACTTTCAGCCATGTCCTAATCGCGAGTCGGACTAGTGGATGCATATCGAAGAGCTCATCTGATGAATTCGAAACGATCAGAGAGTAAGCCTTGAGAACTCCAAGAGCTTGGGAATGTTTTATAGTGCGTTCAGGAGAGAGGAAGAGAGCATCTGGGATTCGTCTGCAACTAAGGCAGGACATGAAAGCAATGAGATGTATAGCAAGTTCATCCTCTGCTTGGATCTTTTGTAGTGAGATAATCGATGTCAGAATTGGAAGGCTTGAGTGGCCGGAAGTGGCAGAGTCCAGGAGAATTGCGCCGAGGAGATCTGACCTATTGGATTCACTCTCGTTAAACATCTGAAGATATCCGGCGACAGTCAAAGAGTTAGCAGCAATGTAAGAGCCTGCCTGAACTATTGCGAGTGGCATATATTCAAGGCAGGATATAAGCTGGTCTACATCGTCTTCACTATATTCGAGGGGCCCAGTATGCGCTAGGAAGAGCTTACGAGCATCTACGCTACTCATGCCTCGTAACTTAATGAGCTGCATTGGTCGAACAAACTTGAGGGCTAACTGCTTGTTCCGGCACGTAAAAATAATTGATCCGTTTGGATTCTTGGGAAGCAGCCTGTGAATGAGCTTCTGGCCAAAAAAGGTATCCGTATCGGCATCGTCAATAATGATTAGCCAACTCCCTGACTCATCTGACTCAAGCCAATCCTTGACCTTTTTACAGGTCGCCTCCGTGGTGGACCCGGCTCCTGGCATGTTTGTATATGGCGCTATACGGATATAGTCCTGCTCGAAATCCAACTCATTCGCCCCATGAATCCAGAAGACAGACCTGTTGGGCGATGAGGTACGTACTCGATAAGCGTGTTCAAGAGCTATCTGTGACTTTCTAATGCTTAAATTAGTTTCCTCGTCGAAGTGAATCAATAAGGCAAACAATTAATATCAAATTGTTGCACTAACCCAATCCCTCCGAGCCCAATTAAAGCTACACGGTGGTATCCTTTTACCGCCTCAATCCTCCCTGACAAATGTTCGAGGATGGAATCCTGGCCAATAAACTCCTCATTCCTACGAAGCTCAACCATGAATATGGCTGAACTCGATGTCTTTGCTGAAGAGCACTCAATACCTTGATTCATCTACCGCATAAGTTAGTATATGAGATACAATCAACTCTAGAGACCACATATCCGGTTTTGTGAGAACGCACGGGCAGGTTTCGCAATTGGAAGCCATTCTGAGTTGCCATTTGGCATGAAATGGTAGAGAGCTGACCATCAACTCGTTGGAAGCCTCGCTCAATTATCGATGAAGTTGTCAATAGCGTTTCGCCGAATTTGCTTAAGTTAATTGTTAGGCTGTATTAATTAAGTGCATTTAAGGACGTATCTAGTGATAGGTGCCTTACGAAAGCAGACAAATATGCATTGTGCTTTTGCATCGCTCAATGGAATCTAACAAACGCGCAATTTCCCTCTCCTTTCTGTTCAACAAAACAACTCCTCTCATTTTTGCCATCTTCCCGCCCCCGATCGCAATAGACAATTTTTGCAATACTTTTCGTAGCGCTTCCGCTTCAAGGGCACACGTAGCAATTATCGGATCGGTAAAGGCATCTTGATAGCAAGGCTGAGCTTTGATTGATTTCGTAAGGCTGATGAAATCTTGAACAAGGCTGTTCAGTCTATTGATCCGGTGGGGTGCCTCGCGTATCTCCTTTGAAAACTCGGAAATTTCGCTGACGATTTCGAAACCATACTTGGTAAGCTGAGAAACAGCAGCTACAACACCGAGAACTTCAACGACACCCGCCATAGCTTTAGTTTCCACTAGCTAAATCTGAGGTGAACAATTTACAAACAGTCAGAGTGGTAAGTGCGGGGTGAGGGATTTTTAATGACATTTTGGTACAAACAAGGCTGTAAATAGAAATCCATATTATCTGCCTGAGGCTCGACATGTGAACCTGGAAATGGCCTTGGACAGTAGTGGCTGTCGAATGGGACATCGCTAGGAGATGTCATGCATATGCATGGCCACGTATGTGCCCACAAGGCCGAATACATGACACTCAGTCAGGCAGATTCGACAGGGTCGCGTCCAGTGATTTTTTGGACTGGACTGGACTGGATTTGAGGATTGATCCAGTCCAGTCCCATAGAAACCAGATTTAGATCCTGTCGCTCCATGGAGCTCCAGTCTACCCGCTAAACCTAATATGGTAAGTCTTGGTAATATCATGGTATTAAGGATTAAAAGTAGAGGGAGCAAACCTTACCAAATTATATATAAAATCGTCTATATTACACCTCAATTAATATTAGGAAGCCCCCCTCCACCTCGTCGCCCTCCCGTTCCTCATCCTCTACCTTACCGTCGTGCTCAATAGCCTCCTCCTTAGCTAAAGCTTCCTCATCTGCAGTGGCGTCCTCCTCCTAAGTTGCGGATACTTGTTAATAAACTAAATAAGCTATAAGACGTAGTACGGGCTATAATAGAACTAGTAGAGCTATATAATAAGTAGCAAGCGAGGTTATATAATAAGCTCTATAAGATCTATAAGGTCTATAAGGTCTATTATATACCTTATATATTTTATGTACCTTATATATAAAGGGATTTCTTAGGCATATAGTTATGTATTTAAAGGACCTTAGTCCCTACCGTAGATAGTTTTCCCCTTATAGTAAATCCCATAATATAATTGGAGTTAATCTATTAGACACTTACTCTACTAGTTAGAGCTTATTATTTCGTTTACTTATATACCTAGCCTATTAATAAGTCCACCGTAGCATGCTTATAAAGTATTATTACACTTCTGAATAATTAGCTAGATATTAATAGATTTAAGTATTACCTTTCCTTTAGTATTAAGCCGCGAGCTTAAAAAACTTCTACTTAGTAAAGAGTTTATCTATAAGCTAGTTTAGTATTTAGAAGTAGTTAATAAGACTTATATAATTACCTCCTACTATAATAGTAGCTTTATAAAACATTTTAAGGTAGTTATCCCGCACTATAGACAGCTAGTCTACTATAGATAATAACTACTATAATATACCGTAGGTGCGCCGCAGACGCGCCATAGACGTAAGTAACAACTACCATATACTATACAACCAATTTACCGCAGCGTACCGCAAGCTATCGCGCTATAAAAAACCACCGTATAATAGGCGTACCGTAAATACACTGTGGATAGCTATAGTAGGGAGGAAGGAGGCCGGCTGTTAGCGACTCAGTCAATCGAGGCACGAGCACGGCAAGAAGGACGCACGCAAGCCTATACGATTGGATTGTCTATAAACGAGGATCCAAATCTAGAGAAAGGAAAAGAGAGGAAGGGTAGCGCCGCTTAAGGTTTTATACAATCGTCTGGTTACGTGACTGCGACTGTCTCAAACAGTAAGAAACTGTCTGCGATTATCCGCCATAATCCACTGCCACGATCCACTGTTTTCCACTAGCGCCATAACATTTACCCCCCCTCTGAAAAAGCCAGCCCTTAGGCTTTATATGTCCATATTATATCCGTGGGGTGTTCTTATCTATATGCTTAATAGGTAGCTTATTATCTTCGCTATACTAGCACTCTATCCACTTATCTAGATACTTTAGGGGTCCTAGCTTATTAGGGTATTAGTTATAGAATTCTTTAAGCTTTTAAGGGTAACCTATAACAGAGTAGTCTATAATAAAATCTTATTAGATAAGATCGAATATAGATCTATATCCGTGCGTATCTTATTTATTTTATTTATTGGATAATCTCTTGGCATTACCCCACTAAGAGGCCCGTATGCAATTTTCTTGCCCCCAACTATTATATTATGCAAACTATGGCCTTAGAGCCAGAGTCCTCTATTATCTTAAGCACTATTAACTTAGTTAGCGCTTCTCTTTTACGCAAACCTAAGAAAATTTAACCCCTACCTTCTATTAACTTCCGTTATCCACGCGAAGAAGAGGACGAAGTATAGTACAACAGTAGCGGTTTTAGACTCTACTACTGTGCCCATTGCTTATACTCTGGACCAGTAAGTAGCAATATTTGGAATTACCTTAAAAAGAGTTATTAAATTATCAATATACTAAAGATAAGCTTAACAATTAAAACAGCAAGCGTAATATTAAATAAACTTTATAAATAAGCAGCATCTTAAAATAGTATATGCAACTTTAACACTAATTTCCTTAAGAATTAAATAAATTAAGAAGTTCTTAACTAGGCTCTAATTAACTTAATTATTATATAAAACCTCCCCTTCTAGGCAGTAAAGTGGCTAGAGCTATACGTTATTTTCTAAAGTCTTAACTAAGAATTAAAGGGCTTTATTACTATAGCTTATTTACAAGTTGTAAGATTAATTAACAATTTATACTAGTTATAAAAGGATATTGTATAAATTAAACTTCAGTCCGCTCTAATAAGCATTTATCTATCTATTAATATTTGGACCTCTTTAAATAACTACCTTCTTCTTATAGTCTGCGCTTATTTTATTAATAGCTAGGAGAAGCTAATAAAGGCTCTTCTTGCTCTTTATCTAGTAGCTAGCTATTATAAAGAGAAGTAATAAAATACCCTTCTTTCTATACTATAAGAGTACGGGATTATATAAAAGATAGGAGCTATTATTACTGATAATTGTAGTATAAATGATACTCTCTATTGTATAATAAGCAATTACCTTCTTAAGAACGAGAACATTAACTAGAATCCTACTTAACAGAGAATCCGTTGCTAAGGCCATATTATTAATCTTACTGTTTAAGCCTTTCTCTTTAAAAGCCTTATTAATATTAAGCAAATTAAGTTATACAAAGTAGGAGAGGAAAAGGGGAATAAGCTTAGTAAAAAGGAGAAAAAGAAGAAGAATGAATTATTTCAAGTAATAGGGCCACTTGGAAAGCTTTATAATATTATTATATATATATATTCCTCAGTAAATTATATAAAGCAGTTTATAGATCTTACAGGAAGACGAATTCCACTTAATAATTATATAAGATGGAACAGCTGGTTTCGGATATTAAATGTAGCACTTAAAAAGGAGACAAATATTAATAAATATATTAAGGTCAACTTTGACAGCCTTAAGCAGGATTATTTCACCCCTTAGAACTAGAAGATGTTTTATACAATAAAGAATTTTCTTTAGCCGTTTAAGCGGGCGACTTTAGCGACTTAAGGAGACAAGGCAAGAATTGATTGTGTGCTCTAGACAATGGATATACTAATAAAGTATATGGAGAACGCTTATATATATTAATTTAGACTCTCTTTTAAAGGATCTAGCTAATATTATATAATAGGCATAATATAGGTTGGATAAAAGCCTTATTAGCCAGATTGATAATTGTTAGGTAAAGTTTAATCAATACTATCTAAAAACTAATAGTATACCTCTTTACGCTACTGCACTTATTCTTTACCTAAGTCGTTATACGAGATATATTACGTCAGTTTGGAAGAAGAAATGGCAGAAAGCTGCGTTTTTAGCTATAAAAGCACTTTAGGAATTATACCGAAAGAAGGCCCCATTAACTGTTAGTATTTCGTTATATAAAGTAGACTCAGCTCCTTAGAAAAAAGAGCTTAATAAGTTTAACAGAATTAAAAAAGAAATGGATGAAAAGACTACTTAACCGGCCAGCTAGGATAAGTACGAGGACTACTGCGCTAAAGTACTATACAATATTAAAGTTACTCCAATCTAGTGGTGGTCTTAAAAGTCACACTAAAAGCGCTAGCTGCGGCTTTTGGCGTTTATAATGGAAATTCTCTTAATTCTAGCAATAAGTAATAAGCCAAAGAGGGTCTTTTTAGGAGAACGTTATACAATATTATAGGAGAGAATGCAGCTTAGGGTAAAGATAGTTAAGAAAACTGCATATATAAAGAGCTGGTATAGAAGTGGAATCTTAAAGGAAGAACTTTAATAGTAGGGACGGCAGAGAATGGCAGAACAGGTGGAAACGAGGTATTATCCCTTGGGCTGGTAGCGTCCTACGATAATTAGACCGTGCGCAGAACACCAAAACACCAGAATCAAAAGTACGCGTATTACCTATATAGATTCAGATATTTTATATGCCTTCCAATCGTACTTCTAATGATATAGACTTTATTCTACCAACTTAATATTCAATTCCACCGACTTGAAAGGCCAAGAACCCCCCGCAGCCGTGGCCGTTGCCCTCCTTCGAGCCTTTGTATATCGCGAATTTTAACAACCATGGCACCCTAAATCTTCCTCTAAACCTTGCTATTTACAAAATTCCGTTTTATAGAAACGATAGATATTAGTTACCTTATCTTAAGTGACTTAACTCCAAAAATTGGGTGTATTAGCAATTGTATATGGAAATTAGCAGATTTTACGACCTTATATTATTCATCACGGAGCCTTGATCCTATTAATCCTATTGGCCAGTTCTTATCGATAACGGTAGGACAAATTGTACCAGTCCGAGGGATAATATTAGATTTTCTCCTTTTCCACTTCTAATTATGTTTCTCGTTTAATTAAGTAGTGGAGTAACCTTTTTCCGTATTATCGAGTTCTTATTAAATAAATTAAATAAATTAAATTAAATTCGGATAATTTATCGGCCTTATTCGCTTAATTTTGGCCTACTCTAACCTATAAAGTTCCAGGCGGGGTACTAGGTTAGGTCTGGATTATAACCTTTCTATTAAATATAGTATTTTAGCATTCCTCGTACTAGTTTACAGGCTAGTATTTTATTAACTTCCTATTTATTGTCGCCATTAACTTAAATCGGCAGTAGAGGCTTATTCTTTTATCTAAATAGTAGGTTATTTATAGCTTTCTATTGCTTATCTAGTAAGAAAATAGGGTGGACTTTAATTAAGTCTAGAAGTTTAACCTTATATAAGTTGCCTTCTTTATTAAGGATCTTATATAGTCCTACCATCTTATAGTCTAGCTTACAGCTAGGCCGTTCTATCTTTTAGTTCTTTATTATAACCCAGACCTTATCGCCTATAGTAAAGTTAGGCTCGCGCCTATACTTATTTACCTACTATTTTATTAATTTTTGGGCCTTCTTTAGGTTTTTATACGCTACTATTTATGCTTCTTCTAAGCGTCTAGCATACTACTATGCTTCCTTATAAGATAGTTTTTCGCGTATAGTTTATAGTCCTTCCGGTCTCTCCTAGTCGAAGCTTATATAGGGTAAGTATCCCATTTTTAGCTAAATAGGTATAAACCCCGTAGAGCTATAGGGTAGGGTTGCTTAGGCATAGTCTATTATAGGTAGTAGTTTGCTCTAGTTATCCTAAAAGTAGTTAATAAAGGGCTGGAGTCTTTAGTCTAAGTATTAATTTATAATCTCTGTCTAACTGTCTGTCTAGGGGTAGTATACTATAGAGAGCTTTAGCCTAATACCTAGGATTTAGGTAAACTTGTTTTAGAAGGCTGATATAAACTACGGCCTATAGTCGGATACGATAGTATTTAGTAGTCCGTAAATTCGGTAGATATAGTGGATATATAGTTAGGCCGCCTCTTTAGCATTAATATTCTTATAATAGGGGATTAAGAACGGGCGCTTATTAAAGTAGTCAACTAGGATTATAACTATATTATATCTGTCACGGTCCGTAGGTAACTTATAGAAGTCTATAGAGATATACTACTAGGGGCGTTCTGGTATTAGGAGTGGCTTTAATAGCCCTAGGGTCTTATCTTATAGAATTATAGACCTATGGCAGTCGTCGCAGTTCTGTATATAGTAGTTAATATCTATAACTATTCCGGGCCAGTAGTAGCGGTTGCCAATAATTCTATAGATCTTATTTTTTCTAGAGTAGGCCGTAGAAACCTAAGTATGTGCTTTAGTGATAAGCTAAGTCCGTAAATTCTGTTCCTCTACTACTACCAGCCGTTTCTAGTACTTAAGCAGTCCATTTTTAAGGGACTATAGGCTAGTAGTATTCTTTACCTTTTCGCGTACTCCTGTAGAAAAGGGGCCGTACAGTTTACCTACAGTAGTTTATTAATAAGGTTAGTTTCCGTGGAGTTAATGGGATATATCTTAGCGTCTAAAGGGTCCGTATTTAGTTCTGCCTATATCTAAGGGTTGAGGTGCTTTAGTCGTAGTAGCGCCTAGGTCTATAATAAGATCTTTACGGCCGCCTAGTTATCTATATTCTGTTTACGCCTTATAAGAGCATCCGCATAGTTAGTGGCGCCTAGCCTATACCTAATTAGGAAGTTAAACTAAGATAGGGTATTCGCCTAGCGCGCCTATCGGGCCGTAAGGGCCTTTATTGTTATAAAATATTCTAAGGCCTTATAATTAGAGACTACCTAGATAGACTTAGGGGTGCCTTTTAGTTGGGCTTACTAGTGCTAAAAGCTAGAGATAATAGCTAGTATTTCTTTATCGTGAATTGGGTAGTTTAGCTTAGCATTTACTATAGTCTTTAAATAGTAAGTAATAGGGTGCTATTCTCCGTCTACCTACTTTTAGGAGTAAACGCTAGCTATAATACTATCTAAGGCATCGGTTTCTAGCATTAAGTGCCGTTCTAGGTTAAAGTAGGCGAGTAAGGGAGCAGAGACTAGTCGTTTCTTAAGCTTGTTAAAGGCCTGCCTATATACGGTATTAAAGTAAAAGGGCCGGTCCTTTTAGGTAAGTTAGCTTAGGGGCTAGGCAATCCTACTATAGTTCTTAATAAAGCGTTAGTAGAAGTTATAGAACCCTAAGAATAATTACACTCCCTTTACGGTCCTTAGGGGTGCCTATTAGTTAATTACAGCCGTCTTTTCTAGGTCTGCCTTAATTCTATTTATACTAATAATAAACCCTAGGTACTTTATACGCTTAACACTAAATTCTAATTTCCTAATATTAGCCTAGAGGCCGGCCTCGCAGAGCCGTTATAGGACTTTATAGATATACTCCTTATGTTTTAACTTATTCTTAAAGTAGATTATAATATTATCTAGGTAGGCCGTATAGAAGTCATTAAGGTAGTTAAAGAGTATATTATTTATATATTACTGGTATGTAGCTAGTCCGTTAGTTAGTCTAAAAGAAAGTATTTTGTATTTATATATTCCGTAACGGGTCTAAAATATAGTAAGATCTTTTAATTTAGGGTTTATTTTAATCCGGTAAAAATCCTAACGGATATTAAGCTTAGTAAAGATCTTAGCTCTACTTATTTAGGCTAGAGTCTTATTAAGTAAAGGCAGTAAATAGCGGTCCTTATAGGTTATATTATTAAGTTTATAGTAGTTAATGTAGAAACGAAGTCCTCTATTTAGCTTTTTAGCGAAGAGAATAGGCGAGTTAAAAGGGGCTTAGCTAGGCTTAATAAAGCCCTTATTTAGGTTATCAATAAAGTACTACTTTGTAGCCTATAATTTGGCAGTAGATTGCTAACAAAGGGGGCTATAATTAAGGATGTCTTCCTTATCTGGCTTAAGCTCAATCTTATAGTCATATAGTTAGTAAGGTGGGAGTATATTGGACACTGCCTTAGAGAACACGTCCTTAAATTTCTAGTATTAACGGGGCAGTTTCTGTTCTACCAGCTCCTTATCTATAAGCTTACTTTCCTATCCACTAAGCTTACTTTCCTTTTCCTTAATTATTCGATTAATTTTATATAAGCTAGTAGTAAAGGTAACGGTATTAGGTTAAACTAAGTTCTGGTAGAATCCTACGGCGCTAATATAGCAGATATTAACTAGGGGAAGGTCCGTAGGTTTCTTTATAGACTTTTATTAGGCCGTACTTTATAGTATAGGGTTTATAGTCTTCCTTAGCTTACGTTCTATTTTCCATAAGTTATCCTTTTAGTCTATTAGTTTAGTATAGCGTCTAGTATTCCTAGCCTTCCTTTATAGCTGCGTAGGGCCTAAGTTCTCTATGGGGGACTTAGCTAGATTACTACTAATTTCCTAGATCTCTAGTGCGGGTAGCGTAACATAGGTAGTCTAGGGGCGGCCTAGTATACAAGTCCGTTATGGATTAAGCTATATATCTTTCTTAAAGGCTTAGTCCCTACGCATAGCATCGGCTTAGTAGATAGTATTAATCTAGGGCCGTATAAAGTTCTCTATTATAATACTGATTTCTTTTATAAAGGAAGGGGTTAGGGGTAGAGATTTGGGCCAGATAAGCCGTCTACTCTGTATATCAAGCTATAAGCCTAAATAGGCCAGCCATTTTCCCCCTAAGATTATATCGTGGTTTCCTAGGTCCGTAATAAGAAAGGGGACGTTATACTGCCTTCGTCTGTCTACGCGAAGGTAAATCCGCAAGATAGTTATAATAGGTAGCCCTATCTGTCTATTATATCCGCAAATAGGAATTAGTTTAGGCAGTTCTTTAAGGGGTGCATTTAAAAAGTTAGCCAGCTTTATAGTACACTAGGTATCTATTAAGGCAAAGGTATTTACTCTAGAGTTAGCTAAAGCAGAGGTTAAAACTTAATATTTATTACGAAATAAAGTATAAGGGATAGTGCAGCTTCTTCTACTAACTAGCCGACCCATATTAATATGTAATATATTAATTCCTTTTAACCCTAGAGAGGAGTCTTTCTCTAAGGTTCCTCTTTTTATAACTTCTTACTATTCTCCTGGATTAACAGAACCTCGTCTACTATTACTTTTACTAGGTAGTCCTTTATAAAGTAGTTTTTCTAGCTATATAAGAAGCAAGCTCCTTAGTTACTAAGGGCCTATCTATAGGGGTTACTGTAGGTAGGCTAAGTGTGCGCTGGACCCGCAGTAGGGCTAGCTGCGCGGCTAGCTGCTAGATTAATAGTAGGCTGTATAGCTAGTGCCGTAGGAGTTATAGATCTTACTAGGGCACTACGGGCTGTTCTTATAGTGCTTATAGTCTAGTTTAAAGAGTTTCTCGCTTTATACCGCTTGGCTTATGCCTTAATTTAGTAGAGGCCTTAGTTAATAGCCAGGTAGTAGTCCGTAAGTACCTTTAGCGTCTATATAGTAGTAAAAACTGGTAGTATAGCGCGCTATAGGTCTAAGGTAAGCTTGTTAAAGAGGTCTGGCATTAGGTCTTTATAGGGGATTTAGGCTTAGCTAGCTAGGTATAGAAAGCGGGTTTAAAAGGCCAAAAAGGTCTCCGTTATTTTTATATTTAGGGCTTTATAATTAAGACGGGCGTTCTACATCTTAAAGGGGTCTTTATAAATAAAAGATAGGTAGTTAATTATCTCTTCTCTAAAGAGGAAGGGGCTTACTAAGTCCTAAGCATATCGCGGACGTAGATGCGTCTATATATCCCTACCGGTACGGCCAAAGACGTAGGCCATTTTTACTTAAGTAGTAGGGAAGTGGTCCGTATTAACTTTAAGCTTGTCTTGTAGTTAAAGCTTCTAGTTATTAAATATAGGGTTGGTCCCGTCTATAAGTAATAGAGGGTCCGCAACCTTCGCGGACCGCAATAATACTGTTTGTTAGGCTAGGGTCTTAAGGACCGTAGCAAGTCTGTCCGTTAAGTTATTATTAGATACAGGGGTATCTTTAGCTTTAAGCGGCTCTTAAAGCCGTTTAATTTTGGTATTAGCTGCCGCGAGCTCCGCCTAGGGGGTTAAGACAGTAATTGTTTTATTATTAGAGGTATTTAAGGGTCCTACAGCTACTTTACCGGCTACTATGTTTCTTAGTATAGTGGTAGGGGTGTTAGGTAATTTCTAGTATTTATTTGTTTTTTAGGGATTCTAGTTCGTGTATGTCCTATTCTTAAGATCCGCGTTCTATTCGTATTCTTTTAGTTCTATTTTTATGGTCCTAGTAATGTCCTTAGGTTCTATTCTGTGTTCCTATCCTATTTATAGTCCGTAGATATATTTAAGTTCCTTCTTAGAAAGAAAGAGAGTAAAAGGAGCTTTAGATAATGTTAGCGACTTAGTTAATTAAGGTACAAGTACGGCAAGAAGGACGCATACAAGCCTATATAATTAGATTGTCTATAAACGAGGATCCAAAGCTAGAGAAAGGAAAAGAGAGGAAGGGTAGCACCGCTTAAGGTTTTATACAATCGTCTGGTTACGTGACTGCGACTGTCTAAAACAGTAAGAAACTGTTTACGATTATCCGCCACAATCCACTGCCACGATCCACCGTTTTCCACCAGCGCCGTAACACCAGCCCGTATTACTTTAGTACGTTAAATATAAGGTATATAGTTAAATTAGTATTTATACTCTATATAAGATAACGTTATAAAAATTTCCCTATAGGAACGGGTTTATATAGCGAGTTTCGCCCTTATAGAATACCCGTTTTCTAAAACGTAAATCTAGGATTAGTAGGTTACTTTTAGGGAGATTACCTATTAATTACTATTTCCCTACCTATTTCTTTAATGAGGAAGAGAAATAGAAAATAGAATAAAAAGTCACTTAGGGGTAATTAGTAGCTACTTTTAAGCTAGTAAGCTATATGGTCTCTCTAATTCTTATATATAAATCTATATTATAAAAATCTACCTTTTAAAGCTCTTTTTATACTTTAAGAACGGTGAAATATAGTAGAAATAGATAAAATAGCTAGGATTTCCTTAGTATAAATGTAACGGGTGTTCCCGAAAGGTATATATTAGATAAAACAGATAAAGGTTTTACAAATGTCCTACCAATGTCCTAGAGAAGACACGGTCAGACAGATAAGGGGTAAAGGGTTTTACTAGTGTCTTAGAAGGATTATAAAGGGAGATAACTAGTAACTCCTACTTCTGCCTTTATTACTTATAAAGATAATAGTAATAGAATATCGTATCGTTGCCGCCCGATTTTAGCTAAATATCCTTACCCTATTTCTATATATAGGAGGTGCGCTACTTTATATATTTTAGCGTTTATTAAAGCTTTATCCCTTAACCCACCAGCGTCCTAGTGGAAGCTAGTCCGTGCTTGAACACCAGAATGAAAATAACATGTATAGCTAATTACTATTAACAATGCCTTTTAATTGTACTTCTAATGATATAGACCTTATTCAACCGACATAATATAACGTTCAACCGAATCGATGTGCTAAAAAGCCACCACCGAAGACATGGCCGTTGCCCGATTTTACTTCTATAACGATTCGATTTGGTTAATCTAATTGGCTAGTTTTTATCGATACCGGTAGGACGCATTCCGGCGGGTTAAGGGTTAATAAATATACTCTTTACTATAAGGCTTAAACTCTTCCACTATCTTTTCCTTATCGCGATTTGGGTTAATAGTTTTTAGAGTAAGAATAACGTTATTAGACGTGGGAGGTAGGCGAATAGCTAAGTAGCGAGTGATATTGGCTGCTATAGTAGTAAGGAAGGGAAATACTAAAGTAGTAAGTATATAGAAGCAGCAGTAGGAGTAGAGTATAATTAATTATCCTTAAATCTATGCTAAAATACCGCCAGTAAAGCCGACTGGTACTATTTAGCCTTAATACTAAGCACTAACTCCTCAGCGGCCTATACCGCTCTGCCTCCCTACCTTATTAAGTTAGTAAACTGGAGCTCCAGGAGCCAGAGCGAGTCAGATCTACTCCAATCCGGCTCCGAATCTAATGCAGAAACGGATCCAATCTGGGGCTCCAATTTGGCTCCAGTCCAAAAAGATCACTGGTCGCGTCCGGCTGAAAAAATCATTGCCTAGCGTTAGTACCAGCGCCGACCTCTTGACCCGTTCTCTTTAATAGCCAATGAGGTACGACGGGGTAATTGGCCCTTAATAGAGTAGGTTGAAGTGTAATGGCAGAGAAACGCACTAACTGCAGGTACGCTATCGTCAACAGTGTGAAATTTTCTGCAGCTCCATCTCTTGGACAAACCATTTTCTGCCAGATCAGCCTGACCTGCCCTGAGATAAAACTTTTTGGGGTGAAATTATTCCACTTGACTATGCAAGAGTCCTGTATAAGGATTAGCCACGAAAGGGGTAGGCGCCCTCCCTGCTAGGTAAGTAGTGATGGCAATAATCAGTTATGCATAGGCCACCTCAAAATTTCGATGATGAAAATAACTGCAATAATCTACTGTATTTCTTAGTTACAGCAATCGTATAACTCCTAGATAAATATATATAACCGGGTATATAATCGCCTAAAACGGCACGGGAATGGCTATAATCGGGTTGATTATATAGTTATTGCCATCACTGCTAGTAAGCTTTGAAATAAGCAAGCCCCTTGCAAGATGGCCGGGCTGTGTTATTCCGCCAGCACGCTAGCAGAGATGGCGTCTGCCACATTCGTTGTACCCCTCGTATATCTCGCCTTTGGAAGATGTCGGAAAACGTCGAAACCCAAGGCGATGAGAACTTGAGGTTAAATTAAAGGAAGCCTCTCATACGTAGCAAGTGAATGCCTGGCCGACTTCGAAATACAGTCAAACCTCCTAATACGATATGGGGTATATAACGATATCCTCTGCATTACGATCTACACCCCTTGATCAAGCCTTTTTTTGGTGTAATATTACGATAATCTGACTTTTGACAATATCGTTAAGCACCTACCACCAATATCGGTATAATCAGTAGAGAATTTGTATGGGAGAGGGCCCTATTTGGCCCGCGAGCTGGATATCCTAAGCCTTTTTAGGTATTAAGCTCCTCTTTTTCCTACTTATTCACCTAACATGTGACTCTTGATATAACAATACCATTGGTATTACGATACGCTCGGCCGAACAAACGGTATTGTACTAAAAAGATTTGACTGTATAGCAATTTCCTCCGTTGGACCATACCTAGGACGGTGCCTGTGATTTTGGTCCTATACTTTCAAGAAAGTAATCCTCAAGATCTTTCATTGAGTCTGGGCAGATCCTGCCAATTCTGCGAATCTTTACGTTGTACTCAACAGTGTATACTTTTGCAAAATTGATACGAGACATAGGGTCAATGGAGACAGCTTCGTCCTCCACTATTACAAATAGTGGAGATTTCGTAAGTTGCTGTTCTTTCGGAAGAAGCTGCACACTGCCCCCTACAGGAGCGATGACGGCATGGTCTTGCACAACAAGACCTGGCTTAGTGGTGGCATGTCCAGAGTAAGTGCTAATAGGAAGACATAGGCAGTACGTCGGTTTTCGGCGGATGATACAAAAACGGCGGACTTCGCAAAAGGCTTGCTCACCGCTCCATTCACTCGTGAACTTGTCCAGGTTTGAGAGACTCAAGGCTCCTCGCGGTTCTGCCCAGAGCATCATGAACACTTTCCCTTTCTTGAAATATCCTCGCGTATCGGTAATATAAATGAAACCTTTGACTTGTAAGCATTCAGAAACAAGTGAAATCGAAGGGACTACGTACGAGAATCGAGCCGACCCGGAACTGTTGTAGCCTCTGAGTATTGGATGCCTTCTAAGGCAGCACTATCTTCATTCTCGCCCGCCATATTTGTTGAAGTTAAAGTACGCGAAGAGGTCACCTGCGGAGTGTGGAGGGTTTGACTCCCCAGCGCTGGTGGCCGACTCATGGGTTCCACTAGAGCATTACCACCAACTCCGGTCGGTTCAGTAGATGGCCGAAGGTCCCATTCACCTTCTCGACCTAATTTTCGGGGGAGAACTTCGTTAGGAGAAGGCTGCACCTTTTTCCTCTTCGAGCCACCATCGTATACCTCAGGGTCCGTGTCCCTTACAATCCTCCAGTATCCAATCAACTTTGACATGTCTTCGTCTGCTACCATCCCAAGATCTTTAACTTTGACATTGTGTTGAATAGGATGATTAATTGCAAAATTGATCCTGGATGCTAATGAGAATTTAATTTCGGGACTTGCTGGGATGACTCGAATAGGGCCTTTAGTGAGTCTCGTTTCGCCAGGAACATGCCGTGGTGGCTGCGGGAGGGAATATACGATTGCATGTTCATCAGGATCTACGCCCGCTTTTGATGTTCCACGGCCGCCATAGGTATATATTGGACTAAAGTATGTCAGTTTAATGACAATGGCAGCATACACTACTACTAACCAGGCGTAGCAGAAGGCTCTTTTTTCTTGCACAACCACAAAACGTCGTATTTGGCTAAAAACGTGTTCATTATACTTAACCATACTAACGTTGTCAGAATCAAGCGACCCTCCCGCTCCCAGGCCCTCTGAGAAGAGTACAGCAAAGACCTGGGGATCGTCAGCACTTACTTAAGTTGCAGGCGTTGTGCTACTTAGACTTACTCTTCCTATTGTAAAGAATTTATTCGTCATTACCTTGTAGCCTAATAGCCTGTAAGCCCCCACGATTGTTGAATGTGACCGAGATACATACTTGAGTCCAAAGAACCATGGTCGTATCTTGCGCTTCTAGGGATAGCATAATTGTTTTTGGAGATAGGATAAGATTGAGATTGAGATTCAGGCAATTTCCAAGTGTAATCTAGCTGCTGTAGGGTACGTGAGTCGTCTTCTTTATCCTGGCCTCTATCATTCTCTCTCCCGGGGAGAAAAGGAGACAGTGGTCCGGTTGGTAGTAGTGGGGAAGATCGAGTGCGCTCTTGAATTTGAGCATCTGGCTGGATTAGTAGACATCAAAAATTATCAGACGTACATTATCCACTTGAGGGGCGGGAATAAAATACCTGGGGTTGTGGACTGATCTTGATATGTGTGTTGTTGAGATATATATGCAGATTGGTCTGAAGCTATGAGCCCCCGGGGCTGATATATGGGTTGGTTGTGAAGTCCAGGTGGTCGCGAAGTCCCGGTTCCCTGTGAAGACGCTGGGGCGTCGAGATAAGTCGAGGTCGCAGAATACAATAGATGGCTGGGTATGGTCTCGGGCAGGGCTAGATTGGAGGTCGGTGCACTCTGAGCTTGCGGGAAGTTTTCAGGCTTGGCGTATTCGTTAAACTGAGCTCCGATGCCAGCGGAATCATCCCATTGGGCTGTTGCATTCGAACGGTTTATGGATGACGTCGAAGAATGTGGTGAATTAGGGAGTGGCTCGGTGGAGCTCGCGTGGCTTGCAAGAGCTGTGTCTGCTGAGAAAGGAGGCACTATCGATGTGGATGGAGGAAGCGTGAAATTAGCTTGCGCGTAGTTAAAAAGTTCTGTTCCCGGGACAGGGGCAGAAACAGCAGATCTTTAACACCATCAGTCCATCAGTCTCCAAGCAAAAGAATCTGGCAACTGGATAGGAATTACTCTTTTAGCCAGGTGTACTTCCAGGAGTTATCTGTATCTGGTCAGAAGGGCGGGACTCGTACAAGCGTATGGAGGGTATAGAGTGTATGGGGTATGAAGAGCAAAATACTTTCCCATTTCGCACACCAGTAGTCCCCATGCTGTGCACTCCATTGCCAGGGCGTTGACATATTGTCTGTGGAGGACAATAAACTCTATATTGCAAAGGTATTGCAGGTATTAAAGGTATCATCTAGAACGAGGTGGTATTACTTGATTTTAAGCAGGTCAAGTCATCGCAGAACTTGGGGGAACCGTTCTGCACGTGACCGTTTCGCTCCCAGCTCTTCCTGCCGACCCTCGGACGCTTTTCCAATGTTGCCTCTGTCCTGTGCCTTTCCCTCGCCCACCGATTCTTCGAGGCGAACGAGGCGAACGACACCAACCCCCAACACCGTCAACGCTGATACCATTCCGACAGTGCATGAAGAAGGCGATCCTCTGTGAGTGTGTCTTTGCAGTAACTCTAGGCCGCTCTAACCGTCTCGCAGGCGGTATCCGTGCAACCCAGACAGGTCAATCTGCGACGCTGCCCTAGCTACTCCTGTCTCGTCCAAGTTCTGGCTCACAGAAACTGCACTTGTAGCCATCCGGTAACTCCTCTTACTCCTCTTGCTCCTCTTGCTCCTCTGGTGTCCTGCAGAGGCACCCAGCCGACCCAACAACTTTGTCAAACACCTGCAGGGACGTCTACAATTGAGTCAGGAAGCGTCAGGCTTACAATAAGCTAGTGTCAGAGCTCACCATCAACTCAAAACCTACTCATTCCACCAAGATCAACGAATCAAAACCGCCAAGGAAAGCATCACTTTTCTATTAGCTGCGGACACTGCATGTCGATTCATTTAAGTGAGGCGGAATACACGTGTACCAATTATTGCGGCCTTTCACGTGATACGACGTGTACGCTATCCTACATCTCATGCCTCTCAAAGCGCCTAGCACTCCGACCATAGCTAGCTAGCCAAGTTTTTCAAACCTTACGACGCACGAGCTACGAAAGCCAAATTACCACTGTACGTTAATTCTCTGCCTTCTGGGAATTAGAGATGAAGCTCATATGAGCGCTCTGTAGACGTTCCTCCTCACCGAGGTTACGCGCTAACCTTCTAATCATGAGAGCAATCATGTGCAATAAATGCACTCGTGGCCAAGATACCACACTCATGTTTGCAATCGCACTGAGTCTCGCACTCAACCAACCTCTGATCTTTACGTTCTTTGGTTGTCCTAACAATAATAACACCCTAGACGTTGCCCAGCCCGTTGGTGCTACTCACTTCACTACACAGACCTTGATTTACCTGAACAAAATTCTAGACGCAAAAGCCAACCTTTTCGTGGCATCCGCTTTCCTTCCTTTTCTCTTCAATTACTATAAGACAGATCAGCATAATAACGGTAACTTCCCACCAATCCCTGATATCGTTTCAGCTCTTCACAACCCACCACCCCTTACGCAGCCTAAGGGGAACCCAACTAGCCAACCGAACGCAAAGTCCTGCGTTATCACAATTCCTAATAAACCACCACCTATCACACCTCCATCAGGATACCCAACTGGCCAACCGAGCACGAAGTAAACCTCCAGGATTAGTGCAATCATGCATGAGGCTTTTGGCTAAGAGTTTACTAGATTGGGTAGTGAGTTATTGTTGAGAAATTACTTCTCGGGTTGCATTCACTTTCTTTAGCGCGGTTGTACTGATTTTCCGCGTATAACCCTTTTGCACGGAGGCAAAGTGCACCCCCTCAACTCTCTCTACGCTTTCTCCTATGTGTCGAGAATGACTTCTGAGTCCTTAATTTATAATACGCACCAGAGGGGCAGATGAACGCCCTGGAAGATGTTGCGGCGGATGGGGATGCTATCATTCATTAGGCAGTGCAGATTGCATTCTTCCAGTTCCGTTTTTAATGATCTTAATTTCATCGATGCACAACTCACTCTTTCACAACTCAAAATTTCTATGTCAGTATTTCGCCAATCATCCAACCGCTCATAGTTCTATATCAGTGGAAATAGTACGAATACGTTGTTGATACTTCTTCCATGCAGAAGACCATTCAAACCATTATGCATGTCTTCGCACCTAAACTTAAAGTTTGTATGTGGAGTTATAAAGCAGTCGAAAGTGTAGTCTCGATGTGCACGTCGATGCACTCAGCTTCTTACTATTTGAAGAACAGTAAATTATGTTTTAAGCTCCCCCAGCACAAATTATCACTATGACGTTTTAGCTCGTTTCCTGCAGTGTTGGCAATGATAGTTTTATTCATTGCCTCACAACGATATATTTATTCATAAGGAGTGATAATGATTGAATATTTTGATAGCCCTTATGAATATATATAGAAACTTGAAGCTCTCGTGGTGTAGTAGAAGGATACTAAGGTGTAAATATAGAACCAATTTTATACCGTACGTCCTAATGTATATGTAAGAGAGAGCTACTAGTGAATATTAGGGGGCGTGGAGGCCTCTAGGGAGACGTCAGCTACATCAATTTAGAACTATACTATGCCAAGACCGGTGATATCGCCTATATCTATGATACTGCGATTATTCATTCATATCACTATATTCTGATTGGCCTATGAATTGAATGCGATATTGGACCTATTTATTCATTCATTCATCATTGCCAACACTGGGCTACCCGCAACTTGTTTCCAAAATGCCGTAGTTAAAGACACAACGGCTAGGCAAAAAGTATCAATTAAACGTTACCGTACTTGCTATTGTGGCTCGTGTACCCCTATCCTTTCGTCTTACTAATTAAACCCGTACATATAATCATACATCTATACATTCCCTAGTACTTATGATAAGCGGGGAATCAAACCAAAGCCTCCTGACTGCGTAGATCAGCGTGTCCAATAGCCAGCGACGCTGGCAGCGTAGCTGCCAAGAAGCTGATAATGTAAGCAGTCAGCCAGCAGTTAGTCAACAGTCAGTCAGTGATAAAACTACAGCGAGCTGATAGCTCGCTGCCTTGGTGGTAAGGAATCTCTCGCTTAGCCATAGTAAATAAGCATTTTCCCCAGTATCTCCACTACGCGTATAAACCTATTCCCCTATATTTAAACTTACCTTTTTATTACTTATGCAAAATGCAAAGTATATTATATTTTACACCCCAGTAAGGTAGTAGAGCTTCTTTTTCTACTTCTTCCTCTAATTTTTTTTTAAATTTTATTTACGCGTCCTTTAGTACTATATCGGCCTTATAGATTAATATTAGAAGTAGTAGTTAATTAAAGGCCTTTTATCAAACAGTTTAATTAATTGTATTAACTTTAATGGAGCTTCAACTACATCCTAGTTAATAAGCTTAAATATTAATCTTACTGGCTATAAGCCAACTATAGAGGTAGATAAGCTAGCTTAGTAAGATACATTTAATAGAGCTTTGTATTTAATTAAATCTAATATAGAAATAGAGCTTCCAAAGCCCTTACCACTGCTTTTCTTTCTTACCGTTAATATTACTACTAACTTTAATATCTACCTTTTTAGGCCTCCATAGGTGTAGAGGATAATTTTGGCTATATTTAAACACTATATTAGGTGAATTAAGGCTAACTGTTTAATCAGGCAACGTCAATATTTGTATATATAGGGGTGCTGCCAAAAATCTGGAATGAAACACCGTGAATTTTATACAAATTGCCTAATTCGGATAGCGAGCTGACAGCGTAACAGTCAGCGTACCTGATTTTGACGCAGCGGACAGCGAGCGATCCACTTAGCTGCAGTCAGTCAGTGTCGGATGGACAAGTCACTCACAAGAACCCTGTCGATTGAAGCTCTCTATATACATGAGGTAGGGGCAAAAGACTGACGGAGACGCCGACGACGATTTGGTAACTGTTGCTCAATCGCCACCAGGTCGATATTGCCACTCAGTCGGTAATAGGTAATGAATAGGTAATAGAAAATAGATAGTAAGACATACGATGGCAAGAAACAGGGTGTGAGTCATAAGGTGGTACCTGACAGTGACCTCAACGTTCGACAGTCAGCTATAAGGCCTCAAAGCTCACTGTCCGCTGACTATTGGACACACTAGCGTATATTCCCTCCACCATTTCCGTCGAAAAAGTCGGGGCTGAAATGAGAAGGGCCTTGATCTTTACACCATGGGAAGACAAAATGAAGACAACGCAATGATTGATGTCCCAATAATTGCCGCTAACTTATAGATCCACTATTAGCGATGTCTGTACCTTACGCCTGCCTAGCTAGATAGACTGCGGAAGACGATTGACCAATTATATTGATTCGTCTGACATGCGCGGTACTTCAGGCCTTTGTCTTGTTGTATGCCGGGGTCATTTGTTGGCCCTCCAGACATTATCAACTTCTTCGCACAATTTCTGGAGAACTCAAGAGTGTTAAAGGGCGGGGCAGAAACGCATCGTTCATGTTGTCACCGTGTTACCTGATTTTGTATAAATATCATTTCACCTTGATCAATTGAAGCTTAGTTCTATATAGCTGCTCATAGGCGACTTATAAAAACGCAATGTGCACAATCCAATTTAATATAGACCAGCTAGGTCTACTGACACAAGAGATCCTAAGTATATAGGTCCTAATATTGGCCTGTATAGACCTATATAAGGTAAAGTGGCAGCTTGCTTCCCCAGCATATTACTATACAGGTTAGTTAATGTAAGCTTTTGCAGTGTGAAGAATTGAGTGAGCGACTTGATTGTAAATCTATGGAAATCAGGTGTACTATATACACGAAATACGTGGCAAAGGTTGACGGAGACGCCGACGATGATTTGTAACTGTTACCTAATTGGCCACCAGGTCGACATTGCCACTTAGTCAGTAATAGGTAATGAATAGGTAATAGAAATGAGTAGTGAGACATGCGATGACAAAAGACAGGGTAGTGAGTCATAAGATGAGACAAAGTACTGTTTTGGTATGGTACTGGTAGTCGGTTACAGTTAATACTATTAGAACTGTTAAATTGCGGCACGGTATACGCAGGCAAACTAAAAGACAGAGCTCATAAATCAGTAGCTACTATGACTTGAGCGCAATATCACACACTTATATGGAGTGGTTGTACCTTCCTAAGCGTTATTAAAAGATGACAATCATCGGCTTTGCTGATGGCTGAGGAGATCCTTATAAGAGGATGAAATCCTTCATCAGGGGTATATCAAGAAGTTCCCTCTTATGGTATATAACATTGGACTAAGTAGTACATCAACCAATCTCGATATTAGGCTTCTCGCCACTGCTTCTACCCTGTACTATAGCCTTATAGCTCTTGCAGCTGGAGAGTTACACGAAATACGAGGTAAACACACCTAATGTGCCTAGAAAGAATTCGAGAGACATGCTAGTTTTCTACTGTCTGATTGTGCAACCCCCATTATTAGCATAGCGATGTTTAATAGTACCCCGATAAAAAAAAACCCCCCCGGAGACTACACCCCATCACATTCTAATTCTAAGAAAAAAAATTCTGAACCTCCTCCCTTGGAGCCTGTTATTTTTCGCACATGTTTATGTTGGATTCGTATCCCGGATCCTAGATTTCCGCCTCGCGACATCCGGTGATCCCGAACGAGTATGGGAAATCGTCGATATAGCGGAGCCATCCCACACTGCTTCAGCCCCATCGCGCCACTAACATCACATCACAATAATCAAAGACATATACTTCCAACGAGTTTTTTGCGATTAAACAACAATTCTACAGCTACAAAACATTTCCGTTCGAAGCACTCCTGCACCCCAGCACCCTGCGTGCCAGGGATCGCGGTCCCTACGGTCACCGCGCATAAGTAAATTACATTATAAATTGCAGTAATATACCACTGATTTTGCAGTGTTTTACTACAGTTTTTAAGGCATATGCAGCTAAGTTTGCTGTAAAATACGCACGCAAGAGTTGCGCGAATACGCCAGAAACTGTAGTATATTACACTATAATCTATAGTATTTTACTGCAGAATCCATAGTATATTGCAAATAAATCTATAGCGTATTACACTTGATTTTGATATATATTAAAGCCATAGAAATTTGCATTAGTAGAATAATTTAATTTAGATTAAATTATAAAATTAGCAACCAAGGCCTAATAGTGCAGCAGTAAGTAGTCTAAGTTAAAATAAGGACTTAAATTGCACAGTCTCTACTTGCCTCTAAGCTAGTATGCAATTCCTATAAGAACAGATTAACGTTGGTAGTAATAAGGTTTCTATTACCATCGCGCACTACCCCAACTAGTAATAAAATCCAATCAACTTTAATCCATCTTGAACGGCTAACTTTGCTATATATTATAACGCCCTTTTGTTAGTCAATATTAACTCTATTAAGCTTTTTAATTAGTGTCTAGTTTACTGAGCTAGTGACCTTAGTAATATTAACAAAGAATACAACCTCACCAAATAAAATAGGCTAGCTGGCGTCCGTTTAGTAGCAGATCCGGTGACTATCTTAATTAATATTACCCTATTGCTAAGAGTGTTTTAATCTAATAACAAGATCCTCCTAAAGTCTACACTATTTAAAGCCAATATACCCATTAAGCCGCCGATTTATTATATATTCAAGTTTTGTTACTTAAGAATGATTTAGCTTTAAGTAGAATTCGTTAAGTAGGAGAGGTAGCTATAGAGTATTTAGCTAGAGCACCTAACGCGGCCGGATAAAGAATTAGTGATTTAGGTATTCACTAATTATAACTATATTCGCAAGGCTTGCGCTTAACTGCGACTTTAATTAAGCCTTAGGCTTAATAATACCATAATATCATTCTATAATAAACTGCTAGTAATAGCAAGCGGGTCCTAAATCTTATATATAGCGGGCAAAGTAGAGGGTATAATAGATCTAAACGGTGCAGACTTAAATCCTTTAGGCGTCACTACGGTAATAGAGGTATTTAAAGCTTTATACAAATAACTTGGCAAGCTTATATACTTAACTAATATCCGCCTCTATCATCTGCTGCTAGGTAGTGAGTAAGTATAGCAGACTAAGCAGATAGAAATTTGCAACGTAGCTATTATTAATGCGTTAAGTAAGCAGAGGTACCCTATAAAGCAGTAGCCATGCTTTCCATTCAGCTGCTTTAAACAGATTGTGCAGCGTATTAATTTGATAAGGTGCGTGACCTAGATATCTAGGGATTTAAGGCCTTGTATTTTCCATTACATTATCCAGTCCTTTAAGAGCAGCAGTTAATAAGTGGTAAGAAGGCCTTTCTTAGTAGTTGTTAGCGTTGTCGTTCTTAAGAAACTTTTTAGCCTATAGCCTAAATAGCATTAGGCAGATATTCTGCAGTATATAGTATATAATATTAGCAGGAAAGCTTCGCGGAAAGTGAATTAACTATAGCTTTAGTAATATACTGCTATAAGCAACCCCATAGTTTGTGTAGATAGTGTTATCGTTAGCTTCTTTAACGTCGCTAATTATTGTTTGGAGCTCCGTTTGGATTGGCAGTGAACCAAGGCTATAATTGGTATGGAGAACGTAGTAGTAGCTCTACCTATATTCTCCCTAAATATTATATATACGGCACGGACTTTTTACATTGCCAGGAGTCTTTATACCTATAGCGTCTATAGCTGCTAGCGTATCAGCTAGTAGTATATTAGTTAATAAATGGTTGAGGTTATTAGTGCCTACTAATAACTAGAGTTACCCATATACAAAGCCTAAATAGAGCTCTGCTATTGCCATTAAATATATCAACACTATGCTCTAACTTAAGCAACTTATAAACCAGTAGCTGGAGGAAGCTGTCTAGGTTCTTATACTTCTTTTGACCCGGTATTATAAGGCTTATAAGGATATTCTTGGCTTGATATCGTTGCTTAGGGGGTAGATTTAGGTTGTAGAGGATTACTAGAGTTACCTAAGGTTATTAATAGCTGTGCTAGATCTGCTAAGTCTATATACTATATGCGAGTTCTTTCTAGTAGTAATATTAACACCGTCAAGTAATAGGTGCAGAGCGATATTATATAGATTACTAAACAGCTTAAGCTCTGTCTTATGGAATTAACGGTATAGATCACCGTCGAAGACGTCCTAAAAAAGGCGTCGACCGTCCTTAATATTCGTGCTCCAGAGGCCCTCCCTATACGATTTTAGGATCCTTGCCTATTCCGCGTTTTAATATTATAACTGTAGGCGCTATATAAGCGGTATATATATAAACGTCTTCCGGGGTTTATTGCTGTTGATATAGTATCGCGGTTAGTGATAAATAATATAGCTATAAAGCTTGGAGTAGGTGCCGGTGTAGGCCATATAGGCGTTATAGTAGTAGTGAATTGAGCGCGGCTTAATTTTAGTTATGCTATGGAGTCGGGCCTCTTGTTTTTAAAGGCTAGGAAGATATAGACCGTAGTCTTGCAGTATACGCCATAGCTCAGCGTAATTTGCGTATAAGATTATCTGCAATAATTCTGCAAGTTATAAGAATAGATTAAGCGCTAGATCTAGCTCCTTATCTATTAGAGGATAATAATATTAGCACTAGAGAATATTATAACTGGTTACCTGGTAAGGATATAAATAAATAAATATATAGGCCTAAAGTTGTTAGCAAGCTCGTCCTCCTCTACCTCCTTAGTTAATAGATCTAATATATAGCGTTTCTCCATATCCTCATTATCATTATTATCGCTGTTAATATCGGTAGTATTAGTGGTATTGGTACCATGTTCATCTGGTAGGTTGCCTAGTTAGTTAAGTAATTCTATACTGTCTGCATTATATGGCATAAACAATTCAACATTAGGCCTAGAAGTAGTATATATTGCTGCACCACTTAAGCTCTAGAACCTACGGCGGTGGTAACTATAGGTATGGAGAGGGACAAGATAACCATTTGGAAAGTCTGTGCAAAAGGTGTAGTAGTGTAGGCCTTGCTGGCGCTTATCGCGTGGTAGCTATCGCAGCTGTTAGGTTTGGTGATCTTAGTGCGTTCGCATAGGAATAGGACGCCCTTTAGAAAATAATGCAACACAGCGCTAACAGACGTAGATACGCCGGCTTATGGTATAATGCACAAGAAGTTAGTATATAAGCAAGGATGACTAGTGTTAAAAAGGGGTGACTTGCAGAGGACGGTAGGTAATGCTTAAAAAGCTCCGTTAGTGCTAGCACTAGCTGGTTTCACCTTACTAGCACTAGCTTAGCACAGACCGTACTTATATAGAGGCTTAGAAGTAAAGTTAAAAAGTTAATTAAGTTAACGGCTTATTTTTGCAGGAGGGTAAACGCGATAAATGGAAGACGTCCTTTATATGCTCCTAGATACCGATAATTGCTAAAATACTATAGTAATTTATGCTAAGTTTGTATTCTAAAGCATCCTTGCGACTCTATGTAAGCATTAGTATGCACCCTTGGTAAAAGGCCAAAGCCGTATTTCTGAATAGCGAAATACGCCACTAAGAAACCATCCAACAACCCCAGTTAATAGCAATAATGAGGTCTAATTCTATTACCCTAACACTTAATCGTGATTGTTCTATATATATATAATTGCCGCCGTGTGCGAGTGCGTATAGATATTGCGTTAGTATAGAAGCAGTAGGGAGGTAGCGGAGGCATCCCTAAGCTAAAATCTTAAAAACTTAACATTGCCAAGATCTAGAGCCTCTAAGGTTTATCCAGTTGCCTACTAATTGCCTAATTAGGCAATATGGCGCTTTTCGCAATCTCTTAAAACTTAAGGCGCTATGCCGTAGGAAATAGGTAATTAGAAGGTAGCTCTGCTTAAGCTTATGCTAATATTAATCTAAAGTTGGACCCATTTTTATAAAAGATATAAAAGGGCAGCAAATCCTACTAACTTAGTAGTAATTTACTGCTAAATCCGTATTAGCTATGGCCCTAAACTTAAGCTCCTTAGGCTCTTTGCTAATCTTTATAGTTCCTGCCTACTATTGCCAGCTATCCTTAGAGGGAATTAAGGACTTAGTTCTTTACTTAAAATTTAACAGTAAAGCTAAAGACGATGTCCAAAATAACTGGTATATCTATAACGTATGCCGACAAATTGTTGCTGGTCTTCTTAACATAAACGACCCCAATTTATACTAATACCGATGGAAGTGAATTAGTTTGGCTAGGAAGGTGCTAGCTTAAAGCTAGCTAACAGACGAATTTCCTTAGATAAAGGAGTTTGAAAAGGACTAGGCTGCTAAAGAGTTACTTAAATTAATATTAAATAATAAAATTAACAACACTATGCGCAAGAGGAGTAGAGTGCCGATGTTAATAAAGGGGAACGGAAGGCGTTAGAGGAGGAGGGCAGAGCAATCTATTATACTAGAGTTATCTATTATGAATACAACCTCTAGTAAGGCTACTTTTATGGGGTTATTCTACGTGCACTAATATTAGGTTAGCAGCTGTAATTTTGGTTAATATATCTGACGGTAAATCTTATACCAAGCCTATTAGTGATTCTGCAGATGGCTCTATAGACGACTCTGGATTAGATAGTGATTCTAGTTTAATATCCTCTAAATTAGGCTCTAATACCGCGCCTACTCCGCCGCCTTAAAGTATATCGCCTGCTCTAGCTTCTAGGCTAACGCGCTACACCTTAAAGCTTGCTAATAAATCCAGATTGGCTGTATAGCAGTGTAAGAAGTGTAAGATAATAAAGCCTAGGCCCGAGTTTAAGAGTCTTAATACCGCCGTAATACTTAAAAATTGCCAAGCCTGTTAGAAAGCCAGGGCAGCTATATTACCGCCTTTAACTGCTAGTGTTGGAAGGGTGCGAAAGCCTGCTCAGAAGGTGGTTAAGGATATTAAAATTCGGCAGGACGTCGCCAAATAACGCGCCGAGAAGGAAACTAAAAGGCAAGGTAAAATAGACCGCAAGAAGAAGAAAGAGGCGGCTAAGGCGCGTTTAGCGGCGCGTCGCAGCAGCCAGGCGTAGAAGGTATTGTAGTAGTATGATTTTGCCCCTAGGAGATAATATCTAGATTAGGCGCAGCTTTGGGAGAGCGCAGGCCTTCTATAGTTATATAGATTGGTCTATAGTAGGGGACAGTCAAGTTCTAAAGTGGGGGAGGAGACGTAGTTAATAGCTATATAAAAGATTCCTATCCGTCTATTTGTTCACCATATTTCCTAAAGCTCTTTTAATTACCCTTTATTCCTTATTTGCTTTCTTAACAATTTAATATATATTAGCCGCAAGGTAAAGACGGGAGGATATTTATATACGTATTTTTAGAATCTTATATTTACTGTAAAGATGTTAGCTCTGTTTACCGCCTTTACTAAGCTAATAGCGATTTTCCATCCCGGGGATGGAAAATTATAATTAGTCTATTTAATAATTAGAGCTGGCAGAACTCTATACTACTACCTAGATTTAGTAGACTATTTAAACCAGGAAGCCCTATTAAGAACTTTACCTTTTCGCCCTTAATAAACCTTAAAGATAACTGTAATTAGCCAAAGTATAAACTAAGCAGAATTAACAATAGTATACTTATTATATCTTTATCTAACAGACTACTGGTACTGTATAAAGGAGTTAAGTAACAGATTAGTAACGTCCTTACAGAAGTTAGAGGCTTTATAGTTAATTAGCATTAGGCAGTGCTTATCTAAATCTGTAACAAGATTCTGCTCTCTTAAGAAAACTACGCAGATGCTGCCAGTGTGGTGGTTGATTTTGTTAACCATAATAACAGGTTGCAAACATCTTTAGGAAAAGACGCGTTTTTAATAATCTTTAAGGATATCTCTAATGTTAGTAAGATAGTAAAAGATTAAAGAAATTAATATAATAAAGCTAGAGAAACCATCCGAAAAGCCTAGGGACAGAATATTCTTAATAGGCCGCTTAGACATGTAATCTCCTATTACTTCCTTTCTACTACCTAAAAGCTCGCCGTCTACCCGCGTTATAAAGTGACAGCGTGAGTTAATAAGGCCCTAATTAAGAGGCTTAATTATCTAGGACGCGGCATTAAGAACACTACTTAACTATAGCCAGCTAATTTTACGCTCGCGCCTAAGATATCAGAAAGGGCAATATCAGACTAAGTAGTGAATAAGTATGGTTTAGGAAGACACTTAACTGGCTTCCTTATTCTAAATAAGAACCTGCCGCTAAGAAGTAGGAGACTAACTACCATGGGACCAGAGGTCACTAATGTTAAAATTAGATAAGCAGGAGAGAGCTTAGCTCTTATATTATAAATACATTTATAACATGCTTCTAATATAATAAGTCCCTCCGCTTTTTAGCCGTTAACGCCTATTTGGGGAGGAGGCGTTAGTATTATACTAAGCCCGTCCTAATAGGGGTCGCCTATATCAGTGGACTCGCCTCTGTTATTTATAAATAAAAGCATTCTTGCGGCAGGAACGCTAGTTGGCTCACCCCTACGGCTGCCAGTATCCTCTTTAAGAAGAAACCCAAGGAGAGGGCTTATAATTACTTACCCAGAAGTAGGAGGGCTAGAAGTAGAATTAATATTTAATAAAAACGTTATTAAGCCGGGAGATGATGTGGAGTATATTAAGGAGGCTGTAGATGCTATAGTAATACTCCGCGCAAAATAAGAATGTGACTGTAAGGATAATATGCTAGCTTATTTTAAGGCGTCCCTAAACCAAACTACCAAAATCAAACTAACTAAGGTTATAAAACTTCTGCGCAGTTGGTATAGGGCGGCTAGTTCTAATCCAGAAATATACAAGGTCTGCTAGATGCATACGCAAGCTATAGGAGGACACATGGGTTTGGCGATAAAGGGTCTAAACTATGCCGCACTATATTACAGACTCCGTTTAATATATTACGCTCGTAACTAACTTGGGACTATAAAAACGGATCCAGCCACGTACTCTTGGTTTAGAAAAGCTTATAGACCTTTAGTTCCGTCTAACTTCTTAGGACTATATAAGTTTATTTATAACTCAGTACTAAGGTTTTCCTATAATAGAGAGGCTTTACTTAATCGGATACTATTACCAGACGACCAATATATATAGTAGTAAGAAGGATCCGTGGTTTTAAACGTGTTTAGATAGTAGTGGGATTCTAGCATCTTAGTAATAATTAATAAGGAAATGCGTATATACCACTATTATCAGCGTCTGATTAATGGGCGGCTAAATTACGGCTGGTTAAGAATAATAGTCTATGGTCTCTGCTAGCAGCTAATAAGACAAGATCCTTAGTACTACTATCTCTATTGCGCTCTTAGGCCTAATAGCTGGTGGCGGCTTATCTTCTACCCTTACTATGCAAAGTTCGCGGTTAAGGGAGACTCCACAGCTTTCCGCTATATTAACGTAAACATTCCTTCTCTTATAGAGAGCGGACGCGGTGCTAATATAATCCAAGGGAGCGTTTCTCTAGATAATAAGACTAAGGATAACTGCACAATTATCCTACCTAGCATGCATTATCACTTAGAATTATGGTGGGCAGATCTTAAAGCGCGAGGATTAACTAAGGGCGATAGATTTGTACATAAGATCTTAGATTAAGACTGGACCACTAAGGACGTAGAAAAGTATACGACCGACTAGGTGGCTTAGCCATGCGAGAAAGGAGATATGCGTATAACTATGCCTTACCTTCCTTATGGGGCGAAAGGACCTTTGACTAGGACCCAGTAAATAATGCTGCTATAGTTCGTTGGTATTTAGGACGACTATGATAACCTTAAGGTCATAAAAGGAGGAACCTAAGTAGAGCTAGCAGATGCTTACCAAGACTTAAAAGCACTACCCCGCACGCTATCCGGACATGCTAACCTTTACGGCGCAATCCTATATCGCTTCCCTGCTGCAGTTAAGCTTATAGCTGCCAGCACCTTGTCTAACGCCCTTCTGGGTAGACGACAATAGGATTCTTTAGCAGTAATCCATAACCAAGATCTCCTTCTTAATGGCAATAGGAACGAAGTTAGGAAATAGATACATTCCTACCGTCTTAGGGCTGTTAAGAACTACAAGGATGCGTTCTAGCTTATATGTGCAACTAAAATAGAGCGCTTTAATAGTCGCTTATACTTCTATTATGTTGACAATGGAATCGATCCTTTAACCATTACGGTAGATCTAAGTAGGGTGCCCCCTATTATTACAGAAGGACAAAGTTATGCGGAGTTACCTAAAAAATTATAGGACAGAACTAAGTAAATAGAAGGACGTAAGAGAGCTATATTATCTAAGAGCCGTTAACCTAGTGCTTCTATCTCTTAGCTAGGCAGACGAGAACGGTCTTATTTAACCAGAACGGAGTCTCCTCGCTCACCATCTTAGGTTCGCAGTAAGGGCAAGGAGCGTATGCGATTACCTTATAAGCCTTTATCTTGAAGATAGGAATAGAATAAAGAGTCTTGGAAGTCGCTAGGGGACAACAACTTAGGTAGGGAAGATGTGTGGTAGTGTAATTTGGCCCCCTATATACAACATCTAGATTGGGCGTAGCTTTGGGAGAGCACAGGCCTTCCATAGTTATGTAGATTGGTCTGCGACCCTAGAGTCTGCAACAACTTAAATAGGCTAATAGACAGATTCTCTTCTCTAAATACACTCTTTTCTTCTTATCTTACTGACTGCTTTACTACTGACTGGTTCTAACTTTTTTACCAACTAATACTAACTGACTGCACTATACCTTTTACTTTAAGAGAGTCCGCCCTTCCAAAGTATTAGGGAGAGCGATATTATTAGTAGTAGGTAGAGGTGGTAAGAGAGGTAATAAGAGAGGTTGTGGAACTATACAACTTAGAGGGGTCCGAAGATTGTGGCAGAATTCGGCAGAATTTAGTAGAATTATACGATGAGCGTTAAGTCGCTATAATAAAAAGCAGCACCTACCTAAAAACTGTTGTAATTTACTATAAGTTATATAACTTGGCCTAAACTTAGGTGGGCTTTTTAAAATTCTGCGAATTGCATGTCCAAAAATTCCATAAATCTGCAGTAATTTACTATAGAAGTAGTATTTTACTACAATTTATAATGTAATTTACTTATACGCGGTGACCGTAGGGGGTATCAACCAATACTTGCCAGATATTAATAACACCTACATCGATATTATCTGGCATCCTCCCTCTTTTCGGCCTTTTAAAACCCCCCTTTGCTGCATCCCTGAGAATGGGGGGTGGCGGCACCGACTATGCCATCGCACCCGGCTGGATTATTCTCTTGGTTATGCTGGGTGCCGGCTTCTGTGTTTGCGTTGGATATGCAATTACGCGGGTAATCCTGGGGAATAAGGAGGAGGATGCTCCAAGGAGCAATGAGCAAGACTTTTATATGCGGCAGGTCAGGCAGAGAACGTTGAGAAATCTTGAACGAGACTTGTTTGGCACAAGGCCGAAGAGAGGGCCCGGTTCAGGTCCATGGACAGGAGCAAGAAACTAATTACCACTCTAACTGCAATATAAGCTGTGTATTATGTTGTATTATGTGGCAATAGTAGAGATTATTATTTGGCTTGACACATCGATGCACTATTAGTTAGACTCCATCTGTTCAACGCACAGAGATGATGAATAAATATGTGGGAGAAACTCTTGCAGGAAAGCATGCTTCTAGCGTTCGCCTTGTCAAGCTTAAGGTAAGACGGCCGTATGGGATCCATGCTTTTAGTTTAGAGTTCTTGATGATTTAATGGATCTCTATGTAGAATAGGTGTTGTGAATGGTCATATTCTAAGGTATTAACTAGTCTGTAATGAGACTCCATGGGAACGAAACTCGAACATGGCCACACAATAAGACCAGGCCCTAGGCCCGTGCGAAAAAAGCGGCATGTGAGTTTAATCTTGAAATTGATATGGCAGTTGAAGAGGCACTTTTCCGCAATGATTTGCGAGGCCGTCAACAGATGAAGAGCACTACACCACCCTGGCGCATCCGGTTGAAAGCGCGTGTTGATCACGCTAATCAAAATGCGTAGATTTATACCTAAAAAAAGGTAAAAATACGTTGAAATGGCCGTGCGTATTACTTCAAGGTATTATGTGATAGGTATGAACTCTGCCGTTTGATCACCAAGATCAACACGCGCCTTCAACCGGATGCGCCAGGGTGGTGTAGACCCAACCCTAGAGGTACAAATGATTATCGCTCATTTTTTTCGCACCGTCATCTACACACAAAGCGCACATCCGAACTAAATACTAGTTAAATTCAAAAACGTTTTCGGAAACTAGCATCACTTTGCAAATGGCGCTTTTAGCGGGTGTATTTTTACTTAAGCGTGCTTGAAATGTTGGCGAATGGTTCAACAGGTACGTCATCTCCATGCTACTCATCAGCACTACCCCGCATTAGGATTAGTGTCGTGTTACGCGTATGCCCCACTCGGTACATTGAGGCTATAAAGCAGCCCAGACGAATGCTTCGCAATAAAGTTTCGGGCCTTCAAGTTCAGTTTTTCATTTTTATTTTTTCGCGTAGTGCTCTGAAAGTTCTTAAAGTGGTCAAACCTTTGATTGACTCCATTTTGCGTATTTGAAAATACTAATATTTTGAATACGGATTATCCCTTAGCACGTTGATTCGGGTCCGTAGGTTATCGATAAGAGCTAACCAATGGAAGCAATAAGATCAAGGCTCCGTGACCATACGCATACTTTTGATTCTGGTGTTCGCGCAGGGGCCACTTCGTCTACGGACCCTAAACGATAAGCCACATACACATGAAGTAGTAAAGTAGAAAGTATAAGAAGCGCAGTTAACTTGTAGTTACGTAACGCCCTTATCTCGGAATAGCAAGGATTATAGCGTCGTTTTGTTCTGTATAAAGCACAGTAGTCTCTATTCTCAGTCCAGCACTGCATAACAGCGACTCCCATTCCACTACCGACCGCTCTTGTGGTGCAAGCATACACATCATTGCCAGATCCAGTTGCGTAGCATACCAGTGCGCACCTGTTGGCGAAATGGCGAGGTCGTCAATAACGATAACAGACCTCCTTGTCGACATCGCTAGCAGAATTTGAGACAGGATGTTGACACAAACATGGAACGGCCAATCTTAGAGGATTTTGCGGAGGTAGTATATACGAGAATCTAGAGACAAGTTAACGTCAGCGATGAATATGTCGGGTTAACGGCAGAAATGCAAAGGATAGGCGCCAAATCACCTTTAACGGATTGCTCTTTTGTGAAGTCGTGCGGCATTATCTTTACCTCATCAATTTCAAGTCCGCTAGTTACCATTGGTAGTTCTTAGAGCACTATTGTGCCCTTGAGTTCTGGAAACTTCTGTAACAGCGTAACACATTGATGCCCTTGACCACCACCGATATCGACAAATTGAACTCCTTCTCCCGACTCAGAGACATCCAAATAATTTTCAATTTGGAAAGAGTCCAGCCAACTCGGTCGCCCTATCCTCTACACACTTATGTATTCGTTGAACGCTGTCATCCTTGCAGGCTCGCTCAGGGCCCATTGGAATAAATGCGACTCTGTTCTTTGACCAAGCTGGAACGGACTGTCCATAGGATCGATAGCTGGCTCGTATTTGTGCAGGGCCAGGAAATTGAGGACCTGGTGCCGATCACTACTATATTAGGATTAGATCAGGGTTGTCTATGACTCATCGATTTCATGTATATAGTCTCTTTTCTTTCATAGATCAATCAACACACGAGTTCTTCATTTCACGATCGACAGCCAGATATGGCAGCGCACAATTCTCTACAGCATAATATATGCCCGCTCAAATTCCGGGAATGGCGAGATTCCTAGTAATTTTAGAAGTGGCAAATCTGTCCTCTTCTATTCTTGGACCATATTGTGCGAGGCGAGAAATTTCAGAAGCCGAGACATAAGTTCTGGGGCTGGTTTTGTCCGTATCGCAATCTCGATCACAGTTGCTGAGGAACGCCCGTTCTCGGAGAGCATGCTGAAGAGGTTCAAGTCGTGCCCAACGCGTGTGGCGCTTAGTTGAAGAGGGTGAATTCCTCCGCAAATACTTCTATAGAGATGTTTGGTTCCAATACTAGAAAGACTCGTTTACCCCTTTTAAGTGCTCTATTTACATTACTAAGAATCAGGAGGACGTAATAACAAGCAAATGCATATAAACACCATCAACATATGTCTAGCAACATTATTAGAGCTCTCGTGGAGCTTCGACAAAGTTGACAGATAAAGCAACAGCACAGATATTCTATGCAACTCACTGCACAATATAGTTCACAATTGTGAAATTTCAACGGAACACATACGATTCTTAACTAGCAAGGTATAGAAATAGTCCAAATTCCAACTTTGAAAAGATGATTATACCATTATGGGACCAACCTCCCACAACAGCTCACCTCCTAGGCTAGCTAGTCGGCTTTTCCAAATGAGTGGCATCTAGCTTCCCTTCGTAATTGTGAATTACGCTTCCGTCAACTGTCATCAAAAACGTCGACTTCGGTTGTAGCGAATTTCCTTGCGCTGACTCCATGCTCGAACAGGAGATCCAGTTCCGCAAAGGACCGACCTCTAGGCTCGGGGACTCTGAAATAAGTATAGACGATGCAAAGGAAGCAAATACCAGCCCAAAAGAAACCAGTATAATTTCCCCAATTCCACGCACCTGGATTCAGCATGTACGGGGAGAGAACACTACATATGATACCCACGACGTTGTAAAGGTTTCGCCCAAGTACGACGGTCTTGATTTGCAGTCGGCGTGTCGATAGTTCTGCTACTAATGAATAACAGACCGTGCCCACGGTAAGTTGATAGAACATGGCCCACGCCAACATGATGGAACCAGTAGCGAGCGAGGCTTCTTTCTTGTGTGCATGCGGTACAAGTCCGAGAAAGCCGAGAATAAAAAGCATGGAGCAGAGCCCACACAAGCCGTACAGGTATAAAGACCTCCGACCAATACCAATAGCCATAAGAAACCAGGCGCCAAAAACTCCCACCATATTGATTCCGTACTGGCCCAAGACAAAATCGTAAGCTTTGGATGGTTCTAAACCAGCTTGCTCTAGGAAGTAGGTGGAATAACCCGAGAATGAATTGCCACTCAGGTTTTGAATAGCCCAGACCATGCAAACAATCTCAGTTCGACGTAGATCGGCGCCTCTGAAGCAATCAAAGTAACTGGCCCCTGCGGTGATTTTCTCTTCCAAAGCAGTCGTATGGACCATCATAGCAATCGTCTCGTCGGCGTCAAAGTCGGTCTCCTTGTTCAAACTCGTCAAGCGGAGAAGGGCACGCTTTGCATCCTCAATTCTTCCTTTCCTAACAAGCCACCAAGGAGATTCAGGAGCAAGCAAGATACCAATAAGAAGTGGCACAGGCCACATCCATTGAAGAGCATAAGGAATCCGATATGACCACTGGTCTTGCCGAGGCAACATAGATTTAATCACTCCTATACCAATGACTTGGCCGAGACCCCAGCAGAAGTTGACATATGTCGTGAGATAACCACGCAATGCGACCGGGCAGACTTCAGAGGAGTAGGTAATTGTCAGTGTCTGGAAGACGCCCCAAGGAATACCACAAAGGATTTCGGCAACCTGGAGAGATACCACCGACTGAGCCGTGAAGAAAATGGCAGTAAATGCTATGATCAGCGTGAGACAGGTCATAACAGTGTAGCGGTAACCAAAACGCTCTGACACCCATCCGTTGATGAAAAGGCCAATGATCTCTCCAACATTTGCCCCGTTGCTGAGGCCGGCCTGCCAAGGCGCTGGGATCTGATAAGTTCCATCGGGCAATTGCTGGCCATATTTCTTGTTGAACTGAGGGAATGCGTAGAAATTGCTAAGTAGACAAACATCGTAGCCTTCCATGCAAATACATGTCGAAATCAGGATGCTCCACAATACGGCCTTAGGGTAAAGCTTGATACCCTGCAGCAAGGACATGTTGTGCTCTTTATCTGTGGCCTTTCTGGCATTGTTGATAATGTCGTTTGTCGAGTTGGTGTTTTGGAGATGGTCTTTGGGAGGGAAGGGAAGTGGAGCATCTAGGGTGCTTATGAAATTGTCGTTTCTCATTTTTTTTTGGATAGATAATCCTGAAGATGTTGCAGTATGAGGCCGGAATCTTGTTAGACCTCCATCTGGCAAACCGGATTTAACAGTCTGCGGCATTTCGCTTATTATACATTTTTTGAAAATGTGGGGAGGAGGTTTGCGGGTCAAAGGCCGAGGCCTACCATCCTACCATGTATATCCTACCGTGTGTGACGCTGCAAGTCGATCGCCGAACTCTCAGGCCGCCTGAACAGTCCCCGGCCTGAGAGGCCACTGGATGCATGCAAGTTGAAAGCCTGGAACCGGCATTCTCCCCAAGGGGTATCCATCGTTAGTGTTCTCCGAAAAAATCCCATCGGAGAAGTTGGAGATTCGGGGTAGCTGCGCTGGGTGGAAGTGAGAATGAGTAGATTTTGGCTCCGGGGGATCTAGCTGGCCACGCATTTTCACCCGATGCTATCGGCTACGGCACTTCTGCCTTTCATACTCTACACGCTCACATGCCTAATTACCGCCTTTTGAAGCTCACGATGCTTCTACTTTCCTTTCATTCTCTATTGACAATGGAGTTTTCACCCCTCTCAGTCTTTTGAAGAATTTCCATGCTAACGGCTAACCAATGGTGACCAGTGCATGCTACCCTCCTATGCTACCCTGTTCTGGGTAACACAAGCCGATTGCTGGATCCCGCCAACTGATCCATACAACATGCTTGGAGAACCTTCTAATGTGTCGGGAAATTTAGTAAAACCCTCTAATTAGCTTTATCGAGAGGGACAAGAAGGACATTTAACACTATTAGAACTTTATTGATGAACAGAGCAGCCGACACGCCTTCTCGCTTAATTCTTGTCGCACCCACGTCATTATTAAAATTCGCCGTGATTTTCCGTTGCAAACAAGGCAAGCAAGCATTTGCTCACACCTAAGTACATTCATCATCTGTCTTCAAGATACAACACGCTTCTTTTCAGAGCCGCAGCTGAAATTCTGCCACCATGATGCGCACCAAAAAGAAAGGGAAAGCAAGAGCAAAGACTCAAAATCAACAGATATTCCCACAAACACTTAGTCCGTTGTTGCAGCTCCCTGGCGAGTTACGCAATTAGATCTACAATTGCCCTCCCTCTCATCGACGGCCTCGAAATGGCAGTATGTCGACCCATCCAAGAAGAAAGACGAGCTTCCGAAGCTGGAACCACCGAGTCGACCTACACCAAGAGACGTGCTTCCTGCTGCTACCTCGATAGCCCAACTAGACCAGATCAAGCTCACTGCTTATAATCAACTCTACGCTGAATACAAGGACGATCTATGCGTACACCTGAAGCGAGAACAAGCCATCAACGTCATTAGCAACTACACGGAACAGTAACCATTACTGTTGATACACCTACTGGGAAGTCAAAAATGAAGCTATCCCATGTAGCACTAGTACCCACCACGTTCACAAATATCGTAGCACTCTCAAGAGCTACTGATAACGACATCCATTTCGACTCAGGACGAAACATGCTATACCGTCTAGCAACTTGCGAAACAGTCTGCTATGCGGTATAGCATGTTTCGTCCTGAGTCGAAATGGATGTCGTTATCAGTAGCTCTTGAGAGCTACGATATTTGTGAACATGGTGGGTACTAGTGCTACATGGGATAGCTTCATTTTTGACTTCCTAGTAGGTGTATCAATAGTAATGGTTACTGTTCCGAATTGACAAGGCTCACCTTTGGCGAAAGGAGCACTAGTCGCATCACCCACAAAACCATGAGGCCCGCACTTAATTTCCTGGCTATTCTTCATGTCTGCCGTCAGATCAACCAAGAAGCTAGACCTCTATGGCTTGGCGAGATTCTGTTCAGTTTCGAACATATCGAAGATTTACTTGACAAGTTCTCTACATTACCTTCATCTATCCTTTCCCAAATCCGTAATGTGCGCACCGGAGGACGCCCGTTGATGCTGCAGCCAATTGGAGGTCATGATGACGTGTACTACAGGCTCGCAGGGCACTCAAGCTGCTTCCAGGAATGAGTCTAGATAATCTCGCCGTTCTCAGGTCGTCTGGTGGTGTAATTGCTTATGATACTCTGGGAGGATTGATCAAGCACGGGAATGGATGGAGAGAACTTCACTTCGTCACAGCTAATTCCAAAATGCTTGGTTTCGCCAAAGTCCGTACGTTCATGGCAGACCCATACTGGCGTAAGCCTCAGTAAGTACTTGGAATGACATCCTGCTTCGACGTGATGGCGCAAACTCTGGGGCCTCCGCTACCATTTACCGCTCGACTCAATCACATTCGCCTGGAACAGTCATCGAACCACGTACACGACAAATCTTTGAGCAGAAAGTGCCATCTCTGAAAGATTTGGAATCTTTCGGAGTAGCAGCAAGCAGCTATTTGCGGAAGATGAAGTTGGAAAAGAGTTGCTAGTGGTTGTGAAGCGCGGTCACGGCGCTAACATTAGGGAACAAGACACGCCACCATACAATTCAATGGATGATATTCGGCGGTGGTCACGTGGCATGACTTGGGCGGAGGTTAAGCATCAATGTCGGCTTCTCCATACCCGTGGGTGGTGACGGTGACGGTGGTGGTTACTTCCTTGCGGGAGGTTATGAAAACGATGGGGTTGATGACTACACCAGGGTTGATGACTAAGCTTGGGAGCCCTTTAACTAATTGGCAGGAGCATCTTAATTTCGGTGCCTGGACCTTGCTATGTAATCATCTGTGTCCACAGGAATTTGCTTTCCCTTGGGGAATTGGATTCTTACGGCTGTTGATAGCAGTCTCGCTAGTGCTGCTGTTTCTTTTCTAACCCAGTGATCTCAGTTGATACGAATTCCATTGCCGATATCGGTCCACTCTGCTAGTGCAAAAGTTGCTCTAGATTTAGCTCGATTATTCCTTATTCTAGGTAAACAACAAATGTTGTAAGGGAAGAGATTGCTCCGAGATGTACTACCTATTTATGAACCTCCGTTTGGCCACATCCTCTTAGCCAACTCCCTCACCAGTTCCAACTTCTCCCACATTCTGTCCTCTGTAACTCCAGTTCCACCGCCCTGGCTCATACTCGAAAACCCACACTGCGGACTAACGCTAATCTGTCCCTTTAGTACTTCCTCAGCTATTCCACTTTGTGCTCTTGCAAGAACTTTCGCAGCCTCTCTAACCTTATCTTCCAACATGTCTATATCCTCCAATCCGACCATTTTCGTTGAGACAACACCTAGTACAACGTTCTTTTCTCGTGGCAAAAATCTCAGTGGCTCAAAACCTCCAGCACGCTCGGTATCATACTCGAGATAGAAGGTATCGTATTGCGTCTCCTGAAATAATTTACTAGCAATCTGCTCGTAACTGCCACTTGTCGTATGCGTGGAACCCGTCATGTTGCCTCTACAGAGATGAATACCAACATGGAGATCTGCCGGCTTCCCCACAAGGCAGAGATTATGGGCCCATATGTAAGTGTCTAGGAGCTCATCCGAGTCTACGCCATCTTTTTGGCAGCCGGAAAGGAATGATTCCGTAATGAAATATGTCATGTTCGGGTCGTCGATCCGGATATTGCGCAGGCCGGCATCGTACAGGACTTTAATCTCTTGCCTGTATGCGGCGGCAAGGTCTTCAAAGTACTCTTTATCGCCAGTGTAACCGGAAGAAGGGCTCCACGCAGTCCCATGCTTAAGCACCATGTGCTGCCACGTTATTGCAGGCATAGTCATTTTACATTCTCTCCACAGCTTCCGCGACCCATCATAATTTATGTTTTGACCTACACTTTCATCGCACAGCTCAGCTAAGATCTGTTTCATGTCCTCCCATTCCTTCAGATACGCACTCTGCACCCAACGCACTTTCCCGGTCACCACAACTGCCGGTCTCGTTTTGACGCCGAGTTTTTGTAAGGTCTCGATCGTGGGGAAATCCCTCCTAAATCCTTGAGGTATAGGAAGGGAGGGAAACACTTTCATGCCGTCTAAGGTCTCAAAGAATCCCGCGTGAAAAACGTGACGCGGATATTCGCCGTTAGTCAGCGGGCGGATGCGACGCTGCAGTTGTTGTGCCAGAGCCACTCGAATGGCTGATCTAGTGAGCGATTTGACATCTTCTGAACTTTGATCTAATGATGAATACGTGGATGCATTTGACTTGTCGCGAGCGGAAATAAGTGAAGATGGGCGGATGAGCGACCCGATTTGTTCTGCACGAAATGGGAGACGCATTATAATTGAATTTTCTTTTGGTTTATGTAGTCACAGAATATTTCTAAAGGAATAACATGTACGAAGATAAGAAAGCCGAGGGTAGAAGAATGTTGTAGATAATGCTGAATTTCTCCACTGGTAAAGAAAGATTATGGATAAACTCAAAGAACTCTCATAAATTCTCTGGCATGCGCTGTCGCACTAGATGGACATGCCTTCAGGGGTTATGTCTTTACTATCTCTTCTATTCGGTACTCATAGTCGATTTTCATCTCGGGCCTACGCAATTCTTAAAGTTTTGTGCAGTCTTTGTTCCTTAGCTTTTTTCCTTTGCCTGTGCTAGTGGTTCTAACTGCGATCCTAGAAAAAGCTGTGGTGGGTAGTGCGGTATGATTGAAAATGCAAATTAGGCAGCTTCACAGTACGGTAGCCGAGGGCGATGCTATTCGGCCTCTGCACGTCTCTCATCCCACCAACTTAGCTCAAGAAGGGATTGTCAGGCTTAATTACATTATTATTATCTTTAACGCTAATACCCCACCATTTAGACCGAATAAGTAAAATAAGCTTTCCTCAAAAAAACTTTTGTGAGACCTCATTAACCAACTCATTCTTGTCTTCCATTTCAACAGAAGGTAAGTATTTTTAGTCGATATGGTGTGCATTACTTCCAATCATGCGGTTCATATATCCTCTACTATTGAGGCTCTAGAGATGAATCCAATACCATTACCTTAATCAGCAGACATTAAACAGGCTGTGGACAGTCCCATACATATAAATAAGTAGTGCAAATTCTTAATTTCAACGCTAACTAATCAAATATATACTAAATCCTTATTCTACATAAAAACACGTCCGACCCGCAGGGAAATGACTCGACAAAGTTTAAGGTTTGCTCAGTTGTTCTTTGCGGAAGAACTTGAAGAAACCAAATGGAATCACCAATTGACACGCAAGCGCAATCCAGAACCACGGCTTGCTGATTCCTTGCACAATTCCCGCCGAAAAGTCTGGGAACACATCTCCAGGACCGTTCCTATCTGGCGCCGTCGCTTTGGCTATTATTGTGACAACCGCGCCGAGCAGCTGTGCAGCTACAAGGGAGACGGCGATATGGATACGGGTCAGCGTCTGCAGCAACATCATACCAAAGCCAACGCCTTGAATGGCATCGAGTACACCAAGCCAGAGCCAGAGCGTGCGCCCTGCGAGAGCGCCAGAGACGTGTCCACCAGGCATCCAAGGCACCCATACCCCGATCCCAGATGTTCCCCACAACATTTGTGCCCAACGTGGTGCGCCGAGCCCGATTGCAAAGATTGGCAGAATCCAGGAGTGTTTCTTACTTAGTTGACTGAACACGGCCAAAAAGCCAGCCCAGACGCCGATGAAGAAAGTAAGCACAAGTAGTCCGATAGCCCAATGTGGTGCAATATTTGAACTCCAGAGATATTCCCAATTCCGGCCGTAGGGCGCCGACAAAAAGTAGTTCTGTAGAATTACGGTAACAAAGAACCAGCCGATAATTTTTCGGCGGAAGAGAGTTTGATAGAAATCGGGGATTTTCCCAGGGCTCTGGCGGTAGTAGGGTGGTAGCGATGTGAAAAGGATAATGCCCAAAATCCAAAGAAGGCCAGCGATGGGGAGAGTAATCGCGGCCATAATTGGCTTTGAGGTGATAGTATTTTGATCCTTCGTGCTTTGTGAGATCATGGTACTTCCCCAATAGAAAAGCGCGGTGATATAGATTTGTTGGGTTCCCTGGATAACACAAGCGCGGTAGACCCACGCCTTTATTGGAGCTCCGCCTAAGTTATATTAGCATCTGGAATTCAAAATATTTGATGGGACGTGAACCTACCCTCATCACCAAAATTGAGAGCGAAGAATATTGAGCCGCTCGATGATGCGGTAATGTACATGCCCGCAGCTACGTTACGGATCCAGTCTCGGCCAGCTCCTTGATGGAAGAAAGGTGCCAAGCCAACGAAAAGGAACGATAGCCCATAGAATACGAAGGGAACAGAAAGCACGAATCTCGATTTGAGGGTTCGGAACATGATCCACCAAACGCAGGATGTTATGATGTAGATGCCTCCAAGGATGTAAAGCTTTTCTGGCGTTTCACCTTGGCCGCCTGTAAGTAGCGTGATCTGATACGAATTCGCAGCAATAATCTGTCCAAGCGCGAGAATTAGTGAATAGATGGGCCAGTCACCGATTCTTCTCTGAAGCATGCGCTTCAAGAAGGAAGGGCGCATGTAATCCTCGCCAAGCAAGAACTCTTCGGCAGTTGATAGTCGATTTCTTCTCTCATCATTGAAATAGTCTGAGCCAGATCCGTGCGAATCGGGCGATGAGTTACGGCTCCAGACAGATGGATTGGGGCTTGCTCCACGTGATTTACTCAGCTTTGCCTCGCGCATTCTCTTGAACCACGCCTTTTCGCTCTGTACAAGATACTCTTCGATGCAGAGGTCACCTTCAGAGGTTTTCCCATCAAGCGCCTGCAGTTTCTGCTCAAAAGCTCGATAAAATTCCCCACTTGTGTCGTTAAACGTCGGGTCGACCTTTTGTAACTTGTAATCGTGGCGAGTACCGATGACTTCATTCAAGCTGAGAGCTGACGAATTCCTATTTCGAACATTTGATGGTCGCACAGAGAGAAGAGAATCACCTGCCGAAGGGCTCAAGGATCTACCTCTTCGGTCTGATTGTTCAATTGATAAGGACTCTCGTGGTGCTCGGGATCGGCTCCGGCCTCGTGCCACGGTGAGAGTTTCGTCTGGCTGTCGAGGAAGAGGAACTGCTCCTCTTCCGCCCTCGAGTGAACGCAAGGCCAGATTTCTTTCTTCTTCTCTCATGCTAGCTTCAGCTTGTTCTCGCGTGATGGTATATTCCTCCGATGTGCTTGCACGAGGTGTCTCGTCATCAAGCTCATCGATGTCACGCATAGATCCGTCAGTATCTTGGGCGCTTATCCGTGGGTACCTAGCTCTGTGACCAGGACCAGCTCGGACACCAAGAGATAGAGTGCGGCCTAGCCCGCCCGACGACTGGACGTTTGTTTGCTCAGGTTGGGCACCTCCTTCATAACGCGTGTTCTCGAAAGGATTGCCCAAACTTTCGGTGCTAACGTTGCGTGAGTGGGATAGGAAAAGACCTGAAGGCGAAGAAGCTCTCGACAAACGGTTTGAACCGCGTTTTGCTTGTTCATGGTGAATCTTTATAGATTTGCTCTGAAGCTCACCGAGATCTTCAACCCATTGCGCGACTGGAAAGCGCTGCTTCGCCGACCGAGCTCTCATCATGGCCCTGACTTCTGTTTTCGATGCAAGTGCTTCCTCGATTGCTAGTTTGAACTGATGTTGAAGATGTTTGGTAGTCGTCGATTCCACGGTAAACCACCAGCCCGGCATTTGGCCTAAGCCACCAACCCTTGCACCGACGCCAAGAGCGCCCTTACGACCGAATTCGACAGCAACAAGGCCGAACGGCTCGTCTCTTGACGGAATCAGTGCAAACTCTGCGCCGGTAAATATATACGGAGGCAGCTGCGTAAATTCTGGCTTTGAGTATACTCGTCCCGGGTACTTTTTCATCATCTCACCCAGCTTGAGGGCTGCGAACTTGCCGTACAAGTCGATGACTGGTCCAATACAAATGAGCTGTACCTTTGAATGTTTCTCCAAAACAGCAGGAAAAACATCTGCAATTAAATCGACACCCTTTTGGGTTGACCAGCGGCCGACGAATACGAAAAGCTCTGCACTCGGGTCCACATCGAGCTGGGCCCACTCCTGGGCCTGGCGTCTGAGTTCTCCACGAGAAGCTTCAAACTCTGGGTCGACTTTGATGACTTGATTTGCTTCTGCTTCTCTATCCCAGGGATCTGTGTCACTTGGATCAGGATTTGGAAGCTTTCCGATTTCTTTCAAACCCCAAAAGATTGGATATCGGGCATACGACCGTTCACCATACTTGTTGGAGACACCGACAGCGCCGAAGCCTTTTTGATGGACTCGTAAATAGCTAGCGCCCGCATGTAGTAGGTTGAAGACTTCTCCAAATTGTACGTAGGTTTCAACAACCGATTGTTCCAAATTGTACACCTCGCACACCTCTTTTCGTTCTTCAGGCGTTCGCATTGGCCATAGTCCTTGAAATTCAGCATTATGCAGTGACAAACAACAAGGGATCGTTTGTGGGAGTAGATATAGCGGAGCTGCTGCACCGTGATAGTCGTTGATGTGATATATATCCACAGGAAATCTCTTAATCGTTTCGGCAATGCAGGCATTCCATGCGCTATAATAAATAGCACTGTCAAGATCGTCCATTCGTGGTGGGTAAGGCTCAGATTTACTTTGCTGGCGAAAGACTGGGGCATCTAGTAAGACGTATGTAATGTTTCGTAGCGTATGGTATTGCACCTGGATCTCATAAAGGCTTCCGAGGATTGTAATTGTCATTGGTTCCGCAAGCCGGTCTACGGGGTATTCCACGCCACCCACACACGGGACCACCCAGATTAGATCCTGATGGGAAAGATTCTTTCCCATAAGCTGGGCCATAACGCCCAAACCGCCAATCTTGATTTTAATGCCCCAGTCTTCGATGTCATATTCCATGGTGGCAATGAGAACTGTTCGTCGCTTCTCGCTAATGGCGATTGTGGGGAGTACTGCAGAAGAACCAGGGCGTAAGGTCGATAGTGCGATTGATTGGCGGCCCTTTTCTTCGTCATCTTCACCCGCAAGCTTCTGGAATTTACCGCGGAAGCCAAATCCGAATAGAACTTTCTTCGGGGAAACACCGAACTTGTTGAATTTGACTCCGTAGAAAGCCCCCATGTACGACCAGATACTGATTGCACCTGTAGCAACAGGGATCGACCAAAGAAGTGCGAATAAAAGAACCTGCTGGATCCGGTTGCCAGCAGGAATCAACCGGAATGAGTTGGTGCTGTCGTTCAATTCCATACGATATGCCAAGTAAGGTGAAGAAGGGCCCATTGTAATATTTACCATTGATGCATTCAAAGTGTCAGGAGGCAGCCGATCTAAGACTTGATCACCGTCCGTGTCTCCATAGAGGAAGCTCTGGTCTGGTTGGGAGTCAGGGTTCATTCCCCAGACGTTGACTTGGAGTTTGGCTGGCCACTCCGTCATCAAGTGGAAGTTCCAGAGGCCGTTGGAATCCTGTTGAAAGTCGTTTTTTATGCCAGCATCGAAGCCAAATTGATTGAACGGACCTTGAGCAAAAAGGTGAGGAAATCGACGGGGAGGCTTGTTCTCCCAGTTGGCATCGGCGTGTTGTAGAGTGGCACTGCTTCCAGCCAGCCGACTCCAATACTGTAAAATGACGTGATCGCCTTTCCATCGCTGGAGCTTCGTGCCACTCCATGGCTGGTTAGCCAGAGTAGAATTGCCTCCTTTATAATCTGTCCAGTCACTCCAGGAACTGCCCCAATTCAGCGAATAACGCCATTTGTCTGACCCTGCTGCTTTGTGGGAGACAGAAAGAGATCCGGTGGCGTCCTTGGATAACACGCCTTGGCTGTAGTTCGCCAGCCTAGGGAATACCATTGGATTGTCTGTTGCGCCGATGCGGAATTGCACACGATCAATGGAGTTGGTAAACCTATTCCCGTCAGAAGTGGAGGCGTTCTGCACTGTCACAGAATGGATGCCGTTGGCCACGTCCTGTAACCTTGCCTTCCACCGCCATGCCGAAGCAATCGCTCCATTGTACGGAACAGATTCCGAAACAGTCATATTGGCACATGAAATGCTACCCGCATCGAGTGTGGCAGCGCCTTCTCCCTCGATCGTAGAGTTGATCAATATATTCTTAGTAATATGATCGCAGTCCATTTCTTCTGAGAAGTGCAGTTCAATGTCTACTGTGTCTTTCCCATCCTTTCCTGCTTTGCTCTTGAGTCGTATGTCGTAACCGGGCAAGAATTGAGTGAGCATTGGCGGAGGCCCAACCCAATTGTCCTTAGGCACGAACGCCTTGAAGCCCCAAGCATCCAACTCGAGGCTGTCCAGACAGCCGATCGGCCCTTCTGAGCCAGGAAGTGGCAGGTGTTTGGGTCCAGCTTTGAGAGTAATTTCCTCGTAAGGGGCAAAGAGGTTTTTGACCGTTGTGCCCTCGTCGAAACGAGAGATCAGTGCGGATTCGTTTGATTTACAGTCGAAAGTATACGTGACCGCTTTGCCTTCGTTTTGGTAGACCAGCCAGACGGATTGATTTGCAAAGTCGGATCCTGTCATATTCTGAACGCCTAGGTACTGGTCACGGCGTACGCTCCACATTCCTAGTTCGGTGACTGTATGGTTGGAGCCTGGGAAAAGCACCTCATGTGTTTGGTTAGATAGCGACTCCAAGAAATACCCATCGTTGAGGATAGGGTAAGTTTGTCGCATATGATACATTGACTTGATAATGTTTCGGACAGGATGAGTAGGGTCTCTGTGATCTAGGCTTACTGAGTCATCATTGCAGCCGTCCAACGCAGCCTCGAGTGGAAAATCGGAATACACTGTCGAGCCCAATTTGTAGCAACCGTGATTTTGCCAGCCGAGCGCTGATGAAAGCGGTTGTCGACCAAAAACGTAGTTTGGTGCGGTGTTATCGAGGACATAAAACGCTTGCTCTTCACCCCAGAGCAAGAGAGGAATTCCAGGCATTTCCAACGTTGTAACGAATAGGCCAAGAAGCATTCTTTGGATGCCGTCCTTAATAGCTGGCCAGCGAAAGACATCTTGGTTGGTAACTCCGTACATATGCCTAGGATCAAACTCTCCGGTGTACGCATTTACGAGGTCATTCGTAGTCAACATAATATTCCACGCAGTGACAAAGTTAACTGGGACATCATAGCCTATCGACAGGTTGCCACTCATTCCCAAAAACCTTGTGAGAGAGTGATAGATACTGTAGTGAAAAGCAGCAGCGTCAAGAGCGTTCTTGCCTGGGTCGCGGAGAAAATTCTTGGCGTCTGAATTATTTGTGAGGGTTATCGTCATGGTGATATTAGTGGGTTGCGGAATCATGTCTGGCTGTCTTCCTCGACCCATGTATATGGATCCAAATGTGTTTCCGCCAGTGATTTCTCCCGGCATAAAAAAGTTGGTTTTGCCAAACTTCCGCGCACAATCCCTAACGTACTCTCCATAATCGGCCAGTGCATCAACCGTTACTTGAGTGGCTTTGTCAAAACGGAAGCCATCAATATCCAGCATCGCAATTGTAATGCAAGAAAAGTGCTGTATCTTCTCGCGGACCGAGGGATTCCATTCGCGAAGACGGTCCTGCACAGAGGCAAACTTGGAAAGCTGGCGTTGCCAGTCAGGAAAGACGCCGAAAGCCTCTGTATCACCATACTGTACAAACCACTGTCAGCCGGCTATTTGGAAGGAGCTTAAGTTATTCACACACACCTGGTCAAACTCGCTATCATAACAGCCAATCAGTTGGCTGAAAACATCATCCGAGTCTTTGAGCACTGGGTAGCCAGACTCATTCCAAAATCTCGGATATTCACACGTTGCCTTATAGTCGTTCCCAAAATTGAAGTCGAGATATTGCCGATCAGTCTTCCATACCGCCTTGTGTTCCTTTGGGCTGAAGGGTGTGGTGCTATTGAGGAAGCCCTCTGATCCTATAAGATCGCCCATGCTTGGAAATGTCAGCAACGTGAATATTGCAGAGCGTTGTTTTCTGGAGTGCGAGGTACCAGGAATGCTCGTATGAGTAGCCAGTGGGTAGAACTTACGTTGACATGGTATTATCCATCACGACATACATACCACGCTTATGGATCTCGTCGATTGTAGATCTCCAGTCGTCGATATTACCGAAGTGCTTGTCCAAGAGAGTGAGATCGAGTGGCTGCACGAATATTAGCCCCTAATCGCAGAATTACTGGAACAGACGCCTTACCGAGTAGCCGTCAGATTTCCATGGCCTGTTGATGAAAGGCGTACCCGCAATATATATTCCCTGTTGGCTAGTTAGAGGTGAATTTGAGACAGGAAGGCTTGGAATATTACTTTTATGCCCATGCCTTGAATGTAGTCCAGAGTATCCACCAAACCTGCGAGATCACCTCCATGTCTTAGTTGATTGTTCAGGATGTCGTGTTCAAACACTGTTCCATTAATGTCGTCATTGGATGGGTCTCCATTCACGAATCTGTCCAGAAACAGGGTGTAAAACGGAAATCGCCAATTCGAAGGTGACTCATGGTACGCGTGATTTTGCCATTCTCCCCAGTAATCTAACGGATTCGTCGCAGTCTTGTTCTCGTTCAAGTTGAAGCCGACTTGTTGGGGATCAAACTTCAAACATGTGACCAAAGTTGCTGTGAGGAAATATGCTAGCAGGTACCTCATCTTGAGGGCCTGGCGCTGTTGTTTGGAGGATTGATGATGATCCAGTCCAAAATCGTAACAGCAGAGAGAGTGGGAGGGGAATAAAAGCTTCCAACTCTCTACCGAGGAGCTGTCCGTTATGTAGGGCGGGATGACAAGCTGGTAGGGATCAAAGCTGAGTCAAAGAGCTGCGATCGTGTTACGCTCATTGGACTCTAAAAATCAAGCATGAGCATCAAGCATGAGCTGGTGCTCATGGGGCTGAAGAGACCGCAGGTAACCTGCCACTGAGGCTAGATATCTTACACGCCTTAGCTCTTAGGGCAGCATCACTCGGCAGAGGCTGGGCGAGATACTGAGCTAGCCCCTCAAGTCGGCTTGGGAAAAAGGTCCCTTGGGGCGTGCGGCATGGTAGCCAGGTGCGTTAGGGCTCAGGGAGGCGCATTTCGACGAACCATCCCGATCGAAGGGAGCCTACCAGCCATCGTAGGGCAACGCCGCTCGTAATCGTCTTATCTCGAGTTGGTCGATCTGAGGTAGCATACAAAGCGCGCACCACTCGTGCTCAGACACGGAAGCTAAGGATATTGGAGAGCGCCTCCATTCAGAATGTGCTTAAATGTAGGTTGTACAGGCGTGGATATGGGATCCATGCACGATGTGAGGAAGCAATGAATGTGGCGTGCTAAGGGCTTGTCTTTGGCCTCAGCTCTTGCATAGGTTCATGAGTCTAGAGCACGGCCTGAAGTCGACAGCGTGTGACGTATGCCTTGTCAGCAAAAAATAAAGATGGCCATAGGCTGCGTGACAGAAGTATCGAGGTACAGCTATGATGAAAATCAAAGCGGATATGCCGAAAATCAAAAAATGCTAGAAACGATTCATAACCGGCGGGGCCGAGGGAACACAAGACAAAAAGGCTGTGAACGCAATGCATGGCTGCAGCCAAGGAGACGTAGCCACACAGTTGGAAAGAGGAGTAGAAAGGGTACACGACCTGGGAAGATTGCTTATCAATGCGGGTGATTTTGGGGCAGATTGGAGAGTTCGGATGTGCAGTGGTGGCATTGAGGTGGCGTGGACAGGGCGTTGTTACTTTCTCACACCTCAGCAGATCGCTCGTCCCGACACGGTCGAATAAGCGTTTAGCGGTGTCACCCCCAACCAGTAACACTACCCACCACCCCTCCACCGACATTTAACGGTGAGGCCCACCCCCAGTCATGCCGTTCAAGGATGCCAGCACCCATCAGTCAGCGAGTGTCAAATCAACTCTATATTTACTCACACGCAAATACTCACATTCTGCAACTCCGGCGCGTCTAACGTTAGCCTTCGTGGCCTTCGTGGCCTTCAGCTGGTGTGTCCCACCTATGTGATTTACGGTATGAGGTAAAACAATGATCCACACAGCGCAATTGGATGGTCACAACAAATCGTCGAATAAACGCAGCCACGACACCATGCCAGCATGCCAAGTGATAAGGAATTCAGCTAGCCGCATTAGGAACATGAAACCAGAGCCTTGTGAGTGGCTGGAATTAGAACCCGATAGGTCTCTATCATGTTTTAAATGTGCTTTAAATGTGCTTGTACCTATGCATTTAGACACGACCTGAGTACGCGTCTTTCCATCCATTGTTGAACAAACGGTCCCACGTCAGTTTTCTGACCGAGACGTTCCCCTTCTAGCGGGCCGATGCTTCCAACGGGCGAATTAACTTAGTGCTTATCACGCACAGCATAGAACCGCCAAGCCCGTTAAGGATTTAAGCTTACTTAGAGACGAGGATAATTCACGCGTTTCAAATATATACTCACCACATCCAAATATCATCCCCGTATTCTTACGGCACGATTAAAAAACCATCGCCAGAAGATCCGTTTCTCGTTCAACTTCGTTCAAATTTCGATTATCAAGAGGCCCTTCCTGCAATCTATTCTATGCCCGAATGATGTATGCACTCAAAATCCAGAGCTTTGTTCCAATAACTATTATGAGTCACTGTATCTCTTCATGCAACAGGCTCCTAAACAGACTCACACCCTTGCTATTATTTAATGACGTCATGGTGTTCTCCTAGTATAAATTGACTCTGCGCTGCTAGAAGGACGTAATGGCGTTCTCCAAACAACTCGATGCGCCTCTGGCCTGAATGGGTAATAAACCATCCTCAACATCCTTCTTTACCTTCTCAAAAACCCTATATCCTAGATTTCATCTCAGTGAACTATATACGGACCAAGTAAGAGAAATACGATTTCAGACCTTCCGAAGCTGCCAACAACCCTCGGGAAAGACGAGGCTACGCCAACAGGCCGAAAGTGATGTATCACGGCCAACCTACAATCATTATCAATCTATAACAATCATGCGTCTCCCTTCACCTTGGACAAACAGCAAATCCCCCGCCCGTCCCGCTCCGACATACGACAATCATGTTTCCTCGCCAAAGCCAGCCTTGAGGGAGAATAGTAGAAAAATGTACATCGACTAACTGTTCAGCGAATGCTCAGAGGGCAAATCGTGTATACTCACAATCCGATACATTGTGAGACTTTCACGTTGCGTAACAAAGTATCATCCCTAATATGTCTATCATTATATAAATACGTATTTTATTTTCATCCATATTCTCTACAATCAAACGAAATTTCGAGTTCGCAAATCAGCGACCACATATTCATAATATGCAAAATCGGAATCCTTATTCGTCCCTACGAACACCACTGCCGCATACTCATCGAGCAATACACTTTCAGTCTACGTCTCGGTCCATGAACCAACCGAATCCCTTCCTTCATGTCCCGAGACACGCATGCCTACGGATTGGCATAATCTTCCAGCAGACCAAATAGTGCACGACAATGGCCGCTGCTGGTATTGCCAAGGAGAGAGCTCCCTTCGAAAGACCAAGGCTCTTCAAACCTTACGTACTCGGTACAGCGAGATGATCGATGCTTTAAAAGGCCTTGATAAACATATTGATCATGTAAAGGAGGCTTGGAGCCCTGGCTGCCCTCGGTACGATTTCAGCCACATTACCGACGGTCCGTACAATCCAGAGCATCCCAAACACTATTACGTGGCCCAGCTCAAACTTTTAGGCTATTGCCTGGATAGATGGTGCGACCTAAAGGAATGTATCGCCTTTAGGTTGGAGAGATCGTACTGAGCAGCTCGAGAGGCTCTCAGGAATGAAATGTCTCCGGAGCACCAAGACCTTCCGACGACAACTAATGGAGGCGGAGACACCTAGGAGCTAGAGGCTCCGTATGAGGGACTAGAACTTTAGGCGAGGTATTCCGTGGAACGACTTAAGGAAGCCGCCGGAGGGAACGGACTGGAGATCTTTGGATTTCGCCGGCCTAGCAATCTCCAGGAGTAGGGTATCTCAAACAAGTGAGATTGTTTTACGTCGCTTTTAATATCATCAATATTATTTCATTAGTCGTCTTACGCAATACTATACACCTGTAAAAATAGAACCTAAGATACTGCGTTCTTTATCTAAGTGTGACGACAGCCGTCACAAGCGGTTCAATTTCATTATACAAATCATGAAAAAGTTTCTTCAGAGTAACCTTCTACATGATTCACCTCAGTGTCTCGTTCTCAGGTCTGCCATGGGCCGCTATGCCCAGATTATTAACTAGGTAGTAGTTCTCGCAAACTTCACATATTAAAATGCCAAATCAGAATGGGATGAAGACGAAAGTGCGCATCCAACTTTCAACTCCCTCCAGTCATCATTACAAAGGTCGATATTCGCGCTGGCTAACCTCTCTGATAGCGTCTCAGTAAATGAAATTACGAAGCATTCAATCACTGCAATGGTACAACGAAAGACACTCTGCTCGTCCACAGTCACATCCGTGCTCGTGTTTAACATCCCAATGCGTCACCATTATCAAAGCAGGTAAAACTTCCATGTTAAACTATACCAAATAGTTTATCAGCTCGACATCCTACCCAAGGGCGATGAGACAAGGAGAAGTGCATTAAGGATCCTAGATAGGCTAACCAACCTTTACTTAACCCACGTGCCCGAAGACTAAATCCTTCTCACAGCCTTCCTCATATCCTTCATACCATGCTTATGGAGATAGGCCCTTACCGCCTGCGGTACCAATGGATAAACCATCCCAGCATAGATCTTTTCGGCCTTGTAAGCGCCCTCCTGAGCCTCGGTGCTCGGCAAGCCGTACCCCACCCTCAACCTTTCCGGCAATCACTGCGCCGTCAGCAACCTCGCTACTGGCCACTGAGGGTGGAGCCACAGCGGCGTGTTTTTCGGATAGAGCAACGAGTGGGCCAAATCCTTAGCCCATTGGGTAATGGGCAGCGTGCTAATATTGTGGTTCCAATACTTCCAGAAATCATCTAGAGTAGCCGGCCACATCTTGGTCGGCATCCGGAGCGAGGTGGCATAGACGGAGGATTCCTTGAATAACGCTTCCTTCTTCTCGGTGGATAGCTTTCCGAAGAATGCCTCGTGGACCACGATCAGAGACATGAAAAGGGTAGTTGGGTCCATTTATGCAGCTCGGGGTCGTTGGCAGAGTAGTCTTCTTCCTTCACTGTCGAGTGTTTCTTGTGGATGACGGAGAAGATACTGGCTTTCTCCTCTGGCGTGCCGTATACCGCGGCGTTGAGAAACCTAGAGGTGGTTTTCAAACGGTGAAGGATGCGAGTTGCGAAATCACTGTGCTCGATTGAACCCCGAGCAAGGCCCGGGTAGAGCCACTGAATAAGGATCGCGTGTTGGCCGCCAAGGGCATGGATTCCGTCTTTAACCATCTTCCAAAGCTCTATGGGCTCCGCTGCTGGTTTTTAGAGAATGACCGGAGCTTTTTTTTCATCATCGGTGAGACTTGTTGCTGTTTTCTGGAAACAGGACAAGTCATGTTGTAATACAGTATCAGTTTTGGTTATAAAGGAATCGACCAAGGAACGTATTATTACTTAACTGGAGTCAATGGTTGGTATGAGAGTTAATGCGGGGGTTGAAGTAACTCGGTCTGTCATCAGATGTTTTACACGCATACTGAGGCCCTCTTTAGTGCACATGGTACTTATATGGGATAATGTGGAGATGTGTGGGGATCAGGGGTCGCTAGAGAAATAAAGCATCAGTTAGGGCCTAATAAGATAAGTGTAATCAGATAATTCAAGGGAAAAGCTCATGCTGATTGGTCATATGCGGGATTGACTGTGATGACGAATATGCCGAGGCCATCCCAGACGTGTTTCGAGGCTGTCTAGTTACAAGACTATGAATCGCTTATATTCCAGGTATTCAGTCTGAATTGCTTAGTTCTTAGGATAAGAGTGTCCAAAGTAGAAAGGGCACGTGACTAGTGAATAGAATTATATGGAGAGGTCTATTTTTAGCGAGTCACGTGGCGCCGAGAGATCCGGAAACTCTGCGACTCTTGAGCTTGATCATGCATCAACCTCTATACAGAGCTTGATTCTCAACGCCACGACGGCTCTCGTAG
>Ga0307507_10000950_pt1 | contig 64544 bp, 55 predicted proteins | sample 7_EM_MG_FD_207223 | JGI IMG/M metagenome (GOLD analysis project Ga0307507, IMG submission 207223) | Populus trichocarpa ectomycorrhiza microbial communities from riparian zone in the Pacific Northwest, United States - 7_EM | ecosystem: Host-associated > Plants > Roots > Unclassified | place...
AATTTAAATTATTAAAATTTATTATTAAGTGGTTGTTAAGATATTAAAGTGTGATTTTTCCATTTTTTGGTGTGTTTTTGAAGTGATTAGCTTACCCGTTTGACCAGCTTACCCGTGAAATACGTTACCAGTTTTAAGGAGTTTTAAACATAAGGTGTGGTTAACTTTAGAGAACAAGTCTATTTGTTATATTAAAGGTCTTTATTAATTTGTTAACATATTATAGTAAATTTAGATAGGTTTTTTAGTAGTTCTCTACCTATTAACTAGGCTTTAATCTTTTCCAAAATAGCTTATTAAAGGGCAGCAACTCTAGCGGCTTTATTCCAATCTAGCTTGCCAATAAGGTCTAAAAATTCTAAAAAGAAGCTGGTAAAGTCTCGGTTCCATTATTATAGGTTTTTAAGTTTGGTAATAGCTATGTATTTACGGCTGGCGTTATTATACATTTATTCTAGCAGAGAGATAAAGGTTTTAAAATTAACAAAAGTGCTATTGCGGAAGAATGGATCCATAGTTTATACAGTGTCCTTACTTAAATAAAACATTCTATAGCTAACCTTGCTAGCCTTAGTAGGGTATTAATTATAGTTTATTAAGAGTTTAAGACGGAGCTTAGTTATAAAGGGATATAGGTTATTTCAGTTTCTATTAAACATCAGAGGATTAGGGAGCTTTTTAGATTTTATAGTAGATACTAGGTTTACTATAGGTATAGGTTAAGCTACCATTACTAGTTTAGTATTTGCATTTAACGTATTAGGTTTAGGTAACATTATTTTAATTTTATTTATAGGTGTTACTATTAGGGTCTATAACGTAAATACCTTAACATTACAGAGTTCTTCGCGGAGTGCTTCTATTAATTACTAGTGCTAGGGTTCCAGTGCAGCCTACTACTAAGCTAAGGCGTCTATAAAGGACTATTGCATTATAGTTAACTGTTCCCTAACTAGGGTTATAATACTTGTGGTTATCAAAAGGGATTCGGGTTCATTTGCCATTTTAATAGTAGTTGTTTTAACGCAACGTAATATAAGGGCACAAAGAGGCTTTAGGGAAGATTCAAAGGAATAATATAAATTCTATCTAAATCTAAGGGTATATAGCTCTTATAGAGTACAAGACGTTGCATAAAGAAGAGAAAAGAATAATAGAAGAATTCTTATAATTAAACAGTCAGGGGTCCTAGTGGTCGATGCGTGCGTACGTACGCACGCGGTCTTCAACGGACTTCGGTAAAATTCAATTAAAGCGTTGGAATTTATCTGTCGAGTGTTTCACCGAGACATTCCTACTGTAACTGGGCTAGCCCCGTTACAAATAAGTTAATTAACGACCTAGCTAGTTAGGCTCTATAACTAGCGTTATAGAAAGTCCTTAATTAGTTAAGCCTACTACTCTAATTAGATAATTATATGCGGCGTTTCTAATATCTATATCTCTCTATTTAGTATGCCTGGTAGAGATAGTGTCTTATTAATAACTATAAGTAATAATAGAACGCGCTAAGGGTTAAATGGCAAAAGGCCTATAGTATAGAAACCACTTTTAATTAACTCTTTGTAAAAGATTAATATTTATATCTTAACGTAGATTGATAGGAAGTCTGTTTTATTAATATAATAAATACTTTATTAAGCAAGCTCTTGGACTTTATATCTATATATATACTTAAGAGAAGAGTAGTGGCTAACATTAAGTGGCTAAAGTAAATATAATATATACGCAGGTATATAGAGTGTAATAATATTGTTCTTTATACAGTATATATTAAACTCTGGCAGAAGTAACTATCCTAACGCGTTAATTACCTTAATAATAGTAACCTATTCTTAATTACTTAGCTATATAGTAACTGCTCAGCCAACTGTATCTAAGCTTATAACAACTTTTAATATACTAGCAACACCCATTATAAACCTAGTCTCATTAAAGTTGTATATGTCTTTATTAAGTATGCTATATAACTATTATATCTTATTAACAAGCTTAAACTACGCGTTAATTATAATAGGATTCTTGCATTTTACGCGCTATAAATAGAACTTGCAATTCTACTTTATCTAAAGCTCTAACTAAGCGTTAATAAATTAAGTTACCTAGTTCTTGCTAATAGGTTATAGAGGAGGGATTTGGCTGCGCGTAGTAAGCAAAGTGTCTGCCATTTATTATACGTTAATAATATGCGGTGAAAATCCATAACGGTTAAGGTCTAGGATCCATTATACAAGAGTCTGCTCTTCAGACAGTAATAGCTTTTAATCTTATCTGCGTGTCTCGTGTCTAGCGGGGGTACCGCAAAGGCGCGTATTTAGGGTAGATCCAGGGACGTTGTAAAGCTGAGCTAAGGCGTTTACGCTTTGTGAAGGATTTTTTTTGATAAGCTGTATATGCAAGAGATAGTCTGCCTTCTTTTTAAAGCAATTAGGAACGTAGTTATAAAGGCATAGCGCGTAGAAGGTGGAAGCGTGTATTGATTTTGGTGGGGTTGCCAGGTTCCTAGAGTTGCCAGCTAGGTGGTGGAACACGTTATACTTTACCTTCTAGTACCCTTTTAGTAAATAGCCGCAACCTTGCCAATATAACTCTATTATAATAGCGCAATTTAGAAGAAAGAAAACACGCATATAAGCCATTTGGCCATTACTTCCTTATAAAAACCAATTATACGGCTAGGGAAGGCAATTAAGACATCAATTACAGACGTATATAGGTTAAATTATACCTAAACGATACTATAGTATTAAAGAATATTTAATTAACTAATTGATTACCTAACTATATATAATAGCCTAAGGGCAAATATAGAAGCAATGCGTTAGTAGCGCAGGGGATTATAAGAAAGGATTATAGATTATAGATTATATCCTAACAGTTAAAGATAATGGTAAGCCAAGGCCCTATATATTAAATCTTATACTAAAAGGTTCTATAGAACTATATTAGGAACACTGAATTACCTATAATACTTGCCATTAATTCCAGACTGGCATAAAGGCTTAGAAGTAGAGTTGTATAAAAATCCTTAGATTAGCCTAGGTAGTTACCAGTATACTTCTAGTAGACTTCTAATAGGTCTCCTAGCAATCCTTATATCTTTTCTCTAGTTATATTTTTTCCTTATTAAGGTTTTTTGGAGTTTAAAGCAAGGGTTAGATAGATAGATAATATATAATAGTATGCCAATATTTCTTTAAGCCCCTTCTAGGACAAGCCCTTATAATCTCCCTACTATAAGGTAATGGCAATTAGGGGCCAACTGCAAGAAGGGGAGGGGGGGGGCAATGTAAGGGATATTATTGCGGTCACCTTGGGTTGCCCTTAGGACAACCCTAGATACTCCTTAGATGTCTATTAGTTATATACCAGAGGCATATGCCCGTAGTATATAGTCTTTATAATCCCTAAGGCCTTACCTTCTTAAGAATTTGTCTCTCTTACCAATCTATCCTATTCTACAATCGTGCCCTATAGCCCCCTATTTATAAAGTCCCCTTATAATAAGGCTATATTAGATAATATATTAATAACTAATTCTCGCCGGCCTTGCCCTATGCCGGTTAGACGGTTAGCTTAAAGGGCTCTATTTACGTCAGGGTTTTGCTTGCTTATTAGCAAGTCTGAGAGAAACTAATGAAGCATCACTGTGTCCTTGTTCGGTTTGTTTTATTTGCACTGGTTCCACAAAACGATCTCGCCAAGGCTGAGATACAGGTAGTTGGCATGGCTTCGGGGATAGAATAAACTACTTCATTTTAAGGGAGCTACTATGAGTATAATTATCAAGTACCTATCTGGCTCTCACCTGGTTGGGGCGAAGTACACCTTTGGCCGGAAAAAAGAAGCAACGTGACTGGCTGAACGTTAACGGAGAAAGCTACTCTATGTAGGCTTCGGTAACTAGTGTGCAGACCATAAATGTCCTGATCCTTCCTGTCCCCACTCTACCACGCTCTACCACACTACCACGAGGCATCGCAGCTTCGGACTCAGACAAAAACAAGAGGAACTGTGGATTCTGAGCACTTGCCCTTCGATGGCGGCCAGAAGCGAGATCTGGACAAGTCAGCTCAACAGGGATCATTACACATTTCTCCCAGCCTTGTGCAGCTCGCGAGAATCAGCAGACATGATTGCTGCAGAGGAGTGCCTATCGATATTTTCTCACCAAGCGATGTTACTTCCGGAGGGGATGACAGTTTAGTTCTGCCCCCACTTCAGCCGATGAGCCTCAGGCTTCTCGACACGAAGGCTTTTCTTAGCCCTCGGGAAACACTCTGGATCATTCGACTGCGGGATCTCCCACTACGCTTTTCCCCAGCCCAGCCCTCTTGGCGGCCCTGAACTTATCATGCGGCGTTCCTCTAATGGTCCTCGTTTTCCGAGGGATACATATATGGCTGGGTGCTAATCCTGTTCAGTATTCCTACATGCTCTCCCCTTGGATGTTCTTCAACATCCCGTCCCCCGCCCTGGGTAAGTTCTTCTTTCCTTTTTCACCATAGAGAAGTAGTGGCTTGCAGGGCCGTATTCCACTGCAAATCTTTTCAATAACCAGGCGGAAAGGTCTGATACTGCGTTATAATTAGCTAAAGATGCACTAAAGGTTTCTTTGCATGCCCCTCTACATGTCAACCATATACGATTCCCGTCCCAATCCTGCTCAAATCACTAGCAATTTTCACCAACCCACTTAATAGACCGTATGTATTTAGTATCACTGCTCTGCCAGTTGGATATATTGTGGTACTAAACGGCTAACAATTAAACTAGTACATTAATTAACCTTGTTTGAATAATATTTGCTGCTCAAACAAAGGCGACTGACGCTTTCATATGCCAATTGCGACATGGAGGGTAACGAGCGAGAAGATGATATATCTTCTCATATTCAGGATGATCGATCTGGCCGAGGGTCATTTGATGATGTTTCAATAATCTCGACAACGGTAACTATCACAGTAGATCAATACAGTGGCCCAACGACTTGTGCGTCGAATGATCCGCTTCTGGACTCGGACGATACATCTGTCAATCGCGATGGTCCTATAGATCTTAAGCTCAACGCAGTGACTACTTTTACGACTGAAAATATTCAAATGGTTGCGGTGAATTCGAGTACGAAATTGCGTCACAAGCTTGGTTGGCTGGCCATTACCTTATTAGTAACATCCCCAATTTTCGCCCTTACTCTGATTGAAATCCTTGTCTTTTTATGGTTTTCTGATACCCAAAACAAAAACTGGCATTATCTCATGGTTAATGAGTGGGCGACCAGAGCTGTATCAATCTCGGCCATGATCATCCGCTTTGTCACTGATCTTCTCGCTGGAACTGGTGCATCTATGTTGGCGGCACTGTCACTTGAGGCTTTTTCTGTTCGGCTTTGTGATGCTGCTTCCGTTTCTGTGATGCGATCCGGGCTGGCAACGCCATGGCGCCTTATTCATCCCTTCTTCTCTGGCTCTCAAGGGGTCGGATACCTGCCGCGTTACCTATATCTTCCGTTAACCGTCGTGTTGGCTTGCACCACCGTTCTACTTCAATTCAGCTCGACTCTTCTGCTGTCTGACTTGCGCCTGGGCACTCTCCAGGGGTATTCGAGCAATAGAACATTTTACTATGATTTTTCTTACAATGTTGACGTCTTCGTTGGGTCAGTCAAAGGCTGGAGCCTCTTCAGTTCGACTTCGGCTCCTCTCATCCACCGCAGCACCACTTGGCTTAGGAATCCGCCCTTTTATCCAACCTTTGCGGAATACTCTGAGCCGCTGCCAAAATCGAGTGGGGTTGATGATACAGGTTATTCTTTCCGAGCCTTTCTTCCTTTCACGGATGCCCAATCGCGTCAGACAATAAGAAATTTTACCGGACCAGCATTTGTCGTAGACTCACGGGTCTCTTGTCAGAAGCCAAACATGGAAAATGTCAATATAATTATAAACTTCAACAACAAGACTTTGGATAAGTCCGAAAGTATGACCGGCACCGTGGAAGGCACCCTATCGAACTCAACTCATGTCACCGACCTATGGGCGCCCAAGCAGCCTGTCGGCTTCGAATGCCAGTATTTGATCGGGATCGCTTCTTTCGCAATATGCCAGATACAGGGTCCGCAGTACATGATCTGGGACCAAGATTTCTCATTCCCTGGATTAGGGGATCGACTGGCTTCAGTTCCTGGAGAGAGCGCTGGAAGTCTCCGGAGTAAGCTCACCAATGTCACTACCGCCGATATGGAACCTAAGCCTTTTAATACCCTCCCTTCCTGGGGGCCAACATACCTCATCATCAGGTCATATGATGAACCTACCTTGAATATCCTCAAGAATGGGAGTGATGTCGTCACGGGCCCAGGAGAAAACACATCGCCTCAACTTGTGCCGACAGATACGGAGTGGCTGCAAATGAGCATGGCGCTTAATATAACTGATTCTGCCGGGGTAGCTCAAATCTTTAATCAGACCTTGAACGTTTCGCTCTGCTATACCTCATGGCAGACCGCAGACCTCAACGTCCACATGTTTTCTTCCAATGAAAAGATCCGAAACGAAGCCGAAATCCGGTTCCAGAATATATCCCTTGACGCCGTCAATTCAACCTCGAAATTTCAAGCGTCATACTCATTCGCTGAAGTCCGGGCACAAATGGGACAAGAGTCTCAAGTAACAGCGCCAGACCAACGTGGCATTCTAGAGCTGAGTAATCAAAGTTGGGTTCCAAATCCCAATGATGCTTACCCAATTCAACAACAGCCGCCAGTGCAAGCGTTTTCTGACATGTCTGGTCTGGGTCTCCGCAACACTATGCCTCACGAATTAGCCCTTGCTCATTGGTTCGATAATACCACGACCAATAGCTCAATAGTCATAGACCCCGACTTGAGCTACTTTGAGAGCAGCCGTCTGGCCGGCAACTGGACGGCAGTTCTTACCGATTCCTCCATCGGGCTTGTCTTTGGCTCAAATATCAACAACGCAACATTACCAGACCCAGCACTTTCAAGCTTTTTCATCGAGGCCATGACCACGAATGGCTCTATCGCATCAACTATGTCTTCCCTTCTCACCATCTTATCCGGCATGGCCTACTACGATCAGTTTCCAGCTTACACCAAGACAGGAAATGCAACCCTTGTTTTCTTCACCAGCGTGCTCTACCCGCAATCATACCGCGGGTTTACTGCTGTTATCGTACTCGTCCTTTTCCAAGTCCTGATCTTCACTATCATCGCGACACTATTTGTGTGGCGGACACAGTTCACGTTGCTCGGGAACGACTGGACTGCGGTGGCGCAGATTTCCACCCCAGAGACTGAGGAGATTTTAAGGGCGAATACACTTGCTACGGACAAACAGGTTAAGAATGCATTGGAAGATGAAGGGAGAAAGAACATTAGAGTGGGAATTGGGATGGATAATGACGGAGAGAGGTTTGGCATCACAACTTTGAAGTGGAGGGAGAAAGGATTTCATGCCGAATCACGGTAACTGTCCTTTACTGAAGACAAAAGACGTATTTTACGAGGCGTCCCCTCATGATGCCTAGAGATAACTTTTACTCTTCCCCAAAGGAAACTTACCAGCTTCTTAGACTCGCGACTTGTCTGAACTCATCTGACGCTTTCTGAATCGCCTCACAACTAGACTATTACAGCCGAAATGGCTAGCGATTTGCAGGCATACCATATGCCAGAATGACTACGCTTCAGACTTTGCGACGTATGTTATCTGGGAGCGTTCCGCTATAGCTGCGTTGAAGCCTGAATGGATGGAAGTGAGAGAATAACGAATGAAGAAATTTAGGAGCTCAAACCTTTGAATCTCAAGAAAGCGCACCATAGACGGACATTGTGTTTGGAAGTGCGACTGAACTGCGAAGTATTTTTCATCACGCTCTCGTACGCCTAGGACTTAACTTTCACCGGTTCTCAAATGCCATCGAGGTCACGATCCCATTCCGCGCAGCTTCTGCCAAATTGACGTGAAATTCTGTGGTATAGTATGAGCCCGAAATAACCCACATCGACGCACCTCCGGAATACTTTGTGCCGTTCTGCCACTGGTACATAATCACCTCAGATGACGAACGGTGGGATGAGCAACTGCCTCACCATCAAGCTATCGTTCTGCAACGCCATGTGCTCTGAGCGTATCTCCTGGTCCAGCGGATACTGAGAGACGTGTCGGCCGAGAGATTCTGCCCGGAAGCTTTAAAGGAGGAGATTCGCGTGAGCGATTCGAACCGGGGTAGTCTAGTGCGGGTGTGTTTGCTGAAGGGAAGGAGGGGCCGCCGTTGCGGTTCTTTTCGTTAAAGAATACACCACTGTGGTTGGGTCGGGCTGAGCAGCTTGGGTTTGATGTGGAAGGTTTTAGCGGGTATGGTGGCGGAGGCGCTGGCTGTGATGCATTGGGAGGTCGAAACTGACGCGGATTATGTGGAGTTTTTATTCCCGGGGGGAAGGCTGAACGGGAGTAAACGAACGGATGCGGTTCCAGCGGGTGCTTTGGAGGAAAAGGCCAGGAGCTCATTCACGAGATTAGAGGTTATGGAGAGGAATGGGATGGCTAGCTTTACTTGTGACGACGATGCCTTCCTGGAAAGGGACAAGGAAGCCGATAGACGATAGGATCATAAAGGTATCACGGAGGTCCGATCGTGGCTGCTCGACATCGACTATTGCAGGCCCATGTTCATGGACGAGAGTGGGTGAACCAGGCTGTGGCTACTTTATACAGAAATGGCCCGTATTATCCTCGCCCAGCTTCCTCGCAGGACTACAGAACTTGGCGAATTTTCGGCTCCGATATCTCCACATGAGTGAATCGGTCCTATGTCCCAGTCAAATTGGCGTCGTTCTGGCACAGTTTTTTGTCAGGAATTTAGAAAGCCTTCTAAAGGGCATGGAGCTTAAATGATGACGTGCTGTGATTTATATTAATACACTTCTGGTATCGATATCAAGATACCTTTCTATATTGTCTTCAAAGTACTACAGTACTGTTGGCTCCACTTATTCTAACGAGGGACGAGGATCTTTTTCAGCGCCTCACACTCGCCCACCTATCGGAGCTCAGCCCAGTATCATCCTCACATCTCTAGCGTTCCAATTCTGGCTCCCATATTTCCACCGACACCCCAGGGTCCTTCCGTAACCCTTCGTCTAATCATCGTATCCACTTCCCGCTTTGGTGGATCCAAATCCTTCACCTTCTCACCAAGCACCCGCAACACGTCGAACTTCGCCATCGCCACCTGGTACGCCGCACTCTCCGCATCACCTCGCCCACCCACAAGCCCAGAAAACGTTGTTGCGGGCTTGAGTAGGTATGGGAGTACGCCACCACTAATGGCAGGGTCCAAAATCACTTCCACGCCAGACGTCGGGAAGTTGTCAAGTTGAGCGAGGATGGGATCGGAGGCGGCTTCGTCGGGAGAAGAGATCGGAGTCCAGTTCGCTGTGATGATGGCGCGGAGCAAAACTAATGCAGCGAGCGCATTGTCTTTCATTGCGACGGTGTCAGCATGGCGGACTAGGTCAGAGAAAGCGGATGGGTATTTTGTGAGGTAGAGGGAGAGCAGGAGACGGGCGTATGAGCGCTCAGATGATTGGCGAGTCAGGGCGGGTTGGACTGTCAGCGGTGTGGAAGAAATGTCTACGGGTGGGTAGGTGATTTCAGGCTAGCGAAATTATTAGCTCCGCGAGATTGGCGGAGATTAGTAAATTGACTTACTTCTATTGGACCGTGGAAGACCGTTGCGAGAGTTTTCAGGGCATCTGGGTTAGTAATTTTAATGGGAATGGAGAGCATAGGACATTCATCCCAGGCGAGCCCAGTGGATATCTTCGGGACGAGACTGGTACGTGGAACCGAGGCCAGGATGTGGAGATCTTCCGGCTTGCAGTTACCTATCGTGTAATTCAATCTAGCTTGGGTGATCTTCATATCGCGGCTACTTTCGTAGTTCTCTGGATATGTGGATGCGTAGATAGAGACGTAGTTTGAAGCGGGACCACGGAGGAAGGTTTGCTCTATCGAATTATTATCGAGCGCGACAAGATTGATCATTTGAGTATGTAGGCCTTGCTCTTTGAGGAACTCCAATGACAAGCTAGAATCACTGCTTCTGTTATATTGTCAGAATCCGTGTGCAGTCGCGGACACAGTTGACTTACGTTTGGGTAGCAACTGTTTTCACGGTTGCGATTAAGTCCGTAAAGAAGTTGATGAGACTAATGTGCATTAATATATCATTTCTGTGATCTACCATTTTCATAGTAGCAAAGTGTAGAAGCCCCTCTCTATCATTAAGCCCGGCCTTCCTTTCTACATCAGGGTGGTGGCTCTTCGTGACGGTATCCCAGTCCAGAGCTCCGACTCTGGGAAGCCATTCCATTATTCTTGCCTGGGCTATAGTCTTGTCCCTCTTGCTAGGCGCCACCTCTTCGCCAAGAGACTGCGCACGGAGGCTGCAGAAAACGAAGAATAAGCTGTAGACATCTTTGTCCTCAAACAACCGCTTCCACATTGGGCCTCTGCCATACGTACTTTCACCCTTCGGGCTTAGTCCGCCGGGCAAGTTCCTTGAAACTTTCAAGAGTTCTAACAATAGATTTCCCGCTCTGGTAGCAATTCCCGTATCATCTGTACATAGCCATAATCGGACAAGTGCGCGAACAACATCAGGTTTGCTGGCGAGATTTTCTGCGTCATTGCCACTTGCCGCAGCTTTTCCCAGGAATGAAAGGATCAGATGATGGAATGGCTTTACGGAGAGCTCAAGTCCAATGCAGAAGTCAAGTTCTTTGACCTGGTCAAAGCTGTAAGGTGCTGTAAGCTTAGGGATGAAGTGGTTAAGTGGAGATGGATCCTGCTGTAGTTTGGGAAGCAGTTGAGTGAGCTGGAAGAAGAGAGGTTGGGTTTGCCGCCAGACGCCATTCACAAACTCAGGAGTAGTTGTGTAGAGCTCGCATCGCTCTAGCAATTTCACGTCCAGCGGGGTGGCGGGATCCTCGTCTACTTTCTGGAGATGGGCTTGGAGCTCTGTAAGCACAGCTGGCGGGGGGTTTGAGGAATTGTTTGACATGTCTGAGAGTTTCCTAGAAGGCAAATCTGGCTTAGTGTGAATAATTTGAGGGATGTTGGAAGAAGGATGCTGAATTTGGAGCGCAAAGTAGCTGAGCGAAGAATTAAAGGAGAAAGTGAGTGGCGAGTTTGAACTAGCTTGGAAGGCTAACAGAAAGTTCTGGCTTTCTGGGTATAAGAGCAGTAAATCAAATCAAAACTTGTGTATAACTTAACCACAATAAATAAAGATTCTCCAGCATGAATGAAATATGATTCTCACTAACCTCCAGTCAACAGAGCTCTATGAAGATTGCTTTGGATTTGATAGGAAGATTTGTTGGCTTGATCACTGCTAAGAAGCTTCTGGCATTTCTGGTCACTCTAAGAGGGAGATTTGTTCACGAGAAAATCTTATATAGTTGGTTTATAGCGATATGTAAACAGCAGGCAGCTGCGGTGTCGTTGGTGATGACGGAGCCCTCGGAGGTGGGCGCCGAAGGTTTGGTGCCCCACCACTGAATTTGGCCCGCCCAAGCTTCCTCCAAAATTTCTCACCATAATTCGACGTCAAGCAAAAATCTCCTCTTCCTCCCTTCCTCGTCCCTGATCATGCTCCTGTCACCTTCAAAAGTAGTTTCCTTCTTATACATTTTCTTACACCGGTAGCAGAGCGCAGACCCGCTCGTAGCTCCTTCGCAATGTCACGAGGCGGGCGCGGCGGAGGTCGAGGCGGCGGGGGATTTGGGCGTGGAAAGATGGGCGGAGTTGATTTGCCCTGGGAGTACGACCCTGAGCTGGAGATAAAGACCAAGCCGACGGAGCTGTTTCCTGTAAGTCCCTTTTACGCTTCAGAGATACCAGGCAGCAATCATCATCATCCACTTATTTCTTTCACCGCCGCAATTTCGGCTTGAGAAGTTTCACCAAGGTGGAATATTCTTGAGAAGAAATGTCGAATGCGCGATACACCTCTCGTTCAACGCTGCCAACGAACGAATCGAGACCGTCAGCACCATGGCAGAGCACCAGAAGCCCAACCCATTTCCGAGATTCTCTGGACTAAGAAATAGACAGCCTATTCCACCACCCATAGCCCCTCCTGGACGTCGCAGCGAGAAAGCGCAAGTCACGCGCTATCGCGCCCTGAGGGACCGCATCCACGAAGGGCCCTTATACACAATCCTCGGCGACACAGTGCGCGTCGGAAAGTCAGGACCACCACCTGCAGCATTATTCGACCCATTCCTAGGCATGCCTACATACACACAAAAGTACATGAAGCAGCGGAGGAAAATACCGCGGCTTGATACGCGACCATATGGTGAGTAGGATGGAAGCAATACTATTTAACTTGAAACACGTTTAACTCACAACACGCAAGTCATGAGATTCTTCCCCGAAGAGCTTTGGTCAATTCTCGATCCCACACACGCCACTACCAACGGCAACACCCCGCCCAAAAAGAAGCCAAAACTTCTCCAGATCTCCAAATCCACAACGATGAGCAGACTTGAACGTATGGAACAGGAAGAAGCGAGGAAGCAAAATGATGAAGACGAAGAGGACGAAGAGAACGAGAAAGAGAGGGACGACGATGGACTCCCGCAAGAGTTAGAAGACAACGATTACGAGGATGATGAGGAAGATGATGATGACTATAATGCAGAGAACTACTTCGATAACGGGGAGAAGGATTATGATGACGGTGGTGGTAATGATGGATATTATGACGGAGACTGAAACATCCTCAATCCGTTCCAAGGAAAGTTCGGAGCATATCGAGCTGCGTTGACAGAGCAAGTTCGCAGAGCTCTTCTGGGCTGTGGTCTTGAGCATCCGACATCATTTGAAGGTAATTTCGTCTCTCCAGATCCTGGAACACAACTGGTAGGAGATTATTTCGGATTAGGTGATCTGCCAAAATGCAGCGCCCAACTCTTCCATTTCCATCTAGAAAAGGATGAATATGAGTAAAATGGACCATGATATGTATAGCTGCGAGTAAAGGGTGTAATTTCTTCGATTTAATGGTTTCATTTCTCCATTCAAAGAACCGGCCCATTAATGCTGGTACTTCTGCGGGGTAGGGAAAAATCCGAAGGTTATTACTCCTAACGCGGATCGGTAAATTTCGGTATTCCCCAATCTTTGTCCGCTTTCCCCAAGCCATCCTTTCTATCATGTCTTGCGACGTGGTATCAATAAGAACTCCTCTTGCGAGTTCTTTAACATATGTCTCATTCAGACCCTTGGTGTCAGAAGGCGCAAGAGCTGCTTCCACTAAGTTTTTGCAAACTAGTATGTGATTTCGAAGCTCGATTGTTTCGTTTGCATCTTCGGTGGGCAGCAGAGTCGAGGCCAAAGGAAGAGAGAGATTTAGCACATCTGCAAGGGACGGCATTGTGTGCTCAAGCAAACCATCAACCTATTTCGCCAATTTGACGCTTATGGTGTTTGCCTGCGCAATGCCCAGATTATTTCCTTCTATTCCCACGCTTTGGCGTGCGTATTCGTTTATAAGAGCCGTCGTGAATACACGCTTCTTGTTGTTGTATTCCAGCAGTTGTTTCCACCTGTTAATTTCCTCCAACTCTTTCACCATCGTAGCCTGTATAGCGAGATATGGCCTATCATCTCCTGGCTTATGATATTCTTCCCAAACTTTTCCAGACTTGGCTAAACTCTTATATTCCGGGCTGCCTTCTTTCAAACCCTTGAACGGTGCATAAACCTTCCTCAAGAGCTCGTCGCGTGCTCTAGTGTTATAAGCACGAAACTGAGATTTTATTGTCGCCGAATGCTTGAGGAGCTTGATAGAAATGGACATTTTTTCGAATTCTTAAGCGTGGTTTGCTGTGAGGTGGACTGAATAGTTTTGTGGTTTGGTACTCGAAACAAATGCTGTAGGAGTTTGTATATATGGCACCCAAAGTAAGAGTCATGGCAGATTTGAGTGAGAGCTATGGTAGGTTTGAATAAGAGCTATGGTAAGTTGGTAGGTTTGAGCAAGAGCCATGGTAGGTTTGAGTAGCCTCCTTCCATAGAGTATACAAGAATCAACCACGTAGCATGGATAGTACCTTCCGCTCGTAATTCCTTTGGTCATGGTTAGCAGCTTTCTCTCTAAAAGGCTAGACTAAGAAAGATAGGATAGAATTCGAAGAGCAAAGCGTTCTAAGATTAATCAGTGGGATAATCAGCCCATTCAAACACGACCCATGACCTCACACAAAACAACCCGAACACAACCTCACAAACACCATCTCACGCAAAACATGAACTAAGATAGCACATATTCGATATCTGCCAGCTCGATCATCATCTTATCCCGCATTAGGTTACTCTCAGCAGCTCTTCTATTTCAACTAAGAACTATCCTATCAAGAAAAACCGCAGAACCAGGAGCTAATCAAGACGCTTATTAAATCCTAGCGCTCGCATAGTAGAGTAGTAATCTGTAATCTCCCGCGCTCCAATCCCTATCCCCCCCTTGTTTCAGGGCCAGTAACAGTAGCAAACAAGAGTAAGGAAATAGCGCGGGTGAGCGAGCATTACACAAAAGACAGACAAGAGAGAAAAGGATAGCTGGTTCTCCCAAAGTTTCAGTCGTTTTACCCCTTTTTGCAGATCAACCCCCAGATAGAGTTTAAAAAAGAGATGACGGCGATATATCAGTCATATGTAGGCGGGAATACCCACCGCCCGATCCGTGTAGGCCCCGCTCTCGAAATGTCGACTTGACCCGAGTCGTCAGGTTGAATAACCAAAAAAAAAAACCCATAGAAGATCCCATGGGAATGCAAGATATAGAACGCCCTCTATGAGTGCTGCAAAAACCCCTTTGCCTATTGCAAACGCCAATAATGTCGCCGTGCTGCTCCCCCAATATTTGCCATCAGTAAATATTTACCTCTACCAGCCCATAAAATACCCAAGAAAGTTTTCACTCGAAAGGAAATTCATTGCTTTACCCGACAAACCACTGGCAGTGGCATGCATTTGGTGGATCGTACCTCCGTAAAAGTCCCCGTTTACTCTCGGTAACTGTTGTTGCAGCGCTCCTGGATGACGTGGCTGCACCTCCCGCTGGTGCCGAGATGAACTCCTGCATCGTGGGGTCGGTTTCTTGCAGCTTGATAAAATTTGGGCCATCGTTGTTGTTCGCAGGAGTTATACCACCAGCAGGCGAAATGGTCATCTTCTGGCAGTAAGGTTGAGGAGAATTTGGCAAGCGACGCTCCTCAATTTTGACCACGCGTGGGTAGTCTGGCGGCGGGTCGCGAGGGTGCAGGTAGGAAGGTGTTGTATAACTCGACGGTGGATTAATTGGGTTATATGTTGGCATAGTTAGGGGATGGGTCGTAGGAGGAGCAGAAGCAACAGACTCTTCTTGGGAGGATGGAGGAGGTTTGGTTTCCGGATTTGAGGTTGGGGCTGAAGAACTGGAAGTTGTGGGTGAGCAGGACGTGGGAGGCGGAGGTGGTGGTGGTGTGTTGTCAGAAGAATTATATTGGACATAGATGTAGCCTTCGATAAACGTCTGATTCCAGTAACAGAACCATGGGGAGTCTCCAGGTTTAACTTCGAAGCGATGACGGAAATCATCAGGATTTATTGGCGGTTTGTTGTTGGCATGTTTCTTTCGTAGCTTCGCGCTAGCGGCAAAATTCTCGAGCACAACAAGTTTGTTATACGTGCCTTGGAAGTGGAAAGCTGGACCAAGACGGGAGTAGTCTTGATCAACGACGAGACTGAGGCTCTGCATATTGATTGACGGTGGCTGGACACCATACTGAATTCCGCTGGGAGGGGGGTTCAGGGACGCAACATATCCTCCGCCGCCAGGAGATAGACCAATGCTAAGTTGTACGGGTGGGCCATTCATGTCACTCATGTCGCAAGACCAAGCGTCGAGTTGGTTGGGTGTAGTGAGGCAATTCGGGCTTGATTCCTGGGGAATGCCGATGGGTAATACAAAGGTGCCTGTAGGCAAAGGAGCGAGGCTAGAGGGTGTGGGGATAGGTGAGGCATCAAACATTGATGGGATAGCGGATTCACTATACTTTGTGTCAGTGAGGCCGAGGTCGTAGTAGCGAGTGTACTTACGCATCTCCTTTATGCTGCTTCATATTTTTTCTCGCGACCCAAGACCCAATGGCAACACCGACTGCAAATAACAGTACAAAGCTCATTAAGAGGAAGGCCCATAACACCTTTTTCTTTCTGAACTCCTTCCAAGACCTGGTCTTCTGAGACTTCTCGGTTGGGATTGCTTGTCCTCCACTGCTTATTCCCGACATTGGGAGCATCTGAACTTCACTGGCTCCTTGTCGGTCTGGATGGTTCCCTAACGCGGGTAGCGTATCTTGTGAATTATTAATACCTGGTGCGGCTGTCTCGATTGGTGTCGAGGTAGCTTCTGCCACTAGCGATGCTTTCGTTGGGCCTTCTTCTGGGTACTTGGAGTATGGAGGGAGTTGTTCTGTATGCCCATCAGGCCCAATGATGTCTTGCTCTTCACCGTCCGGTCCTATCCGTCTGTGGTATCCGGTATTGAGGCCTGGGAAACCAACAGGGATTGCAGGTGGCGCTGGTGTTATCTCGTTCTCCTCCGGATTTTCTACCACATTCTGTGAGTACATGCTGTATGGGTGAGTTGGACGCCGGCCCGAGTGTGAGCGATGTGGCTGACGTATGGTTGAGGATGTCGTCACGCTTGAAGATCGATTTACAGTGGTGTTTTGTGGATACATGCCGTATGGATGGCTTGGCCCGGCTGGAAACGGGCTCTCCGACCGTGCCATTGTTGCGAAAGACGCGGTGGAGCTGATTGAGGTACGGTGTAATAGAGACGTGGCATGTGAGTTGGTTGCTCGTGCATGGGTGCTGATGTTGCGACCGGGCACCGGAGCATTGGGACCATCGTGAAGGGTCGAGAAAGAGTCTCGCGCAAGGCCTTTAGCGGTACTGTTTCGCGATGCCATCCTTCGCAGGTTCGCGTCTGATGCAGGTGTCGTAGAAAAAGAGCGTCGTGATGTTGTGTGATTCGATCCCTGATCGTCTCGTTGATTACTCGACTGGTCGAATGCGGGTCTGAATCCATCCACTACGCCAAGTTCGAAATTCAGGTCGGAGGGATCCACGGCATATTCGTCGTCGAAGACATTGGGGTTAGTAGATTGGCGTGGACTTCGCTCATTGTCGTTCTCGCGTCGCTCCATTGCGATAGTCAGCCCTCAGCGGGCTCGTTGCCCCTTTAACAGCAACCCGACGTGTCTCGCGATGATAATCAGTTATGAGAGCCAGTGACGGTGATGCAGGTATTCGTAGAGGGGCGATGAGGTGATGGATAAGCAGTGGCAGTGGTGAGAAAGGTGTTGTTGGTGGGAGTGAAGTTGGCTGGTTCAGGAGCAGAGTTGAAGATTCGGGTTCAGCGGCAGTTTCCAAAGCGGGCGCTTGGCCAAGGTTGCATAGTTGGAGACCAGAACCGTTTCAGCCTCGTGTTCTTCGCAACAGTCTCGCTATTTGTTATTGATATCTGCTGCGGCTATGCCAATTAGCGATAAAAGCAGTCTTGCAAGCTGTTTTGCTACTGCTCTCAAGCTGGCAGGCTTGCTGACTCTCACTACCGCTCTCCCGTTCCTGCGATTAGGAATAACCTTGATTTAGCCCTGGGGGATCCTTGCGCTGCTGTCTCCGGCCGTTAATTATTCCAAGGTCTTGTGGTTGGCCAGCAGGTGTTACCGTCTTTATTATTTTTCTCAAAAGGCGACCGCTAACCCAACCAGCCCTCTTTCTGTGACTGACGGCTTGGTGACACGCTTTGGCGCGGAATGAACCCGTATTAGCAGAGAGGGGTGGATGAAACCGACGCTTGAAACGACTGACCTTCATCCACTCTTGACTTTGGGCTTCTGACCTCGGGTCCCGGGGTGGCTCCCCGGCCCGCATTCCCTGTTTAGCGTCCTAACAGTTTTCTAATGCCATGAAAGATTCCATCTATCTTCTGCGAGGTGATATACCTTAGATCAGTTGCGAGAGTTGTTACCTAGTCACGGATGTGGTGCGCGAGTACAGAGCTGCGACAATTTGTCCCGAGTCCTCGTTTGTCCACATTCCGATGAGGCATGCACGGATTAAGCCAACCCCAGCGACTAGCATAAATGTCTATATAGCTTCTATAGCCATCTAATCAATCTTGAAACCCTTCTGATCTAGTGGTGCTTGCGGGATCGCTTCCAGCGGCGGAGAAGAAATATTTCGTGCCGCTTGGTGTGAAGCCTCTCAAGGGCAAAAAATTCCACCAGCAACCTAATCAAGAAGCCTACAGGTACAGTAGAGCGGACAGGCAAGAAAACCAGTTAAGGATACATTTTTGTGGGAGCAGTAAGAGTGTTTGGTGAGATGTGAGACTTGTCCACTGGGCAGGGATGCTCGAGGTAACGTGACCTTGAAGTACTCGCCCTCCTTCGTTACCCGGGAAATGAGTTTCTCTCCGAATCCTGCAAATGTAAGAGAATATCGAGCAATACATTAAGAGATGCTCAATGACAATAATACAAAGCTGAACACGCGCAGCTTTCCTTGAGCTGTTTTAAGAGGGCCGAGTCGACTTTGAAAATGATGGCTGACTTTTGTATCGCTGCTTGGCTTTAGAGAGAATCCTCAGGCTCTATTTCTAAATGGGCAGATATTCAAAATAGCAGCTTTCTGTCATCTTCGCCCATCCATAATTCGCCTTTAATCATAGTTTATTAGCTGAGCTTATAAAGGCTGATCTCGCAGCCTTCACGATCCTGCGATCTCAGATCGCATAAAAACTCCTGTTCAATAGGCAGTCTACCGAGTTATGCTCGAGGACTAGAGTAAGTAGATGTTTGATGCAGTCAGCAGCGAGATAACTAGGATAGTGAAGGCCTGATCAAGATATTTACCTCCGTAAGGCTATCACGGTTTCTTATCGGTCGCGCGACCATGATAAGTCGACGAGGCTGTTGGAAGTACTTTGAAACAGGAGAACAAACAGCGAAAAGTAGAGGAGCTACACTGCGACATGAGAAAGGTGAAGATGGTAAGAATGGCAAGGAGGTCCCTCGAAATAACTTAAACAGTCCTCCGAGGGAAAAGTCCGTTCGCTCATCAAACTTAAAGGTGGTATGGATAGCCCTCTATGGTCAAAGCCAGATCTGAGGCTAAGCACCATTTTAGCCATGTGTAGCTGCTCACCTGCATGACGAACGACGGAAGGTAGTCCGTCAGGCACCCTACAATACAACAGTAGCTTTTGGCTGATGACGATATAGTCCGATTGGCAGAGGCTTCGACATTCTCGGGCACGTCAGGCTACTTTTTGTTGAATTTCGCAACAGAAGAGCAATCAATAGACTTGGTCGGGCGACGCCAGGTAATGGCGGGCAATGGGCAGGCAACGGCAGGCGATGCTTTGAGGCTGGCAGCGCCCTGATTGGTGATGCATACGGGTTTGTTGTGTGGGTGAAATTTGCTCTTCAACGGGGATTCCAGCCAGTGTCCCTGACGCTTATCTGTTTGCGGGGGTGGTGGCTTAAGCTTGGATGCTTCCCTGCAGCTTGACTTTCGTCCGCACGCGCCGCCCACGATGGCGGTATTCGGCGCCCGAGCACTTCCTAAAGCTAATTTCAATTTGTTGAGCATTCCGGTCTGCTGCGCTTCAACCCTCAACCGCACAATCCTCTCTCCGGCTGACACTATATTCTGATCTTGCGGACTCCGCTACGACATATAGAACCTCAGACTACTTCTAATCCTATCTGCCGCACTTACAAAGCCTAAAGCCTCCCGCTAATTGCCACGGATCGCCGCTACTAGACCGCAACTTGCCTCCATTGTCCATCACACCATTGTTCTCCCTGCTTAACCTGCAGCGAACCTCTCTCACAACGTATCCTTTTAACCTCTAACTCCTTCACTCTCAGCTTTTTTTCTTCCACCCATCACCACCCTAATCATGACCTCGCGACCTTCAAATATTGGTATCAAGGCCATTGAGCTGTATTTTCCCAGCCAGGTGCGTTTTCCCTTTCCCGGTCCCAACACCACATGAGCTGCGCCTCCTTCCATGACGACCATGCTGACACAAATTGCTACAGTGTGTCGACCAGAGCGAGCTCGAGAAGTTCGATGGCGTCAGTCAGGGGAAGTACACCATTGGTCTTGGCCAGACCAAGATGAGCTTCTGCGATGACAGGGAAGGTGAGCTCTTCAAAGCGCCAGCACCAACGATAACTTTAACGTCTGCAACTCTCGCGACAGAGGTAGCTAATGTACTTCTAAAAACGCAGACATCTACTCTTTGGCTCTCACAACCGTCTCTTCCCTTCTCCGCAAATACAACATTGACCCTAAGTCCATCGGTCGCCTCGAAGTTGGTACCGAGACTCTCCTCGACAAGTCAAAGTCTGTTAAGTCAGTTTTAATGCAACTTTTCGAACCGTCCGGTAACACAAACATTGAGGGCGTTGACACTGTCAATGCCTGCTATGGTGGCACTAATGCTCTCTTCAACGCTGTGAACTGGGTGGAGTCTTCGGCTTGGGACGGCCGGAATGCAATTGTCGTAGCTGGCGACATTGCGTTGTACAAGAAGGGCAACGCTCGCCCGACTGGCGGTGCTGGCTGCGTTGCCATGCTTGTTGGCCCAGACGCTCCCATTGTCATGGATCCAGGTCTCCGCGGCACCTATATTGTCCATGCCTACGACTTCTATAAGCCAGATTTGACCAGCGAGTATCCTATCGTCGATGGCCATTTCTCCATCCGATGCTATACTGAAGCTGTTGATGCTTGCTACAAGGCATATAACAACCGCGAAGCCACACTCAAGGGCCAAACCAACGGCCACGCGAATGGTTATGCCAACGGCCACGCAAACGGTGCTACCAACGGCCACACCAATGGCGATCACACTCCACCTGAAATACCTCTCGACCGCTTCGACCACGTGTGCTTCCACGCCCCGACTTGCAAGCTTGTCTCTAAGTCGTACGCTCGCCTCCTCTACAACGATTTCCTCGCTGATCCCTCAAACTCGCTCTTTGCCGAAGTACCACCAGAGCTCCGTGACCTTGACTATGCCGCCTCCGTCACTGACAAGGCTGTTGAGAAGGTCTTCATGGGTCTCGCCAAGAAGCGTTTCGCCGCCCGAGTGCAACCCAGTATCCAAGTCCCAACTATGTGTGGTAACATGTACTGCGGCAGTGTCTACGGCAGCTTGTGCAGTTTACTTGCCAACGTCACCAGCGAATCCCTCCAGGGTAAGCGCATTGGCATGTTCAGTTACGGCAGTGGTCTCGCCAGCTCCATGTTCTCTTTCAAGGTGAAGGGCTCTATAGAAGAGATTCAGAAGCAGCTCGATATCCACGCGCGATTGGAGTCTAGACGGACCGTCGCGCCGGAGGTATATGACGAGGTAAGTTTTCTCTCCGAAAACACTATTCTCTTTGCGATCACGTGACTGAACAATTCCAAGATGTGCAACCTCCGCGAGAAGGCCCATCTCAAGAAAGACTACATCCCGACTGGCAACGCCGACACTCTGTTCCCCGGCACATATTACTTGACAGGCATCGACAGCATGTTCAGGCGCGCGTACGAGATCAAGCAGTAGAGGAGTCATAACCTTTACTCAAAGCAATGGATATGACCAGCATTTCCTTTTCTTATTCCTTCTCTTCAGGCATTTGCAGGAGTCAAAGAAGAGCTTATCCACACCCTCTCAGATCCCTTGCATTCCATTGCCGCATACACTTATTCTCGCTTTGCTAGACGCGCATAGCTAACTTGGGAACTTGTTTGCTGTTTTAAAAAACCCCCGCGCTGGAACTTGTATGCTGTTGATCTTTATCTTTTTATGAGGGGTTGGCTAGATATCTTAGTGTATGAAGTATGTATGAAGGCGAGCGAGCAGGTGAGCAGTGATTGTAATGTGTTGGGGCTATCGTCCTGGTTGTGGGGGCCGGGTCGGGTCGGGGCTGGAGTCGCTTTTAAGCTCCCCACACAGGTTGGGAAGAGGAGGCGCTCGTGAGTCGAGACCCTCTTTTCAGTGCTGCTTTTTTGCATGCGTGCATTGGTGGTTAGATCTGAGTTATAGACCATGTTTTACATCATTTTATTAATTCGTTTTACGCTACGCTTCCTATGTGCACAATTTTTCCTCCCTGATGCATTGCCGCCTTAACTTCACACAATTCCAAGTGAGTATAGGCCCGAGGTAAAGGCACCGCTAACAGCTTGAAGACGAATAATTTAACATGCCGGTGACGACATAGATCCTATCTCCAACCTTTCGCTGAATATAAGAAATTACTCTGGCTAGTTTTGACTCGGCCTACCTATACTAAAGCCTCCCTAAAGAGATGCTAATCATCTCTTACAATTCCATATGCGGCCTTAGATATCCCTATACGGTCACTTCAACATTATCATTAGAGGCATTCAAAGATCGCCAGTTGTCTAATTCCCTGGCATCGATGCTAATCATGCTCACAGGATAATCAGAACGTGCTTAACAAGCTATAAGAGTATGAATCTCTAAAACTCCACTCATTTCCACTCGCCTCAAATACCAAAGCTCTAGAAGTCCAGTGATCTATTTCATAGCTTATGAAAAACCAGACTCCAGTCCCACCACCACAAACACCACACGCCCGATCACCACTCAAGCCTACGCCCCACTAGTTCCCACAAACACCACAGACACCGCCGCATACCTCGCCATTGCCGTCAACATATCCGTGTTATTCGTCCGAAAAGCAAAGCTCATCGCGAGCGCAAACAGCACCGCTGCCACTAACACCATAACCAGGCTCTTCGCGCAGCCGCCGCCAATAGCGCCGACAAACCGCGCCAGCCGGTCCAGAAACGCGGAATACAGCAACGGTGCGGCATCCCGCACGTAGCCGATGCGGCCGGCGTGGCGCTCGTCGGCGCTCCCCCCAGGAGAGGCGGCGGTAGAGGTGCCTGCGCAAGAACTCGCGGACGGCGCCGGTGTTGCGGACGGCGTGCTGGGCCGGCTTGGATATACGCATGGAGCTGCTTCGAGCCAGATGCGGGGGCTGCTGAGCGTCATGGACGCGTCTTGCGCGCGGGGTAGGCGCGACGTGTAGTGGCAGTCATGGATGGCGGTTGCTTAAGGAATCCTCCCCTAAGAAGCAATTGCTCCCTACAGTGGACCGGCTTAAACCCCTCCTTTTAGTTTTGGAGAAAAAGATTGGATGTTCAGGCTTTGTAGACTGTCTAGAAGGCTGGCGTATGGTCATAACTGCTCCGGAAACTGGTCTTCAACCCTTGTTTGGAATTCCTGACCTATTAGATAACTCTAACCCTACAACCCCGATGGAGGCTGATTCGGGCGGATATGAAGCCAACACATCCCCAGCGCAGTCAAAAGCTCAAAGTATGCCCCAGTCAGGAAGCTCCTCGGAGGAGGCAGCTTCCCTCACCAGTGGTCGCATGAATGAATATATTCAGAATATGACCCTTATATTCAATTCATATTCATAAGCGCACCTAAATATTCATTCATTCATAAGCTATGAATATATTCACAAGGTTTCTTACTAAGATTTACATACGTATATACAGGTATTCCGGCGTATTTTCTAGCCCATACCCTCCAACTTTCCGCCCACACCTACTACGCCACCCTTCTTGGCATATTCAAAGCTTATGAATATATTCATTCATGCGACCACTGTCCCTCACCAGTCGTTCACATTCAAGCAACCTAGTGGACAGGATCTCAAGTCCAAAGAAACCAAAGGCTCGAGAAGAAAATAATAGTCTACCAGCTAATATAAATCTGGGTAGTCTCGGCCTGGGGGATTGCTTTCAGGTTACTGGGCCTCTGGCTGTTCGTATCAGTTCTTTTAGTCGGTTCCCTTAGGCGGCCGTTCAAGTGTTCTGAAAAGAAGAAGTCCAGGTGTCTCGGTTGCTCAGTCATGTCCGGAAGGGTCACAAATTTCCAAAATGATCCAGGTATTTAGAGATATGGAAAGGTTGGGAGAAGCAACCTTTACCATCACCACCACACCATCTGTTACAGCGGTTTGGGTGGTAGGTTTCACGAAATGGTGTCTCGGTGTTAAACCATCTATGCGCGGCCTTAGCCAAGACAGCATGCTCCATGATGGTCTGGTTTTAGGGCAGCCGGAAAGTAGGGCCTTGGTGGATATAGAGGACTATCGTCGAAGAAATTTACGGTGAGGACTTTCAAGAAGATCGAGGATATGAATCAGCTGCTCTGGCAATCTCACTCAACTGTTTCAAATTACTCCCAATGGACCGGCATGGTAAAGCCAAAGATATACTTCCAATCGCGGCTATGAGAACTGGAATCATTATGTGGGTTGCTTCACGCTAAAAATACTCTATTGTTCCTTGCCAACCGTCCGATGCCTGTGATGCACAACACAGGAAATAAACAAGGAGAAGGCCCATTTCCATCGTTAGATACTCTTATCTGCCTGATTTCAAGGTTGTTTGACATCGAAAACGCTGGGCAAAGACTTGAGAAGATCAATCAATTTAGGATGGAGCAGCTATGCGCGGAAATGGAAGAGGCTATGGCTTTCAAGGTCTCTAAATTATTTGGGGAGATCCTGGGCTTATCACTTATTGAAAATGTTTACTGTGATGACGACGCGTTCATCTACCAGAAGAGAAACGAGATGTTCTTCTCCTACCGCCCATGTTAAGACGGGTGGCGGACTATCTGCGACGGGGGTTCTGGCGCGATATCTCGGGCGACATTTTCGTAGACGGACGTTAGCCGGAGGAAGCTATGTGCTGTGTTCTAGGCGCAGGGCACGTCAAGACAGGAAATAATGGTCCACCTCTTATTACGTCAGAGGGAGGGCAGGTTACCTACGCCACTTTCTCGAGTCATTGTCAATCGACTCGAATTCTATTTACTCAAGGCGTGTTTCCAAAGGAACCCTGCAATATGAGGACGTCTCTCCCTCCTGTCCCCTATTTTATAAACGCTTATCATCTAATCATCGGAATTCCCTGCAACACCGCCCTAACCTCTTAACACTCAAAATAAGAAAATCTTACCCCGGCTTCCACTTTCACAATTTCACACTTCGACCACTCTGCCACCCTTCCCCCACAACCCTGCTCTCCTAGCACATCAAAAAAAAGCACACCACCCAATATACATTGCCGCCAAATTCTGTGGATCCCTCGCCATCGCTATCAATGCCTCCACATACCCCTCCACACTAAGCGGTACGCTCTCCCCCTTCAACAACCCCCCCACCTTCCCCCTCACCGCCTCCAGCACCTCCTTCGGCGTCTCCGGCACGCCCTCAATCCGCGTCTTGCGCTTCTTGCCTAGGAAGTCCGCCGTTGGGTCGTACAGGAACGTTTCAAGAATAGTCATGAGGGTGTCTTCGTGCGCGCGGAGCTGCTGGTAGGTCAGCTCGGCGGCGGCGCGGAAGGCGCCTTCGATGCCAGTGGGGCCCATGGCGTCGACCATGTTGTGGGTCAGGCGAAAGGGGACGAGTTCGGGTTTCTCGAACGTCAGGCCTTTGTCGAAGAGGCAGTTGAAGTCGACGTGGAAGATGCCGCCGCTGCCTTCTTCTAAGAGCACGTTTTCGCCGTGCCGGTCGCCAAGACTAAGGAAATGGTTGGTTATTGGGTTTTGTAGAGAAGGGTGGAAGGGTGGAAGTGGGGATTAGATTGAAGGGAATCTGAGTTCACTTACCCGAGAACGTGTCCAACGATGGACATGACGGCGCAAGAACGTGTATAGCGGAGTCGGGCGGCAAACCAGGCCTCCGGTTCGGGAAAACTCTCAACAAACCATTCGTACAGAACAGGAGAGAATCTTGAAAAACGTTAGTGACAGGGTAATGCGAGAATGGCGGCAGGATTTTTCTACTTCTTGAGGATTGTCTCGGTAAAGATGGTTAGGTTGTTTGGGTCAGAGCAGGCTTCAGTGAGTAGGGTGCGTAGCTCTGTGTACTGTGATTGGATCACGTTAGCCAACAGTGCCAGAATTATTTAATAGGCAAGGAGTTAGACTCACATCAATGTTTACGTTCTTCTGTCGGTACAACCTGATAATGATATCTCGCATGGGTTTCAAGCCTTCTACCCACTCAATCGTACCACACTCCTCATTTAGAGGCGTGACTCCATATGTCTTGATATCTATAGAGCACGTATTAGCATTGTAATATGAATTTCAAGCATTTTAAACTGAGGAACTACTCACACAATCGTCGCTTGCTTGATTCAATATCCCTTTGCAGAGCTCGATTGATCATAGCATTGAACTCCATAAGGCGTTGATCTTTTCGTAGATCATCCTTCGGTTTACAAAGCAATCCATATTTTCGCCCGTCGGATCCCCTCACGGTCAATTTGCGTGGTTTTTGCAAGGAGCTCAATACAAGGACATCGTCATCAAACGCTACCTCGTTTTAGCACACAAAGGCCAGACTAGGAATTGACCAGTGAACTTACAAGATATTGTGACAGCATCATGCGGGAAAGGGTTATGGTTTCTAATTGCGCGCGAGTCATGGCCCGCTGGTAGAGTAGCAATCATTGTTGCCTCAATTGGAACAACAAGAGCGCATGGCGCGAGCTTGGGGCTAAAACCGAGATCCCTGAAGAGACTGACATGTGCTGGCCTAGCATCAACGGGAACTTCACACGCTGCGAGGAGCCCATCTGAAAGTCGCTGCCCATGAGTGATTAGGGCTCTAAGATCAGGATATGTAGCATCCCCTTTGTTGCGTTTGGTGAGGTCCTAGGCTAAGTTAGTGAAACCGATCCTTCTATCAATTTACGATGCTCACCTTCAACTTTAGCAACAATTGTGTCCCTCGACTCGCCCGGTCATGGGCTGTGGACTTTGGCACCGGCAAAAGGCTCCACAGAGCCTGTTGGGGGTATTTAGATGCTACTTTGATTATGATAGCGGACAAGACGTCGTAAACGCTCTTGTTAGGGTGGCTAATTCGAGTAATGATCTGCGGAAAGGCAGTGTACCAAGTATAAGCAGGTAACCGTTCCGTCATGTACTTCCGTAGATGTCTGTGAATTGCCTCGAGATACTTAGATCTCTGTGCAGCTAAGTTTGGCTCAACATTCGGTCGCTGATTAGCAGTATGGACTTCCATGCCAAGATCCAACCAAAGCGTCAGAACTTTCGGAACCGTTTGGTAGTAATACTTGGATCCGTAGACCATTGACCGAGTATAATTCTCAATTACTAGCTTCGCAGTTTCGCCGCAAAGAAAGGACATGCTTTGTTTATTTCGCGGCAAGGACTTCTCTGATTCCAGAATCTTGTTGTAGTGGCGGCCAAGGTAGTAATGACCTTTGTCCCATCTCGCAAACGCAATAACTCCAGTGCTATACTTGTCTTTGAGAAGGTGTGACTTGGTTTGGCCGGCTCTGTCCAACCATTTAGCAAGAAGGAGGTGAGCCCTTGCTGTGAGCTTGTTGTGTGACTGCTGTTGGTCCACCGTTACATTCATCGAGTTCTCCAATGGCCCAATATCGAACGATTCAAAAGCATTACTAGTGATTGCACCTTCGAGGTTCTGGATAGCTTTTCTGTGGTGGCCATCCTTCCATAAGAGCCGAGAATGCTCAATCTTCGCCGCATCGTCCCCAAGTTGCGCAGCATGGAGAACTGAGTTGAAAGCTGTAGTAGTGAAATTTGCTTTCCGAGCCAGTCTTGCACTCGTAAGCCATGCGGAAGCGACATCAAGCTTCGTAAAACCGAGACTGTGCTGTATCAGAAGCCGTACAAAGAAGGGGAGATTGAAGTTATACAAACTTGGAGAGCTGCATAGTAGCACGCCGAATACCTAGAAGGTACTGCTTGTCTGATGTATAAGCTCCTAGCACATCTAGTCGTCGATCTAGATTTCCCAGGATTGCATCTCGGTCTGCCGTCGCATTATCTGATATGCCACTGATAGCCTCAATTTCGTACAAAACATGCAACTTGAGGAGCTGGTCGTGACATGCCTGTAGAGATGAGGTTACAGTGGGCGAAAGGCCTCGAGCCACGCCTTCGCGAAGAGCAGCTATTGTTTTGGTGAATTCATCTTTCTCCTTTTTGCGCAAGGCTAGCAAGGCTCTTCCTATTCCTACGTTGAACTCTTGCGAGACCTGAATGAGTTCGTCGGAGGGAGATGCGAGAATTTTCTCTAACTTTTGCCACTTTCCTGTTACCCAAGCAGCTTCTGCAGCAAAAGGCAGTGCTTTAGGAGTGCAAGAGCTCGAAGAACTGTGAAATCCCTCAACATAGTTAAGCAGAGAATCTTTACACCCAAGTCAACACTATCCATATGACCAAGAATTATTACTCACCATATTGGCCCGACTCCTTCAAGCAAGTGAGAAGATCTATCTGAACTTCGGGATCATCAGGCTTTTCTGCTAAAGCTAACTCATACCAACTTTGAGCCGCAGTCCATCTTCCGGCTTTACGATGTTCTAAAACCTGCTGATCTGGATCTAGAACATGTAAGTGGGCGGATATACCTTCAATGCTGTCTGGTTCATCGATTTGAGCGTAGATGTATTGTAGGTGTTGGAAGAAAGTATTTTGCTGGAAGACTGCTTTGGAAACTTTAGCTTTCTCGCGTTCCTGACGAATATATTGCTCCCAGTGGAAAAGGGCGCGTGCGTAGGAGCCGCACTCCACTGCACGACGTGATATTACTTCGGCCGGGATGCCCTGTAATATACGTTCGACACTGCTGATCTGGGCAATACCCTTGATCTCGTCAATCTCGCATATTCCTCTACCAGTTCTGCCAGCCATTGATCGTGCTTCAGCAACTGCCTTTCGTTTCTCCTGCAACCATCTTGAAAGATAGTCGAGGACCTGAAACACGTTCTGCGAAATAATTAGAAGCGTGCGGAGACAAAGATCTCACACTGACTCACCTCGCTACATTGCTTGAGATTTTCTGCTCCTACATGGTCTCCTTCTTGTATTTCAGATTGTAAGACGGTGAGTAGTTCCTGACCGACATCTGCAGTTTCCTGGTCATCTCCGCTCACAATAACATTCGAAGCCGCAAAGGGTAAAATAAAGCTGGCTATGGACAGATCGTATCCACGGATAATCCTGGCGAGCGCAGGAAAAACCTTTTGCGCGTTGTCACCCTTTCCTCTTTGTAACAGATCGAATACGAAAGTTCGCAGCCAGTCACCATGATTTGAATTTGCCGAGAAAAGTGGGTAGGTTTGCAGCTCAGGTATAGGAGGCACGCTGCTTTTGAGTATGTACTTGGATTTTAAAAAAGGCGTCAAAGTGTTTCTGGCCGACTCCGATATCTCACTCCAACGCTGGTATGTCGGGTCAGATTGAGGACTCCCTGGCAGGTGCATATCGATCCCGCTGAATCCACAAAATCTAAGCAGTTCTTGCATTACATATGCCAGATACCCTTGAGCCCTAGCGCTTGTTGCGGAACGAAAGACCTTGACCAAGATGTGCTCCAAGAGGAACGCCGTGAAGTCAATCACTTCACTGATCGCTTCAAAATTGGACAAGGCGAGGATATCACGTTTCTCTCGAACAGCTTCAACTCTATGAGGATCGAGGCAGCCAATAAGTCCCAAACACTGAGCACACAGTAGGGTGATGGCTGGGTGGTCTTCTGTAAAACGGACACAGGCGTCTAGTATAGATCGAGTGAGTTGAGAGAGAACCCGAGTTGGCTTTTGACTGATCGCCGAGTCATGTAGAAAGCGTTGGTTTGTTTCTAGAAATGGAATAAGCTCCTTCAATGCTTGTGCCACAACCGCCGCATTTTCATCTGCGCATCGCCGACTGAAGGTGTCGAAATGATTCCCTAATTCGACTTTTAACCTAAAGCGGGAAATTTCACCATCATACTTCGACATTAGAGGAATCGATGCAAGGGATGGTAGGAAGTCGATTCTTTCCCGGAGCAAACTACTATGAGTCTTGATCAAACTGCCAACGGTATCGTGGGCTTTCAACTGAGTCTCTTCGCTAAATGAACCCCAGTTCTGTGCTATAATAGCAAAGGTTTGGTCGACTAGGGATTCAATATCTACCTCGTTCACTACAGTTAGTAGAGCGGCCCATACCGAAAATGTTTGATCGCATAGCTGATCATCTTCCATGGCTGACTGTAGACAAGCACGAATCTGAGGAAGTTGAGCGCCATTGTTTGTAAGATTGGGATGAAAAGACGTACCTGGGGGAGAGCGATGCTAACATGAACTTTGGCTAAATTGATCATTTCTTCAATCGCGCCCACATATCGTCTCCGTTCAGTAACAGGATGCGTTTCGTGAGGATCGTCAAATACTTCAGAGAAATGAGCTATAATGCCAAGGATATGTAATTCAAAAAATGTCACAAGAGTCTTCGATTTCTTCGAAGCGGTCTTAGAGTGCCCATTCTTTATTTCTGCCAACATTGCAAGTGACTGGAAAGCTTGATATATCTGTATTGATTAGTGGCTATACTGAGAGAGATAACGGGGAACAGACTTGAGGCTTCTTAGTCGAATCTTCCTCCGCGGCGGCTTTCAGCAACTCGCAGGCAACCAGAACTGGTTCTAGCTTGATCCAGCTGGAGAGATCATTCCCATTCTCTTGAAATGCAGGGGCAATCTTAACTAAAATGTCCATTGCGGTCTTTTCAATATCATTAGACGGCTGACGTAGGAGCAGGGCTAGAATGGCCGCGAGGTTTTTGCGAGGTTGCATGCAAATATCCTGAACCGAAGTACCGCGTGCCAATGCAATCCGCTGTAGTGTTTCTTTCTTTTTTGTTAGTACTAGGTAGGGCAAAGTTTCTGTCTGCGTATTCAAGAGCATCTGATTGACACTCAAACCAAGCAGCTCTGATAGCTGTTGAGCTTTTTGCGGCCGGGTTTGCAAATCCTTTATGACTGTTACTCCGATGCTCCTCCAAAATGGCTTTATTAGGTCCCAAGGATTTTTGTCCAAAGCTTTCGCCAGGCAATAAAGCTCATAAGAGTTAGTAAAGTGCGATGTAGGAAGCCGAGAACTTACCTCGTTATAAGCTATACTGCATAGCAGAGGATTGGTATGACCTAAATACTCGATAAGGTCGATTAAAATAATGTTGAGCTCATCCTCTCCGCACACTCTAGCGACTGTGTTAGCACCGCTGCCAGTGAAACATTGATGTAGATAGGGATCTGGCTTGCCGTGCAGCTTGACCGTATGCCAAAATCAAAGTCTCCTGTTCTGGTAATAGGCTTCTCCTTGCGAGACTTCTGAAAAAATCCAACGCTGCTACCCGATTCTTCCGCCTGATTACTTTTGGAACATCATTCCTTAAGAAGACTGCTAGCGCCCGTCTATACGCTCGTTAGTGCATATTTCAGGAAGAAAGGCTTCGACCTACCCTGCAGCAATCCGAAGTTCTCTCAGAGAGCTACATAAAGATTGGAGGCACCATTCCCCGAGAGAAGAATTTGCTAAATCAAGATGTTCGGCGTCGGATATGTGATTGAATATACGACGAATAGCCAGAGTGATGAGAATCCGAGGCTTTTTTGATGTTTTAACTACTGGGGTTTCGATAAGCGCCGCTAGTGATGCGATGATCTCTTTCCAGTCCTCTCCATGGTGATTGACGTTCCAATATGGTGGTATATGCTGGTCTATGATTCGCAGAGGGTGATCACATATCTTACACGAGAGATTGTCAGGTTCGTCGTGACTCCCATTGGTACCTACCAAACATTGAGAGCCAGCGCAAGCAACTCTTCCCAGTGATTTCTCTGAGAGCAAGGCGCATCTTGCGCCTTCGGAAAGCGCCACATAAGATTTCCTATTTACTGTTAGGTTCGGATCAGATGAGCAATATCGTGAATACCTACGCTGCTACCTCATGCAAGCCAGATAAATCTGTCTTTGGGTGGTCTAGAAGCCGACTGGTCACTTCGGCGATGTAATAGTCGTACAATTTGCCATTGTCATCTCGAGCTGGATCACAATGGAGTCTCTGCCTCTTTTGAGGTCTATCCTGATCCGGTAGATTATTCTGCTGGAACATTTCGAGCATCTTTGAGGCAGCCAACTCCAGCTCTTCATTACCGAAAATCTTTGACCCTTCTGAGCAAAGAGAATTTCGCAAGATCTTCACCTCTTCAGGCCAATCATCTGGACCAGTCCATAGACAAACAGCAAGCTAAATATATTTAGTAAATTTACCTGCCCAACAGGCATTTTCTACTTACCTGTAGCCCCTTTTCTAGGCTGTTGATCCAAGTCGGACTGCGGCATATTCGAATGATAGTTGGTAGAAGATTCTCTTTGACAAGAGCCCCGAGCTCCTCCACAGGAGCGTCTTGTAGTGAATTATGATCGGCTGGTAGTTGTAGAAGCCATTGAATGTGCATCAAAGACCATGCTAACTTGTTCTGGGCAGACTGGCACAGTGAGGATAAGCAGCATGATAGGAGAAGGTCGGATAGGCCCTGCGATAGAGTAACTGCAGCACTCTGTGATGGAATGAAAGAGCGGTTGGACCGGGAAGTCTGGACGCAGACAGCAGCCAATGTCCGAATATATGCAAGCTCAATATTCTCATCGCACGGAAGCCGCTGGTTTTGCTTTCTCAATTTTTTGAAGCACCGCCATAGAACTGAACAATTGTCTATCGCCCGTCTAAGATTGTTTTCAAAAGATAAATTAGGCAAACCCCGCTTTATAAATTTCTCCGAGGTCCCTACGATGATTTCAATGAGACTGAAAGCAATGCAAATAGCCTGGGTAGGCAAGGAAACGATGGTCTGAGAGCCCTGCGGAAGCGCAACTAGTTGTTGGCTTTCCGGCCAAAAATTAGAAATGCCATTAGATGGAGGCAGAGCAACTTTGAAGTTCGAGCGGGACAATTGGAAAGTGGTTGTAGCATCAAGCCCACTTAAGATGCCTAGAAATATTGTTAATATACCTAGGTAGAGTCGAAGCAAAGATCCCATGACATACCATCAATACAGGACTGGTAAAGCTGAATCAGCAAGACAGCATACTGCCATAAATCCGTGGTGCGCTGAAGAATCTGGACACAGCTCAAGAGCAGATCTTGCAGATTTTCTTGGATTGCATGAAGATTTCGATAACCCATCAAAGTAAGAAGCTTAGGAAGAAGCCAAAGAAATAGTTTTGGCCGAGTAATGCCATTACCCTCGTCAATTTTAGTGTTTAATAGTAACTCCGGCCTGCGCTGGATCGTAAGTTTGATGACAGAGATACTATCGGTGGCCTGAGGGATGAGTAAATCTTGAGCAAAGGGGTTTTCCTGGAGTAGAACATCCAGTCCGGCCTCAGCAACTACATAGATGAGCTGTGCATTAAGCTGGGAGTTTGGCTCATCAGTACTGGGGTCGCTCAAATACTCGTGCAATAGCTGCCCGAAAGCTGCCTTGGTCCCGGGCTCCTTCTGAGCGTTGGTATTTGAATGATTGTTGATAATTTGAGCGATAGTGGATGGGGGGACACCTCCATTGGCTAGAGGGATGGTGGACTCCCCGCCTCTGCGGGCCATATTTGCTGTTTTAACGGCTTAACCATACCATGGCGAATTGCAAGCCTCGGATAACTAATTCCGATGTGAAGTAATGCAATTTTCAAACAGTTTGAGAAATTTTCATGCCTTCAGCTTCAAAAATGCGGTAGACTACAACAAACTTATGTCGGGGGTTTACTCTGTAGTGTAGGATCTGTAGTATCTACCAAACAGTTTCTTTTTTGTGGTGATGAAGATCTTTGAATGAACCTTGAACGATTGTAGTGTGGGAACTCCCAGGTTCGGGTGGCGTTGACAGTGTGTATGGAGTAGCGCGCGTTCAAAGAACACGCGTGGGGTTGTGACTTCTCGAGGTCGCCAAGACATCTAATTGCCCGCATCTCACCACCGAGAGGGCGACAGAGCTATCTTTGTACACACCGCCAAGGGCGCCGCATTTCTCCCCTTTGAACCTCACAATTGAGTTCTGTGAGATTTATATACCAATTATCCGGGCCTTGTCCAAGATGCCGGGTCCAACTTTCCAATCCAAATCGTTTATTAAATCCTCCGTAGCGAATGCGAATAGCTTCGCAGCCCGCTACCGCGGCTCCCTCAACAAGCATCCTTTCCTGTTATTTGGGTTACCATTTATCATTACAATGGTCGCCGGTAGTTTCTTCCTCACACCCGCTACGGCTCTCCGTTACGAACGACACGATCGCAAGGTTAAGCAGATATCTAGAGAGGAGGCAATGGGACTTGGAAAAGACAGAAGAAAGATAGACATGAGGGAAGAATATTACGTGAGTGCGCCGAGATGTAATGTATGGATGGCTTTGACCGAGTGGACACTAACTTTCTTTTCCCAGAGACTTGCAACGAAGGATATTGACGACTGGGAACAAAAGCGGGTGAAACGGCTACCCGGAGAACACGAGGGCATATTGTAGGGGTAAAGCAGGTGCAAAACATTGCATTGGGCGCGGTGCTAGCAAGGGACGGAGGACGGGACTTGTATGGCGCTTATTGGTTGCACTCAAACAATTTTATTCTCTGCTTCTCTTAATGCCCTGTTCAATTCATATTAGAATCTCCACTATACCAGCGTTGGCACACTCCAGTGATCGGTCGGAAGCGTCTGAATCTATAGCTACGGGAATGTGTAAGCTGCAACGTTCCACTTTCCCAGTTTTGTTTCATCGTGGATGAGTTTTGTCAGGATGAAAATCGTGGCAAAGTCTCCCAGCGAAAAAACACATAGTAATATCAATGTAAGAATTCAACTCTCTAACGTATGTAGTTTGGATATCTGGGTCTACTTCCCTCATTTTGGCCTAGGTGGTAATTTACCGTCAATATTTTCTCACCGAGTCAAAGTTTTCGGACAGCCTACGTCGAGTGGTATTATCTCGGTCTTCAACTCTCTTGTCTTTTTTTGCCTTGGTTCGGGTGCTATAAATTAAATTAGTTATCAAAGGTTGTGTGGGGGATGAGGTGATTGGGCTTGCCTTTTTCATTCTCCTGAACGTAAAACCTCCTCAGCAGCATGATAGCTTCTTCTCTGAATATACCCCCAACGACTGGGTATGGCTTGTCTACACTGAGGCTGTGACCGATTAGAACATTACTAAATGAAACAGCAGAGAATAACTTACTCCTCATGCACTGTAAGTACGCCGCCTGTGCCTCCAAACCGCTCATTCCAGCATCCAAAGTACACAGCCTTGATCCCATATTGCCGCAGGGCCGAAGCACACATTACGCATGGCTCAACGGTAACGTAAAGGTCAGTTTCATTTAGCACGCTTATAGGATGCTCAGCCAGGATTTGAGCTAAGGCGATGAACTCGGCATGACGCGTGCCCTAAAAATTCTCAGATCAACGACATTCAGTAGCCAGTTCGCAAAGACGGACCGCAACAGTGAACAACGACCAATTCAGTAGTCAGTTCACAGAGTTGGACGGCAATTGTGGAGAGATTGCTTCAGAGAGTATAGACAGTTTGATAGGAACATCATACATTCAAAGACCTATTCGTGTCGTTCATTCCCCTGCCAATGATCTCTCCGTCTTTGACGAAAACACACCCTACCGGAGTCTCATCGCAAGCAAGGGCTAACTCTGCCTAATTATACATCAAATCTGTACTCTCTGCTAAACAAATTACCATAGAAGGATTACCATTTTGATCGCTTCGCGCATGAAGCGCTCATGATGTTTCTTTTCTTGGCCGTTCATAGCTGCAAAATGGAGATCGGATCTACATTCGCTTGGCAAAGGGTCGAGTCTTTAGTTCGACCATGAAATCTTTTCTAGAACCAGTCAGAACAAGTTGAAAACCGCAGCTGGTTCATATCCGTAACGTGACATGCAGTATATCCATCAGAATTTGGTTGACGAAAAGATCGAGTTTCACCCGAAAATAAGTTGATGATGGTGATGATAGTGGCTCCTACCGCTGACGACCGGACCCTTGATTTCACCAACCGACTACGGCAAGAGCCGCGAGTGTGAGACGTGGACTTTCGTATGCTCATCGAGGCAACAAGAATTCATTGAACTGCATCGCCACAATCTCAAGCATAGAAATACTCATCAGCCTCTTCAATCACTTGTTATTGTAGCCTGAAATCCAACGCCATCCCACCACCGACACATCCGCCCAGCAGCGCAGAGGAACTGCCATCAACAAAGCCGGCTAAAGATCAATAACAGCTCAAACATTGCTCAAACACCGCTCAACTGCCACCTGTACACCCGATCCAGCTGTAGAATCGCTGTGCAGCAGTACCAGAAGACATAATGACGCTTGCTGAGGAGTTCAGATCACGAAATTTCAGTAAGTAACTTTGCGGCTTAGGGCTGAGAACTGCCGCTGACCTTATCGACTTCAGGTATATATGGACAATGGTCAGTAACAACCTCACCTTCTTTCCCATTTTGGTCCTACAAAAGAACTGCGAATTGTCTCTCGGATCGGAAATGCACTGAATATGCGAAAATTCTACTCTGTTGCTATCAGTAACGGCATAAAGAATGTGCGGGACAAGATGTCGGATCAGCTCATGGTGGAAATTCCGGATCCACAAACATGCTCTAAAGCCAACTCTGAACACAGACAACTTACGGGAATGGTCGTGATGATGTTTCTGACTTTGTTTTCAGGACCGGAGTCCTCTGCATAATTCTATGCTTCGCTCTCGGAATCGCCAATATCTTCCATCTCCACTGGATCATCCTATTCAGTGTGATATGTTTGTGAGTGTCCATTGTCCAACCTTGAGCATTTACCGGGGAAGAAGCTGAATAAATATCAGAGTGTGCTCCTTTATCCTCATCTTCGTTGAAATTCCGCTGCTCCTCCGCATCTGCCCGACATCGTCCTCGTTCGATGCCTTTATTCGCAGATTTGAAACTAACTACATGCGCGCGGCTATCTACTTCGTTATGGCCTTGATACAGTTCCTAGGCATCATTGTGGCCCGAACAAGCCTCATCGCCGCAGCCATCGTCCTCTTCATTGCCTCAATTTTCTATGCGCTTGCCGGTATCAGGGGACAAAGCTTCGTGGGTAGCAAGACACTGGGTGGACGAGGAGTTGCGCAGATGATCGTTTGAGACTGCTCTCGGGTTTTTCGCTCAACGTTGATGAAGAGCAGGAAAGAACGGGGAGGTCTACAACCAGGTATAAATGTCTCTACTGGGCCTAACTTGAAGGGCAGGAGTGCTAGCCGCTGTACTTGGCTTGAGCATATTTGGAGTGTGACAAACCAGTTTTTGCACCGTCTTTTGAAGGGAATCTTTTTTGGTGGGCTTTACTTCTTGGGAAAGCTATTTCACTGTATCATCAGCTGGGCGTTATCCGGATTACGGTCTCCGCAATGTTCAAAAGTAGTCGTAAGGAGGACATGATATCTCGATAGGTCAGGAATGTCGATTAATTCGATCCAATGTCATCATCTCACGCGATGTCCTTATTGCTCAAGCAATATGGGCATTGTATATGTAATAGAATTCTACATAAAAGGCCGTTTTTGAGCCTGAAATACGGGTCAGAGCCGGATTGCTTGCGTGAAGGGCTAAGTGATTTGCTGAAGCCTAGAGAGAGCAAGGGACCCTCTGCGGAAAAGCTAGGGTAGAGATGAAGACGGGAGAAGGGAATTCACGCATGGTCAAAGGTTTCCTCAATCTGGTATGGTAGGGCGAAAGCCCGTGTTCATTCAGCAGGAAGCATCGCGATGGGACTGGCTGGCTCCTGCGTCAAGGACCTTGTTCAGGAACCACTTGATCCGTCACGGGATGTATGGCGCGGGGAAGTGGCGTAGGCCGACTGAGCAGTGAGCCAGGTGCATCGCAGAAGTTTTCAATATCGCGGTGATTTCGTGCGAGGCGAGGGCGAGGCAGAAGGCATCGTGCAGCAAAGTCGCTGCGTGGTCTTCCTCTAGAGGCAGTTCCGACAGCGTCATGAGAGAATTACGGCGACCATGGGCGATTTCCGTCGCATTCAGGTTTCCCTCTGGCGCCTTTCGCATTGCCCCAGCAGCCAACAGCGGCCAAGTTTGCGCCATCGATCGTTTCGGACATCCTGGCCAAGCAGTGCAAAGCGTTACAGTGGGCCCAGCACATCATTTGAAAACCATGACACCCAGCTCGACTGATCGAATACACCTGCACCACAACGACATATAACACCCGCGAACACCTCCAGTTTGAGCCCTATATCACTACACCGCCGCCCACCATCTTTAAAAACCCCCGTAACATTCACTATCCCAAGAATTGGTGAGTGCATTCTGCCGCGTCGACACAGCCCGTCAGCTTCATCTTGCGGTCAAGCCCAGCTGCTGTGATTGGTCCGATGTAGCTTTGCCCCCAAGGTGGAGCTTCCTGCATAACAGTTGACGTCCTGCAGCTGGGAAAACGCTTCCAAACACATTCCAGAGCTGCGTCTATTCCCCCTCCACTCCCCGCTGCACTATTCGCCCGATCGCTCTGTTGCATCAGGGCCCTGGCTTATCTCACCCAAGCTACTTAAAGGCTTTTCAAGGCTTTGACCGGCTGAAGCTGACTCTTTCTGTCCGACTTTAGTTACAATTCCTTGATTTCGATAAATTACTGCATACATACTGCACACAATGGCTGCTCCAACTATACCTCCGAGACCTGCTCGTACTCAAAATCTTCCAACGAGCCCCGCGAACATGGACATCCCCAAGATTCCTCCGCGCCCGAAACGTAGCATGGAGCGCTCAGTCTCACCCAACCTCGACTCCTTCGCTCGATCGCCTTTAAACGATCCCTCATTTCTGCACAATGGCTTCCATCACCAAAAAGAGGACTTCCTAGGTTCCAACCTTCCTCAACGCCCTCCCAGCGTTAGTCTGCCATCCATTGGTCAGGAGGGCAGCGAGTACGCAAATCTGCAGGACTTCAGCGACGAGAGCTCCCCGAAACAAACCAAGAATGTGGCCGGTGACCTTCCGCTCTACGCTCCAACAGCTTCAGTGCCAATCTCCACAGCAAAAAGCAGGATCGCTACTGTAACATGTACCGATTCTTCTCAAGCTGCTGCTGCTGGCATTGGGAAGCTGTTGGTTGATGCCGATGAGAAAGCAGGCACTGCAAGTTCCGCGAGATCGGGATCCTCGGCCGGCACCCACACCCGACCTCAATCCATATACAAAGATGACGAGGAGCATGGAATTCCCGAGATTGGTGTTCGGGTCCCAATGTATCCCAATGCTGGTGACGTCCAGGCTCCGACGCCCTCGCCAATGGCTCAAGCACCCTCCACCGGAGTAGGTTTCTTCAACAATGGAAGTCAGACATCTGTACGTCACCACGGACGTACCAAGAGCGGTCGGGAAATTTTCCACGGACCTCCTGGCAGCTACGGCATGCATGGTCATGGAGTCGGCCCTCGTAACGAATTCCAGAAGACATGGTACGAGAAACACCCCGACGACTTCGCGAGGGAAAAACAAGGAGAATACGGACGTGCAGTTCACGAAAATCGAAAGGATTACCATTGGGTTGGAGATGACCTCAGCAAGCTAGTCCACGAATCAGCTAGCAGAGGCATTGGAATGGGTACGCTGTTGATGGCGAGTCCGCCAATCTTTGGCTAAACTAACCAAATCATTTAGGTACCTCGCGCGAGGCAATTGGCACACCTGATGAAAATATTGGTTATATGGCGTCTGAGGAGTATGCGTCTCGCATGGCATCACCACGCCCCTCATCCACACACCCTCCTTCAATTCATGCGAAAGACCGAACGAGCAGCGCTGATGGTGAGGGTACTCCTAAAGTCGCTGCCTCAGAACATGCGCTAGAAAGTGAAGCGGAAGACGACGTCATTCACATTGACCCCCCATCTCATCGTGTTAGCAAGATTGGTGGTGGTGGCTACGATCCACCAAAGGAAGACCTCGGCTCAGAGGGCGGAAACACTGAAGAAGAGGGAGGTTGGGTCACCGAGCGCGGCTATGGTGCACCCATCCTCGCTTCAGATGAGATGGCGAAACACCCAGAAGCGGAGTATATGCAGCCCGCCGTCTCGCCCGAGCTTGAACGCAGGGGTAGCGGTGAATACACTCTCAACGACTCCGAAGGCGTCCCAGCCTACATCGCTGGCCGCAAGAGCGTCAGCAGAGGCTCAAGTAGGGCTAATAGTATTCACGGTGGTACTCCATCCCTATCGAGATTCGCTAGCTCTGACGACAACGACCGAATCGGCACTCCTCTCGACAACGTCAAGGAATATGAGCCTCTTTTCCCAGAAGACGAAGAGGAACACGGGAAACACGAACGTCCTCTGACAGCAACAGACAAACTGAAGCGTCCAGACCTAGCCCGTCACCACTTCCCTAGCCAAGACGTGTGGGAAGATACCCCCAGCAGCCTGCAACTGCAGACAACGGTCGAATCGCCACAGGCGCCCGAAGAACCGCGCACGCCCAAAGACCAGGGCTCGGCGCAGGCCTTCGAGAACCCGGAAGCGGAAGCGCAGCGCAAGCAAGAAATAACCGACGACGTCAAAACCAGCTTCCTTCCAGAACCCTCAAAACGCTTCGCCAAACCGCACCCCAACCCCGACGTCGCCAACGACGTCACCGCCACGCGCCGGCCCGGCATGGCGCACCGCTTCCCAAGCCATGACATCTGGGAAGACACAGCCGAGTCGCTGCAGCTCGTCACGACAGTCAGCGGGCCACAGACGGACGAGACCGCCGCCTTCGCCGACGACGCCTCGCCCATCGCCGCAGGGGCAGCCGCAGGAGCAGCAACAACAGCAGCAGTAAGCAAGCCCACGATCCTCGCGCGCCCCGCGCGGCCCGCCGCCGCGACAAAAGACGTGTCGCCCACGGAGAAAAAACTCCCCGTCATCCCGGTCCGTCCCAAACCGGCCATCCCCGCCCGTCCCGCCCGCCCCCTCGCCAAGACCCCCTCCAACGACAAAGAATCCTCCGCCTCCGCCCCGCCCAGTACCACCACCTCGGACGGCGCGAGCGACGTATCTGCCAAGTCTAAACCTAGCATCCCTGCCCGCCCGACTATTAGCGGTGCGGGTGGTGGCAAGCTCGCGGCGCTGAAGGCTGGCTTCATGAGCGATCTGAACTCGCGGCTGCAGCTGGGGCCGCAGGTTCCCAAGGTGCAGGAGCCAGTGCGGGAAGTCGAGGCCGAGCCGGCCGAGCGCGCGCCGTTGGCGGATGCGAGGAGAGGCCGCGCGAAGGGGCCGCAGAGGCGGAAGCCTGCTGCTGGTGGTGCTGGTGCTGGAGAGAAGGAGGGAGATGTGGAGGGGAAGAAGGGGGTCGAGCTGTCGTTCGTGGTGCCGTGCACACTGTGGGAGATCCAGGAGGGGGGTGCGGTGGACGTACCCGCTGCGGAGATGGCGAAGGTGCTGCGGGAGGCGGTTGGGGGGGTTGATTTGCCGCGGTCGTCCACTGAGCCCACTGCTGCTGCTGCTGCTCCGACCAAGGAGACGGAAGCTGAGCTCGAGCCGGCTTTGTCGGCGTCATCGTCGACTTCTACGGCGGCGGTGCAGACGGAGCAGCAGGACGTTGTGGTTGAGAATACGGACAGGAGTATGGAGAAGATGACGGCGTTTCTAGGCGCGCGCGCCCCAGAAGAGGAGACCGTGGCTGTGAAGGATGGGGTTGAGCATCTTGGCGTGGCGGACACGACGAGGGCGAAGGGGATTGAGACGGCCAGTGATGGCGGCGTGAGGGCCTCCGAGGAGGCGAAGGAGGAGGCTTCTGCCGCTGCGGCGGAGTAGAGCGACGTGTTTTGGTGCGGTGTGGAGTGGATGCGCTCAAGGGGGATAGGCCTCCGAGGGGGTTGGTCGATGGGGAGCTTGGGGAGCTTGGGGAGAGCATGGGATCGGGGGTTTTTACTTGGCTTTTAAATGAACCTCACCTTTAGATTTCTGGCTTATGTGTTTTAATTCTACTTTTTTTTGGTGATGGGTTTTCACTGTGGGGCCAGGGGAGATGGGAAGGGAGGCTTCTTATTTTACTTTTGGTTATTATGACTCCGAGAAAAGTATGGGGGATAGGGCTGGAGATTGCATATTTGGGACTTCTTGAGCTAGAATGACCGACACGAGATCAATTCAGTCTGGCTGGTAGTCCGGGGGCGCGAGCATCTAGGCTGCTGGCTGTGTTCTTTGTGAAATAGAAGTGTATAACAATGAATACACTATGGTATTGCTGCTGGGAAGCCCATGCTAGAAATATTAATGTACTCCCGCCCAACCCGCTCCCAATGCCCAAACGCCAGAGGAAAAATCGAAGGTCAGGCGGTCTTTCCGCACCAAAACCCTTTACAGCAGATCATAACCCCTAATCCAACAAAACAAAAGCGCCGCGGGATTACTCTTAGACAGTGAAAAGAAACGCAAAATTCTATCAGCCGTGACGGGAAGGATCATAGCTGCTTCTCAACCCAATCCTGCATAGTCACGCCGCTCTGAAAATGCGCAGCAATGTGCTCAACCCTCTCCGCCCAGCTCCCAAGATCAGATTTGCAAAAGCCACACCACAAGATTCCAGCGCAGAACTCGGACTGATCGGCATCCTTGCCCCATGACTTGAGTACTTTGCTGGCCTGACCCGTGCTAAACTTCCCCTTGCGCAAGTGTACCTGCTCAACATGCTGCTTCAGGTGGTCCTTCCTCGAGAAAGTGCGGGCATCCACGGATTTCTCCAGGCACGCTTCCACGTTGTGCTTTGCGAGATGGGCGGCGGACGGCGAGTCGAGGTGGCAGAAGGCACAGCTGTCCTGCCACAGTGCCGAGTTCTCGGGCATGCAGGTCCATTTTGTCGCGGCAACGTGCGTGGCCTCGTGCCTCTTCCACTCGTAGCGGTCTTTGAGCGGCTTGCGGCAGAATATGCAGCAGAAGGTCTTTTTATCCTTCGGAGTCTCGGCTTGAATGGGCTCACAGAGAGTATGCGGCTTGTCGGGCTTGGCCGAGGTCTTGAGTGATGGAGGGGGTAGCCTCTTACCCTTCCTTCCGGGCTTCGAATTCAGATCATAGTATGGGACTGGAGGCCCTAAGTTTTGGCTGGGGGAGCTCGAGATCGTGGTGCTCGATGAAGATGGAGTCCCCACTTCTGCAGAGTATGAGAGCGAAGAAGATGTGAATTCCTCGTCAAGACATGAAACGAAGTCGCCAGCTTCGAGACATCCCAGTTCGCTTATCTGAGTTGTGGTATGCCGCGATCTATATTCTTCGGCGCAGAGCCGCTGGACATCAGTAGGTTTGTCTGGTAGTATGTTCGCCTTTCTGGGTTGTTTTATAGGACTTGGGGAACGATTGCGAGACTGGTTGTTGTGCCGCCCGACTGATAGAGGTATCGAGGGGTTGGAAATCTCCATATCGGTCACTGGGTTAAACTATTTAGCATATCGTAAGATAAAGGTACTTGGTTCCTAACTTACTCTTAGCTTTTCTACGAGCTCTTAGATTAGTGAAACAGGTCCTAACTTGTTGGAGTGTCAAGCCAGTGTCCTTTGCGAGAGCAATTTCATCATCCTGGCTAGGATATGGCCATTCCGGATGGGCATCAAACCATAGTTTAATTGGCACACTGGCTTTTCTTTTGTTCGGTAGAGAGGCAGCGCGCGCAGTGACTCTTGTTGCCCTGCCATTGAACGTTGTTGGAGTTTCGGCCTTGGGTGAATTTTGGGTTTGCTTAGTTGTAAATATCAATCTTTTGGTGACTTTCGGTGTTTCCTGCAGATACGGCTCGTCTTGCACGATTTCGAAGCTACTGTTAATACTGAAAGTATCGCTCATAGAATGACTTTGAGCGTGTGGAAAAACAGAGGATTCAAACGTCTCCGCTGTTATGGGAGAGGCACCCGATCTGTGACCTATTATCTGAGCACCTTCGTCTTGATAGTCCAAACATGAACCATGGAGCTCCAGATCTTTCATCTGAACAAACATGCTAGCGTTTTTTTCAAGATCCCTTGGCTTTTTCTGAGGGCTGGAGTTTTGAAAGCCATCCAGAGAAGCATCTTCAAATTGCAGCTCACTCTGTTCGGCCCACTCATTCGCGATATGCAGCGGCAATTCATCGTTGTCATAATGGTAAAAAGAATCGCTCTTTGAACTATAGTAGTCCTTGGATTCAGCAAAAGGGAAGAGTGCAGGTGTCTTTTCCAGTACCAGTGGTTTTTCTAGCTCAGATCGTGGCGGACTAGCAACGCAACATGAATTCAGCCGTCCGGATTCTTTGTGAGGCACCTCTAAAGCACTGTCGAACCGTATTGAGCCAATATTGACGAGATTTTCGCCAATACAAGGGTCGCGGAATGTACTATTGAAATCTATCCAGTGTTGGCCATTGACATTCTACTTGGTAGCATATTCGTTGATATATTTCAGCTTACCCCTATTTCTATTATGGATCTCATTTGGATAGAGAATTTCGTGATTTGGAAGGTTGGGATGAAGGCTGGTGGTTGAATTGTCGGCAAGGCTGAGCTTTGAGCCTGCGCAACCCATCTCGCCTTCTTCGCCCATCTCGTCAACGATAAAGTTAAACATTCTGCTATTAGAAGTTAAAAACAAGCGCAAAACTTTTGGAAGGAACAGAATAACTCTCTGGAGTAGTTTTAAAAGCTTAGATATTCCAAACGAGCTTCAAGGCGGTTTATGGCATATCCATTAGCATCGAAGTCACATGACTTAAATGTTCGGCATACACTATCAGGACACGTCCCATATCATAGAAAGTCTAGCGCCCTTATGTGTCAGATCGTGTTTTTGATGCAAGCATGCCCCTTCACCGCTCTAAATGGGATATCCAATCATCGTCAGGAGTCGTGAAACTCTTAGGGTCACTCAGGTCACCCGTGCATTTTCTCCTAATACCACGCCTAGAACGAATTATGCAACTAAGCCGTATCTATTTGCGGTACATTGGGCTCATCCTAACTATATTTTTTCTCGTATTATTACGTACAGGCATATTATACTAAATTACCCCCTTTTTACAAATTTAGGAAACGAAGTAGAAAGGACAAAGCTCTACGCCATAACTACCGGTCTTACTGTGATAAATATATATCTATAGCGATTTTTATATTTTCGATTTACGGGAAATATAATAACCTTTATTACTTATATCTATAGCTACAGGTAATACCTTAGATATGAGACCCAGCCTTACCCCTAAACACTGCTTATCCCTTAAGCCGCCAAGTTGCATCCATCTGATCAGATCAATAGGATTAAATCGCCATGCTCAGGAATATGAGATTGGTGATATCTATTAAATATTATATAAAATAATCTATAGAGCCTATTTCTTGGGGTTAATTTACTTAATATAAAGTAGCTAACACTCGTCCTTTCTGCAGAATGGAATCTAGTATATTTTACACCCAAAATGCGTCCTTGGCGTCGCAGAGGCCTCTAAAAGTGTGTAAAATCGGGCAGCGGCCACCTCTCTGGTGGTGGGTTTTTAGCAACCTAATTTGGTCGAACGTTGTATTAAGTCGGCTGAACAAGATCTGCATTATTGGAAGTACAATTGGAAGGTATAGTTGACGGTAATGTATTGATTAAATCTATATAGGCTAAACGCGTAGTTTTGATTCTTGGACTAATCTTCTGACGTCGATGGGTGGGCAGCTTCTACGAATCGAATCGCTAATGTGCTTCGTTTTTCTAATTAGTGCGCCAAAGGCGTCGCTACACCACCTTCAACAGTGGTGCTCCGCACGGACCATCTACTAGATGTTTTGCTATCCCTTAACCCGCTGATTCGGGCGTAGTGTTATCGATAAAGCTCGGCCAATAGGAGGCTCTTGTTTGAGTGTCCATGATGAGAACTACACACGGTGTTCCTGCACGGCCCTAAAACCGGCCCAAGCGTTGCACCTCAGCGGGTTAAGGGTGAGTTGCGCGGAGAAGCGAACGCCAAGGATTGTATGCAATTATCAATACGCTAAATCCCAGGGTTTCCCACCCGAATTTTAGTCGGAGATCCGAAGATCTTTTAGGGCGCGTTCGGTTGCAATCTGGAGGCCTCAGATTCAGGTCAGAATCCGTTGATTCGGAGTGATTTTGCCTGCACAGCCTTAAAAATTTCATGTTCCTCTCACCGCTCAAAGAACGCCAGAATTGCACGCTAAAGGAACACTAAAAATTGGCAACTTTACTGTATAAAGCTTCTGAACCGAAGGTCTTGGCGTCAATTTAATATGGAGGTCTGAGTTCCAGATTTCAGATTCAGCTTCAATCTGAAGCCTCCAGATTGCACACGTCCGTGCTTTTATAAAGCCACAAACGCGTACCAAATTAAGAAGGAACGCGTCCTTTCTGCCGGAAGAAAGCACGGATCAACCTCAGATTGAAAAAGCTCCAGATTGCAATCGAACACGCCCTTAAAAAAAAAGCTTCAAAACACCACCAAATTGATCCTTCCTTACCACTTAAGCAGCGAGCTGTCAGCGCGCAGCATAAATGTACGCTGACTGACCGCTTACATCAGCAGCTAGCTGCCAGCGACGCTGCCTGTTGGCCACACTAACCCAAGATCACAAGCCTCTAATTATGGATGAGGATTGTCCTTTGTGTCCTTCCTCTTTGTTCTATAACAAGCACAGTGAGTCTGAGCCGACCGGACAGGAACGCCATGAGCTATTTCATCGACCATGTCCCGCTTGTTCTCTCGCAATGTCTCAGGAAGAGTCCATTTGTGATTTCTGCCAGCATTTACGACTTAAGCATCTCATAAGATGCGTCAAACCTGAGACCCGCATGGGATTTCTGTTCCCTTTACGGAAAGGGCTGGCGGAAGACTATATTGTGACAAAATGTCCACTTTGCCGTATTGTAAACCACATGATTGTGGTTGGCCTTATCGCGGAGCAATCATCCAAAATCAAAAGAACAAACTACGATGTCATTCTCTATCTGGGGCCATCTCAAGATCCGCAATCGGGGGCGTCGAGTGTTCTCTCGGCGGATATTTATGCATCTTATTTTGAGGGAGACGGCATGTCAAATATTTGGGTTGGCGATCTTCACATAACCAATATTAATAAAAGTAAGGCTTGCCACCTTAATCTACATAACCGCTTTACTAAGGAAGAAAAGGCTTCTCTGTGCCGCTTGTTGGGGAAATGATGTCCTGGGCCCGTTTGGAGGACAAGATAAATGAATGTTATGAAACACATAGTGAGTGCCAGAATGAAGCCAGAGGCTGTCTACCTAAAGGGTTCCGAGTCATCGACGTGATTAAGCGATGCCTTGTTGAAACAAACGAGTGTCGCTTTGTTGCCCTAAGTTACGTATGGGGCTTGAATACCCGGCCATCCCTGCTTACAGCCTCCCGTGCCACAATTAACGGAATGAAGAAAGAAGGCGGACTCCCTCCTTTAGGAATACCCCGGACAATAGAGGATGCAATTAAAGTCTGCGTTCAATTAGGCCAGAGATATCTGTGGGTAGACCGACTCTGCATTATACAAGATGATGGCGAGGACAAAAAAAATCAAATTGAGGTAATGGAAGAGATCTATTCCTCGGCACAGCTTGTGCTCGTAGCTGCTTACGGTGATAGCATGGATTTTGGGATCCCCGGTGTTGGCCACCTACGGAAGGCAGTCCAGCATCATGAAGATATCCTCGGTTTTCGAGTTACAAATGTCATCCGAGAGGTCGAAAATGATCCTCTTAATTTATGGCACACTCGCGGATGGACATACCAGGAAGCTGTTCTCTCGAGAAGGCGGCTCTATTTTACGAGTACCCGAGCCTTCTTCGAATGTGAGCAGTTGACGTGCCAAGAGGATCAGTTCAACGAGGGAAATAGTCATAATGAGCTCACCTCGACCAAGCTGATTATCCCCGAGGATAATTCGCGTTTTCAATCCTTTACGAGACATCTTATGCATTACACTTCCCGCAAGCTCTCTTATCGGTCTGATGCTTACAATGCCTTAAATGGTATCTTAAAGTCGCTATATGATGGAAAGAACACGTTCTTATATGGGTTACCTCGGGTGGACTTTGACCGAGCGCTTTTATGGTACCCTGATATCGGTAAAAATTTGATAACCCGTCTGGAAACCCAGGCAGCAGTCTTACCAACATGGTCATGGTCATCGGTCATGAGTCTGTCCGATCACGTTCAGTATCAAGCAACGGATTTCTATGGGACTCTAGTCCCTTGGTATCAAATACATGGCCCTTCCCCACCTGCTTCTATGGAAGCCGTCAATACTCACCTAGATTCTAATATGGGTGATGATTGGCAGGTTTATATGGCGATTGCTTGTAGTGATGGATGCGTGGAGAATGTCACGTTCCCTTTTCCCCTGAAGACCAACAATTTTTCAACCGTGCGTAGGATGTTCAATACACGCTGGAAAGATTACTATACGTTCTGCAAGGAAACAGTACTGTTGGCCATTAGGGCGACTGAATACCCACAAACGAAGGATGGCATTATTATGGATGGCACAAGACCGGGAGTCATAGTGACAAGATGCCAAACAGCGTTTCTCCGACTGGCACCAAAGTCTGCGACGTATTCTTTGAATATCGTTAACTCGGAAGGAAGGCGGATTGGCGAACTTTGTGGAGACGCAGCTAAACTTAGAGAAGAAGTGACCTCGCCCGGGTACGACAAAACTGTCAAGTTAGAATTTATCGCACTCTCATTGTCCGGCCAAACGATCCGGGCCTACTCGAGCGGGGGGCTGCGGGCGAAAAAGTACTTTGACATTGATGGCAACTCACTGGCTAAGGTACCTATCGTCAACGTGTTGATGATTGGCTGGGAAGGAAGTTTTGCACATCGTCAGGAGCTTGGTTGGATATACCTTATCGATTGGGTCAATCTGCACCGAGAGTGGAAGGTAGTCATGCTTGAGTGACACAAGTAGAGCACGGCTGGCCGTGTAATATTCCATCTGTTCCGCAAGGAAGTCCCGCAGTTGCAAGTTTTTTTTTTCATGATGTGACTAAAAAAAGGAAATCCCTCAATATACAGTCCCTCGTTAAAAGTCTCCGTGCCAAGCATATATTAAAAATGACACTCCCTACTAAATTACTACACAATAACCACGCAATAAATTCTAGAGCTTTAAAAAATATCTGAAGCTCCTTATAGATATATATTCGAGCGATCGCGACTTTTTTGAGAGTCTAGTATTTATAGTTCCTCGTTAAAAGTATCTACGTTTTGCCGATGTCCTACTAAAACTCACTATATTTAGCATATATTTTCTACTACTAGATATTAAGAACATTTCTTAAAAATTTAATATCTTATAGAGATTTACTTTTACTAAACTCTCTCTATTTAAAATTAAAATTAAAAAATACGGAAAATTGTTATAAGGTTATAAATGTCAGTATACTCGCTTTATCAACGTGCACGAATATCACTTATAGTGGTACGTATGCGGTGTTGAAGTTGGTAGTTAATTGTTGTCTCAAAGTAAGGGGTTGCTCCAAGGTCAGATTAGCTGGTCTCGCTTTATGGTCTCGTGACCACGTCACATGACTAACATTCCAACACTAGAGCAACTCTAAAAAGAAGACTAATCTACACTCTAAAGCCAAGCCTACTTCTAGACTATTTGTAGCATATACGCAATAACTAGAGATCCAATTAATACGCAATAGCTTCCACGCTCCTTTTACAGGTCCATAATTATATAACCTATATTACAGCTTATACAAATGCCTCTAAACCAAAGCTTGTAGAATGCTATATTACGAAAACACTAAGCTAAGGAGAAGAAGAAGAATTGTTAGGGGTAGCAGGTTAATATATTACAAGGGCCGCCAAGGCGCTAGTAATAAGCGAGCTAATAGCGATTTTTTATGCTGGGTATAGAAAATCCTAATTGGCTAATTAAATTCAGGGTCCGCTCCGTTATAATTAGTTATATAACGCTAAGCTAAATCTGAGTTTATTTGTTTAACCCATCCTACAACTTATAGGTCGATTCGGTTCGTATTAATAAGCCATTAAAGAGCTGTGTAGGGTTTTCCCTTTATTATAGCGTTAGCAGGGTTGGCCTCTCTATTAATCTATTTTACCTCCGTAATTTGTCTCCGTTTATAGGCTTACCGGAGGCACATTACGTCAATTATTAGGCGTTTTTCTTAGGTGGTTCTAAGTCATACTAGACAGTTATATAAGAACTTAAAGTCAGTGTAAAGCACAAGTAGGAGATTAATTTGTAGGATCTTATCTACTATAGACTTAATTATAACGCCAATATTAAAGCCATGGGCTGTACTGTAGAGTTTAAAAGCTAGTACGCTCTAAGTAACTCTTTTGCACTTAACTAAGCTCCAATAGACGATATTAGCCTTCTTTATAGCATTAGTTAGTATAATAACGTAGCTAATCTGCGAAGAGAGGTCCTTATTATTGGCAAACAACGCGTCCATAAATACTAGTAGCTATAGGGTTTTAATATCTAACTTAACAAACTTAAGGCCTCTATTAGCGTTCTTAATTTGCCAGTTTAGACGCTTATTTAACCATTTTACGTCTTCCTTATTAGGGTTAATTACTTAGGCGGCAAAGGATAAATTAAATAAGGCTTCTAGTTAGCAAACTAAAGTGATATATACACCTCTAGCATGTTAGGCGATGTACTAGTCCTTTAGGGTTAAGGTTCTTATAGCTCCTCTTAATCCTATACTTATAGCAAGTTTAGTGCTAATTATACTAAGGTTTATGCATTGTTATTCCTAAATAAGCGTAATGCTCCCGTTAGTTAGTAGCTAAATAACTCTAATATTAAACTTAATAGGCGTATTAATAGTAAGCTATTCCCATTCCTTAGCCATAAACTTGGCCTTATACAGCTTATTTTACTCTATATTTATAAAGGTCTCATCTACTAGGAATAGAGTATTATTAGTTTATAGGCCTATAATACTAAAGGGCTTGTTACTCTATAGGAGATAGGGGTTATATATAGACTAGTCTATATATAACTGTTAGATATAATATAAGTAATATATCTTAAACTAGTAGTTACCAGCTTCTAGTACTCTGTAGAGTGGTTTTATAACCTTTAAAACCAAGGCCTTATTAATCCTAAGTTGCTTAATTAGCTTATGTGGAGGTTATACATAGAACTCTTAATTTAGTATAATGGTTAATTATATATAGGCCTGTAAAATATCTTAGAGGTAAAGTTATGCCTATAGAAGCTTTATAGCGGCAATATAGAGAATTAGTTATTAGCTAATTCGTTAAATAGTTAATAATTAGGTAAGAACGAGTTCCTTTTCTAAGTCGTTATAAGCTTATATAACTAGTTAGGATTTTTTAAAGGCTTTATTAGTTCCTTTATTCTTAATCTTATTAACAAATCGCGAATTAAAGAGTTGTACGCCTTGTGGTATATCCGTAAGTCTTACGATCTTAAAAACTCCCTTCTTAAGTAGAACAGTAAGCTCCTTCTATTAGGAGGCGCTGAATTAAGTACTAAATTGACTATTATCCTATAGGTAGATGGTGGTGTTAGTTATAGCTATAAGTAGAGGGTATTTATAAGGGCGTTCTCTGCCTTATTTTAGGGGTTGTTGCTAAGCTTTAGCAGGTCTCTCTAAGATAGTCTTAGGAAGGACTAACCTAGATAGAGGTTTAGGTGGCGATTCTAGTCCAACAATTTACTCCTATAATTTAGTTACTTAAAGGTAGGGTTTTATAACCGTAGATTAAAAGGCTATAGGTTTACTAAACAGCTTAACGGTATATATTTCACCCTTAATGGTAAGTAAGGTAAATAGCCCGTCCTAATAGCCGCTTTGGCTAGTGTTTCCTTCTCTCTAGACTAAAATAGGCGAATTTAGTAGGAGATTATAAATCACATTAACATTAGGTCCGTTTTGTATATTTAGCGCATTAGCAATCTATCATTCAGCTTATAGCTTCTATATCTCTGCCATAGCCTTTTTAATTACGGCAGCGCGTTGTATAACTATAGGGGATAGTGCATTGGATTTAACCATTTGGGGGTAGGCTTTAAAGACTAAAAGTATAGGAATTAGTCCTTTGGAGCCAGCTAAATTATTAATTACTTTAAACGCCATTTAGAGTCCTATCTCCTTATTAATCTTAGGGATTTTAGTCATAATAATCTAATAGGCTTACTATAATAGACTATAGTAGCGCTCTACTATTCTAATAGAGTTATATGCTTTAACCAGTACTCCCTTTATACTAATTCCTATAATAGTGGTGTATTACTTAAATTCTTTACTAACAAAGTTCTTTTTAGTATTGTGGGTAATTAGGTCTAGTAGCCCTAGGTAGGTATTAATCTAGCACATCCGTAGAACGTCCTATATATATTTAGCGCTGATATCTTATAGCTATCTACCGGCTTGGAATCGCGTTCCTTTATTAACAATATATAGAAGGGGTGATCTGCTAATATACATAATATTAATAATATTATTATAGTTAAAATTAACGTTATCTTATAAGGTGAAGCAGAATCTGCCTAATAATTTGCTAAACTTCTAACAGTAGTGGCAGAACTTAGTTAGTTGCTTAATAGCCATTCTATTAGTTTTATGGCCAGCATAATAGAATAGCTTTTATAATTTCTTAACTAAGGGGTATCTAAATTAACAATATAGGCGCTATAGCTTTATATCTGTTAAATAGCAGGGGTTTGCATTAAAGGATTTAGATAAATATAACTATAGTAATAAGCTCTATAAGAGAAATAGGTAGCTAAACTATCGCACTACTAGCACTCTTTTGGTGCGAGTAATAACAACATTTCTAAGGTTGTTATAGTAGATTTAGAGTCTGTCTATATCCGCTAAACAGAGTAAGAAGGGGGTATCTGTATAAATAATATAAAACTGTATCTTGCCTATAGGGGTAACAACATCCGTAGTTTTAATAGAGGTAGTAATTCTAATACTCAACTACACGTTAACTTATCCTTTAGTTAAGGTATTAAGTCTTATAGATTAATCCGCGTTCTATAATGCCTAGAATTATCTATAACCGGCTATAGACTTCTTTAACGTACTAGTATTAATTATAATTCCTATAAATATTATAGAAGTATAGCGTGAAGCAGTGGTTGTTATATTATAGTTAAACGGGTCAGTTTCCGTAGTAGGTTCCGTAGAGGTTGTAGTAAGTAAGTAAGCGCAAGCCTTATTGGCTAGTTCTACGCTTATAGAGGTTGCTTTATCTATAATAAAAGTCCTAAATAATATAAGGTAGTAGCCGTTAGGGTCTTCTAATTCTTCCTTGCTGTTGTTATTATTAGTGTTTTTATTAGTGTCTATATCTAGCACAAGAGCTTTAAAGGTCTTATTGCACTCATTATTGTTATCTCCTTTATAGTAAATAGTGTATTGTCTAAAGCGTTCTTTAAAGTTACCGTTATAGCCCTTGTTATTATTAAAACGTCTTTTATACTTATTTCTAGAACGGTTCCGCTCCTCCTCTATATATTTCTATAAGCGGCAGCTCTCCTTTTAGCAAATATAGCACTTGGCCTTTAGGGATCTAATAGTGTTTTGTCTATAGGAGCGGGTTTGGTTACAGTTGTTATAAATATCACAGCGGTATATACAATCCGTAAAGTAGGCTCCTTAAGACGGTCTTATTAAGGCCTAGGAAGGGTGTTCCTTCTCCTATACAACTATAGAAGATTACAACTTGCTAATTAACTAGGAGAGGTCTTTAAAAGGGTTAGAAATGGCAATACGGCATATTAGTATTCCTTAGCAAGTGGTAACTAGTTTATTTATAAGAAAGAGGTTTATATAAAACTCTAGGTATAATCTATGGCAATATTTTAAGAGTTTATTAAGGAGTAGTTAGAAACTCTAATAGATTTGCTTATTAGGGTTCTTATCAATAATTCCTTAGAAGTTAGTAGCGTTCTATTTAGTAAGGTTTCTCTAATAATACTCTAGTCCTTTAAAAAAGTAACGCATGTGGTTATATACCTTAGTAAATAATCTAGTTAAAAGGCTGCTATTATAATAGTGATCCTAAGCAAGTCCCTTTTGTAAAGGCTTAGTCAAAAGAACAGAATCTATTGGTAGCCAGTGAACGAGAATTCCAAGACGAGGACTAGAAGAAGGTCAAGGAAAGGACACGTCTATATACATAGGGCTAAGGCTCGGCTCGGCCGAGCCCCTGACTAGGGTCTATAATAGTGCCGTAACATTATCCCCCCCTTCAGTAAAGCCTGCCCTTAGGCTTTATAGTTATCCTCCCCATTAAGAAAGCTACGTTGTTCTTCCTAGCATCAGATCCGTTCTAAATTATTACTATAGGCGGAGCAGTAAAAGTCAATTTAATAGCTATAGGCAGAGCAGCAAGGTATTAATTAGGTTAGCTACAGGCAGAGCAGCAAGTGGTTAGTAAAAAAAAATTTAGGCCGTACGGCGCCAGTCCTAACATTAGGAGGTTAATATATATATACAGTTTTACAGTTCTGCTGCCATATAGCCTAGCCTGGGCTAGTACTACGTATTACTAGGAGCCTTCCGTTCTTTATTATTCCTCCTAGAACTCTATTATCTTCTAGCTCTCTACCCCGCCTTTTAAAAAGGCTTTGCCCTAAGCCGTTAGTTAAATCCTCCCCGCGGGGGCTCCCTAGGGTTAGTGGGGTCGGTAGGGTCGTATAAACAAAGGCTAGGAAATTTTTTTTTTGGGGTAGGCATTGTTTTATTAGGTAGTCTATAAGTTGTTATAATAGCAGGCATATTAGCGCTGTTGTTGTTAGTTTATAGTAGTATAGTGCTAGCGTCTTGTTCTTATCCTTAGTAGTATAGTGCCAGCGTCTGGTTCTTATTAGTTCTTAGCAGTACGGTGCCAGCGTCTGTTCTTCCGTAGGCTATTAGCACGGTTGTTGTCAAGTTAGTCCTTCCGTAGGCGTGTTAGCAGGTTGGGTAGTACATAGATAATTAAGCAAGATTGGATATAATATGCTGCACTACTCGCTCTATAGTAAGGGATAGGTCTGGGTCTGGTTCTTACACTTCTTTAAGTGGCCGGCTAACTCTATTCTAGGCTCTTACTGGAACACTACGCAATAGATTATAATGTACTTTCTCCCTTACTATTTTAAGCTGTAGGCGTATCTTTCTATATCTTTATTTTAATTGTCTAGGAATAGCTCTGGTCAGTTAGTTAGTCTATTGGTTAGGTTAGGTTAGTAGATCGCAGGCGTATTAGCACAATTATTGTTAGGTTATAATAGCAGGCGTATTACGCTATCGTTATTTGGTTCTTGGTAGTACAGTGCCAGCGTTAAGTCCTTAGCAGTACGGTGCTAGTATTAGGGTCGGTTGGTTAGGGTCTATTGGCTGGGTTAGTTCTTCTAGGCTGCAACAAATGTATTGCTAATTAACTTGCCTAAGCAAGCCTTAGCGCGCTCGTCGCAAGGTAGAATTAAGGTTGGTCTTAGAATAATATAAAGGCTTAGTTAAAAGAACAGAATCTATTAGTAGCTAGTAAACGAGAATTCTAAGACAAGGACTAGAAGAAGGTCAAGGAAAGGACATGTCTATATATATAGGGCCAAGGCTCGGCTTGGCCGAGCCCCTAACTAGGGTCTATAACAGTGCCGTAACACCTTTAGCATAGTTAGGAATACAGTTATATAGCCTTTAGGAGGTAAACCAGCTCTCTTGCAGATATTATAGAAGATAGTTAACTTAAAGTTAAAGCTATTGTGGTAGGGTACGGTGTCTCTCAAATAGGAAAGTCACGGTACTATCTATCTATCAGTTAGTTAGTTAGTCAGTCTGTCTGTCTGTCTCTCTATCGGTAATAAAGAAAGAAAAGAATGTATTCCGGTAGGTTCGTGATGTCTATGAGATAAGGAGGAAAGGAGGAAAGCCGAAGCTCAATAAATACAGGAAAATGCCAAGACAATAGGCGACGTCCAATCTACACTACCACATACCTCCCCCACCAAGAACGTTGTCCCCTAACATTCTATCCTACAGAAGAATAGCCAAATAAAAGTATAGCAAAAGCAGAATAGAAAAAGGAAAGCACAAAATAGAACGCAGGAAACCTTTCTCCTAGTAAGATACCTATTAGACTCGTACTAAAATAAATACACCCATTAGCCGTACTAGTTGCCTATGCACTATACCCACCAGCGTTACTGGTTAAAAGCATAAATGCACGCACTAGCCGCCTTAATCGCCTGTATACTACACCTACTAGCGGTACTAGTCAAAAGCGTAATTCTACAGCCGTTATAGCCCTACAGAACTATTCCATAATATCCTTCTGTTATCCATAGCTAAGATCTGATCTTCCTACTAGTAACCAGAACAGTAAACCAGAAATAATAACGGCAGCAGTAACAGCAGTAACAGCAGTAATAGTAACGGTAGTAGAAACAGTAATAAAAGCAGATAGTTAGCGTGGTAAAATAAAATAGAATAGTTGGCGGTAGAACACTCGGTAGAAGAACTCGGTAACAGTTAGTAAGCAGTAGGACATCCAGTAACAGAACTTTTAATAGTAGAAATCTCGGTAGCGGCAGTTAGTTAATAACAGTCGGTTAATAGCAGTTGGTTAAAACAGCAGTGGTAGAACAGTTGGAACAGTAGAACGGAACGGTCGGAGTAGTAGTTAGAATAGAACAGTCAGAATAGCATTAGGCCTAGAATAGGTTGGTTGGAACAGCTATCTAGCAGATCTCGCAGCGGTATAGATCTGGCACAGTAAGATAGAATAGTAGAGACGGAACAGCCAGTCAAGACAGCAGGGACGAAATAGCTGGATGGAATAGTGGCAGTAGCAGCGGTGATGGCAGGGCAGTTAATCAAGATAGCAGAGGCTCTGGCTTGGTTTAATTGTTTAGTTAGTTATTTAATATTAAAACTCTGCATCTAGCTCTGCGTCTGGATGTGCATCTAGCTGTGCATTAGTAGCTCTGCATTGCATACTCTGCGTTTGTGTCTATATGCGTGCCCGTATGCGTGCCTGCGTGCCTGCCTTAACTGCCTGACGAAGACTGTCTAACTGGTCGGCGACGACGTGCTGTAACTGATCGTTCGGTTATTTAATTAAGGTAGAAAGTCGGCCCGGTTGAAAGCTCTGATTGTCCTGATTTGAATACGGAGACGGCGTCCAACTGATTAAGATTTGATGAGGCCCTGGCTTGACTCAAGGCGTCTTCTGTTATATATACGACCTGGGCTTTGCATCGTCGCATGCTTAATTAAAGCTTTTGAATCCGTTGACGTTCCATTAAGGCTCTATATCCGTAAGCTTTGTATCTACGGACAGTCGATTAAGACTCTGGCTGTGCAGCCGTTTGGTTAAAGCTCTGCATCTGTAGTTAATTGAGGCTCTTAGTGTCCACCAGACGTCTAATCCAGAGACCTGTCTTAAGACTTTCTTTCTTGTGAGTATAAACGGCAGTTTCCAGTAGACCATTTCCGCGGGCCCGGTGCTCTTCTGGGATATCCTTAATAGCTGCTTTCTTCCCTTTCTAGGCCGTCTTTGCTTTTGGTTCCTTTAGCGTATCCTTAATCTTCTTCCGGCCTAAGAACCTTAGGGATTATCTTCTACTTTTAGTCTCTTTATTATTGTCCTACTGGTTCTACACTTCATCTAAGTTGTCCTTTAGAACTATCCAGTAGCAGCTTCTCGGTTATTGTAACCTCTGTTATATATCCCTTGCCCTTATGTCCATAATACAGTCCTTTCATTAAGATAACCTTTAAGAAGTGCCGGCTCCTATACATCTAATTCTTGTTCCCCTTGTAATCCTTGGCAAGGTCCTTTACTAGCTTGGCTAGATATGGCTTAATTCCGTCTTTAGTTATATAAGGATAGTTTAGGCTTAACGTAGTCAGCTATGCCCTCTGTATAATTTCTTATAGAGCATTTTTATCAGTGCCTCTTTGTATACTGCTTTACCATTTCCGCAGTACTTAATTTCCAATGTTATATTGCCGCCCTTATGTAGGTCCCTTCCTTACCGCAGTATCTGTTCTTATTATATAGCTAGTGCAGTACTGAATTCGGATGGTGGTTACGGAGCTGCAATCAGCTGTCATTTAAATAAGGAATAAGGTTGGCCTGGTTAAAGGCTCTAATTTAACAACATTCAATTAACTTGCTTTAGTAACGGTGACGTGCTAATATCAAGGCTTAGGCTTGATTTAACTCTTCAACTAACCATGGCTTTCGTGCAGTTATTTAAGACTAAGGCTTCCGCATCTGCCGTTTGGTCAAGGCTCTGCGTATAGCTCTATATCTGGCTCTGTATTGTACAATCGGCTCTATATCCGTGCAATCAATTAAGGCTCTTGGTGCCGTTCTCATTATATAGCTGGCGCATTATTGAATTCTAGGGGCGGTATAGAGTTCTGCTGGCTCTATTACTGAATGGACTAATCAGGATTTTCCGTCCCCGGGATAGAAAATCGCTATTGGCTCGTTAACAGGCGGTAAGCTGAACTAACATCTTTACAGTAGATTAACGCGTTTAATAATATGTCGCGGTTAAGAAAGTAAACAAGAAAAGGAGCTTTAGGAAATACTATAATTAAGTATAAAAAATAGAAATCTTTTATACCATCACCTACGTCCCCTCCCCTACCTTAGAATTTGACTGTCCCCTAGTCGAATATCCTACACCTACTGCAGAGCCTACTGCGGAGCCTGCTGTTAATAGCTGACCTAGTCAAGCGTCCGTCTCTAAGACCGTCTCTAAGGATTAGAAGATTTATTCTTCTTCCTAGCCTCTGCCGTCTTATCCGCAGGCCGTGATATAATCTGGATATATTCTCCTGGTTGTACATTTTTCTCCTGCGGCAGAGCTTGCGGCTTAACGGCTGTCCTGGTTATACGGCTGTCTCTAAGGGTTGGGCGAGTCTGCGGACGTTACTGGCTGGGCGTTACTGAGTCCGTAGGCCGTACTTGATAGTAGTCCTCCTAGTTCGTGCGTATTTCGTCACTGCTCTTAAGTACTACTCCGTTATGGAAAGTAGTAAAATCCGTTCATTTTATAGGGGCCTATTGCCGTGTCTGTTCTTCCTTTGGCCTATCTAGGTCTGTTCCCTAGTACGTACGGAGCTAGTCCTTAATACCCTTTAGTCGTCCTTTATTGCCAAGCCACGGAAGTATAGGTCTAGGTTGGTTGTATGTCCTAGCTACTAGTCTTTCTTTATTAGATAGATGCATAAATCCTTGCTAAATAAGATCCTTTAAGCCTTAATATTTATGCTTAGTGAAATGGTGACTTCCTCCGCATCTAAAACAGGTCCGCCGGCCTTGTTCTTGCGTGCCTCGCTGACCCCATGCGTCCCATTACGGCCGTCCAAAGGCAGTAGAATCTTGCGGATGTTGGGGACCTTACGGATATCGAGAATCCTGCGAGTATTAAGAGCCTTGCGGAGGTCGACAGTCTTGCGGAGGTTAGGTGCTGTTTTGCTAGTTTTTGTATCCTGGTGCTAAACTGTATCCTTATGCTGGGCTTTAAACTGTAGCCTGATTTAATAGCGTTGTGTGCTTCCTTAGGTCCAGAAGTCTTCCTTCCCTTTAGCGGTTAAGCTTATTCCCTTACTGCTGTAGCTCTTGTATAAGCTAGATATTCAGGACATCTTCTTCCAGAAGAATAGCCATTTGCTTAATATTCTCTGCAGCCATTATTCTTAACTCTATGGCCTCCTTCAGCCTTTTAAACATAAGGGTACTGGGCTTGTCTGCTACGGCTCCTGTCTTTTCTATTACATGCCTATAGTATTTAATAGGGAGTCCTTGTATAAACTACTACCCCTTCTCTTGCTTAGTAAGGTTTCCTACGGCTACCGCTCTTGCTAAGATGGTAGTAAAGTCGTGCACGTAGTGACGCAGCTCGTCTGGCTGTTCCGTAGATTTTCAAACGAAAGCTTCCACAAAGTCTCTTATCTCCATGCGTTAGTAGTAGTTATTTACTTGGTATTCTACCCTAAGCTTTCTTATAAGCTCCATCCAATTACCAGCTATAAATTTAGGCAAGCTTTAGATCCATACCCCTATCTAGTAATTATAGTACTCCAAAAGGCCTTGGTGCTTCTCCTTACTTGTTATATAATGTTGGGTGCATAGCCGTTTGTACTGTTTAATAAACTGCGACATATTCTGCCCTATAAAGTAGGGAGTTCCAATAGTTCCTAGGGCTGGTATAGGCTAAACCATAACGCAGATCTTGTCTTAAGCCGTTAACTGCTGGTTACAAGGTAATGCATCCTTAGGAGCTTGCAGGTGATCCCTATAGCTTTTATCCTTTATCTACTAAGGGTTATCGGTCCTAGGTGTTACAGGTAAACGCTATAGTAGGTCTATTTGCATAGCCGTAGTCTTAATAGAGGATGTCCCAGATGACTGTCCTAGCGGGACATTAATAGGTGCATACTTTGGCTAGTCTACTTGTACAGCTATGTCCCTAACGGAAGGCGCCTACTTCTTAATGCCTAAGGGGAGGTCTTCCTAGGAGAGCACGGAATCTTCATCTTCTACCACTACTAGGTCTTAATGCGTCCATCTATTTTAGCCTACTGTTATTCCGTACGGTAGGTCCTTATAGAGTGCCTCTAGGGCCGCTGCTAATATAATCTAGATAACTTAAAAGAGGACAAAGCTAAGCCAGAATAGGAAGCTTTTAAAGGCAGATTTAATCTTGTGTGCTCGCGGCTTTGCTTAGTATTGTCTCTGTTTTTAAAGGGCAGCACTAGCTTCCTTTACTGCTAGATATCTTAGATCTTATTTCTATCTAACTAATTAGCCCTTGGCTTATCGTCTCTGTATCTTTAATAATGTTCTAGCCATGCTCGTGCGTGCGCGGGTGGCGAGATTTTGACCGCTGGTAGTTGTCTAATTAGCTCGCTGGTTCGCTTGACGCCAAATTTCTAAGTATAGGTACCGAACCTAATTCCCAAGACCTTTTAACCTACACTATTTTGCTTCCTATTGCCACTCTTTAGCCTATGTATTAAGTCTAGCTATTTATCTTTTCCGCTGTCTTCCTGTTTAGGGTCTGCTTGGTTCCCCTTACTGTCCGATACTACCTAGTTCTCTAGTTCTCTAGTTCTGCCGTCTTGTCTATCGGTTCTTCTGTAGTTGGTTGTTCTTCTACAGCTAGCGGTTCTTTGGCAGTTATAGTATATTCCTGCGTGTCTTCTGTATATGTAGCACTAGACTTCTAATCTAAAGAGCTTGCCGTCGTCCCCACGTGGAATGTCAAATAATATATAGTAGGGTACGGTGTCTCTTAAATAGGAAAGTCACGGTACTATCTATCTATCAGTTAGTTAGTTAGTTAGTCTGTCTATCTATCTCTCTGTCGGTAATAAAGAAAGAAAAGAATGTATTCCGGTAGGTTTGTGATGTCTGTAAGATAAGGAGGAAAGGAGGAAAGCCGAAGCTCAATAAATACAGGAAAATGCCAAGATAGTAGGCGACGTCCAATCTACACTACTATACTATTACTTACTCTATTATACTTCTGGTCATCTATATAGATCTTAGCAATAGTGGCTACCTCCTTGCTATACATAGGCAGGTACATAGTAGGGTCGGTATTAGTAGTGCTAGGGTAAAGATACTAGGTAGAAGGAGGACTAGGTAAAATAGGGGCGGTTACTAGAAGGAGGGTAGAGGTAGTTACTATAGGTAATAATTGCTAATTCTGCATCTATAGGAGTTAAGTAAGGAAAGTAAGTAGTTAATCTTGGGTAGAGGGAGGTACGGCTTACTATTAGGTGGCAGTTAGTATAGTTTACTAGGGTGTAGATATAATAGCTAGTTAGGGTGTTATAGGGGTAGGTATTTACATTTTAGGTATTACATTGGGAAAATATTCGCAGGATGAGATTTAAGTAGACTTTGGTTTTTGCGTTTCGCGTAATTGACATGCAATTTAACTAACTCGACACGCAATTGACTAACTTAACACGCAATTGACCAACTTAATACGCAATTTAACCAACTTGACACGCAATTAACTAACTTAACACGCAATTTAACCAACTTGACACGCAATTAACTAACTTAACACGTAATTTAACCAACTTAACACGCAATTAACCAACTTAACATATTTAAAAGTTAAATAACACGCAGTTAACCTACTTGACAACTTTAAAAGCTAACTGCATATTTCTTAACACGCAGTTAACCTACTTGGCAACTTTAAAAGCTAACTGCATATTTCTTGACATGTAGTTAACCTACTTAAAAGTTAAATAACACGCAGTTAACCTACTCAAAAGTTAAATAACACGCAGTTAACCTACTTAGCAACTTTAAAAGGTAACTACATATTTCTTGACATGCAATTATATATTTAACTATTATATATTATCTAATATAATCTTATATAATCTTATATAGTCTTATTACTTAGAGGCTCTGCACAAGGCTCTGTACGAGGCTTTATACGAAGCTCTATATAAAGCTCGACATAAAGCTCTAACGTCTTAGCCACCTAGTCGAGCCAGCCACCCGGTCGAGCCACCCCTAGAGCAGAGCTCTTGTATGCACAGACTCTCACCCAAATTTGTCAAATTATATTGATATTATATAAAAAGATCGTCCTGCATTGGTAGTTCCTTCTATACCTTCTTCGCGAAGCCTATAACACCTCGTAGAGCCATATGGCGTTCCTTTTAAGCGGCCTCTACCTGCTCCTTTTGCTCCCGCTCTTGGTTCTTTTGTAGAGCCTCCCTTACTGATAGAACTCGTGCCTTACTATATGACGTCTTGCCCTGTGCTCCACGCTGCCTCTTCTGCTTCTCAATAAGCTCCATATTTATACGCTGAAGTATAGTTTTATTAGCAAGAGTTCTTAAGGCAATTTGCTGTAGATCAAGCAAAGCTTTAGAGCGTAAGGGTGTAGCACCTTATATAACCGAATTAATAACTTTATTAATTTTTTCTCCAACGGAAGGCGATACAGAAATATTAATTTAAACACTATTTTTATTTGTAAGGCTTGCAAATGGAGGAGTTTCTAGTTAAATCTTTAATAGAACAGCAGAAGGATCGTAAGAAATAAGGCCTATTGCCCGCTATGCACTTGCTATATTGGTTAACGATATAGCTTAACTGCGTGCAGCTTGGTAGATCTCTAAAAACTCTTGCTTTAAAATAGCCAAGGCTCCGTATAGCGCAGTATTGTTAAGGCGCTTTTTATAAGCTCGTAAGAGAGGGCCGAATATACCGACATCTAAAGGCTGTAGTATATGCGTTAAATGAGGAGGAAGGCAGAGAGGCACGATTTTATAAGCCTCGCAATACTCAATAAATGGTATTAAGACGTGGCTCTTATAGCCATTAAGAATTAACAAGTAATAGATTCCTTAGAGTTGTGGCTTAGTATATAAGTTAAAGTAATTTAACTAGTTAAGAGCTATATCCGAATTAGTCCAGCCCGAATTGCTTACTTAAATTACCGTCTTAGGATTAAGACGTGCGGTTATCCAAGCTTGTTATACTTGCTTGCCCTTAAAGATAATATAAGGAGGTAATTAATATCGACCTCCTAATATATATTTAATTAAGGATACCCACTCGCGATTGCCTGGCTCTGTAGTAAAGGCTTGGGCCTATAATTAAGGAACTAATACCTTAACCTTATTGCTAACTCCTAAGGCAGTTTCTTTCTTATCTATATTATATTAATCTTCTATAGAGACTCTATACTTTGCGACCGTGGCTGTATATAAATTAAACCATTTTTAAACAGTTTTAGGATCCTTAGCATTCTTTCTTTTTTAATTAAGGCATCTGGCGAATCTAGTTTTGAGTTCTAGGTGGCGATAAAGGAAGTTCTTATACCAATATTGGCCAAGCTCAGTAGGACTCCCTCTTAATTTAAGAATATCTTTAGTCATAGACTTAAGGTGTTGTACTCTTGGTGGCACCCCTAGCTTACCATTGTATTAATCCATTTAATTAGAGAGTCCTCCTTAATAACTAAGAGCTTTTGCTAAGTTTGCGAAAACTCTTAACTTAATTAGCGGCCGTTTAAACGGTGGTTAAGAGTTGATTGCGGTAAGCCGAAAGTTTGGGCAATTTGACGAATAGATTGGTCGGGGTTGGCTTGTAGATGCGAAATCGCAAGTGCCATTTGAGCGTCTTGATTAAGATCAAGCGATTCGGTGGCCATTGAGCCCATGGTTGTGGTGTAGGAAAAGGTAGTACGCATCGAAAAGGAGGTGATTTGAATCGCGATCGACAGGTGGCTCGACCGGGTGGCTGGCTCGACTGGGTGGCTAAGACGTTACACGAAGCTCTGCGTACAGAGGCTCTGCACGAAGCTCTGCACGAAGCTCTGCACGAAGCTCTGCACGAAGCTCTACACGAAGCTTTGCATAAGGCTCTACACGAAGCTTTGCATAAGGCTCTACACGAGGCTCTACACGAAGCTCTGCGTA